>ERZ779874.4-NODE-4-length-359919-cov-11.873197_pt1 | contig 359919 bp, 300 predicted proteins | sample MGYA00511031_ERZ779874 | MGnify/ENA primary metagenome ERZ779874 (study PRJEB29588, sample SAMEA2156850) | human gut metagenome | biome: human gut; feature: human-associated habitat; material: faeces | place: Denmark | collected 2008/2010 ...
ACACGTCCTTCCATGTGCTTTTCTTGCCTTTAATTTTATCATAAAACTGTATACTATGTCCTTGCACTTTCTGTTTACTATGTTACTACTCTACACATATCATCCGCCCGCGGTTTTGCGGTAGCTTGCGGCTGTCTCCTTTGTTGGGTCGGCGACTCGACAACCCTTTGACGCCGAAAACCTGTTTGTTTCTCCCTATGTATTATGTCAAGCCCGGTTTTAAGAACCGCAACCGTTGTTTTCAGCTCATCCTTCGTGTGCTTCTCGAGCAGCTTCATTGTCATGGCTCTGATTGATTCTTTGTCAAACTCTTTGTGCTTATCCGAAAGCTCCTTGCCCGCCTCGGTGACATAAAGATGGATCGACTTGTTATTTCCGTCTTCCTTTTTCTTTTTAATCAGCCCTTGCGACCAAAGCTTCTTTATGCTTTGCGTTGCGGCGCTGCGGGTCTGATTCCACATTTTTGCGACCTCTGCCGCGGTAATACCCGGATTGTCCGCAATCATCGTCAACGTATGAATTGCGGACATATTCATCATTTTTCCGTTGCCGTAGTCCCTCGGAGTCGCATAATCGTTATGGCTTTCAACGACAAATGTATAAACAGTATCCATTGAAGCGATTATTTCGCCGAGTTCTTCGTTTGTAATATTCATTCTTTTGCTCCGCATTCTTTTATGAATTCATTGAAAATATTTTGCTGAACCGCATTTTTTTTGCTCATATGCTCGGGATGCCACTGGACTCCGAGACAGAAGCCGTAATTTTGAAGCTCTATTCCTTCGACAAACCCGTCGTCGCTTGTTGCGCTTATCGAGAGGCCTTTTCCTACGTTTTCAATCGCCTGGTGGTGCATACTGTTGATTTTTATTTCTTCGCTTTTTACCGCTTCATAGAGCTTTGACTTTTTTTCTATCTTCGCCGTATGCGAATGCTTCGAGCGATTGAAAAAATCCATGTGCTTGCTTTTTTGAATTTTTTTGATGTCCTGAAAAAGCGTTCCGCCGAAACAGACGTTCAACAGCTGCATTCCTCTGCAGATTCCGAGAACGGGTTTTCCCGTTTTCAAAAATTCTCTGAGAATCTCCGGCTCAACGGTATCCCTCGTCTCGTTGGGCTTTCCGCATTTTTCTTCTCTTTTGCGGTTATACATTTTCGGATCGATATCCGCGCCGCCGGGAAGAAGTAAGCCGTCAAACTCCGCCGCTTTCTTTGCCGCAGTTGCTTTGTCCGAGAGCTCGATCGTGACAACTTTTCCGCCGGCTCTTTCAATGCTTTTTACATATTTGCTTTTCATATACTTCCTGAAAAGATCATTTCCCATGTCGGGCATCGCAATAATAATTTCTTTTTTCATTTTATCGTCACCATATATAAAATATTGTATATAAGCTTAACAAAAAATGTTGACTTTGTCAATTCGTGATAGTATAATTCTTATTGTTTAGTGGCTTAACAATAAGAAATTTTATATAAAGGACGCGATGACATGAGTAAATACGATTTTGAAACGATTATTGACAGAAAAAATTTCGGTTCAATAAAATGGAACGCTTTCCCGGATACTTCAACGGAATATGTTCCGCTCTCGACGGCGGACATGGAGTTTCCGACCGCGCCCGAAATTGTCGAAACGATTAAAGACGTTGCGGAAAACCGAGTCCTCGGCTATACAGAGCCGACGGACGAATACTATGACGCCGTGATTTCCTGGATGAAGAGGAAGCATAATTTTGAGATTGAAAAGGATTGGATCATCACCACTCCCGGCGTTGTCGATGCGCTTGCAATTTTAATTGACGCGGTTACCAAACCCGGCGAGGGCGTTATCATTCTCACCCCGGCTTACTATCCGTTTGATATATCGGTCGTTGCGAAAAGCAGAAAAATAGTTTACAGCAGCCTTCTTTATAACAACGGAAAATATGAAATCGATTTTGCCGACCTGAAGAAAAAGGCCGCAAGAAAAAACGTTACCGCCCTTTTGTTCTGCAATCCCCACAATCCCGTAGGAAGAGTCTGGACAAAGGACGAGCTTAAAAAGGTCTGCGATATTTGCTGCGACAACGGAGTTTTCATAATCGACGACGAAATTCACAACGACCTCATTATGCCGGGCTTTGAACACACCGTGATGGCAACCGTGAGCGAAAGAGTGAAGGATAACATAGCCGTTTGCACCGCTCCGAGCAAAACCTTCAACCTTGCCGGAGTTCAGTGCTCGAATATTATTATTCCGAATGCTTTAGCGAGAACAAAAGCCATAGTCTGCGGACTTCTTAATATGCATATGAGCCTCAATATTTTTGCCTATTCCGCGTGCATTGCCGCATACACAAAGTGCGACGAATGGCTCGACGAGCTTTTGTCTGTAATCAAGAGCAATGCCGATTTTGTCAAGGATTTCATGGCGGAAAACTTTAAAGAAATCAAAGTGATAGAGCTTCAGGGAACCTACCTTCTCTGGCTTGATATGCGAAAAACCGGGCTTAACCATAAGGAGATGAAAAAGCTCCTTATCGAAAATCATATCTACCTTGATAACGGCGAGATATTCGGCGAGGACGGAAGAGGCTTCCAGCGCATAAACCTTGCCTGCCCGAGAGCGACGCTTGAAAAAATGCTTCTGAGATTTAAGTCGGGAATGGAAAAAATCTACGCCGAATGGGAAGAAAACGGAAGACCGTATCATCAGACACTTTCTGTGGGAACTAAGCTCGAAAACTTCACCTATGATTCGGTATACGGCAAAAACCGAACTCTTCCGAACAAAAAAACACTTATCGTATTTTCGAGATTTTTTGACTGCGAGATTACAAGCGCCATGCTTAAGCTCGCCGCCGGGATTTATCCCGCGCTCTCCCTGGCAGGCTGTGATTTAAAATTCATCATTCAGTCGGATGTCTCCGAAATCGAGTCGGCTCAAAAGAAGTACAAGTTCGAAATTATTGCCGATAAAGACGCAAGGCTGTATGATATGTATAACGTTTTTGAAGCTGACGGAGTCATGAACGTTATCGCGGACGACAAGCTTGTTAACGCTTTTATCGGAAAAGACATCAAAAAGCTGCTGAGAATGAAGATTTTCGACAGAGTATCCTCTCTGGTTCTCGGCAGCATGAGCGGCGAGGGAGACGACGGGAAGCGGCAGCTCCAGCTTCCGGCTTTCGTCTGCGTCGACGATAATTTAACCGTTACATATTCGCATTACTGTAAAACGGTCAGCGACCTTCCGAATGCGGTGGAGCTTTTGAAAGGAGTGAGAAACAGTGGCAGAAGTTAAAGAGAAGAAAAAATTGGGCGTTGCCGAAATGGCGGCATACGGAATCGGTAACTGCATCGGCTCCGGAATCTTTGTTTCAATGGGCGTCGGAATCGGATATACGGGAAAATCAATTCCGCTTGCGCTTATTATTGCGAACATAGTTGTCTTTTTCGCTTATTTTTACAAATCGCTTATGGCGGGAATGTTCACCATGCCGGGCGGAAGATACAGCCAGACGGCCCTTATACAGCCGCCTATATTGGTCGGTTTTTCGGCGATTTCGCTCATTTTTTCCGGACTCGCCTTTGCGATGTACGGCCTCTCGGTCGTCGACTATGCGGCAACGGTTTTTCCGCAGATTGAACCGTACCGCAATCTTATCGCCGTTGCGATAATCACCCTGTTCTTTGCAACGACTCTCCTCGGCGGAAAATTCATGGGCAAGTTCAACATGATAATGGTTGTCGTGCTGGTTATATCGCTTATCGTCTATATTGCCGTCGGACTTCCGGAAGTAAACCTTGACGCCGTCAGGCCGACTTCGGACGGATATTTCAAGGGCGGCTTCATGGGACTTTTCATGGCTATTGCGGTAATGAGCTTTGCCTGTCAGGGCTCGACAATGCCGATTGACATGACCTCGGACGCGAAGAACCCCAAAAAGACGCTTCCGAAGGCGATTATCGTTTCTTCGCTCGTTGTCTTGATTGTGTACACTCTTATCGGCATCGTTTCGGTCGGCGTTGTGCCCGTTGAAAATGTTGCGGACAAGAACCTCGGCGTTGTTGCAAAGGAAATCTTCCCGTATCCGGTTTTCGTTGTGTTTATCATAGGCGGCGCGTGCTTTGCGATTGCGACCTCGCTTTATTCGACGATCGCCGGAATCAGATATCCGCTCATGGCTGCGGTCAACGACGGATGGCTCCCGGCCTTCCTCGGCAAAAAGACGAAGAAGGATTACCCCTATGTAATCATGCTTTTGCTCTATATAATCGCAATTGTTTCGATTTTTGTCGATTTCGGTTTGCAGGAGCTCATTTCGATCATGATGATTCCGACAATGATTCTCAACACGATAAACAACATTCTTGTTCTGCGTCCCATAAAGAATTATCCTCACGCGTGGAAGACGAGTTTTTTCAGAATGCCAAAATGGGCGCTCTATATTGCCGTTGCCGTTTCAACGCTCTGTTCTCTTTTCATCACGGCCTGTCTTTTCACAACGCTCAGCGTGCGCGACAGGATTTTGATTGTTATCGTTGTGATATTCATCTTTGCTTACAGCTTCTACAGACTTAAAGCCGGAAAAGTTGACCTTCACGAAATCGAAGCCGCAAAGGCCGAAGCGGAAAAAGCCGCAGAAATTGACGAAGGCAAATAAAATCATGTGGGCTGCGACCAAGCATTCAACTTCGTCGCAGCCTCGTTTTTTTGATTTTCGCGCGCATACAGAAATATTTTTTTACAAAGTTATCGGGTTATCAGTGTGCCATATGCCATATATGTTTAAATGCTGATGCGAATACATCGGCAGGTTTTATCACCGTCCACGTCTTGCGAAAAGCTGCAAAAAATCCTACCCGACAAAACACGGGTAGGACTTATCGCCTTATATACTCCCTGCAAATCTGCGGGGTTTTTATTGTTTTCGGTTCTCTTCGTCTCCGAATTTTTCGCGGTACGCCTTGATGCACTTATCGGTTATCTCTATCGCCGTATCGCGTCCGCAGAGCTCTTTGACTATCGTCTCCTTGCCCTCGAGCATTTTGTATACACTGAAGAAGTGCATTATCTCGTCGAGAATATGTCTCGGCAGGCTGTTGACGTCTCTGTAGACGTTGTAGTTCGGGTCGCGGTCGGGGATAGCGATTATCTTTTCGTCTATCGACTGGCTGTCTATCATCTTGATAACGCCTATCGGGTAGCACTTGACGAGCGTCATCGGCAGAATAGCCTCGCTGCACAGAACAAGTACGTCAAGCGGGTCGTTGTCATCGGCGTAGGTGCGCGGAATAAAGCCGTAGTTGGCGGGGTAGTGGGTCGAGGTGTAGAGAACGCGGTCGAGCTTGAGCATACCGGTCTCCTTGTCCATCTCGTATTTGTTCTTGCCGCCCTTGGATATCTCGATGCAGGCGACAAAATCGTCGCTCTTTATTCTCTCCGGAGCTATGTCGTGCCATATGTTCATCATGGTTCATTTCCTCCTGTCCTTTCTTTTTATTATATATCCTGCGGGGCGTTAAATCAATATTATAAGGATAATTTCTCCGGCTTTTGAATCTGTCTTGAAAAAAGCGGAGGGATATAATATAATATCGGAGGAACGGAGTGAGGCCTTTTGAAAAAGAACGGAAAATATGATTTGCAGAAACTGAAAAAGGACGCCCTCGGCTCGCTGACTGCGGTCGGGTGGATTTTTCCTCTCGCGCTCGCTTTCGGCAGCAATTCGCCGTTCGGCGCGGCGGCGGGACTTGTCGGCGCGATAATAGCCTGCATTATAGGCTCGGGCAGCCGGGTCAGAATTCCCACGCCCCATGTCGAGGTTTTTGCGATACTTATATATGCCGCCAATACGATAGGCGTACCCGGCGCCATGCTCTCGAGTATTATCGCGGGTATGCTCCTGCTGTTTGTCGCAACGATACAGTTCAACAAGTCGTTTTTCAAAATACCTCCCGCGGCGCTCGGAGCGGTGACCTTTATTGTTGCTGCCGTGCTGTGTATAACCCAGGTGAATTACTATTTCGGCATAGGTGTCCCGTCGGGCTCCGCATTTGAGACACTTGCTGCTTATCGCTCGTTCGGCTTCCACTCCAACTGGCGCGGCGTGCTCTACGGCACGATAACCCTCGTCATAATGATAACCTACCCGATAAAATTCAAGAAGCTCAGCCGCAAGGTTCCCGCGCCTGCCGTGGCGCTCGTGCTGACTACTGTGTTGAACCTCATTCTCAATCCCGTCGCGGAGCGCACGGCCATAGACGAAGTCGGCGCATTTGTCTCTTCGCCGAGCTTCATGCTCGTCGGCGATATCAGCATTTTTGACGTCACTCCCGAAAAGCTGCTCCCGTCGTTCATATATGCTTGGGCGCTTGTGGTCGTCCTTGTCTCCGACACGCTGCTTAGAGAAAACAGGGTTTCGGCCGTTCGCAGCTCGCTTGCGTTTAAGGGCGTCAGGTCGATAATCTGCCCGATGTGCGACGGAATGACCGTAGGCGACGAGAGCTCCGAGGGAGAGACCCGTATGACGGGAATTTTTGCCGCCGTTATAATGATCCTGTTTTCCGTAGTCGCTCATCCCGTTATAATGCGCGTGCCCACTGCGACTCTCGCCGTTATAATTATCTGCACCGCATGGAAGAAAGTTCGCTTCAAGGCTATCAAAACCGCATTCAAGGGCAACAAAAGGGTTCTGGCGATTATCGCGTTTGCGGCAATGGTTGTGCTCGGCATATTCTTCGACATGGTTGTTGTTATTGACGTAGTGTCGCTCAGCGCGCTTGTCTATTGCTTCGACCGCCGCAGAAGAGTCAGAAAAAAGGCGGAGCGCCTCTCTGAATTGCATGAGAAAAATATATAACCTAAATTCAAACGGACTGTCCATTCTCTTTTGAATGCGGCAGTCCGTTTTTTTATTTGCTCAGCGGCAGCGTTACCGTTATGCGCGTGCCCTTATTCTCTTCGCTTTCGAGCGAGAGCGTACCGCCGTGACAGAGCACCGCGTGCTTGACTATCGACAGCCCGAGTCCCGTTCCGCCCGTAGCCTTTGAGTGGCTCTTGTCAACTCGGTAGAACCGCTCGAAAATTCTCGCTTGATGATTCGGCGCTATGCCGATGCCCGTGTCCGAAACCGTGAGCACCGCCGAGCTGTTTTCATTCTCCACGCTTATGTCGACGCGCCCGCCCTCGCGGTTGTATTTTATCGCGTTGTCGCAGAGATTATATACGATTTCATACAGAAGTCTCGGCACTCCGAAAACGTAAGCTTCTCGTCCGCCGACGTTCAGGGTGACGTTTTTCTTCTTTGCCGCGGCTCCGAGATCCTCGGAGATTTCCTGCGACAGCGAGAGAAGCCCGACATTTTCGCGCGGCATCTCATCGCCCTCGTCGAGCTGAGAGAGCCTAATTATGTCGTTTATCAGGCTGACAAGCCGCTGCGCCTCCGAGCGTATGTGCCCGACGAAGCGCGGCATATCCTCGTCCCTGACCATTCCGTTTTCTATGAGCTCCGCGCTTCCGATTATTCCCTGGAGCGGAGTTTTCAGCTCATGCGATACATTTGCGGTAAATTCGCGGCGAATCTTTTCGGAGTTTTGCTGCTCGGTCATGTCAAAAAAAAGGATAACCGAACCCCGCGCAGCGCCGTCCGACTCTATGCGGCTGACGTCAAACTGATATGTCCTGTCTCCGTATTTTTCGCGCGTCTCGCTGTGTCCGCTCTCGTCGGCGAGTTTTATTGCGGAGGATATTTCGAGGCTTCGGTCTATTGACAGGAAGTCGCTGCCGATGCAGTCACGAGTTGTTTCAAACAGCCTGCACGCGGCGGGATTTATGCTCAGTATCTTTCCGTCGTTGTCGAGGAGCACAAGCCCCTCCTTCATGTTATCAGTTATCTGTTCGAATTCGTCCGTCTTTTTGCGAAGCGCGCCGAGCTGGTCGTTTATCTGCTCGTGCTGACGGTTTATTCTGCCGAGCAGGGGAGCCAACTCGTCATATGTGTTGTTCTCAAGCGGATGCTCAAGGTCGAGCGAGTTTAGCGGCTCGACAATTCTCTTTGAGAGCCGGGACGCGATAACCGCCGAAATTATAAGCGCCGCGACTATCACTATAAGTATCGGCTGCATAGCCTCAAATACGAGCATTCCGACTGTCGCGCGGCTCGACGATATTCTCAGAATATTGCCGTTGCCGAGCTTTTTTGCGATATATGTTGTCTTTTTGAGCAGGGTGGAGGAGTAGCGGGTGCTGCTTCCGTCTCCGTTTTCGAGAGCCTGCTTTACTTCATCCCTGTCCGCGTGGTTTGTAAGCGTGTCCGCGTCCTGCACGGTGTCGTAAAGCACCTTGCCGTTTTTGTCTATCAGCGACAGGCGGTATCCGCTCGGTGCTATGGCTTTCAGATATTCGCTTCCGCTGATGTCCACAGCCGCGGCGGCGAGGTCAAGCTCGTTTCTCATCTGATTTTCAAATGTCTTGCTGTAGTATTCGTAAAGGCAGCCCGTGATAATGACGAGCGACGCCAAAAGCACGCAGAACGCCGCCAAGAAAATCGATTTGAAAATCCGTTTTGTCATTTGTCGGCCTCCATGCGGTAGCCGACTCCGCGAACGGTTTTTATCATTTCGCCGAATCTGCCGAGCTTCTGTCTAAGCGTGCGTATGTGCATATCGACGGTGCGCGTCTCGCCGCAGTAGTCCGTGCCCCAAACCTCCTCCATGAGCCTGTCGCGCGTGAACGCCGTGCCCGGATTTGAAAGAAACAGCTTGAGAAGCTCAAATTCCTTGTAGGTCAGAACTATATTTTGACCGTCTCCCGTGACCGTGTGCTCATCGAGGTTCACCTCGAGCCCGTCCGTTTTAAGAATGCGCTCCTTCGCCTTAGGCTTGCAGCGGCGGAGCACCGCCTTGACGCAGGAGACAAGCTCCATGACACCGAACGGCTTAGTCAGGTAGTAGTCGGCGCCGAGGTCGAGTCCGGTTATCTTGTCATATTCCGTGTCCTTGGCGGTCGCCATAACCACCGGAATGTCGCAGAGCTCCGGTGACTCCTTCATCCTGCGTAAAAGCTCTATGCCGCTTATGCCGGGCAGCATGACGTCAATAACCGCAAGCTCCGGCTTATCCTCGCTGCCGAGCGCCTCCCAAAAAGAGCTGCCGTCCTCGAAGCCCTTGGCCTCGAGTCCCGTCGATTGCAGTGCATAAACTTCAATGTCGCGGATACTCGCGTCGTCCTCAACGCACCAGATCATAGTCAATCCTCCTTGTGCTCTCCCGTCACCGAAAAGATGACCCATTCGGCAAGGTTAGTCGCGTGGTCGCCTATGCGTTCAAAATATTTGGCTATCATAAGCAGGTCGAGTATGTATTCGCCGTCCGACGGGTCGTTTGCAATTCTTGATATGAGCTTTTTCTTGATCTCGTCAAAATATGCGTCCACAGTGTCATCCTGATTTATGACATCCATTGCTAATATTGTATCACATTTTACATATGCATCAATACTTTGTGTTACCATTTTTATAACGGAATGCGCCATATTTTCAAGAAGTCCGTCGCTCTCGTCGCCTCTGCCGCCGAGAAAAGTGATTATTTCCGCTATATCCTCGGCCTGATCGCCTATGCGCTCCATGTCCGTTATCATCTTGAGCGCAGCGGATATCTGCCGCAAATCGCGTGCCACTGGCTGCTGCTGGAGCAGAAGCTTCAGACACAGTGCCTCAATAGTCCGCTCCTTCTCGTCTATCTCGCTGTCAAAAGGGGAGACCTTCGAGGCTGCTTCCGAGTCGCCGTTTTCCAGCGCGTCCACGGCGAGAGATATCACTTTTTCGCAAAGCGCGCCCATCTCTATCATTTCTTTGTTGAGCAGCGCAAGCTGTTCGTCGAATCTGCTTCTCATTATCCGAACCTCCCTGTTATGTAGTCCTCGGTGCGGCGATCCTTGGGCTGGGAGAATATCTCCTCCGTCGCGCCGTATTCTATCAGTTCGCCGAGCAGGAAAAACGCCGTGTTGTCCGATATTCTGACCGCCTGCTGCATATTGTGGGTCACTATAATTATAGTGTATTTCTCTTTGAGATTTATGGCAAGCTCCTCGATTTTCGAGGTGGATATCGGGTCGAGCGCACTCGTGGGCTCGTCCATGAGCAATACCTCCGGCTCAACCGCAAGCGCCCGCGCAATGCAAAGCCGCTGCTGCTGACCGCCGGAAAGCCCGAGCGCATTCTTTTTAAGGCGATCCTTTACCTCGTCCCATATAGCCGCTCCGCGCAGAGAGCGTTCAACAGTCTCGTCGAGCTTCGCCTTCGAGCGGATGCCGTGCGTGCGCGGCCCGTAGGCGACGTTGTCGTATATGCTCATGGGAAACGGGTTTGGCTTTTGAAACACCATGCCTATCTGCCGCCTCAATTCGCTGACATCGACTGACGGGGAGAAGATATCGTCTCCGTTGTAGCGGACATCTCCGGTTATTTTTACTCCGGGTATAAGGTCGTTCATTCTGTCGAGCGTTTTGAGAAACGTGGATTTGCCGCAGCCGGATGGGCCTATGAGCGCGGTTATGCTGTTGCGTTCTATCTCTATGTTTATGTCCTTCAGAGCCTTATGCTCGCCGTACCGGAGATTGAGCCCGCTGACCGAAATTATGCCGTTATTTTCCATTTCTTTCTCCTTTCTCATATCTGCCTGCGCTTTTTAAAGCAGCGCGAGACGAGCGAGGCGGATAGGTTTATCAGCACCGTTATTGCTATGAGTATTGCGGCTATTGCAAAGGCTACGCCGAATTCGCCCTGTTCCTTTGCGTAGACATAAAGTGAAACCGTGAGCGTTGCGCCCGAATTTCTGAGTCCGTCGAAAAAGCCGTTTAGTGTGTGCGCGAAGCCCGCCGTGAACAGCAGAGCCGCCGATTCGCCGATAATGCGCCCGACGGAGAGGATGCACCCGGTAACTATGCCGTCGATGCAGTCGGGGAGGACGACGGTTCGGACGGTTCTCCATTTTCCCGCGCCCAAGCCGAACGCGCCCTCGCGGTAGCTCTGCGGAACGGTTTTCAGGCTCTCCTGCGTAGTACGCATGACAGTGGGCAGGTTCATAATAACGAGCGTCAGCGCGCCCGCGATAAGCGAGGTTTTCATCTTTAAAAATCGGCAGAAGAAAAGCATACCGACAAGTCCGTAAATAATCGACGGAATGCCCGAAAGCGTCTCTGCGGCGTACTCTATGAGCGCCACGACCTTTTTGTTTGCCGCGTATTCATTGAGATATATCGCCGCGCCGACGCCCAAGGGCAGGATAATAACGAGCGAGGCGAGAATTATATAGAGTGTGTTAAGTATGTCGGGCAGTATGCCTACTCTGTCAGAAAGGTAGCTCGGGGACGAGGATATAAGCTCCCATGAGATATTGGGAATGCCCTTTATCAGCACATATCCCGTCATGAAAATTACGAGCAGACAAACCGCGACAGAGGCGATGCGAACGAGAGCCTGCATTACGGCGCCGTATATTTTTCGCTTTGTGCGATTTTTGCTTTTCATCTCTATTCATCCCTGCCTTTCTTCAAAAAGAAGTTGAGAACGGCGTTTATCAGCATGATAAACAGGAAGAGAACGAGCGCTATCGAAAAGAGCGCCTGACGCTGCAACCCGCTCGAATATGACATCTCGCTTGCCACCGCCGTTGTCAGAAAGCGGACGCTTTCGAAAAGGCTCGGCATATTCGGAGCGTTTCCCGAGACCATCATAACAGCCATCGCTTCGCCTATGGCCCTGCCGACGCCGAGCACGACTGCGGCCGCTATTCCGCTTTTTGCCGCCGGCACGGACACCCTGAAATATGTTTCCGTCGGAGTCGCACCCAAAGCGAGCGACGCATCCTCATACTCCTTGGGCACCGCCTGCAAAGCGGTGACGGACACCTTTATTATCGACGGCAGAATCATTACCGCAAGCACGATTATCGCGGCGAGCAGACTCGCGCCGTCCGGCAGAGAGAATATTTTCTGTATCGCGGGGACTAAAACGAGCATACCCACAAGACCGTAAACAACGGACGGAATACCCGCAAGCAGACTGACGGCGGATTGCATGACGGCGCCGATTTTTTTCGGCGCATATTTTGAGATATATACTGCCGTAAGAAAGCCTATCGGCACGCCCAAAACGATTGCGCCGGCCGTGCCGTAAACGCTCGTCAGAACAAACGGCAGTATGCCGAACGACGGCTCGGATGATGTGGAGGCCCACGTTTTTCCGAACAGGAAGGGGATAAGCCCGATTTTCTTTATCGCCGGTATGCCGGATATAATAAGATATACCGTTATCAGCAGAACGCACCCGACGGTTATCAGCCCGAGTATCAGGAATATGCCGTGGACGATTGATTCAAATAACTTCTTTTTGTTCCCTGCTTTGTTTTTCATATTTTCGCCTCTCGGATAGGGATAAAAGAGGCGGCCGTAAGACTGCCTCTTTTTTCATCTGTATGATTTTACGCTGCGGGTACTGCGCCTGCCTTGGAGATTATCTCTGCGGCCTCCTTGGAGGTTGCGTAGTCGAAAAACTTCTGAGCCGTCTGAGAGAGCTCTGTGCCGTCCTTGGTAACGAAGACGAACGGACGCTGAATTTTGTAGCTGCCGTCCTTGACGGTGGCCTCGCTCGGAGCAACTCCGTTTACTTTGAGCGACTTTACGGTGTCCTTTACGGCGGCGAGAGAAGCGTAGCCTATGGCGTTGGGATTCTGCGCTACCGTTGCGATAACGTCGCCGGTCGAGGTCAGCTGCTGGCGGTATTTGCACTTGTCCTTTGTGCCGGTTGCCGACTCGAAGCCGTCTCTTGTTCCGCTTCCCGCCTCGCGGCCTATAAGAACGATTTCGCTGTCTTTTCCGCCGAGCTCCTTCCAGTTGGTTATCTCGCCGGTGTATATCTTGGCTATCTGTTCAACGGTGAGATCGGATACGACGTTTGAGGGATTTACGATAATCGCTATTCCGTCAAGAGCGATGGTGGTCTCTTTGAGTCCCTTTGCCTTCTCCTCGTCCTTGAGCGCACGGCTCGAAAGTCCTATGTCGCAGCGTCCCTCAAGCACGGCGGTTATGCCGGAGCCCGAGCCTGTCGGGTTGTATGTGAACTTTGTGCCGTCGTTGTTCTTCGTAAAGGACTCGCCGAGTGCGCCGATAACCTCCTCCATCGAGGTGGAGCCGTCGGTCGATACGGTTTTGGCCGTCTCCTGTCCGCCCTTTGAGCAGGCGGCGAATATGAGAAGCACAGCGAGAGCGGCGGACAAAACGCAGATAATCTTTTTCATAAGTTTTCTCTCCTTAACATCGAGTTTTTGTCGGACGCAAACCCTACGCTTACATCATACGAAAGCGTTGTAAAATCAAAAAGCCGTTTTTTGTAAAATCGGTGTCAAAATCGCAGCGATAACCGCAGCAACCGTATACTTGTGTATAGTGCACAAACAAACTCCGTTTATTTTGTAAGATGTGTAGACTTTTCTCTTAATTCCTTACAAAAGGATTACAAATTGTTTATAATATGGTATAATACTCTGTATGAAAGACCGCTTTGGTCTAATTATTAAAGAGCACCGAAAAATCGGAGGTTTAATTTACTATGGAAATCGTCAGAAAAGAATATTCATTCAAGTCCGCGACGGGTCTCAGCGATGTTTACGCCCGCAGCTGGGCGCCCGCAGACAAAGACAGCGTCAAGGCCATATTCCAGATAACCCACGGTATGGCGGAGCACGGCGAGCGTTATGCCCGCTTTGCAAAGAGGCTCTGCGAGCACGGCTATGCGGTCTTTGCGCAGGATCATATCGGCCACGGCAAATCGGTTGAGTCCGATGACGACCTCGGCTATTTCGGGGAGAAGGACGGCTGGAGAGATTTTGTTATTGACTGCCGCACCCTTACCGACATCGCCCGCGAGGAGTATCCCGGCAAGCCCGTCGTATTCTTCGGCCACAGCATGGGCTCGTTCATTGCGAGAAACTATACCGCAAAATATAACGACGTTCAGGCGGCTATCTATTGCGGCACAAGTGGAAAGAATCCCGCCGCGCCTATCGCCATAAAGCTTGCCAGCTTTGTAGCCAAGAGCCGTGGCAGCCATCACAGAAGCGAGTTTATAAACAACCTCGCTTTCGGCAACTACAACAAGAAGTTCGACAATGTCAAGACCGACTTCGATTGGCTTACCCGAGACGAGGCCGAGGTTCAGAAGTATATCGACGACAAATACTGCGGCTTCCTCTTCACTGCGGCAGGCTACAAAGATCTGTTCTCGATTCTCAACTCCGTCTCCGGCAAGGATTGGTATGAGCAGCTTTCAACCGATATCCCGGTTCTCGTCGTCTCCGGCTCGATGGATCCCGTCGGCGAGTATTCAAAGGGTGTGACCCAGGTTGCCGACGACCTCAAGGCGACGGGCCATGATGTCACCCTCAAGCTCTTTGACGGCGACAGACATGAGATACTCAACGAGATCAACCGCGACGAGGTTGAGGAGTATATCGCCTCGTGGGCTGACGCGGCTCTTGAGAGCGGCGCAAAGAAAGCCGAATAATCAAAAAAATATCAGCAGAGCAGGGGATTATCCTCTGCTCTGTATCTTTTTTTGATTTACCTATTGACATAGTATGTAAATAGGTATATAATCATTGCGAAATCGGGTGGAATGTCGAATGACACCGTTTCCGATGAACATACTTGATTATTGAGAGGAGTTTTGATATAAATGACCACTATCTATGTTGATAACGCGGCCACGACAAAGACGAGCCGCACGGCGATAGATGCCATGCTGCCGTATTTTGATAAGATTTACGGCAACCCTTCAAGCCTTCATTCCGTCGGACAGGCTGCGGCGGACGTGCTGAGAAAAGCGCGCGAGGAGGCGGCAGAGGTGCTCGGATGCGAGCCGAGCGAGATAACCTTTACCTCCGGCGGCAGCGAGGCAGATAATCAGGCTCTTGTCTCCGCGGCGGCAATCGGCGCAAGAAAGGGCAAAAAGCATATAATTTCAACCGCATTTGAGCATCACGCGGTTCTGCATACGCTCAAAAAGCTCGAAAAAGAGGGCTTCGAGGTCACGCTCTTGGACGTGCATGAAAACGGCATGGTTTCGGCTCAGCAGGTCGCCGATGCTATCCGCGAGGACACTTGCCTCGTGACCGTCATGTATGCCAACAATGAGATAGGCAGCATTCAGCCCATCGCCGAGATAGGCGCGGTGTGCAGGGAGAAAGGTGTTATCTTCCATACCGACGCGGTTCAGGCGGTCGGTCATATACACATCAATGTCAAGGAAGAGAACATCGACATGCTCTCCCTTTCGGCTCATAAATTTCACGGCCCAAAGGGCGTCGGACTGCTCTATGCCCGCAGGGGGATAAGGCTTACGAATATCATCGAGGGCGGCGCGCAGGAGCGCGGCAAGCGAGCGGGCACGGAGAATATCCCCGGAATAGTCGGCATGGTTGCGGCTCTCAAAGAGGCTAACGCCAATATCGACGCCAACGCCGCAAAGGTCTCCGCTCTGCGCGACAGGCTTATAGCGGGTCTTGAAAAGATACCGCACAGCGCACTGAACGGCGACCGCACAAGGAGGCTGCCTGGAAACGTCAGCTTCTGCTTCGAGGGCATCGAGGGCGAATCGCTTCTTCTGCTGCTCGACGCAAAGGGCATATGCGCATCCTCCGGCTCCGCCTGCACCTCCGGCTCGCTTGACCCGAGCCACGTGCTTCTCGCTATCGGCCGCCCGCATGAGGTCGCCCACGGCTCTCTGCGCCTGACGCTCAGCGAGGAGAACACGCAGGAAGAGGTCGATTATATAATCGAAGAGACAACGAAGGTCGTCAAATATCTCAGAGAGCTTTCGCCCGTGTGGAAAGAGCTTCTGAGCGGCGAGAGAAAATTCACTTTCTGAGAGGAGTAATAAAAATGGCATTATACAGCGATAAGGTTATGGATCATTTCAAAAATCCGCGCAACGTCGGCGAGATTCCCGATGCGGACGGTGTCGGCGAGGTCGGCAACGCTAAGTGCGGCGATATCATGAAGATTTATCTCAAGATAAAGGACGGAAAAATCAACGACGTCAAGTTTGAGACCTTCGGCTGCGCGAGCGCCATTGCGTCGTCCTCCATGGCTACCGAGCTTATAAAGGGCAAAACCATTGACGAGGCGCTTTCGGTCAGCAACAAGCAGGTCGTCGATGCGCTTGACGGACTCCCGGCGCACAAGCTGCACTGCTCCGTGCTCGCCGAGGAAGCCATAAAAGCCGCAGTTAAGGACTATTATGACAAGAACGGCATCGAGTATGACCGCAGCAAGTTCCCCGAGTGCGGGGACTGCGACGGCTGCAGCTGCCGCATGGTGTAAAATTATGATGGTATCAAGCCGCGGCAGATACGCCCTGCGCGTCATGGCGGATCTTGCGGAAAACGAAAAGGACGGCGCGTTCATCCCGTTAAAAGAGATAGCCGAGCGCGAGGAGCTCTCTCTCAAGTATCTCGAGAGCATTATGACAACGCTCTCAAAGGCGGGGCTCGTCGAGGGCGCGCACGGAAAGGGCGGGGGATACCGCCTGAAAAGAAAGCCGGAGGAATATAGAGTCAGCGAGATTCTGAAGCTTACCGAGGGCTCGCTTGCGCCCGTCTCGTGCGTTGAGGGCGGCTGCGCCCCGTGCGAGAATGCAGGCTCGTGCCGTACCCGCACGATGTGGACAAAGCTCGATAAGCTCATCAACGACTTCTTCGACGGCATAACGATAGCCGACCTGATGATAAAATAACAAGACGACCGTCGGGTGAAATTCCGACGGTCGTTCGGTTATTTGAAAGTCAGCTTTTGCTCTTTATCTTCCTGCTTATTAATATTGCCGCGGCAATGCAGAGTGCGGACTCGCAAAGGATAAGCAGAAGGTTCACTCCGTTTATCATTATCGCGTCTGCCGTAACAAAAGCCGCCGACGCGAGAATGAACAGAGCCACAAACAGACGGGTGTGCCGCTTCGGAAAAATGATGTTTCCGATTGCGAGCGAACACGCAAAAGCCGCGCACCAGAACAGCGCGATTTTTATATTGAAGTATTTTACGGCAAGGACGGAAAAAATATAGTATGCCAAAAGCATCGGCAGCATGAACGACGACAGGAGAACGGACAGCTGTTTGCGGCTGCTTGAAATATAAATTATCGCCGTTCCGATAACGAGCCATATTGCAAACCCGGAGGTCAGCAGCCCGAAAAAGGAAAATATGCTGTTTGCATAGGCGATGTCGCCGTATTTTGCCAATATTCCGAAGACCGCGCCTGCGATTATCATGAAGAGGGGATTGCGAAAAATTTTTATCGCTTTGTCCATTTGACACCTCTAAAAAATCAAGCCGCACTGTCTGATGCGGCTTGCTGTTTGTTTACAGATTCAGGAAATCTTTTCTGTATTTGACTCCGAAGAACTCGGCGAGCTCCTGCATCTCGCTGTCCTTTATCGTGTTAATCCTCGGCATATGCGCCGTGAGCATATATATCTGTGCAGCCTTTTCGACCGTCTCGATAAGACCGAAGGTCTCGTCCATTGTCTTGCCCGCGCCGTAGATTCCGTGCATTCCCCAGATGACGAGGCGAAACTCCTTCATCTTCTCGGCTGTCGCTTCACCTATGCTGTTCGTGCCGCAGAGCATCCACGGCAGAACGCCGACGCCGTCCGGGAAAACCACTATGCACTCGGTGCACATCTCCCAAAGGGTGTGGGTTATCTTTTTCTCGTCGAGCTCGTGGATGTAGTTCATGGCGAGCGTATTTGTCGGGTGGCAGTGCATGACGACTCTGTTCTCCGGCTCAACACCGAGACGCGCCATATGGCTCATCAGGTGGGCGGGCAGCTCGCTTGTGAATCTGCCGCCGTCGGAGTAGCCCCAGAGAAGCTCCGCGGTAGTGCCGTCCTCGGCGATTCTTATTATGCCTAGATTGTTTTCGGGGTCGAACTGAACATTCTTGAAATATTTGCCCGTTCCCGTGACAATGAATATTTTGCCGATAAGCGGCTTCGCGTCAAAGCCGGTCGGAATGGTTCTGATGACCTTGCCGAGGTCGAGATATTCGCCGACTTCCTTTTCGTCGAGCATATAGCTTATGTTTCCGCCGTTTCTCTCGTCCCAACCGAGGCGGTACATATTGGCGGTGGTCTGCATCATTTCCTGCACAAAGGGCGCAGTCAGAATGTCTTTCATTTTCTTGCCTCCAGTGTATTCTTTTCGTAGTCGAGTATGGGCGATATATAGTCGCAAGGAACATTTTCGCGCCTGAGATATTCGTCCCAGATGTCTCCGAACGGCGCTGTTTTCATGTCCTCCTGCAAAACCATGAGCTCCGTGAAGCGGCTCTCGTCCTGCAGCGCTTTCATCCTCTCGTTCGGCTCAAGCAGAGCGAGAAGCAGAGCCTTGTGTACGCTCCTTATTCCCGTGACCCATGCGGATATCCTGTTTATAGAAGCGTCGAAATAGTCGGTCGCTATGAACACTCTGCCGAGTGCGTCGTTTCGGACTATCTCTTTCGCTATCTCTTTAGTTTCGTCGTCGAGGATAACAACGTGGTCGCTGTCCCATCTGACGCCGCGCGTGACGTGCAGGGCGATGCGGTCGTTAAAAAGGAGCATGGAGGATATCTTATCCGATACGACTTCGGTCGGGTGATAGTGGCCGTTGTCCATAAGGGGAGTTATGCCCTTTGAGGCGACATAGTTCATGCAGAACTCGGCGGAGCCGACGGTATAGGACTCAAGCCCGATTCCGAAAACCTTCGATTCAAGGCAGACGAAAACCTTTGACTTATCATAAGGCACGGAGAGTATCTCGTCAAGAGACGCCTTAAATCTCTTGCGCGGCGAGAGCCTGTCCGCGGGGATATTCTTATATCCGTCGGGAATCCAGATGTTCATAAGGCAGGGGACGCCCGTCTCGTTTGCGAAATATTCCGATATTTCTATGCAGCGCTTGCCGTGCTCTATCCAGAAACGGCGAACATTTTCGTCGGGCGAAGAGAGCGTGAGGTTGTCTTTAACCATGGGATGCGAGAAGAAGGTGGGATTAAAGTCTATCCCCATGCCGCGTTCCTTTGCGAACTTTACCCACTTTTCAAAGTGGCGCGGCTCTATCTTGTCGCGGTCGGCGAACTCGCCGTCTTCGAATATGGCGTAGCTCGCGTGAAGATTGAGCTTCTTCCTGCCGGGCATGAGGCTTGCGGCGAAGTCGAAGTCCTGCATCAGCTCCTCGGGCGTGCGCGCCTTGCCGGGGTAGTTGCCGGTGGTCTGTATTCCGCCGGAGAGCGCCTGCTTCGAGTCGAAGCCCGTAACGTCGTCGCCCTGCCAGCAGTGGACGGAAACCGCCGTGCTGCGGAGCGCTTCTATAGCTTTTTCGGTGTCAACGCCGAGGGAAGCATATATCTCTCTTGCGCTTTCGTATCTGGTCATAATTCTCCTCCTTTTATCCTTAAACACAATCAAAGTTTATCACAAAAAACGGCGGGAACAATGTTTATTCAGAATAAAAGTTTTTCTTTACTTATTTCATACAGATAGCTATAATATTGTTGGACTAAAGCTGTGCATATGCACGCAAAAATATCGAAAAAAGGTGATAATAATGAATGCTGTTGAGATAACAGCGATAGTTGCGGCGTCCGTTCTCCTGTTTGCCGGAATAGTTTTCGGCATAGTAAGCTATGTTGTCTTCTATGAGGTCATAGCTCGAAAAGCAAAAATACCCGGGAAGATGGATGCCGACGCAAAAAAGAAGATGATGGAGACAAATCCCGAAAAGTTCCTTCCCGATCCCCGCGAGGAGTGGCTCAATGAGCAGACCTTTGAAAATTACTCCATAACCAATGCGGACGGAAATAAGCTCAAAGGCTATCTTCTGAAGGCGGACAAGCCGTCCGACGTCTATGTCTTTGCAAGCCACGGCTATCGCTGCTGGGGCAAGCGCGAGTTCAGACTTATGACAAAGTTCTATCACGACCTCGGCTTTAACGTCTTTATCGTCGACCATCAGGCGCATGGCGACAGCGAGGGCAAATATATCGGCTTCGGCTCGCATGAGTCTCGAGACGGTATGCAGTGGCTCAGGTTTATTAACGATACCTTCGGCAGTGATATTCAGATAATCCTGCACGGCGTGTCTATGGGCTGCGCCACCGTCACCTTGATGAGCGGCAACCCAGATCTGCCGAAGAATGTAAAGTTCACCGTCGCCGACTGCGGTTATACAAGCCCGTGGGCGGAGTTCGATTATCAGCTTAAAAACGCCCATGTTCCTTCTTCGCCTCTGCTTGACGGCGCTAACTTCTTCAATAAGCGCATTGCAAAATACGACTTCAAAAAGGTTGACTCGGTCGAGAGCGTCAAGCACGCGCAGGTGCCCATGCTCTTTATCCACGGCACAAAGGACGATTTTGTTCCGACCTATATGGTCAACGAGCTCTATGACGCGTGCAGCAGCGACAAAGATATACTCCTTGTCGAGGGCGCGGGTCACGCCGAAAGCTACCCGACCGACTCCGCCGCATACGAGGCTAAAGTCAGGAGCTTTATCGATAAGTATATCACAGTTCCGTCAAAGGCGTAATTGCGTCTCTCCGAATTAAAAACAAAAAGTGCTCCCGGTTTTTTAAAATAATCGGGAGCATTTCTTATTTTTTCTTAGGGCACGGCAGCTCGTCGTATATCGCTTCAAACAGATCTTTCAGAAATTCTTTGTCCTCGATGTTATCGACCGAGAGCATCGGCTTCGCGCCGTCATAAGGCAGCTCCTCCGAAGCGTCGGGCATCATCCTGCGCGCCGCCTTGACGGGCTTTACGAGAAGCCTGTTGTCATATATCCCGCCTATTACTTTTCCGCGAAAATACAGTATGTATTCGCCCATCATAGCACGGCTTGTCACGTCGCCTGTCTCGCTCAGCTGCTCGAGCACATAGTCGAGATATTCTTTGCTCGATGCCATTTTATTTTTTCCTGCTTTCTTCGTAGGCCTGCTTTTCGGCGTTGAACTGCTCGGGTCTCTTGAGATAGTCGCGGTTAAAGCGTCTGCCGACCGTTATGCTGCCGTCGCGGAGAATTTCCGTCACCGTCACACCCTGCATCCATTTTTCCTCCGGCCAGCCGAAGTTTGTGCCCATGGTGTAGGTCTCATATCCGCTGCATTGGCTGTATATAAAGCATATTCCCTTGTAGTTTGCGCAGAAGTCGTTGATATGGTCGTGACCGCAGTAGACAGCCTGCGTGCTTCCGAGCTCGCATATGGCGTCAAATATTCCGCTGTTGAACGGCGAGCAGCCGACGGATTCATACATCCCTCCGTAGAAAATCTTCGCCTCGCCCGTCGGGATATACTGTCCGTTCTCGTCTAACTTCATAACGTGCTCGAACTCCGGCAGGGGAATGTGGAAATACATCATAGACTTGACTTTCCCGTATTTTTCCTCTGTGCTTCGTACGCAGTTTTTGTACCACTCTATCTGCTCGGGCTTTAAGAAATCATAGCCCTTCATATCCTCGGGTACGCCGTAATCTTTATAATATCTCTCACGTATATCGCGCCCCGAATCAAATAAATAGAGACTCTGGAGCAGTGAATTTTCGCCGTTTTTGATGTCTATTCTGTAGTTGCCGTAGCCGTAGAGACTGTCATTTCCGTGGAGCGCAAGGCAGTGCGGATAGCGTCTCACGGAGTCGAGCATAAGCCACTTGTAGAAGCCCTTTTCCTCGCGCACCTCATGATTGCCGAACACAATAGCCCAGTAGACCCCGGTCTTTTCCATGAACCGCGCAAACTGAACCGAGTCAAGCTGCTGATATTTTGAAAGTATAACGTCGCCCGTGAATATCACAAGGTCGGGCTTTGCCTGGGAGATGTGATTCGCAAGCATCTGCATCGTTTTGCGGCGCAGAGAGGGAGTGTCGCCGAGGTGGAGGTCGGTCGCGGTGAGAATGCGAAACGGCTTGTCCGAATATGTGCCGTCCTTGTTGAACTTGCCGATAGTGACGCTCTCTTCGTCCCTGTCGATTATCTTAACGCCCGTCTCGGCGGGAACGATATTCACATTTTTTTCAAACAGCCAGTCGCGCCTGTCCTTCGGGAGCAGGGGATATGCGAGACTGTAAAGCTCGAGTCCGAGCGCGTTGAGATTGCGTCTGCAAAAAGCGGCAAAAGGGTGCATTTTATAAAGACCTCGCTTGATATTTTTATTGATTATATCATCTGTGCGTTCTAAAATCAATCTCTTATATATTACTTTGCCCGATTTATAAAAAGTAATATATTTTTCTTTTACGGTTATAACTATATATAGAGTATAAAAAATTGACAAAACTTTGTTGATTTAAAGCCGCAGTGATGATATAATAAACAATCGAAACGGACGCGTGAGTCATATATAGGAGATATATAGGAGGTTTTACCATGAAGAGGACCCTTGCGGTGCTTCTCGCGGTGCTTATGATATTCGGCTGCGCCGCTCTTACCGCATGCAACAAAACCGGTCTTGTGAACGACAGAGACGATGCTCAAATAATTTCGGCAGACGAAATAGCCGACACCATGACCTCGAAAGACGGAAAATACGAGATAGCGATGGTCACAAATGTCGGCAGGCTCAAGGATAAGTCTTTCAACCAGGGCACATGGGACGGAGTAAAGACCTTTGCCTATCAAAACGGCAAATCATATAAATATTATCAGCCGAGAAACGGCAATAAGGCCTCGGATGACGACAGATACAATGCTTTCATTGAGGCTATAAGCGGCGGCGCAAAGATAATCGTCGCTACTGGCTACGAGCAGGAAAAGGCTCTCAAGCGCGCCGCTGCGGAGAATCCCGATACGAAGTTTGTCTTTGTTGACGGATATGTGCTCACGGACGGCAACGGAAAAACTCTCTCGAATGTCGCTGCAGTCTCCTTCATGGAGGAGCAGTGCGGCTATCTTGCGGGCTATGCCGCCGTTACCGAGGGTAATACAAAGCTCGGCTTTGTCGGCGGCGGAGCGGGCAACAATCCGTCCGTCAACAGATTCGGCTACGGCTTTGTGCAGGGCGCAAACGACGCTGCCGAGATAACGGGCGCTTCCGTCGAGATGAAGTACAGCTATCTCTACGGAGACAGCTTCTCCGCGTCGCCCGAGCTTCAGAAAATGGTCAACGGATGGTACAAGTCCGGCACGCAGTGCGTGTTTTCCTGCGGCGGAGAAATGTGCGATTCCGTCTTTGAGGCCGCCTCGGACAATAACGGCAAGTCTATAGGCGTCGATGTCGATCAGTCCTCCGTCTCCGATACGGTCATAACCTCGGCTATGAAAGGACTGAGCGCCGCCGCGCAGAAGGTGCTTACCTCTTTCTATGCGGGCAAATGGGTGCTCGTCGGCGGACTTATGTCCAATCTCGGCGTTGACGATAATGCCGTCGGTCTGCCTTTTGCAACCTCAAAGTTTGAAAAGCTCACCGGGAGCGAGTATGCCAAGCTTGTCAATTCCATGAAGAGCGGCGGAACGCTCACGGTAAAAAACGATTTTTCCGCTTTTCTTGCGGGCGAGGAGACTTTTGAAAACGTCGCCGTAAGCTTCGTAAAATAAGCAGTTTTAAGGGAGCCTTGGCGCGTTGAACGTTGAGGCTCCCTTGAGTTTATAACTTCAGCATTTGTCAAACGACGGGTTGAACGAATAGTAGTTCTTCGAGTTGAGTCTGTCTGTGACGGTGCGCAGCCCCTCGCCGAAGCGCTGGAAGTGGACTACCTCGCGTTCGCGCAGGAATTTTATCGGGTCGCGGACATCCGGGTCGTCAACAAGGCGCAGAATATTGTCGTAGGTTACCCGCGCCTTCTGCTCGGCAGCCATGTCCTCCATAAGGTCGGCTATTGTGTCGCCCTTTGACTGCATGGATCCCGCGCTGTACGGCATACCGTTTGCCCCGGCGGGGTATACTCCCGCGGTGTGGGTGACGAAATATGCTTCAAATCCGCCCTTCTTTATCTCCTCCGGCGTGAGATTTCTTGTGAGCTGGTGGACTATCGCGCCTATCATTTCGAGGTGTCCGAGCTCCTCCGTGCCGATATCGGTGAGCAGTCCCTTGAGCTGAGCGTAGGGCATGGTGAAGCGCTGACTGAGATAGCGCAGCGACGCGCCCAATTCTCCGTCGGGTCCGCCGTATTGGTCGAGTATTATTTTCGCGTATTTTGGGTTCGGATTTGCTATTTTAACGGGATATTGAAGCTTCTTTTCATATACAAACATCAGCAGCCACACTCCTCTTCATCCCACGGCCACGGGTTCTTGAGCCACTCGGCGCCCGTTGCGTCGAGCGCCGTGAGCGAGCCGAATTGAGATTCATATTCGCTTTTTAATGCCCTGTAACGCGCGTCGCACTTTTTAAACAGTGCAAGCGCCTGGAGATCGGACGGGTGAGTGTCGAGATAGAGATGCAGCTCCCACTGCGTGAATTGGGCGGCGCTCAACCGCCTGAGCATGGTCTCGCGCTTAGTCATCTCAAGCACCTCGCAGGGTTGAACGGCTTGTTGAGAACGGGAAACAGCGTGCCGACTTCAAAGGCTTTCATCTCGTCGTATACGCTTATATCCGTCTGCATGGGAACATATGCCATGGCGACACTGTATTCCTCCGGAAACGGAGTCGCCGCCTCGCGCATGGGGCAGGAGCAGCCCCCGACGCTTCGGGTGTTATAATTCATATCAAAACATTACTCCTTTAGCTTGCTTTTTATGAGGAATCCCTCTGTACATCATATGATTTGTACGGATTTTTGACAAAGCCCCGCGCTTTGCTTTTGCCGCAGAAAATACAACGGAGGAACGGAAAATGGACATCAGAGAAATTCTTAAAAAGGTCGATCACACCCTGCTCGGAGTAACCGCCGGCTGGAGCGATATCGAGCAGATACTCATCGACGCCGAGAAGTTCGGCACGGCGAGTGCGTGTATCCCGCCCGCGTTTGTCAAAAGAGCGAAGGACTATGTCGGAGACAAGGTGAAAATATGCACCGTTATAGGCTTCCCCAACGGCTATAACACAACCGCCGTCAAGGTCTTTGAGACAAAGAACGCAGTGGAAAACGGCGCGGATGAGATAGATATGGTTATAAATGTCGGCGAGCTCAAGTCCGGCGATACCGTCTATGTCGAAAATGAGATAAAGGCGGTTCGCGCCGCGTGCGAGGGAAAAATCCTGAAGGTCATTATCGAAACCTGCCTGCTTACCGAGAACGAGAAGATAGCAATGTGCGATATAGTCACGCGCTCCGGTGCCGACTATATAAAGACTTCGACCGGCTTCTCGACGGGCGGCGCAACTTTCGATGATATAAAGCTCTTTTCGGAGCATATAGGAAGCAATGTAAAAATGAAAGCCGCAGGCGGCATCAGCAGCCTTGACGACGCCGAGAGATTCATATCCCTCGGCTGCGACAGGCTCGGCACGAGCAGAATTGTCAAGCTCGCCAAGGGTCTTGATGCGTCCGGATATTGAAAGGAGAGTCAATATGTCAACAGCACACAATACCGCGAACAAAGGCGACTTCGCCAAAACAGTCATCATGCCCGGCGATCCTTTAAGAGCAAAGTATATCGCCGAAACTTTTCTCGACGACGCCCGCCTCGTAAACAATGTCAGAGGCATTCAGGGCTATACCGGAACATATCACGGCAAGCCCGTCTCGGTTATGGCTTCCGGTATGGGTATGCCGTCGATGGGCATTTACTCCTATGAGCTTTTCAATTTCTACGATGTGGACAATATTATCCGCGTAGGCTCGGCGGGCGGCATAGCTCCCTCTCTGAAGCTGCGCGACGTGGTCATAGGAGCGGGCGCGTGCACAAACTCGAATTTTGCCCACCAGTACGGTCTGCCCGGCGTATTTTCGCCGATAGCGTCGTTCTCCCTGCTCGAAAAGGCGGTGGTTGCCGCGAGAAAAACGGGCAAGGAGCCCGTAGTCGGCAATATAGTCTCGTCCGATACCTTCTATGAGGATATCCCGAGCTTTGAACTGTGGCAGAAAATGGGTGTTTTGGCCGTTGAGATGGAGGCGGCAGCGCTCTATATGAACGCCGCACGCTCCGGCAAAAACGCGCTGTGCATCTGCACCATATCCGACCTGCCCATGAACAAGGAGAGCGGAGAATGCTCGCCCGCAGAGCGCGAGCAGAGCTTCAACGAAATGATAGAAATAGCTCTCAATACTCTTTAAACGGGGTGATACCCTTGAAAACAAAGCGAGTTTTTCTTATAGTCCTCGATTCCTTCGGTGTCGGCGAGCTTCCCGATGCCGCGAAATACAATGACTGCGGAAGCGATACCTTCGGCGCGGTCAGCCGCTCGGAATGCTTCGATGTGCCGAATTTGAAGTCCCTCGGACTTTTCAATATCGACGGGGTATCGCCCAAGGGCGCGGTCGCGTCTCCGCGCGGCGCATTCGGCAGAGCTGCCGAGTGTTCGGCGGGAAAGGACACGACGACGGGTCACTGGGAGATTGCGGGAATAGTCTCGGAAAAGCCCATGCCTACCTTCCCGAACGGATTTCCGCAGTATGCGATAGACGAGTTCTCGCACCTGACGGGGCGCGGAGTGCTCTGCAATAAGCCGTATTCCGGCACGCAGGTCATTCTCGACTACGGCAGGCAGCATATGGAGACGGGTGATCTCATAGTCTATACTTCGGCGGACAGCGTATTTCAAGTTGCCGCCCACGAGGATATAGTCCCGCTCGAAGAGCTTTACGGTATCTGCCGCAAGGCGCGCGGTATGCTCAAAGACGAGCTCGCCGTGGGCAGGGTCATAGCCCGCCCGTTTAAGGGCGAATATCCGAACTTTTACAGAACCTCTGGCAGGCATGATTTCTCGCTTGAACCGACCGGGGAGACGATGCTCGACAGGCTGAAAAATTCGGGCTTCGATGTAATATCGGTCGGCAAGATAAACGATATTTTTGCCTCCCGCGGCATCACGGACCACAGGGGGATAAACAAAGACAACGCCGACGGCATGGAGAAAACCCTCGAGCTTCAAAACGAGGATTTCAACGGGCTCTGCTTTGTCAATCTCGTCGATTTCGATATGCTCTACGGGCACAGGAACGATGTTGACGGCTACGCGAAAGCGCTGACGGAGTTTGACTGCCGTCTCGGAAAATTCCTTGAAAATATGCGTCCCGACGATGTACTCATAATAACCGCCGACCACGGCTGCGATCCCTCGACCGCAAGCACCGACCATTCGCGCGAGTATATCCCTATAATAGTTTACGGCGATAAGGTTAAAGCGGGGGTTAATATCGGAACCCGCCCGACCTTTGCCGATATTTCCGCTTTTGTGCTCGATTGCTTCGGCTTGCCCGCGCTTAAAAGCGGAGAGAGCTTTCTGCGGGAGGTGTCGGACATATGACCGACAATGAGCGTAATGCGCTGTTTTTTCAAGCTTCAGACGCGCGCGCAAATTCGTATTCTCCCTATTCCGGATACAGTGTCGGCGCGGCGCTTCTCTGCTCCGACGGGTCGATATATACGGGCTGCAATATCGAAAATGCCGCGTATACTCCGACAGTCTGCGCCGAGCGCACGGCCTTTTTCAAAGCCGTTTCAAACGGAGAACGCGACTTTTGCGCAATAGCCGTTGCCGGAGGAAAAGACGGTGTTGAATTTTGCACTCCCTGCGGCGTATGCCGTCAGGTCATGGCGGAATTCTGCAATACGGAAACTTTTGAAATAATCTGCAACACGGAAAACGGACTGCGTTCGTTTAAGCTCAAAGAACTTTTGCCCGGCTCATTCGGACCGGCAAATTTAAAACAGGAGAATCAGCCTTGAAAAATTTTCGGCGTATAACAGCGGCGCTTTGCGTATTGGCGATGCTTTTTAGTCTCTGCGCCTGCGCAAAACACGAAAAATACGAAGCGGTGTTTATTACCGATGTCGGCGATATATATGACAGGTCGTATAATTCCGTGGTTTGGGACGGAGTAAAAAGCTACGCCGCCGATTACGGAGTCAGCTGCAAATATTACAGACCGTCTCAGCGCGGCACGACTTACTTCTTCAGAGCTATAAGAAAAGCGATAAAGCACGGCGCAAAGGCGGTGGTCTGCCACGGAGACGAGTTCCGCGACGCCGTAGTAAGAGCGGCCGAGCGTTGGAAGGATGTAAAGTTTATAATTGTCGACAGCACGGAGAAGGACTTGCCCGACAATGTGCTCGCCGTCAGCTATTCCACTCTCGACGCGGGATATCTTGCGGGATACGCCTCTGTTTTTAACGGCTTTCAGCGTCTCGGATTTCAGGGCAGTTATCCGTCGGATAATTATGTCAATTACTGCTTCGGATTTATACAGGGTGCGGAGCGCGCCGCAGAGGATATGAACCTCGGAGCCGTGTCGGTCGATATAAAGGTGAGATTCCTCAAGACCGACGAAACCGAGCTCGACGCCGAAGCGCGCGCAAAGCTCTGGTATTCTACCGGCACGCAGGCGATTTTTGCCTGCGGCACGAAAGTATTTGCCGCGGTTGCAAGTGCGGCTGAACGCAACATAGGCAGCTGGGTCATAGGTGCCGATACCGATAAATCCTATGTGTCGGACGCTGTTTTGACAACTGCGGAAAAGTCGGTCTCAATGAGCGTTTACAGGGCTCTCGAGTCGGTGAAAAACGGCAGCTTCAGCGGCGGACGCTCCGTGAAATTCGGCATAGCCGACGACGGTGTGCGGCTTGATCTTTCGCGTTCGGCATTTAATCTGTTTACACAGTCGGATTACGATGCTATAGTAGCGCGTATCAAGGCCGATCCGACAATGATATCGTCGCTGGTCACGGCTGAAGACATCAAAAGTACGGTCCTCGGCGATGAAAGTGAGCTGTCCTCGCTTTTCTCGCTCAACTGTGTAATTCTTTCCGTTAACTGAGGTGAGCTTTTTATGTATATGCCCGAACTTATTCGCAAAAAGCGCGACGGCGGCGAGCTGACCGCCGAAGAAATATCTTATATAATAAACGGCTGTGTCTCCGAGGAGGTGCCGGACTATCAGCTCTCGGCGTTCGCCATGGCGGTGTTTTTCCGCGGAATGACCAAGGCCGAGACGGTGGCTCTCACGCTCGCCATGCGCGATTCGGGCGATAAGGCCGATTTGAGCGGAATAAGCGGCGTCAAGGTCGATAAGCATTCGACGGGCGGCGTCGGCGACAAAACCACGCTCATAGTGGCTCCCATAGTCGCGGCGTGCGGTGTCAAGGTGGCAAAGATGTCCGGCAGGGGACTCGGGCACACAGGCGGAACGGTCGACAAGCTCGAAGCTATTCCGGGTTTCCAAACCTCGATATCCCCGCAGAAAATGCGTGAAACCGTTGAATCGTGCGGTTTGAGCGTCACGGGTCAGAGCGGAAATATGTGCCCTGCGGACAAAAAACTGTACGCTCTGCGCGACGTCACCGCCACAGTTGACAGCATACCGCTCATAGCCTCGAGCATAATGAGCAAGAAGCTTGCCGACGGCTCGGACTGCATTCTCCTCGACGTAAAAACGGGGAGCGGTTCGTTTATGAAAACCCTCGACGATTCCCGTCTGCTTGCGCGAACAATGGTCGAAATAGGCAGGGGAGCGGGAGTTAAGACCGCCGCTTTAATAACAAATATGGACGCCCCGCTCGGAAAAGCGGTCGGCAATTCGCTCGAGGTTATCGAGTCTGTCGATATACTTAAAGGCAATACTTCCGGCGACCTTTGGACTGTCTGCCGCGAGCTCTCGTGCAGAATGCTTATGCTTGCAGGCATAGGAGACAGAGAGAAATGTGCCGAGCTCGTTGACGAGGCCGTCAGCAGCGGAGAAGCTCTCAGACGCTTTGAAATGATGGTTAAGTCACAGGGCGGCGACGTCTCGTATATAGAGAACACCTCAAAATTCGAAAAAGCCTCTTTCTCCCGCGAGGTGTATGCGCCCGCGGACGGATATATAACTCATATGGATTCCGAGAATATAGGTCTGACCGCCGTTTTGCTCGGAGCTGGCAGAGAGAAGAAAGAGGACAATATAGACTCTGCGGCGGGTATTGTGATATCCGCCAAAACAGGCGATTTTGTAAAGCGCGGAGAACTGCTCGCAACGCTTTTCTCTAATGACAAAAGCCGCCTTGACGGCGCGGAGACCCGCTATCTCTCGGCCGTCTCTATAGGCGCACAGAAGCCTGCGGCGCAGCCGATGATACTCGATTACATCGACTGATGTTCGACTTGAGCAGACCCTGATTCTTTTTTCGGAGTGACTATGAATAGCTTCAAAAGAAAAATAAAAAGAATATTGCGCCGTATGCTCGGCAAATACGAGCCGCCGAAGCATAAACGCTTCGACCGACTGCCTGACGATGTAAAGGCGGCAGTCGAAAGCAGAGGGCTTGTGACAGACGGATTTATAAAAGTTGTTGAAAGCGATATGGATTTCGACGGCTGCTATCTTACTGCGTGGACGGCTCTTGACAGCGAGGGTATATATTTCATCCTCGGGGACGAAAAAGTAGCAAAAAAGCGCGGAAGCAAGAAAATCAAAGCGGAATACGAGCTCAGAGAGATTCGCTCCTATCCGCTCTCCGATTTTGATTCGCTAAAATGCGAGCAGTATGTTTCAACGGCTCGCCTCATAGCCGAAAAGGACGGCGACGACATAGGGCTGATAAAATTCAGCCTCAACTTTCTCGGCGCTTACGATGAGCTCTGCAAGGCGTTTAACAGCTTAAAAAGCGGAAAGCCGATATTGAAGAATGACGGAGACAGTAAGGACGGCGGAGTCTGCCCTAAGTGCAAAAGACCCTATCCGCCCAGGCGCAATTCATGCCCCAAGTGCGACAAAAACGAATCGACGGTCAAGCGCCTGTTCTCGTTTTTCGGCGGCTATAAGCTTCAAATGACGCTAATTGTTGCGGCGATACTTATAAGCACGGCAATTAATATGGCAATGCCGCAGATAAGCACAAAGGCGCTCTTCGACAATGTTTTGAGCAATGTCGGTTCAACTCCCGCGCAGCAGCTGTTTGTTACGCTCGGCTACTTAATAGGTGCGGTTGTCGGCATGAAGCTGCTGGGACTTTTGATGACGGTGTCGTTCCAGTTCCTTATGGGCAGCATAATGCCGCGCGTCATATATGATATAAAGGTCAAGATATTCGCCGCCATGCAGCGCCTGTCCGTCAGCTTTTATTCGTCCAAACAGACGGGCTCGCTCATGGAGCGCGTGACAAGGGATTCCAATAATATCTATTGGTTTTTTGTCGACGGACTGCCGTATGTCATAACGAATATTATAACCGTTGTCGGCGTTCTGATAATCATGTTCGTTATGTCGTGGAAGCTGGCACTTCTCTGCTGTGCTGCGGCTCCGATATTTCTTATACTGCTCATCTTCGGCAGCAAATTTTTCAGAATACTGCATCACAGGAGCTGGGCGCGCAACGCGAGACTCACCTCAATGGTCAGCGACAATATCAACGGTCAGCGCATAATAAAGGCTTTCTCGAAAGAGGATGAGGAGCTCGACCGCTTTGATAAGGTCAGCGGCGACCTCTATGATGCGGATTTGAAGTTCAACAATTCGGAAGCTACGTTTTTTCCGCTGTTGACCGTAGCGCTCTCGGTTTTCGCCGTGTTCATGCTGACCTGCGGCGGACTAATGGTTGCGAAAGGTGAAATGACCGTCGGCACGCTCCTTAATTTTACGATATATCTCACCATGCTCGTCGGCCCTATCGACTTTCTGTCGTGGGTCTCCAACTGGTGGGCGCGGTGCGTGGATTCGGCTCAGCGCGTGTTCGAAATAGTGGACGCTCAGCCCGAGATAGTCGAAAAAGAACATCCGATAGATATAGGCGAGGTGCGCGGAGATATCGAGATTTCAAGTCTCGAATTTGAATATGAGCCCGCGCGTCCCGTAATAAAGAATCTTGACCTCAAGGTGAACGCAGGTCAGATGCTCGGAATAGTCGGCAAGACCGGAGCGGGCAAAACAACAATAGCCAATTTGATAGCGCGTCTCTATGACCCTAAAGCAGGGTGCGTCAAAATCGACGGAGTCGATGTGCGCGACCTGCCGCTTGACATTATCCGAAGGAATGTCGGGCTCGTGTCGCAGGACATCTATCTGTTTATAGGCACAATAGCCGACAATATCCGCTACGCGAAGCCGGATGCCGCAATGGAAGAGATAATCGCCGCAGCAAAGGCCGCAAGCGCGCACGATTTTATTATGAAGCTGCCCGATGCCTATGAGACGCGCGTCGGAGCGGGCGGTCATGACCTCTCGGGCGGCGAACGGCAGAGAATATCAATAGCCAGAACGATAATCCAAAATCCGCGCATACTCATCCTCGATGAGGCTACCGCGGCCATGGATACCGAGACCGAGCGCAATATCCAGTATTCTCTTACCAAGCTCATGCAGGGCAGAACTACGGTTGCCATTGCGCACCGCCTCTCGACCCTGCGCGACGCCGATATGCTCGCAGTTATAAGCGAGGGCGAGGTTGTTGAATGCGGCAGCTATGCCGAGCTTCTCAAAAAGCGCGGCGAATTCTATAAGCTATATAAAATACAGGCCGAGGCTCTCAAGGCTGTCGGCATAATCGATTGAGGAGGGTTAAAATGGGAGAGCTCAATACTATGTCAATTAACTTCCTTGACCCCGAAAAGTGCAAATTCTATCTGAATCCGAACGGCTTTGCAGCCCTGAAAACCGAGGACAAAGACTACCGCCGCGTGCGGCTTCTCCGAACCTTGCCCCTGCACAGACCGTTCGAGTATATCAGCGTCAGCGATATGGACAAAAATGAGATAGGCATAATAAAAAACGCCGCCGATTTCCCGAGCGAAAGCAGGGAGATAATCGAAAAAGACCTTGCGGCGCGCTACTATTGCCCCGAAATATCACAGATATATTCGATAGAAGAGAAGATGGGCTCGTTTTACTTTGACGTGTCGATAGACGGCTTCAAAAAGACCTTCGGCGTAAAAGATATCAGCCGCAATGTCAAAATGCTCGATTCGGGTTCCGTTATGTTCAACGACTCCGACGGCAACCGATTCATTATTCCCGATATCAATGCCCTCAAGCCGAGAATGCGCAGGAAGATAGAACCGTTCTTGTATTGAGTTTGCCGAAATCTTAAAGAAAGGAGCGGCTGCGCGCCGTGCGGTTAAAAACCATGACCGAGGTAAAATATGACCTTGATTTAAATTCAAAGCCGTGCCGCGGTGTTCTGCGGTATAAAGACGGCGCAGTTTACGCGCTCGAAGACGGCAAAGAGGTGTTTTCTCGCTCGCTTAAAAATATAGGCGAGCTTGTGCAGTATACCGATGTCGGCTGCGGAAGCCTTGAAATTTCCCCGTTTGCGGAGAAAAGCGGCTCGGATTACGACGGCGCCGAGAATATCACCGTCTGCCGCTTCTCGATGAGCGCCGCCGAGGATATAGGCGAATTCTGCAAGGCTGTGAATCACAGGATAAAAACAGGCGAGGAGCCCGAGCGGATAGCGGACAGCGCCGACAAATGCCCCGTCTGCGGCAGGCGCTATCCCAAGGGCACGGACGTCTGTATGTTCTGTGTCGATAAGAGCTACATATGGCGAAGGACTTTTAAAATGCTCCGGCAGTTTATTCCAAAGCTCCTTTTGTCAAGCGTGCTCGTCACTTTTGCAAATCTTATGTCGGCAGTGCAGCCCGTGCTTCAGGGGAAGCTCGTTGACGGCTTCTCGTCCGCATTTTCCTCCGACGGACTCTCCGTAAATCAAAATATTATATTTATCGGCGTTGCCATGGCGCTTACTTATCTGCTTGAAAACATCTTTCAGATATTTTCGGGGCGCACAGCAAACAGCGTCGGGCTCGGATTTTCAAAATATCTGCGCTCTGTTGTCTATGACAGAGTTCAGCGTATGTCCGTCTCGTCCATGTCCCGAAAAACAGCGGGCGACTTGATAAAACGCGTCACGCGCGACACAAACACCGTTCAGAATTTCTTTGTCGATAAAGGACGCTATGCGCTCGAGCAGCTTATACTTTTCGTTGTAGTCGGAATATTTATGCTGCGCATGAGTCCGCTTTTGACCTTGCTTGCAATCATACCCGCGCCGTTTTGCATTATCACGCTCAACAGCTTCAAGCGGTACATCCATTTGCGTTATGATAAACAGTGGCGGTATGACAGCCGCGCAAATTCGATTCTCCACGATATAATCAGGGGTATCCGAGTTGTCAAAACCTTCGGCAGCGAAAAGCGCGAGGTTGCAAAGTTCTCGTCCGTGAGCAAGGATCTTGCGGATATCTCCGTCAAAAACGAGAGGACGTGGGCGGTTATCTTCCCTGTCATAGGTTTCCTTATGAACTCGGGCAACTTCCTCGTGCTCTATTTCGGCGGCAGAATGGTTATAAACGGCACGATGACCGCAGGCGAGCTCTGGAGCTTTGTGCTCTTGCTCTCCTATATCTATAAGCCGCTCGACTGGCTTGCAAATATGCCGCGCTGGATAGCGGAGGTAACAACGAGCCTTATAAAAATATACGAGGTTCTCGATGAAAAGCCGCAGGTCGGCAATTCGAAAAATGCCGGGAAATATCCTATAACGGGCGAGGTGGAGTTTGACTCCGTCGATTTCGGGTATAAGAGCTACGAGCCGGTGCTCAGGGATATAGACTTGAAGATAAATCCCGGCGAGATGATAGGCCTCGTCGGTCATTCGGGAGCGGGCAAGTCCACGATGATAAACCTCGTCATGCGCCTCTACGACGTTGACGGCGGAACGCTCAAAATAGACGGCAGGGATATCCGCGACTATGACCAGTATTACCTGCGCGAGAATATAGGCGTTGTGTTCCAGGAGACTTATCTTTTCTCCGGCACTATCTATGACAACATCTCCTATGCAAAGTCGGACGCGTCGCCCGAGGAGGTGTTCGCGGCCGCAAAGGCGGCAAATGCCCACGGCTTCATAATGGAGCTCAAGGACGGATATAATACAGTCGTCGGCGAAAACGGCTACAATCTTTCGGGCGGAGAGCGCCAGCGCGTGGCGATAGCCCGAGCGATACTGCGAGACCCGAAGATACTCATTCTCGACGAGGCGACGAGTGCGCTCGACCCCGAAACCGAGAGCTATATTCAGCAGGCGCTCGGCAGACTCACCGAAAACAGGACTACAATAGCCATTGCCCACAGACTCTCGACTCTGCGCCATGCGGATAGGCTCGTCGTCCTTGAAAACGGCAGAGTAGCCGAGGTGGGCACGCACGCGGAGCTTCTCAAAAGGCGCGGGGTTTATTATAATCTCGTCATGGCTCAGCGCCAGACCTCAAAGCTCACTTCCGAGGCGCAGGCAGCACTCGACAGACAGTAAATAAAGCGAAAAACACGGGAGAACAAAGCGAATTTTGTCTCCCGTGTTCTTTTTTTGTTAAATTGCTGTGAATTTGCCTTTTTGTCTTTACAGCTTGCGTAAAATAAAGTAAAATAGTAGCGGAAAAATATGTTTTTTTGAATGGAGGCACAAATATGGAGCTTGCGTATAAACGTATACTTCTGAAAATAAGCGGCGAGGTGCTTGCCGGCGGAAAGGGCATGGGTATTGATTACGATACCGTTCTCAATATCTGTTCCGCAGTCAAGGAATGCGTCGATATGGGCGTTGAGGTCGGTCTTGTTGTCGGCGGCGGAAATTTCTGGCGCGGACGCTCGAGCGGAGATATGGACAGAACCAGAGCCGACCATATAGGTATGCTCGCCACCGTCATGAACTCCCTCGCTCTCGCCGATGCGCTTGAGCATCTCAAGGTGCCCGTCAGAGTGCAGACCGCCATTGCCATGCAGCAGATAGCCGAGCCCTATATCCGCAACAGGGCAGTGCGCCATTTGGAAAAGGGCAGAGTCGTTATCTTCGGCTGCGGCACGGGCAACCCGTTCTTTACCACCGACACGGCAGCAGCCCTGCGCGCTCTCGAGATAGATGCCGATATCATGTTCAAGGCGACAAATGTCGACGGCGTTTATGACAAGGATCCCAACAAGTTCGAGGACGCGAAGAAGTATGACACTCTTTCATTTGACGAAATCCTCAGCCACGACCTCAGAGTTATGGACGGAACCGCAGCCTCTCTCTGCAGAGACAATTCCATACCGATTCTCGTCTTTAATCTTGATGACCCGCAGAATATCGTCAAGGCGATAAAGGGCGAGAATGTCGGAACAGTTGTAAAATAATCGGTGAAAGGCCGATAAAAATATGATCTTCTCTTCAAGAAAGGATTGAAATTATGGAAACAGTATTTCAAACAGCACGCGATAAAATGACCAAGAGCATCGCCTCGCTCAAGGGCGAGTACGGTACGATAAGAGCAAACAGAGCTACCGCGGCGGTTCTCGATAGGATAACTGTTGATTATTACGGCACTGCCACCCCGATAAATCAGCTTGCGGCTATCTCCGTAGTTGAGGCGAGAATCCTCTGCATTCAGCCCTGGGATGTTTCTACTCTGCATCCCATCGAGAAGGCTATCCAGACCTCCGACCTCGGAATTAACCCGCAGAACGACGGAAAGGTGATAAGACTTACTTTCCCGCCCCTGACCGAGGATAAGCGCCGCGAAATAGTCAAGGATGTCAAGAAGCTGGCGGAGGACTGCAAGGTTGCCGTTCGCTCTATCCGCAGAGACTGCATGGAAAAGCTCAAGAAGATGCAGAAGAACAGCGAAATAACCGAGGACGATCTCAAGTTCGGCGAGAAAGAGATACAGGATATCACCGACAAGTTCGTCAAGGAAGCGGACAGTGTTGCCGCAGAAAAAGAAAAGGAAATAATGGAAATCTGATTTGCTTCGGATTTTATTCGGCAAAAAGGCTGGGCGCTTTGGGCGGTCACGCCTTTTTGCCTAAAATACAAAAGGATTTTTGCCATGACAAAGACACCGGATAACGAGCATCTTCCGCAGCACGTTGCCATAATTATGGACGGCAACGGCCGCTGGGCCAAGCAGCGCGGGCTTCCGCGCAGCGAGGGTCACAAGCAGGGCGCGAAAGTGTTCAAAAGAATATGCGAATATGCCGCAGATATAGGGATACGCTACGTGACGTTCTACGCCTTTTCCACGGAAAACTGGCGCAGACCGCCCGAGGAAGTCAGCGGCATAATGAACCTTTTCAGAGATTACCTGCGCGAGGCCGAGGAGCGCGAGCAGGAGAATGCTCGGAAGGGTTTGAGAATAAGATATATAGGAGAGCGCGAGGGTTTGGCGGACGATATTCTCGAGCTTGTCGATGAGCTTGAACGCGGCTCTGCCGACAAAACCAGAACGACCGTAAACATCGCGATAAACTACGGCGGCAGAAATGAGATACTGTCTGCCTGCAAGCGTCTTGCCGAGCAGTGTGCTAGAGGGGAGCGCACGCCCGACAGTCTTACCGAGCAGGATATATCGGACAATCTCTATACGGCGGGTCAGCCCGACCCGGATCTTATAATCCGCCCCAGCGGAGAATTCAGACTTTCAAATTTCCTCATCTGGCAGGCTGCGTATTCAGAATTTATCTATTCCGATATCCTCTGGCCCGACTATACCGAGCAGGACTTTGACGCCGCTCTTGAGGAGTACGCACACCGCAGCAGACGCTTCGGAGGAGTCTGAAAATACTTTGATTGTGAGATGAAAGAAAGATGAAACAGCGCGTTATTACCGGACTTTTAGCCGCTCTTTTCGGAATTACGGTCCTTTCCCTTATGTTCACCCCTGTTTTGGGCATAGTTTTGGCAGCTGTGTCGTTTATAGCGTCCTACGAGATACAGCACGTTGCGAAGATAAAAAATAAGCTTCTGATGATAATCAACATGATTGTCTCCGCTTTTATGCCCGTTGCTCTTGAATACAAGCTCTTTGAGAAGCTGCCTTTCCCGACATATATCGTTGCGATAGTCTATGTCATACTTATGATGTTCATCATGCTCGGCAACTATGCAAAGACTAAATTTGAAGACGTTGTCATGTCTATGTTCTGCGGCGTTATCGTGCCGTATGTCATGACTACCATAATTCTTATCAGAGATCTCTGCCTGAGCCGTCCCGATCTGTTCCAGCAGTCGCAGGTATTCTTTATTATCTTTACGGCGCTGCTGTCCGCATGGCTCAACGACACGTTTGCGTATTTTGTCGGCAGCAAGTTCGGAAAGCACAAGCTCGCTCCGAACATCAGCCCCAAAAAGAGTGTTGAGGGCGCAGTCGGCGGCGTAGTTATAACTATGCTGTTTAATCTTGCATTCTTCTTTATTTTTGATTATTTCTTCTTCAAGAACGACACACTAAAGTGGTGGATGATTCCCGGAACCTCGATGTTCCTCTCCGCCATAAGCATAGGCGGCGACCTGTCGGCCTCCGTTATAAAGAGAAACTTCGGCGCGAAGGATTTCGGAACCATCTTCCCCGGTCACGGCGGAATTATGGACAGATTCGACAGCTACAGCTTCGTTATGCCGACTCTCTATGCCTTGATTTCACTGGTAATCAGTCTCGGAGCGTGATTATATGAAAAGCATGGTCATTCTCGGCTCAACCGGCTCCATAGGCACTCAGGCGCTCGATGTCGCAAGACTTCGTAATTTTACGGTAAGAGCTCTGACTTCAAATTCGAATATCGACCTGCTCGAAGAGCAGATACGGGAGTTCAAGCCCGAAATAGCGGCTGTTGTCGATGAGAGCAGGGCGGCGGAGCTCAGAACAAAAGTTGCCGATACCTCCACAAGGGTGCTCGGCGGCGAAGAGGGCATATGCGCCGCGGCGCAGCTCAACGCCGATAAGGTGCTCAACAGCATCGTCGGCATAGCGGGCCTCAAGCCGACTCTTGCTGCAATTGAAGCGGGTAACGACATAGCTCTCGCCAACAAAGAGACGCTTGTTGCCGGCGGCGAGCTTGTGACCTCTCGCGCCAAGGAGAAAGGAGTCTCCATTCTCCCTGTGGACAGCGAGCATTCCGCAATATTCCAGTCCCTTCAGGGAAGCCCCGGAAAAAAGAGCGTCAAGCGCCTTATTCTGACCGCTTCGGGCGGCCCGTTCTTCGGCAGAACGCGTGCCGACCTCGAGAGCGTCACAGTTGAACAGGCGCTCAAGCACCCCAATTGGAGTATGGGCGCAAAAATTACCATTGACTCTGCTACAATGATGAACAAGGGACTTGAGCTTATCGAAGCGGCGTGGCTTTTCGATATGCCTGCCGACAAGATAGATATTCTTGTCCACCGCCAGAGCGTGGTTCATTCGCTCGTCGAATATGTCGATAACTCCGTCATAGCTCAGCTCGGCGTGCCCGATATGCGCGTGCCGATACAGTATGCTCTGACTTATCCGGAGCGCTATGAGAGCCCCGCAAAACAGCTCCGACTCGAGGAGTGGAAAACGCTCACCTTTGAGCAGCCCGACTATGATACTTTTTCCTGCATCAATCTTTGCAGGCAGGCGATAACAAAGGGAGGTGTCTACCCCGCCGCGGCGAACGGTGCCAATGAGGCAGCCAATAAGCTGTTCAGAGAGGGAAAGATAAAGTTCCTAGATATCGCCGACGCAGTGTCGGGTGTGCTCGATTCAACCGAATTTTCACCGTGCGACAGCCTCGAAAACATTCTCCTCGCCGATTCCCGCGCAAGAGAAAAAGTGCATGAGATGTTCGGCTGCTGATATTTTCACGGGTCGAAAGGATATTTTTATATGTTTTTAAACACCGCGCTGTCGTTTTCGACAGTTTGGAGCAAGGTCTGGCCGTTTCTTGTGGCCATACTTTTCTTCGGCATCGTAATAATGTTTCATGAGCTCGGCCATTTCCTTTTTGCAAAGCTTTTCAAGGTCAAGGTCAACGAGTTCTCTATCGGCATGGGTCCCGCCATCTTCAAAAAGAAGAAGGGCGATACAAACTATGCCGTGAGAATCCTGCCGATAGGCGGATACGTCAGCATGGAGGGCGAGGACGAGGACAGCGAGGATCAGCACGCCTTCAACAACAAGCCCCTGTGGCAGCGAATGATAGTCGTTGCCGCCGGAGCCACCGTCAATCTTATCATGGGCGTTATTATCGTTGCCATTATGCTCTGCCAGTCCGATCTTATCGGCACCACTCAGATACGCTCCTTCTATGACAACGCGACGAGCGCCGCGAGCGGACTTGAGGCGGGGGATAAGATAGTCAAAATAAACGACAAGCGAGTCTATTCCCAATATGATATAACATTTCTCATGATGCGCGACGATGACGGCGTTATGGATTTTGTCGTCAAAAGAGACGGAAAAAAAGTCGAGCTCAAGGATGTTAAGTTTCAAACCAGCCCCATAGAGGGTCAGGAGAATCTGATAAGCATTCACTATGATTTCATTATCGTCGGCGTTAAACCGACATTTTTGAGCGTCACAAAGAACGCTTTTCTTGAGAGTATATCAATAGGCCGCATGGCCTGGATAAGCCTTTTTGACCTGATAACCGGACGATACGGACTAAGCGAGGTCTCGGGGCCGATAGGCATTATAAACTATGTTGCGGATGCGGCGTCGGCTTCGTCGACTTCAATGGATTGGACTCCGCTTCTGTCTATTATGGCGCTGATAGCTATTAATGTCGGTCTGTTCAATCTCCTGCCCATCCCGGCGCTTGACGGCGGCAGACTGTTCTTTATGTTTATCGAGCTTATCATCCGCAGACCTATCCCGCAGAAGTTTGAAAAGTGGGTTCACGCGGTCGGCATGATACTGTTGCTCGTGTTTATGGCAGTTATCTCGTTTAAGGATATCGTCAGTTTGATAAGAGGTTAGAATTATGGCATTTGAACGCAGAAAAAGCAAAGAGGTCAGAATAGGCGATTTGACTGTCGGCGGCAATTCTCCGATAGCCGTTCAGTCCATGCTCAATATTCCCGCGCACGATATCGAGGGCAGCGTAAAGCAGGCGAAAGCCCTTGAAAAGGCCGGATGTCAGATAATCCGCGCCGCAATACCCGATATGGATGCGGTGAAGCTTATCCCGGCTCTCAAAGAGGCGGTAAAGGTTCCTATAGTCGCGGATATACATTTCGATTACAGACTCGCGCTTGAAAGCATAGCTGCGGGCATAGATAAAATACGCATAAATCCCGGCAACATCGGCTCCAAAGACAGGGTCAAGGCGGTTGCCGACGCCTGCGCCAACAACGGGATTCCGATAAGAGTCGGCGTCAACAGCGGCTCTATCGAGAAGGATATTCTCGCAAAATACGGCGCTCCCACCGCTCAGGCGCTCGTGGACAGCGCGATGAGCCATGTGCGTATGCTTGAGGAGTGCGATTTTGACAATATTGTTATATCGCTCAAGTCCTCCGATGTTCCGATGACGGTTGAGGCATATGAGCTTATCTCAAAGATTTGCGATTATCCGCTCCATGTCGGCATAACCGAGGCGGGCACATGGAAGATGAGCCTTGTCAAGTCGAGCGTAGGTATAGGGTCTCTGCTTTTGCACGGAATCGGCGACACTATCCGCGTCTCGATGACCGACGATCCGGTCAAGGAGGTCGCGGCGGGCTATGATATCCTGCGCGCAACGGGCGCCAAAAAGGACTGCGTCCAGATAGTTTCCTGCCCGACCTGCGGCAGAACCAAAATAGACCTCATCTCCCTCGCAAACGCAGTCGAAGAGCGGCTCGCGTCGTGCAACAAGCCGATAAAGGTTGCGGTCATGGGCTGCGCCGTCAACGGACCCGGCGAGGCGAGAGAGGCGGATATCGGCATAGCCGGCGGAGACGGATGCGCTCTGATATTCAAAAAGGGGAAAATAATCAAGAAAGTGCCTGAGTCAGAGGTGCTTGACAGTCTCATGGAAGAGATTGATAAACTTTAATGGAGACAAAGATGTCCGACAAAAAGTTAGTTGATTTTATAGAAGAATATATTGACGATTCTGAATTGCTCTCTGAGCTTGCAGATGTTCGGCTTGATGATATCAGGCTGAATGTCGAGCGCAGGGAGCTTGAATTACTTTGTTCGGCGGCCGCGGCTCCGGGTGAGCTTTTGCTGAGAGCCGTTGAGACCTCGCTCATAAAAGCGTTCACTCTCAACGCCGCGATGATAAACTGCTCTGTGACGGAAGAAAAGCCCGAGGAAGCTTCGAAAGAGCCTATGAGCGAAACGGGGCTTGCAAAGCTGCTCCTTTCTCTGCGCAGAGAGTTTCCCGCCGCAAACGGATTCCTTAACGATGCACAGTGCTTCATGCTCGGCGACACGGTCTCCGTGCAGCTCAAGAGCGGCGCGGATGTTATAAATAACCTTGGCGCATCAAAGCGTTTTGCGCAGATGATATTTGAACGCTTTGGCGAGGATGTGGGAGTCGAGTTCACCGACAGCGGCGCGCCCGTTGACGACGGCGAGGTGCAGCAGTATCAGGAGGAGCTGGACAGCGGCATACGCAGTGCGTTCGCCGATAAGGTTTCTCGGGAAAAGGACCTTACCAGCTTAACAAGAACCTACGACGAATATCCGTTTTCGACTAAATATTCCGTTCCGATTTACGGCTCCGTAATAAAGACAAAGCCCATTTCTCTTTCGGACGTAGCCTCCGATTCGGGCTCGGTCGTCGTATGGGGTACTGTGTTTTCTTTTGAGTCGCGCGATACCCGCGACGGAAAACGAAAGATAATAAATTTCTGTATCACCGACAAGACAAGCTCCTATTCCGTCAAGATTTTCGAGCTCGCCGAAAATTGCGAAAGCCTGCTGAAAAATATCAAAGACGGCGTCGCCGTTATGGTCAGAGGCGTTGTCAATTACGACTCTTATATGAAGTGCGACTGCATAAATGCGCGCGCCGTAACTACTATAGACCTTATAGAAAAGAAGGACGAAGCGCCCGAGAAGCGCGTCGAGCTTCATCTGCATACTACTATGTCCGCCATGGACGGCGTCTCGAGCGCAACGAAGCTCGTTGAGCGCGCAATCGCATGGGGGCATAAGGCAATAGCCATAACCGACCACGGCGTTGTTCAGGCGTTTCCCGAGGCCTGCGCCGCGGCAAAGGGCAAGATAAAGATTCTCTACGGCATGGAGGGTTATTATTTCGACGACCGTGTTGTAGACCCCGCCGAGAAGAAAAAGAAGTATAACCATATAATTTTTATCGCGAAGAATTATGTGGGACTTAAAAATCTATATAAAATAATCACGAAGTCAAATCTCGAATATTTCAGCCGCAAGCCCGGTGTTCCGCGCTCGGTAATCGAGGAGTTCCGCGAGGGTATAATTGTCGGCAGTGCCTGCGAGCAGGGAGAGGTTTACCGCGCCGTGCTCGACGGAAAATCCGACGATGAAATTCTGGAAATCGCCTCGTTCTACGACTATCTCGAGATACAGCCCAACGGCAACAACGCGTTCCTTATAAGAGAGGGCAGAGTCAGGGATACGGGAGAGCTTGAGGACATAAATAAGAAGATAATCGCCACTGCCGACAAGCTCGGCAAGCTTACCGTCGCCACCTGCGATGTCCATTTCATGGACAAGAGCGACAGCGTTTTCAGAGAGATTATCATGACCGGTCAGGGCTTTACCGATGCCGCTCAGCAGGCTCCGCTCTATTTCAGAACAACGCAGGAGATGCTCAACGAGTTTGCCTATCTCGGCGAGGAGACAGCCCGCGAGGTTGTTATTGAAAACACCAATAAAATAGCCGATATGTGTGAGGTTATCCAGCCCATACCTGACGGCACATATCCTCCGCGAATACCCGGCTCGGATGAGGAGCTGCGCGAGATATGCTATAAGCACATAAAAGATATCTACGGCGATCCTCTGCCGGAATATGTCGAAAAGCGCCTCGAAAAGGAGCTGAGCTCCATTATCAAACACGGTTACGCCGTGCTCTATATCATCGCCCAGCGACTTGTTAAATTCTCCATGGATCACGGCTATTATGTCGGCTCGCGAGGCTCTGTCGGCTCGTCCTTCGTCGCTTTCGCCGCAGAGATATCCGAGGTCAACCCGCTTATGCCGCACTATCTGTGCAAGCACTGCAAGAAGAGCACCTTCTTCATGGACGGCTCGATAGGCTCGGGTTTTGACCTGCCGCCTAAAAACTGCGAGATATGCGGCGAGCCGCTTATACGCGACGGACACGATATTCCGTTCGAGACCTTCCTCGGCTTCCACGGCGATAAGCAGCCCGATATCGACCTCAACTTCTCGGGCGATTTCCAGTCGCAGGCGCATAAATATACGGAGACTCTTTTCGGCGCAAAGAACGTTTTCAAGGCCGGCACTATCGGCACTCTTGCCGACAAGACGGCTTACGGCTTCGTCAAGAAATGGCTTGACGAGAAGGGGATGAGCGTTCAGCGCGCGGAGGAGGACAGACTTGTTCAGGGCTGCGTAGGAATAAAGCGCACCACGGGACAGCACCCCGGCGGAATGGTCGTTGTGCCCGACTACAAGGAGGCTGAGGACTTTACGCCCATACAGCATCCTGCGGACGACCCCGACAAGGGCACAAGAACAACGCACTTCGACTTCCATGCGCTTCACGATACGATACTCAAGCTTGATATCCTCGGCCACGATGTGCCGACATTCTATAAACATCTTGAGGATTTGACGGGAACCTCCGTCATGGATGCCGATGTCTGCGACCCGAAGCTCTATGAGATGCTCCTTTCTCCCGAGCCTATGGGCGTGACGGAGGAGGATATCGAATGCAATACGGGCACACTTTCTCTGCCCGAATTGGGAACTCCGTTCGTGCGGCAGATGCTTCTCGACTCAAAGCCCAAGAACTTCTCCGACATGCTCCAGATATCGGGTCTGTCCCACGGCACAGATGTCTGGCTCGGCAACGCGAAGGATCTTATCGACAGCGGCACCTGCACCATTTCCAACGTTATCGGAACGCGAGACAGCATCATGACATATCTGATACATAAGGGTGTCGAGCCGAGCATGGCGTTCAAGATAATGGAGATAACCCGAAAGGGTAAGGCTAAAAAGTTGCTCACCGACGAACATAAGGCGGCGATGCGTGAAAATAATGTCCCCGAGTGGTATATCGACAGCTGTCTTAAAATAAAATATATGTTCCCGAAGGCTCACGCCGCGGCATATGTTATTGCCGCTATGCGTCTCGCGTGGTATAAGCTCTACTATCCCGTCGAGTATTATGCGACATATATGACCGTTCGCGGCGAGGATCTTGATACGGTGTCCATTATGGCAGGTCAGGAAGCCGTCAAGAACAAGATGAAATACCTGAAGTCAAAGATGAATATTAAGGAAGCCACCGCCAAGGAGGAGAATATGTTTACCTCTCTTCAGGTCGTCAATGAGATGATGGCGCGAGGGGTGAAGTTCCTTCCCGTCGATGTCTATAAATCGGACGCAAAGGTGTATCACATTGAGGACGGCAGAATAAGACTCCCGTTCTCCGCTCTCGGCGGGTGCGGCGGCGTTGCCGCGGAGCAGCTTGCCGCAGCGCGTGACGACGGTGAGGGCAAGTATCTTTCCGTTGAAGATCTGCGTCGACGCGCGAGCGTTTCCAAGACCGTCATCGAAGCTCTTGAGGCGGCGGGTGCGCTTGAGGACATACCGAAAACCACGCAGATAAGCCTCTTTGATATGTAAATCTGCGCGTTTGCGATGATTTTTTGTGTTCGGCTATTGTCTGAACAGGGTTTTTCTGATATTATAATGTTAGCATTTGACGTCAGGATTTACAGCGTCAAAGTGAATATCAATTTGTTTCGCCGCGAGGCGTGAAAGGAGAAAAACAATGGGACCCAAAATACTTTACGGTATTCTGATAGCTCTCGGCATTTTCATTGTCATTACGCTTATCAGAGCCGTGTTCTTCCTCCCCAAAAAGAGGGATACAAAGCCCCTCGAGGATGAGCATGTTGATGTCGAGCGTGTGGCAAAGCATCTGAGCGGAGCTATTCAGATTCCGACCGTCTCTTATCCCGAGAACGAGAAAATCGATTGGTCGCAGTTTGAAAAATTCCACAAATATCTTGAGGATTCGTATCCTCTGATACATAAGACCCTGGAGCGCGAGAATGTCGCCGAGGCGAGCCTGCTCTATCGCTGGAAGGGCAAGAATCCCGACCTTGAGCCTATCGCTCTGCTCTCCCACCAGGATGTTGTTCCCATTGAGCCCGGCACGGAGGGAGACTGGACTCACGAGCCGTTCAGCGGATATAACGACGGCGAGTTTATCTGGGGCAGAGGCGCTCTGGATATGAAGAATCACCTCATCTGCGTTATGGAAGCCGTCGAGGCGCTTCTTGAAGAGGGCTATGAGCCCGAGAGAGACGTCTATCTCTGCTTCGGTCACAACGAGGAAGTCGTTGCATCGGAAAGCGCCGGCGCAAAGGCCATTATGAACACACTCAAGTCCCGCGGAATCCATCTTGACAGCGTTATAGATGAGGGCGGAGCCATACTGCCCGTCAACGTCAAGCATGTTCTCAAGGGCAATCTTGCGGGCGTAGGCATCGCGGAAAAGGGCTATGCCGATTTCTCCATGAGCGTCAGAGCTAAGGGCGGACATTCTTCTCAGCCTCCGAAGCACAGCGCCATAGGCAAAATAGCGGATGTTGTCAAAGACGTTGAAAACCATCAGTTCAAGTCAAAACTCGAGCCGTTTGTTCTCAAACTCTTCTCCAATCTCGGCAGAAGAACCACATATCCCGTCAGAGTCGTCGCCTGCAACCTCTGGCTGCTTAAGCCCCTTGCGAAGTTTATCATGGAGCAGATTCCGCCGACGGCTTCGCTCATAAGAACCACTACCGGCGTCACCATGGCCGAGGGCAGTCCTGTCGCCAACGTTCTTCCGCAGGAAGCATCTGTTACGGCAAACTTCAGAATGATGCCCGGCACAACCACAGAAGATGTCGAGAAGCATCTGCGCAAGGTCATAAAGAATAAGAATGTTGAGATAAAGTGCCTCAAGAGAAAAGAGGCATCCAAATTCTCGCCCACAGATTCGAGATCCTTTAAGGTTATCGAGGAAATCTGCGTCAGAGCCGATCCCGAGGTTATCGTCGCGCCCTATCTTGTTATGGGCGGTACCGATGCCTGCTTCTATGAGCCTATATGCGATAATATTTATCGCTTTGCTCCGTTCCATGTGCGCACGAAGCTTCTTCTCTGCACCCATGCTACCGATGAGCGCTGCCCCGTTGCGGTTCTCGACGAAGGCGTATCTTTCTTCAAGAGATACATAAGAATGCTTACAAAAGACTGATGATATGAATATTCTGCTGTCTCCCGATTCTTTCAAAGGCACGCTGACTTCTTCGGAGGTCTGTGATATTATAGAGTCGGCGCTCAGAAACAGAATACCGGACTGCAATGTTATAAAGCTCCCCGCTGCCGATGGCGGCGAGGGGCTTTGTTCGAGTTTTGCGAATTTTATTGACGGTGAGTGGATATCGGCGGAGTCAAAAGACCCGTTCAACTCGCCCATGCGCGCGGAGTATTATATGCTTGAAAACGGCGTAGCAGTCATTGAAACTGCCTCATGCGCGGGACTTCCGCTCGCGGGCGACAGAGCCGACCCGACAGTTACAACCACGGCGGGCGTAGGTATGCTCATGCGCGACGCCGAGCAGCGCGGCGCAAAGCGGATAATCCTCGGCCTCGGCGGCAGCGCAACCAACGACTGCGGCGCGGGAATGGCGTCGGAGCTCGGATTCGTATTCCTTGATAAAAACGGAAATGCTTTCGTGCCCGTCGGAGGAACGCTCGCGGATATTGAGCACATAATTTCTCCGAAAGAGCTGTTCGGCGTGCCCGTGACAGCCGCGTGTGATGTAACTAATCCGCTCTTCGGCGCAGACGGCGCGGCATATGTCTTTGCGCCGCAAAAGGGCGCGAATGCGGAGCAGGTGAGAGCGCTCGACCTCGGACTTCGCCATATGTCAAAGATACTCAAGAGAGAGCTCGGCTTCGATTCCGATAATCTTCCGGGCGCGGGCGCGGCAGGCGGTTTAGGCGCGGGCGCGGCAGCTTTTTTGAATGCACGGCTCAAAAGCGGCATAGATATAGTGTTGGATGAGTCGGGCTTCGATGAGCTCGCAAAGAGCGCCGACGTTATCGTGACGGGCGAGGGGAGATTTGACTCTCAAAGCATACGCGGAAAGGTAATGAGCGGAGTCTGCAAAAGAGCCGCGAAATCAGGCGCCGCCGTATATGCCGTCTGCGGGTGCGCTTCAAGCGATGCCGACCCCGCCGAGCTCGGAATAAAGAAGCTTTTTGTCTCGTCTGACGGGACCCGCACTATGGACGAACTGCTGATTTCATGCCGCAGCGAGCTCTATGCCGCCGCAACCGCTCTTGCACAGGAGCTGCTGAAGTGCGATTAGCTGTTATTTCTTGCTTTTTCTGTGAGATTGTGATAAAATTAACTGCTGAATTAAAACTGCCGCCAACGTCTTTCGGCAGTATTTTTGATGACCGAATCGTTTGATATAGAGTGCGAGATAAATTAAACGATCGGAGTAAATGAGGAGTATGAACTTGACGAAAAACGCGAAATTTGAAAGCGTAAGAAAAAAAGCGGAACAATTTCTCTCCACGGATTGGTTTATGTGGATTTGTTTCCTTATAGCCTGCTTTATAACCGTTCTGCGCGTTGAGGTTGCCGGCCTTCTGATATTTGCTGCGATTATCTGCATAATCCTCGTCTTTTGCGAGGATGTAATAATTGCGCTCGAGCCGTTTCTTCTGCTTTGCCTCTGCCTTATAAAGTGCAATAATTCCTATGACGAGTTCATAAAAATGGTTTGGCTTATTGTCCCGTGTGCTGCGGCCATAATCTTCCATTTCAATTATTATCAGCGAAAGCTGCCTCACGGCGAGCTGTTCTGGCCTTTGGTTGCGGTCACTGTCGCCGTTACGCTCGGAGGTCTCGGCAAGATAACCGCCAAGGAATATTTCAGCCTCATGCCGATATTCTTTACCCTCGGTCTCGGCTACGGTATGCTGCTGTTTTATAATCTTATGAACTCCCATATCAGGCGGCGCGAGAACTATTCTCTGCCCGACAAGATATCCAAGATAATGATAATCATGGGGCTGTTTTGCTGTTTCATGATTCTCGAATATTACGGCGAGCATCTCGGAAAGGTGCTTTCAACTCACGGACTTTTGGCTTTCCAGTGGCGAAATAACGCCTCCACCTTCTTAATTTTCGCTCTGCCGTTTGCGTTCCTGCGCTCGATAAAGAGCAACCACGGCTGGTTCTGGGTCGGTATGCTGTTCTACGGCTGTATGATGATAACCGGTTCGCGCGGCGGCGCAATAGTCGGAACCGCGGAGGTTTTGATGTGCGTGATAGCGCTTCTGTGCTTTGACAAACGCCACAGAGTACATAATTTAATCATAATCGCCGTCGGAATAGTTCTGTTTTTCGTGTTCTTCTGGGATCTTATCTATTTCTTCCGCGATATGATTTTGAGGCTTCTCCAGATAGACGACAACGAGATAAGAGTTAAGCTCATGCACCGCGCCGTCGAGGATTTCCGTTCAAATCCGCTTTTCGGCAGGGGACTCGGCTATTTCGGAAACAGAGACGTCCACCATTCCGCAAAGGGAGCGCTTTGCTGGTATCATTCGTCGCCGTTCCAGGTTATCGGCAGCTTCGGCATAGTCGGTATCGCGGCATACGGCTATATGTTCATTGCGCGAATCGTCTATTTTGCGCGCCGCAACACGCTGACAAATAAGTTTATCTTTATCGCGTATGTCGGAATGCAGCTGATGTCGCTTGTGAACCCCGGACTTTTCAGCCCTGTTCCGTATCTGCTCATGATGACGCTTCTGTTCGTTGTTATGGATAAGATAAAGGATGACCCCGAGGAGATAAGGCTCACCGGCAAGGCGGAGAAAAATCTTCACGGCTCAAAGAAAAAGCCGGCTCGTGTAAAAACGAAAAAAAACGCATAAAAAAGTCGGCACATTTCTGTGCCGACAGATTCCGAAAAGCTGCATCGCACGGTGCGGCTTTTTGATTTATTCAAACTCCTTTTTTATTGCCGCAACCGTCGCATCGACGTCGGCCTTGACAACCAGCAGAGATATGTCCGTCTCAGACGTGTTTATCATCCTTATGTCGCTTCCCGCGTCCGCCGCCGCCTTGAATACCCGCGCCGCAACGCCCGGGCGACCTTTCATATCGGCGCCGCTTATCGATATCTTGCAGTTGCCGGAGCTGACGCTTATTTTTATTTTGCGGTTCACGGCTCTCAGCTGTGTCGCAGTCTCAAGCACGCCGCCGAAATCGTCGTCGCTGACGGTGAACGAAAGCCCCGAATGAGAGCCGTTCGGCAGAAACTGCGATATCATATCAACGTCAATTCCCGTCTCGGCTATCTTGTCGAATATGCCCGCGACAAAGCTTATGTCGGCGGGGAAGTCGCTGAGTGAAAATAAAGTTATGTCCTCGCTGACGCTTATCGATTCGATTATCTTCATTTTTTCGCATCCTTTCCTTTCAGCATATCGCTCATGCCGTAAAGCCCCGGCATTTTGTTTTGTATGAATTTTGCGGCGTTGACCGCTCCTGCCGCAAACAGCTCTCTGCTTTGAGCGCAGTGGCGGAGCGTTATCGTCTCGTTGCAGCCCGCGAATATTATTTCGTGCTCGCCGACTGCCGTTCCGCCGCGCACGGAGTGTATCCCTATCTCGTCGTGCGGGCGCTTTTCGCGCCTCAAATGGCGGTCGTATTCGTATCTCGGCTTGTGTTCGAGCTCCGACGATATAACGTCTGCGAGCATGAGAGCCGTCCCGCTCGGCGCGTCCGCTTTCTGCGCGTGGTGAGTCTCGATTATCTCTATGTCGTATGTGTTTCCCAACACTCTTGCCGCCGCTTTGGCAAGCTCGCAGAGAAGATTTATACCGAGCGACATATTCGCGCTGAAAAATATCGGGATATTCTTTGCAGCTTCATATATAAGCGCAATATGTGCTTCGCCGAGTCCAGTTGTCGCAATGACGGCGGGAGTTTTTGATTCAACCGCATATTCGAGCAGACCCGGAACGGCGGCGGGGGAAGAAAAATCGATTATGACGTCCGCTTTGCCGTTGAAGCTGAACGGAGAGACAAATGCGGGATATCCGTTTTTGCACGCCTCTCTGTCGATTCCCGCAACTATTCTGACATCGTCTCGGCCTTCTGCAAAAGCGGTGACGGTTTTGCCCATGCTTCCGCAGCAGCCGCTGAGCATAATATTAAGCATTCGTTCGCCCTGCGGTGTTTTGCCGCGCCTTTCATGCTATATCATTTTAAGCTCCGAGAGACTTCTTTTGAGCCTCTCTCTTGCCGAGGGGCATATCTCCGTCAGCGGAAGTCTGCACGCACCGACATCCATGCCCAGCATATTCATCGCTTCTTTTACGGGGATGGGATTCACATCGGCGAACAGGCTGTTGCAAAGGTTCAAAAACTTCAGCTGAAGCTCCGCACTTTTTTCTGCGTTTCCCTTCAGATACATATCGACCGTATCGTGCACCGCCCTCGGCGCTATATTGGAGAGCACAGAGATAACGCCCTTTGCGCCCAGCGACATAAACGCCGTTATCTGGTCATCGTTTCCGCTGTAGACAGTGAGCTCGTCGCCGCAGAGCTTTACAGTCTGCGCGAGCGCGGAAATGTCGCCGTTGGCTTCTTTTGCCGCCACTATATTCTTATGCTTTGAAAGTTCAAAATAGGTCTCCGGTTTTATATTAAGCCCCGTGCGGCTCGGCACATTGTAGAGGATTATCGGAGTGCTTACTCTGTCCGCAATGAAATTAAAGTGCTTTATCAGCCCCGCCTGCGACGTCTTGTTGTAGTACGGAGTCACCATTAACAGCGCGTCTGCGCCGGCTCTTTCCGCGTCGTTTGACAGCTTCAAAGCATTTTTTGTGTCATTGCTGCCCGTGCCCGCAATTATCGGCACTCTTCCCGCCGCGTGTTCGACACAGCGCCGCACGATTTGCTCGTGTTCTTCGTAGCTCAATGTCGGACTTTCTCCGGTCGTTGCACATACAACTATGGCATCCGTGGAGTTTTCTATCTGATAATCTATAAGCTCTTCCAGTTTTCCGTAGTTTACACTTCCGTCTTTATGAAACGGTGTGACAAGCGCCACTGCCGCCCCTGTGAAAACAGCTTTCTTCATAAAGCCGGCCTCCTTATAAAAACGGAAGCCGCCCGGACAGACAGCCGGACGGCGTTTATATTATCTGTCCATATATCCCTTTTCGCAAAGCAGCTCCGCCATGAGCACGGCTCCGCCGGCGGCGCCTCTGAGAGTATTGTGTGAAAGGCAGACAAATTTGTAATCGTACTGAGTATCCTCGCGCAGACGGCCGACCGATATCGCCATGCCGCCCTCAAGCTCTCTGTTGAGGCGAGTCTGAGGCATATTGTCCTCTTCAAAATAGTTGAGGAACTGCTTGGGTGCGCTGGGCAGTCCGACCTGCTGAGGATATCCCTTGAAATCCTTCCAGATTTTAAGTATCTGTTCTTTTTCGGGCTTGTTTTCGAATCTTACGAAAACCGCCGCCATATGACCGTCCGATACGGGGACGCGCAGACACTGTGCGGTGAAGTTCGGGCTGTTTGCGGGAACTATTTCGCCGCCCTCTATCTTGCCCCAGATTTTGAGCGGCTCTCTCTCGGATTTCTCCTCCTCGCCGCCGATGTAGGGGATGACGTTGTCTATCATCTCGGGCCATGTCTCAAAGGTCTTGCCCGCGCCGGAGATAGCCTGATAGGTGCAGACGAGAACATCCTTGACTCCGAACTCCGAAAGCGGGAACAGCGCAGGAACATAGCTCTGGAGCGAGCAGTTCGATTTGACGGAGATGAATCCGCGCTTTGTGCCGAGCCTCTCTCTCTGCGCCTTGATTATGTCGGCGTGATCGGGGTTGAGCTCGGGGATTATCATCGGAACATCGGGCGTGAAGCGGTTTGCGCTGTTGTTCGAAACAACGGGGCACTCCGCCTTCGCGTATTTGAGCTCAAGCGCCTTTATCTCATCCTTGTTCATGTTGACCGCGCAGAAAACGAAATCGACAGCCGCCGCGATTTTTTCAACATCTGCCTCGGCGTCCAAAACCGTCATATTTCTGAACTTTTCGGGGATGGGGCTTTTCATGCACCATTTGGTTCCGAGAGCCTCCTCGTATGTCTTGCCCGCCGAGCGTGAGCTCGCGGCGAGCGCGCATACCTCGAACCACGGATGATTCTCAAGCAGGGTGGCGAACCTCTGACCGACCATACCTGTTGCGCCTATAATACCTACTTTAAAATGCTTCATGATAAAGTTCCTCCGAAAAACGTTTTTGATTGAAAAAGTGGTTGTATTGACAGAGATTTTGCAATATAATAGTGCTTAGCCTTGAAAAAACTCCGTCGGGATATAACATTAAAATGATACCACTAACGGATATTACAAGTCAAATATTTTTTTAGTCTCAGGACGCGAAAGCTGAGGAAAATAATGAAAAAAAGCGATTTTTTTTACGATCTGCCGCAGGAGCTCATAGCACAGCACCCCGCCGAGCCGCGCGACAGCTCGAGACTTATGGTGCTCGATAAAAAGACAGGCGCGGTAAAACACGATATATTCCGCAATATCGTGCAGTATATAGAGCCGGGCGACTGCCTCATTCTCAACGATACCAAGGTGCTTCCCGCACGTCTCTACGGCACGAGGGTAGACACGGGCTCCGTTGTAGAGTTTCTGCTTCTCAACAATAAGGGCGACGATGTCTGGGAGGTTATTACGGGTCCGGGCAAAAAAGCGCGAAAGGGTCACAGGTTCACTTTCCATGATATGCTCTTCGCCGAGATTGTTGACGTTCTGCCGGACGGCAACCGCCTTGCAAAGTTTACATATGACGGCGTGTTTTTCGAGCTGCTCGATAAGATAGGCGAGATGCCTCTGCCGCACTACATCACCGAAAAGCTCGAAGACAACGACAGATACCAGACGGTCTATGCCCGTGAGCGCGGCAGTGCCGCCGCCCCGACCGCCGGACTGCATTTCACGCCCGAGCTTCTTGACTCCCTGCGCGAAAAAGGTGTGGGCGTCGGATTCGTCACCCTTCATGTAGGTCTCGGAACATTCAGACCCGTTAAGGCGGAAAATGTCGAGGATCACCATATGCACTCCGAGCACTATATGCTGCCCGAGGCTACGGCGAAGCTTATAAACGATACAAAGAAAAACGGCGGACGCGTTTTCGCCGTCGGAACTACCTGCTGCCGCACGCTCGAAAGCGTTGCAACGAAGTGCGGCGAGATACGCGCCGACGACGACTGGACGGATATATTCATCTATCCCGGATACCGGTATAAGTGCATCGACGCGCTTATAACGAATTTCCATCTTCCCGAGAGCACGCTTATAATGCTCGTCTCCGCCTTCTGCGGATATGAAAACACGATGAATGCGTACAAAATTGCGGTTCAGGAAAAATATAGATTTTTCAGTTTTGGCGATGCCATGCTCATTGAATAAACACCGACCGAAAGGAAAAAAGATGAAGTTTACTGTTATAAAAAAAGAGGGAACAGCCCGCCGCGGCGTGTTTGAAACTGTCCACGGAACCGTGCAGACTCCGGCTTTTATGAATGTCGCAACCTGCGGCGCGATAAAAGGCGCGGTCTCGTCGTATGACCTCAAGGATATCCACTGCCAGGTTCAGCTTTGCAACACATATCATCTGCATCTGCGCCCGGGCGACGAGCTTGTAAAGGAGTTCGGCGGACTGCACAAGTTTACGGGATGGGACGGGCCCATACTCACGGACAGCGGCGGATTCCAGGTCTTTTCGCTCGCAAAGCTCCGCAAGATAAAAGAGGAGGGTGTCTATTTTTCCTCGCATATCGACGGACGCAAGATTTTTATGGGTCCCGAGGAGAGCATGAGAATACAGTCGAACCTCGGCTCGACTATCGCCATGGCCTTTGACGAGTGCGTTGAAAATCCCGCGAAATATGAGTATTCCGAGCAGTCCTGCGCACGCACGGCGCGTTGGCTTGAGCGCTGCAAGGCGGAGATGGATCGCCTCAATTCTCTGCCCGATACGATAAATAAAGATCAGCTGCTCTTCGGCATAAATCAGGGCTGCACCTTTGATGACCTGCGTATAGAGCATATGAAGCGTATAGCCGAGCTCAATCTTGACGGCTACGCGATAGGCGGTCTTGCCGTCGGCGAGCCGAAGGAGGATATGTACCGCATAATTTCGGCAGTTGAGCCGTATATGCCCGCCGATAAGCCGCGCTATCTCATGGGAGTCGGCACTCCCGGAAATATCCTCGAGGGTGTTTCTCGCGGAGTCGACCTTTTTGACTGCGTCATGCCCAGCCGCAACGCACGTCACGGACATCTTTTCACCATGGGCGGCATAATCAATCTCAATAACGCAAAGTATGAGCGCGACCTGCGCCCGATAGACCCCGAGTGCTCCTGCCCGACTTGCCGCAGACATTCGAGAGCTTATATCAGACATCTGTTCAAGTCCGGCGAAATGCTCGCCATGCGCCTTTGCGTCATGCACAATCTCTGGTTCTATAATACCCTCATGGAGAAGACACGCCAAAGCCTTGAGGACGGCACTTTCATGGAGTTCAAGGAAAAATACACGGATCTTCTCGACACGAGAATATAAATAAAATACGGTGACCGCCTTTTGACGGCTGCAAAGAGGTGATATGCCTTGGAAAAAAAGTCCGGTAAAAAAGGAGGAGCGTTTATGTGGGTAACTTTCGCGTTGCTTTCTGCGGTGTTTGCCGCGCTGACATCGATTCTCGCTAAAATAGGCATAGAGGGGGTCAACTCCAATCTTGCCACGGCGATAAGAACCGCCGTCGTGCTCGTGCTCGCGTGGGGCATAGTTTTCGCCACAGGCGCACATCACGAAATCAGCAGCATAGGCACACGCAGCTGGATTTTCCTTATCCTCTCGGGCGTTGCAACAGGGCTTTCGTGGCTGTTCTATTATCATGCCCTCCGGCTCGGCGAAGCGTCAAAGGTCGTGCCGATAGACAAATTCAGCGTCGTTATAAGCATCGTGCTCGCATTTGTTATACTGCACGAAAAGGTGACCTGGACTACCGTTCTCGGCGGCGCACTGATAACCGTCGGCACCTTTGTGCTTATTCTTTAAAACAAGCTCTCTTCAAGTGAATAAAGCCCTCCCGTTTTGCATATCTATTAGCGAGAATGAAAAACGGGAGGGTTCGTTTTGAAAGGAATAGTAGAGGAGAGGGCCGTCGAGCTTGCGGAGTATATAGTTGAAAACAAAACAACTGTCAGGGCAGCGGCAAAACAGTTCGGGGTTTCAAAGTCAACCGTACATATGGATGTCGCGCGTCGACTGCGCACTCTCAATCCCGGACTTTACAGCGAGGTACGCGAGATACTAGATATAAACAAAGCTCAGCGCCATATCCGCGGCGGACTTGCTACCCGCGAGAAGTACAGAAACATGAAAGAGTAAAATAATTGAAGAAAGTTTGTAAAATTTATTGCATTTTTTCGCCTGTTGTGTTATGTTTTTATACATAATCACAGCAGGCGGCTGCTTTGCCGCAAAGGAGAACTAAAATGTCAGAAAAGAAGAAAAAAGGAAAAAGAACGGGAAAGAAAACAGCATTAAAGGTTTTGGGCGCCGTTTTTGCCGTTATTGCCGTGTTTGTCGCGGTGTACGCCTCTCTCATGGCGTGGACGCCCGAGACGATGCTTTACAGCGGGGAAACAAACGCCTATATCACTGCGGACACCGCGCTCATTTCGGCGCACCGCTCGGGCGGCGGAATAATGCCCGAAAACACCATGCTTGCGTTCAAATCGTGCATGGAGAGCGAGGATTTCAACACCGATATCTTTGAGTTTGACCTGCATATAACCAAGGACAACAAATTGATACTTCTGCATGACGATACTCTTGACAGAACCACAAATGCCGTTGAACACTTCGGCTACGAGGATGTCAAGCCCATCGACCACACATATGCCGAGCTGCGTGAGCTCAATTTCGGCGAAAACTTCCAGACTGCTGACGGCAGTTATCCGTACAGGGGATTGCGCGGCGATAAGATTCCCGATGACCTGCGCGCGGTGCTGCTCGAGGATGTGCTCGACAAGCTCGAATCCCACGGAAAATACAGTTATATAATCGAGATAAAGGACGGCGGCGAGGACGGTATGCGCGGCGTCGATATCCTCTATGATGTGATTAAAGAGCGCGGACTTCTCGACCGCGTTATCTTCGGCACCTTCAAGGGCGAGGTTACCGAATATGTCGATGAAAAGCACCCCGATATGCTCCGTTCCGCGGGTGTATCCGAAGTGCTCAAGTTCTACGGCGCGGCGCTTCTCAATCTCAATCTCGATGAGGATTCGATTAAATACAGCGCGCTCCAGATTCCCGCCAATCAGTACGGTGTCGTCCGTCTCGGAACGAAGAAAATAGTAGATTACGCTCACCGCTATAATATCGCCGTGCAGTACTGGACGATAAATGACCCCGAAGAGATAGCGCGTCTCAACGATATCGGCGCCGATGCAATTATCAGCGACACGCCGGATATTGCATATAAGATAATAAAAGAATAAGACCGCAAGTCAGCTTTTCAGGTCTGTGCCGTCGTTGCGGAGAGTCAGGCGCTCTTCGCTTTCCCGGCACAGACTTTTGTTTTCCATGCAAAAGAACGCGCCTGCGGAATCCGCCGAATAGGAGTAGCTTACCGAGTCGCCCTGTGTGTATTGAGTCACGGCGGTCGCGTATTTGTCGGCTTTGGGTATATTGAGCCTTGCGGCGATGTCGGCATATGTATCGCTGCTGTTTGAATAGGCGGGCACGGCGCATTTGCAGAGCGCCAGAAACCGTCCGAATAACCCTTTTTGCATATCTCCGACACTTCCGTGTGCGGTTATGCTTATTCGCTTTATTTTAACTCCGTCGCTATCCGTGAACAGCGAGATTAATATGCTTTTCTCCGGCATGAGGCGAAAGACGGTGCACCCGTCCGCCTCCGTTACGCAAGCATCTTCGATATCGAGCAGTGAATCTTTATATTCGCTGTTGAACCGTCTGCAGAACATCGCCGCGTCGGAGTATCTTTGAACCGAGCACGCACCGAACAGAAGCGTGAAAACGGCTAAAAAAAGCGCCGCTGCTTTTTTCATTTTCATCCCTCCGATATCGCTGCTTTTTTAGGAACCGCCGAAAGTCTTTCGGACGCCATATATTTATATGTAAAATTTGCTTTTCGGAGACCTAAACATCGCTGGGTTCTTGAAAAAACGTTAAAAAAAGCTTATACTTACTAAAGTTAAAAAAATATTCACAAATTATACAGTAACAGGTTTATATTTTGTCTGTATAATCCTACTATTATGTATGTGATTTAGCGCTTCCCTAATATATTTGAGACGGAGGATACGCATGGAAACTAAAAAGTGGTCAACAAAAAGAAAAGTGCTCGTTTCAATCCTTGTGATTCTGTGCGCCGCGATTATTGCCGGCGTGCTCTATATGTTCTTTAAGCCCGACCCGCTTCCGCAGGTTTCGGCAGCGAAGGTCACAAGGGGCTCTATAACTCAGACTCTTGATATGTCCGGCAAGGTGTCATCTTCGCAGAAGGGGAACTTTATCCCGATAGACGGCACAAAGGTTTTGACGGTCAATGTCAAGGTCGGCGAATATGTAAAGAAGGGCGACGTGCTTGCAACCTTTGACACCTCATCGCTCAACTCCGTCCTTGCAGATAAGCAGCAGGCATATCTGACTGCGGTTGAAAATTATAAAAACGCCAAGAATACCGCCGTAACCTCTTCCGCTCAGCTCAAGGAGATTAACGCCCGTCTTGCCGAGATAGACAAGGAGCTCGAAAAGCAGGAGAAGGAGCAGAACAAGAACAACGGCTCTGATAAAAACAATCAGGATAAGACCGACAGCGAAGCGTCAAATAAGTTTTGGGAGCTTATATCAAAAGCTCTCGGCATGGAGGATATAAATGCGGCGCTCAAAAAGCTCGACGAACTGCTCAACAGCGGCAATTCCAATCTCTTCGGCTCCGGAGTCTCTGCTCTCCAAATGGAGAAAATGCAGCTTGAGCTTAAAAAAGTTACTCTCGAAACCCAGTCCGGCGGGATAACCCAGAGCACCTACAAGACCATTATGGAGGCCACGAAGAAAGAACTGGATTCTCTTACCGCCTCTCTCGCTTCGCTTAAAAAAGGCTGGATAGCCGAATATGACGGTATCGTCAGCGAAGTGAATATAACTCCCGGAGAGACCTGCCGTTCGGCCGCTACAGCCAATATCGACATATCTTCGATAATCGACCTTGCAAGCGGCAATACGAATGTGTCGGATATAGTGAACGCTCTGCTCGGTCAGACCCAAAGCGGCATAACGGTTGAATATTATCCGTTTGTGGTTGATTTTGTCCTCGGAAAAGCCGATATTTTCAAGGTCAGCCTCGATATGCCGTGCCGTGTCACGGCAGCGGACGACACGGTCGTTGACGGTGTGGTAACTTATATCAGCCCCGTTGCGACTCAGTCGAGCGGTGTCAATATATCCTCGCTCATCGGTTCGGGCTCTGCAAACGGCGTTGACGCCAAGGTTACTATCGAAAAGCCGACCTCGAGCGTTATAATCGGACTTGATGTCGATGTCTCCATAGATGTCGATTCAAAAGACAACGTACTCATCGTCCCCAGCGAAGCGGTCAAGAACGACAGCAACGGAACATATGTGTATATCTACAATTCCAAGACTAAGAGAATCAAGTCCTCAAAGGTTGAGCTCGGTCTTTCCGATGATACGCGCTATGAGATAGTTTCCGGCTGCGAAGAGGGGGATACGGTCATAACTACCGTGCCGACCGGAACAACTCTTGCCGACGGAGACAAGGTTAAAATCGTAGCGTCAAAGTAACGCCGGAGGTCAGAGATGAATATAAAAGAAAACATCAAAATAGCGATATTTTCGATTAAGACAAACCTCATGCGTTCGCTTTTGACTATGCTCGGCATAATTATCGGCGTCGCGGCGGTTATTGCAATAATAACACTCGGCAACGGCGGACGTGATTATATCGTCGGCATGATAAAAAATATGGGCTCGAGCGTTATCAATATCTCGATAAACAGCAAGGAGACCAATGCCTCCGATTATATAACCGACGAGGATATAAAGGCTATCAAGAATCTCGACAGCGTCGCTTATGTCTCGCAGGTTACAATGTCTGTCGGAAACGTCACCACGAAGCATAACGAGAGCCTCGGCCTTGCAATAGCCGGCAATGCCGACCTCGGCAATATGATGACCTCCGGAATGCTGAGCGGACGCTTCTTTAACGAGGAGGAATACGATACCGGCGCGCGTGTTGCCGTGCTCGATTCCATCAGCGCAAAGCTGTTGTTCGGTTATTCCACCCCGGTAGGCGAGAAGCTGAGCTTTACCGTCGGCGACCAGACGGTGCAGATAAAGGTTATCGGAATAATAGACGCCTCAATGCTATCGAGCGCCAATATGTCCGATACGATGTCATCTTATATGAGCAACGCTCAGACGGGCTGCAGTATAATAATTCCCGCAACCCTTGCCGACGCGCTCAACGGCAACTCTGTCGGCAGATATGAGATGTGCTATATTATGGCGAAGTCGGACTCCGAGCTTGCCGCTGCGGGCAGCGCCGCAATGAACCTGCTCTATACCCGCCACGGCAACTTCGGAAAGAATGCGTATTCGCTGGTTAATATGGCGACTTATATCGACTTGCTCGATACCGTTATCAATGTGTTCACTACCTTCATCGCTGCGGTCAGCGCGATATCGCTGCTCGTAGGCGGAATAGGCGTTATGAATATAATGCTTGTCACCGTTACGGAACGAACGCGCGAAATCGGTATAAGAAAGGCACTCGGCGCAAAGACTTCAACAATCCTGTTCCAGTTTTTGACCGAGTCGGTAATCTTGTGTCTGCTCGGCGGATTGATAGGACTGATTTTGGGCTCTGTCGGAGCGTTTGCGGTTGCGAGCTATATGAATATACCGATTGAAATGAAGTTCTCGACAATAGTTATCGCAGTCGGCTTCTCGACCGCAATCGGCGTATTCTTCGGCATATATCCTGCGCGCAGAGCCGCAAAGATGCAGCCGATAGATGCACTCAGAAGTATGTAATTTGTAAAAATTATAAATTAAAGAATAAAATTGCCTTCGTTTGTATAATAATAATTTTTGTAGTCCGCACAAGTGCATATTGTCTGCGCAAAATTTTGTGTGCAGAAATATTCATAAACAAATTCTAAACAATTCGTTGACTTTTGTTTGTGAATGTGCAATAATACGCTTGTGCCAGCACAAAAAGAAACGGAGGCAAATTTTATGAGATCGAAAAAAAAGAGCATTGCCGTTCTTTCGGCAATGCTCGCTCTTGTGCTTGCTGTTCAGGCTTTTGCTTTCACCGCCGCCAAGCTCGGTGATTCTAAAGCCGAGGACAGCGTCAAGGCGGGCGTGACCCGCCGGGTTATGGACGCAAAGCCCGAGAACAAGACGACTGTTGTCAGAGTCAGGCAGAGTGTGAACACGCCGGCGGCTGCGCCGAATGTTACCTCAATGAAGCAGGTAACGGAGTCCATTGCACCGCAGGATGTTGAAAAAACTGCCGACAATGTAAGGCAGCTTTCGGAAGAGGACACCAAAAAGCTTACGGAGATAGCCGAAAAGAAGATTGCCGACGAAAAGCTCGCTGTCGGCGAGGGCGAAATTCTTTATATCCCCGTAGAAGACCTGCCCGAAGATACGGTTTCGGATGTCAAAAATCTCGGTGCGGGTATCGCGTATGACCCGAACACCGGGCTTCTTTACGGAGTTGACGGACACGGACTCCTGTATATCGGCTTTGATTTCGACTCCAAGCAGGGCATTTTCTATAATCCCAAGTATCCCTGGCAGAGAAATTTCGGCTTCTGCGAGATATATGATGTCTGCGCTCCGATAACCATGATGTTCTATGATACGCAGCGCTACAAGTTTGATTATGAGGGCAAGAATTGGATGATTCAGGTCTGGAAGGGTCAGTACGGTATTACAAGCGGAGCGGAGATAGGTGTTTACACAAAATCTCCCGATAACCCCGTTGAGTTTTACTCCTGTGCTTCCGATGAGGACTGTCTTAAAATGTCGTTTGACCTCTACAAAAAAGGCGAACTGTTCTTCCATCGTGAGGATGAGAGCCATTGGTGGCTGACGGGCTTTGCTCCGTTGACAGCGACCTCTGCCGCAGATTTCGATATGAAAGCGTCCATCACCTGTAAGAGTACGGAGATGGCAAAGGCTTTGGCCGGCGCGCTCGAGGATAACGGCTATGTCCTCGGCGAAAAATATTGGATTGACGGTGCAGTTGTCAGCTTCTTTTGGGAAAAATAATCAAATGAACAGAGTTGCCGCCGCAAGCTTCGGTTTGCGGCGGCTTTTTGCTATATAAAACCATATTTGATTTATCAGGGCGAGCTTGTGATGCATATTGCAATTTGCCCCAAATATATAATGCGTTGAAATCACCGGTTATCAACGGTTATATTATATATCTAACAAAACATTTAGCATTATAAAATGTGTTTTAGAAATGTTGACGGGCGCAGGACGCTATGATACCATACACGGGCAACACTGCGTTGAAAAAACCAAAATAAAGGAGACTTTTATGGAAAAACTACACGATCTGAAATTCTTCGCAAAACCGCCCAAGGGAAAGATGAAAGGCCTACTTATCGTTTTCGCATGGATCATTCTTTGGAACTTTATCTATCAAGCTGTTCACGGAGCTTGGCACGATATGCCGATTGCAAACTGGGCTTTCTTCATCAGCGTAACAATTTTCTTCATGCAGGAGGAGCTTACCTATAAAGCCCGTTTCTGGCACACGCTTATAGGCGGAGCCGTCGGACTTCTTCTTGCAGCCGGCCTCGTTACCGTTGATGTTCTGCTTGTGAAAAGCGGAGTTCCCCATCTTGCAGCTGTAATGATTCCGCTCACGGTTTGCATTGCCGCATTGATTCTGCTTAATCCCTATCTTCCCGTTTTCTTCAACAACGTCGGATTCTGCTATTTCATTATCTCGCTTATAAACGCTAAAGCGGCGGTTGAAAAGCTTCCCGTATATCTTCTTTCGCTTCTTCTCGGAAGCATCTTCCTCAACCTCGGCTGCAGCGGACTGCTCGCTCTCTATAAGAAAGCGATGATGAAAAAGGCTGCGGCAAAGAGCCGGGGCGAAAAATAAGCCTAATCCTCAAAATTAACATATAGCATAAGCTTAAAAAGCCGCAAAAACGGCGCCCCGGAAAAGGATTTATCCCTTGACCGAGACGCTCTTTTGCGGCTGTTATTTTATTTATCAGTAAAGGTCGTCGTCATCGTCGTCATAAAACGCCCTTCTGATTTCGTCATACATCTCTTCAAGCCTCTTTATCTGCTTTTGAGCATAGGGCAGGAGGTTCGGGGAGTTTATGAAGTGGCGGTTAAGCGTACGCTTCTTCTTTTTGCCGCTTTCGGTTTTCTCCGATTTTTCATCGCCGGTTTTGTCCCCGGATATCGGCAGAGAGTGGAACGCCTCTTTGAGCTGCGCCGTGGCATCTCTCTTGAAGTTTTCAAGCTTTGCTCTTGTCTCGTCGAGCGACGGAACCTTGTCGGAAACGCCGTTCTTTACGGTTTCGGCAAAATTGCTCAAAGTATCGGAAAAGCCCTTGATTTTATCCATGACCTTTCTAACGTCGAGCGCTCTGTATACGGCGAACACGAGGTCAACGAGAAACACCGCAAGCACGCAGGCAAAGATAGCTATCGCGGCCGAATCGAGCAGTTGTGAGAAACAATATACAACTATCGGGTGCACGAGATAAAGGAAGAGCAGCGAGGCTATGCCCCAGTAGAACGTGTGTCCGAGGCAGATGCGCCCCTGAATGTTGAACTTTTTGTTGGAGTAGTCCCACCATCTCGCGTGAAAAAGCTTTTCCATAAGCACGCTCGTGATAAATTCGACTATATCGCAAACCACCATGCCCGCAATAAAGACGAGCAGGGGAGTTATCAATACGCTGTGACCGAACAGCGGAACTCTGAGATCGAGATTCTTGACCGGTGTCAAGGTTATTGCCATTGCGAGTGCGCCCGTGCCGTATATCGGGCACATCGGACCTTTAAGGAAGCCTCGGTTGACCCATTTGCGCGCGCCTACCGAGCAGTAGATCGATTCGCCGAGCCAGCCGACTGCACTGTAAAAGAAGAAATACAGCACATATACTACTATTGTCATAAAAATTTTCATAAAGTTTCCCTCTGTTTCATTGTTCGGTTCAACTCTTCGCGTTCTGCTTGGCTATCTTCATCTCCCTTGAAGCGCAGTATTTATCTGCGAGCGAGAGGACTATTCCCTCGCGGCTCGACGGCGGTATGGGCGTCAGCGGCCACATGTGACGGAGTATCATCATTTCGCTTTTCTTATCAAGACCGCCGCACAGTAATTTTGCGTTTTCGGCGGCGAACCTCGGATGCCTGTAGCCGTGCGGACGGTGGCTCCAATCGTTCTCGTGCCAATCGTAGTAGAAGAGGTCGTGCATAGTCGCGGCCCGAGCCGCCCTGCGGTAATCGAGCCCGAAATGTCTGCAAACGCGGAACGTAAGATATGCTACGCTCGTTATGTGCTGAAGCCTATCCATCTTGTCGTGCTGAGGATATTTTTTCAGGCTCTGCACCTCGCGCGAAAAATATATATCTTTTACGCAGTCGAAAAAATCCGCGTCGCTCTCCGGGTCAAGCGAATATGTCCGCGCATATACTTCTTTCAGCCTTTTGAACAAAGACTCCATGTTATCCCTGCTTTTCGAGTTTCTTTATCATCAGCTTCGCGGCTTTGTATACGTCGCCGCAGCCGAGCGTTATAACCAAATCGCCCTTTTCGACGTTTTTAACAACGTAGTCGGCGACCTCTTCAAATGTGCTGAACCATACGCAGCCGGGAATCTTTTCGGCGAGCTGCGAGGAGTAGATATTATAAGTGTTTCTCTCGCGCGAGCCCATTATCTCGGTCAAAACGGTTTTGTCGGGTATGCTGAGCACTCGGCAGAAATCGTCAAAGAGCATAGCCGTGCGTGAGTATGTGAACGGCTGGAACACCGCCCAAACTCTGTTGAAGCCCATGCCCATGGCTGTTGTGAGCGTCGCCTCAAGCTCTCTGGGATGGTGGGCGTAGTCGTCCGCTATCGTTATGCCGTCTATTCTCTTGAGAATTTCAAAGCGCCTGCCCGCGCCGTGGAAGCTTTCTGCGCACGCGATTATCTTATCCATAGGTATTCCCGCGTTGTCCGCAGCGGCAATAGCGGCGAGAGCGTTGTATACATTGTGCTCGCCGGGGATGCCGAGACTTATTCTGCCGACATTCTCGCCGTATTTTATTATGTCAAAGCTTGCAAACTCATGCTCGAGTACGATGTTTTCGGCTCTGAAATCGTTGCCCTCTTCAAGACCGAAGGTGATGAGCTTCTTGTCTTTAACTCCGGCAATCGCGCGCAGCGTGTTGGCGTCGTCGCCGTTATATATGACCTCCTTGCGGGTCATAGAGGCAAACTTCGTGAAAGATGCAATGAGGTTATCGAGAGTCTTGAAATAGTCGAGATGATCCTCGTCAATGTTGAGCAGAACGCACACGTCGGGGGAGAGCGAGAGGAAGGTGTCAACAAATTCGCAAGCCTCGCAGAGCATATGCTCGCTCTTGCCGACAAGACCGTTTGTGCCCGTGAGCGGAAGCTTGCCGCCTATGACCGCCGACGGATCCTCGCCCGCCTGAATAAATATCTGGGTGAGCATGGATGTTGTCGTAGTTTTTCCGTGAGTGCCGCAGACGCAGATGCAGTCGTCAAACATTCTCGTTATCGCGCCGAGCAGCTCCTTGCGCTCGAATGTCGGTATTCCCGACGCCTTTGCCGCGCAGAGCTCCGGATTGTCGGGGAGCAGAGCGGCGGTATAAACTATCATCTGTGCGCCCTCGATGTTCTCGGCTCTCTGGCCGAGAGTGACGGGGATGCCGAGAGCGCGGACGCGGTTGAGCGTATCGCTCTCGTTGTTGTCAGAACCGGTTATTTCGTAGCCCTTTGAATGAAGTATCTCAACAAGCGGACACATTCCCGAGCCGCCTATGCCGATAAAATGAACTCTCTTCACCTTTTTGAGAACTTCGTCAATTTCCTTCATAACTAGCAAGCCTCCGAATCTTTTGCATATTCAAAAACGAGCCGAAATCAGAATACGCTTCATAATATACATATAAATTATAAATGCTCAGCTTGTATTATAATACACCCGTAAGAAAAATATAATATATTTTTATAAATATTTTGTTACAAAGCTATGACCGAGCCGAGCGGCGGTTCATATACTGGAGATGAGGCAAAGGGGGAAAGCGTATGATGAATATCAAAAAACTTCTGACCGTAGGCGGAGACGAGCGTATGCTCTACACCTCTCAGAGCCTTGCCGAAAAAGGGTTCGATGTGGAAATATTTGCATCTTCGCCGCCCGCAGGCTTTGAAAATATGTGTCCGACGGGGGAGAAGAGCATAGATTCTGCGCCGATGCGGTCATTCTGCCTCTGCCCGTCAGCCGAGACGGAGTTCATCTCAATTCGAGTCCCTTGACCCTGAACGGGCTTTCCGACACTCTCGAGCGCGGTCAGACCGTTTTTGCGGGGATGATGGACGGCGCTTTGAAATCGAGTTTTTTCAAAAAGGGTATCCGCGTTTTCGATTACTTTGAGCGCGAGGAATTGGCGGTCAACAACGCCGTGCCGACGGCGCAGGGCGTTATAAAGATAGCCATGGAAAATATGAAGATAACCGTACACGGTGCGCAGTGCGCCGTCACGGGCTACGGCAGAACGGCAAAGGTGCTTGCCGATATGCTTGCGGCTCTCGGCGCTCATGTGACCGTCGCGGCGAGAAAATGCAGCGACCTCGCGTGGGCGAGAACTCGCGGGCTCGGCGCCGTGCCTGTCTCTGAGCTTATGAGGACGGCTCCGAAGCTTGATTTGCTCGTCAACACCGTACCGAGCCTCGTTCTTGACTGTAAAATACTTTCCGCTCTTCGCCGAGACTGTCTTGTTATAGATATCGCCTCTGCCCCTTACGGCACCGATTTCGCCTGTGCGAGAGAGCTCGGCCTCAATGTTGAGGTGCCCGGCTCTCTGCCCGGAAAGACCGCACCGAAAACGGCGGGGGAAATAATAGCCGATGCCATATTCAATATTATAAAGGAGGGGAGTTGATGGATCAGTTGCGCGTGGGCTTTGCCCTTTGCGGGTCATTTTGCACCCTGTCAAAAGCGTTAATCCAAATGCGGGAGCTGAAAGCACTCGGAGCGGACATTTTCCCGATAATGTCCGAAAATGCATATTCGACAGATACGCGCTTCGGCAAGGCGGCCGATATTGTTGCCGAAATCGAAGATATCTGCGGCAGACCCGTTATCCATACGATAAGAGACGCAGAGCCGATAGGCCCTAAGAGAATGATAGATATCCTTATTATCGAGCCCTGCACCGGAAACACCTTGGCGAAGCTCGCCAACGGAATAACCGATACTCCTGTAACGCTCGCGGCAAAAGCGCATATCAGAAACGGAGGCGCGGTGCTGATAGCTGTTTCAACCAATGATGCCCTCGGCGCGGCCGCCGCCAATATCGGAAGACTGCTGAACACAAAGCACATATTCTTTGTTCCGATGCGCCAGGACGATCATATAAAAAAGCCCAATTCCATAGTTGCGGATTTCTCAAAAACTTACGATGCAGCCGTTACCGCACTCTCGGGCGTGCAGCCGGAGCCTCTGTTGCTCGCTCCGTCCGCGGTTTGATATACGGGGAGCGTACCTCTTTCGGTGCGCTCCCTTTTGCGTTTGCTTCGGTATAAATCAGCCCGCGCGGTCAAAAATATCCCCGTTATCTGCGTTTCGCACTAAAAAAGCTCTTTGGCGGCTTTCGGTTTGGTCTTTCGGGCTCTTGAAAAAAGTGTATGATTTTGTTATAATTATCTGAATCCTAAATTCGGGAAGTTTGCTTATGGCAGACTGGAAACAGGGAGATTGTTATTTATGTTGGATTTCCGCCCTCCGGTGACCGAGGACAGAAAATGGGTGGCGCCCATTATCAGCCACGCAAAACGCTTCGGCTGCGACTACAGCTTCGGCGATATATTCATCTGGCAGCATGTTTATAATATAAGAATAGCGCTTCATGACGGCTTTCTTTTTTCAAAAAACGGCTCCGATGACGATGACGGCGACGGCGTGAAAAGACTGACTTACGGTATCCCCGTCGGCTCGGGAGACCTCAAAAAGGCCATAGAGCTCATTGAAGAGGACTCTTTGAAAAGCGGGTTCAACCTTGAGATGTTCGGACTCAACAACGAGTGCGTGAAAAAAGTCGAGGCGATGTTCCCCGGAAAGTTTGAGTTTGAACCGCTCAGAGACAGCTACGACTATATATATCTTACCGAAAATCTTATTAATCTGCCCGGAAAGAAGTTCCACGGCAAGAGAAATCATATCGCCGCATTTGTCCGCGACAACGAGTGGAGCTATGAGCCCATAACCGCGGACAACCTTGACGAATGCATAGCGATGAACGCCGAGTGGGAGCGCAGAAACAGAGAAAAAGACCCCGAGGCGATGGATGACGAGCTCGACGCGATAAATATCAGCTTTAAAAACTATTTTGAGCTCGGCTTTGTCGGGGGATTGCTCAGAGCGAACGGCGAGGTAGTCGCGTTCACTTTCGGGGAAGAGATGAACCCCGAGATGTTCTGCACCCATATTGAAAAAGCCTATGCGGATGTGCGCGGAGCTTATCCGATGATAAACCGCGAGTTTGCCGCGAATGCTCTCTCGCAGTATAAATATGTCAACCGCGAGGATGATACGGGCTCGGAGGGGTTGCGCAAAGCAAAGCTCTCCTATTATCCGGACATTCTCCTTGAAAAATATATGGCAAGGGTCAAGAAATGACAGTATCAGCTTCTACAAAAGAGGATATAGGCGAACTTATTGCCCTGTGGCGCACCTGCTTCGGCGACGACGAGGAGTATATCTCCGCGTTTATGCGCGCTCGTTTTGTGCCGGAGCGCACGCTTGTCGGGCGAGAGGACGGCAGAATTTGCTCGATGCTCTATCTGCTTGACGGCAAGGTGAGAATAGCGGGCGAGGCATTTGAAGCGGCGTATCTCTATGCCGCCTGCACTCATCCGGATTTTCGTTCCCGCGGCTGCATGGGCGAGCTGCTTCGCGCCGCCGAGTCGCTTTGCCGCGATTTGGGACTCGATTATATTTGCCTCGTTCCCGCCGAGGACAGCCTCTTTGATTACTATTCCCGTTTCGGCTACCGTTCGGCTTTTGAAGAAAAGCTGATGACTGTTGACCGCCGCCACCTTGAGCTTATCGCGGACGGCGGCGCTCAAATTGTGAAGCTTACCTCCGACGGTATGCAGACTGTCCGCAACGCCTGTCTCTGCGGCATCGACTGCTTCGTGTGGGATATAGATGCTCTGCAATACGCGATAGACGAAAACGCCAACGCGGGCTGTAAAAGCGTCGCCGCGTCCTCGTCGGGCAGATGCTCCGCCTACGCTCTTTTTGACGAAGAGGACGGCACGGCCGTGATAAGGGAGTGCGCCGCAAGGCGCGGATGCGTCCCCGTGCTCGCATATGCGCTGCTCCGCGCAAGCGATTGCGACAGCTTTTTGTTCAGACTTCCGCTTGATTTTCCGCTCTCCGCGGACTCGTTCACGACTCGCAATAACGCCGTGCTCCTGCCGCTCAACGCGGATTCGGAGTCGGCACTTAAAGATATAAAAAACGCCTATATGGGACTTACTCTCGGTTAAACGGAGGGAAAAGATATGATATACATTTTTCTTGCAAACGGCTTTGAAGAGGTCGAGGCTCTCGCGACGGTGGATGTTCTGCGCAGAGCCGATCTCAATGTGAAAATTGTCGGCGTCGGTTCGGATGTCATAACCGGAGCGCACGGTATAAGCACCGTGTGCGACGCCACAGACGTCGATTTAACTCCCGGCGAGGATATCGAGGCCGTCATTCTGCCCGGCGGAATGCCCGGCACGCTGAATCTCGAAAGATCCGATAAGGTCAACGCTTTTATTGACTACGCCTTTGAAAACGGGAAGCTTCTTTGCGCCATTTGCGCCGCCCCGTCCATACTCGGTCACAAGGGTATGCTCAAGGGCAAAAAGGCGGTTTGCTTCCCCGGGTTTGAAAGCGAGCTTGAAGGCGCCGAGCTCTCCGAATCGTTTGTTGTTTCGCACGGCAATATAATAACCGCCAAGGGTATGGGCAGCGCCGTGAAATTCGGGCTTGCAATAGCCTCTGTGTTTGTCGGCGAAGCGAAGGCGAAGAAAATCGAGGAGTCGCTTCAATGCTCCTGAAAGATATACGCGAAGAAAAGGCGGCTCTTCGGAGCAAATGCAAGCTTCTCCGCTCGCAGTTTACCGAGGAGGAGAAGAAAAGTCTCGATATGCGTATCTTCAACCGTCTGACGAACCTCTGGCGGTACAGAGACTGCGAAACACTGCTGACCTATGTTTCCTCAGGTATAGAGGTCGATACACGCGCCCTTATCGAGGATGCGCTCAAGCGGTCTAAAAAGGTCGCGGTTCCGCGCTGCATTCCGGGACTTCACGAGATGGAGTTTTATTATATAACCTCGTTTGACGACCTGCAGCAGGGCGCCTACGGGATACCCGAGCCGATAAAGTCGAAATGCGAGAAGCTTGTTGACATGAGCAAGGGGCTCTGTATAATCCCCGCGCTCACCTTCGATGAGCAGGGTTATCGACTGGGCTTCGGCAAGGGCTATTATGACAGATTCCTGTCCCGCTTCAAAGGGGACACGGTTGGGATATGCTACGAATGCTGTATCACCGACAGGCTTCCGCGAGGAAGATTTGACAGGTGCGCCGATATCGTAGTAACGGAAAAAAGGGTAATTTCAAACGGCTGAGAGGAGCTACATATGAAAAAAACGTTGAAATTTTATAACGACGATAAAGGCGGTACGCCCGAAACGCCGGACAGACGCGAAAAAGTTAAAAATTTTGTTGTCCATATCGATGAGGACGATAATACCGCCGCTCAGCCGCAGGACGATGTGCCTGCCTATAAGGGCGAGGTCTATTTCTCGAGCCGTCCCGCATGGAAGCGCTCCAATGAGTCAAAAGCGCCTAATGTCGCTGCGTCCGCAAAGATCAAAGCAAAGACTAAGACCGATAAAACCGCAGACGCGCTTGTTCTGACCGCGTTTATACTTGTTATAGTCGCCATATCAGCCGTGCTTTCTTTTATAGCCATTTCGTGCATAAACGATGTCTTGGCGATAAGCCGCGGCAACGATATCGTGACCGTGAATATCCCGCAGGACGCTACAACTAATCAGATAATCGATATTCTTGACGATAACGGGCTTATTAAAAACAAGACCTTTTGCAAGATGTTCTACAAGCTGTCCGCCGCCGCAAAGGGCACGGGTATGAAGAGCGGACTCAATAAGGCACAGAGGCTCGGATATAAGATAAAGGTTCTCTTTGCCGGACCTCCGGAGCCCGAATATATAAGCGGTATCTATTACCTGCAGCCGAGCATGGGCGTTGAGGGAATGCTCTATGAATGCCGCGCGGTTCAGGCAGGGCCGAATACGGTGACGCTTCTCTTCCCCGAGGGCTGGTCGATTCCGCAGATAGCCGCAAGACTCGAAGAGTACGGCGTGTGCACCGCATCTTATTTCATCAAGGCTATAAGTGATTCGCAGTTCGATTATTCGTTCCTCTCATCGATAAAGAACAGCGAAAACAGAACGTACCGACTTGAGGGCTATCTCTTCCCGGCCACCTATGATTTCTTCCAGGGAGAGAGTGCGAATATCGCAATACGCAGATTCCTCGATGCTTTCTCGAACGTCTGGACAGAGGACTACGACAAGCGCGCAAAGGAGCTCGGTTATTCGGTCGACGAGATACTGACCATAGCCTCGATAATCCAGCGCGAAGCCGCCGATGACAGCCAGATGAAGCTTATTTCGTCCGTCATCCATAACCGCCTGAAGAATCCGTCTCAGACTGCCGGCAGACTCGAGTGTGACTCCACAAAGGACTATATCAAGAAGTATGTCACGCCCATAACCGACGTCAATCTCGTCAACAAGTACGCCGATGCATATAACACCTATTCTGCTCAGGGACTCCCGCCAGGCCCCATTTGCAACCCCGGTGCGGCGGCGATAAAGGCGGCGCTCTATCCGTCGAATACCAGATACTATTATTTCTGCCACGACAAGTTCGGAAATATCTATATGGCGAAAACAAAGAGCGAGCACGACGCCAATGTGCTCAAGGCTTTCAGCCAGAACTGAATCACGGGGAGCAGGCTGAAAACGCTTGCTCCCTTAGCTATGAAAAGGAGTTCGGCAATGGATATAATAAGACCGGAGGTTCTTGCGCCCGCAGGGGACGCGGAACGCCTGAAAGCCGCCGTGTATTACGGCGCGGACGCGGTTTATATGGGCGGAACGCGCTTTGGAATGCGTGCCGCACCGAAGAATTTTTCTGATGACGAGCTGTCAAAAGCCGTGGCATTCGCCCATGAAAACGGCGTCAAGGTCTACCTTACCTGCAATATTATTCCGAATACCGCCCAACTGAAGGAGCTCCCGTCTTTTCTTGAAAGCGCCCGCGCCGCAGGGGTCGATGCGCTCATAATAACCGACCTCGGAGTGCTCTCTTACGCGAAAAAATATGCGCCCGATATTCCGATACACATCTCGACGCAGACCGGAGTCGCAAACGCAGAGAGTGCGCGTATGCTCTTTGATCTCGGCGCGGAAAGAATTGTTTCGGCGCGCGAGCTTACTCTTGATGAGCTCGCGGATCTCCGAGCGGGTATGCCTGAGAAAATGGAGCTCGAGTGCTTTGTTCACGGCGCTATGTGCGTCTCGTATTCCGGGCGTTGCCTGCTCTCGAATTACCTTACAGACAGACATTCGAACAAGGGCGAATGCTCACAGCCCTGCCGCTGGGAATACAGCCTCATGGAGAGCACCCGCCCGAACGAATATTTCCCCGTCGAGGAGACGCAGAGCGGAACTTATATAATGAACTCAAAGGATATGTGTATGATTGAGCATATCCCGGAGCTTATTAAAGCGGGTGTTTCGAGCTTCAAAATCGAGGGCAGAGCAAAGACCGAATATTACACGGCAGTTGTCACGAACGCTTACAGGAGCGCGGTTGACGCATATCTCGCCGCACCGTCGGGAGATTTCAAGCCCGCACAGTGGATTCTCGACGAGGTATACAGAATAAGCCACCGCGACTACTGCACGGGATTTTTCTTCGGCTCGCCGCGCGACGATGCTCAGATATATTATAAGGGCGGTTATATCCGCAGCTGGGAAGTGGCGGCGATAGCCTTGAAGAGCGAGAACGGGACTCTGACCGTCAGCCAGAGAAACAGATTCTTCGAGGGCGACGAGCTCGAGATAATGAACAGGGGAAAAGCCCCGACCGTTGTCACCGTCAAAAACCTCAAAAATGCTCTGGGTGAGAGTGTTGACAATGCTCCGAATCCCATGGCGGAGTTCACCTTTGACTGCGATGCCGATGTTCCCGCCGGCGCATTTATCCGCCGCAGCACAGACGGAAAATAAAACCGAACAGTTAAACTGCGCGTCTGCATTTTATCGCAGAAAACGGTCAATGATAATTTTATCAACCGTCGGAGATGATACTATGCCAAGACGCGCAGTCGTTATATTTTTTGTGTTCTGCCTGCTGATGGGTGTAATCTGTCTCCGCCTGATAAGCGTGTCAACAGGACTCGATACCGCCGCAGGCGCGGTGAAAAACACCCGCAGCATTGAGCTGTCCGACTTAGGTGCGCCTATATACGACTGCAAGGGGCGGCTCATAACAAACGGCTATACCGAATATTTTGCCGCCGCAAGACCTACCGCCGCAGCGCTGTCCGAGCTTCGGACTATGCTCGGCGGCGATGAGCTTGAACTTGTGCGCGAAAAGCTCTCAAAAGGCCGCCCTGTTGCCGTTGCTGTGCCCTCGGGTGCAAATTCAAGCGAGGATGTGAAAATAATCGGCGTCGGCAGAAGGTATTCTCCGCGCCAGCCTGCGGCGCATATAGTCGGCTATACCGACTCGGACGGAAACGGTGTCTGTGGGATAGAGAAAGCGTTCGAGAGCATATTTAAAAATAATCGTCAGACCGTCAGTGCTGTCTTTCCCGTTGACGCCTACGGACGCGTTATATCGGGCGCCGAAATAACCGCACGAACCGACGGGAAATACGGCAAATCGGGCGTATATTTGACGCTTGACCTTGAGATTCAGCAGATAGTCGAAGACTGCATGGACGAGTGCGGAGTGGATATCGGTGCGGTTGTCGTCCTTGACCCGAAAACAGGCGCCGTAAGAGCCTGTGCGAGCCGCCCGGTATTCGATTCCAATAACCCCGCGAAGAGCCTCTCGGACAGCAATTCTCCGTTTATCAACCGCGCTCTGTGCGCATTCGCCGTGGGCTCGGTGTTCAAGCCGGCCGTTGCCGCCGCAGCGCTCGAGCAGGGGATTTCCCCGTCAATAAAATACGATTGCACGGGCGTAACGGAGATAGGCGGCGTTGAGTTCGGATGCTATGAGCATAAGGCGCACGGCGTTATAGATATGTGCGGCGCACTCGAGCGCTCGTGCAACGCCTATTTTATCCACTTGGCTCAAAAGCTTGACCGGGAAAAAATGATATCCACGCTCTCGAATTTAGGCTTCGGAAAGCCTATAGACCTGTGCGAGGGAATGAGCTCCGCATCGGGATATCTGCCGAATGCTTCCGAGCTCGATTCCAAAGCGGCCGTCGCCAATCTCGCGTTCGGTCAGGGCTCACTCACCGCGTCGCCTCTCACAGTCTGTGCTTATATGTCGTGCATAGCAAACGGCGGAGCGTATTGTATGCCGTATCTTGTAGAAAAGGCAACAGACGGGTCACGGACCGTTTTTGAGCATGAGAACCGTGCGGGCGAGTATGTTATAAGCGGCGACACCGCATCGTTACTGTCGAAGTACCTCAGGAGCGCGGTCGAGAACGGCAACGGCAGGGGAGCGAAGCCCCAAAACACCACCGCCGCCGGCAAGACCGCAACCGCGCAGACCGGGAAATTCGAGCGCGGCGAGGAGCTTTATAACACGTGGTTTTCAGGCTGGTTTCCGGCGGAAAAGCCCCGTTATGTCATAACTGTTTTCAAGGAGCGCGGAAGCGGCGGCGCGTCCGACTGCGCTCCCGTGTTTAAAGCCGCAGCCGACAAAATAATGACGCTCGAGGGTGAATAATCGGGCATTTTGAAGCGGCTAAAAATATTTAAAAAACTTTGAAAAAAGGCTTGACATAACAGACCGCTTTTGCTATAATAATCAGCGTTCTGAGGGAACAGAGAAACGGTTCAGAACAGACCTGCGAGAGTGGCGGAATCGGCAGACGCGCACGTTTGAGGGGCGTGTGGTAATCCCGTACGGGTTCAAGTCCCGTCTCTCGCACCATGGCGGGTTCCTTAGGGTGCCCGCCAAACTTATCGGTGGTTAAGGTGTTAAGCCTCACCCTCGGCAGCTTCCGCCGTGTTAAAAATCGGAAGTATAAATGCGGATATGGCGGAATTGGCAGACGCGCTAGATTCAGGTTCTAGTCGGGGCAACTCGGTGCAGGTTCAACTCCTGTTATCCGCACCAAATCGACAAATCTCATCAGAGGTTTGTCGATTTTATTTTGCAATGTTAAATTTCACAACGGAAAGCGGGGAATGAAATGAGACGTTCAGGCGCAAATAAAATCGATATGCTAAACGGCCCTATCTGGAGCAAGCTTCCGCTGTTTGCGCTCCCGGTTGCGGCAACGGCGATATTGGAGCAGCTTTTCAATGCTTCCGACCTTGCCGTAGTCGGAAATTTTGCGGGCGACAAGAGCACGGCGGCGGTCGCCGCTGTAGGCGCCAACGGTCCTGTTATAGGCCTTATAGTGAATTTCCTTATCGGAATCTCTCTCGGTGCGAATGTTGTTATCGCAAACGCTATGGGCAGAAACAACAAGGATTCGGTTCAGCGCGCGGTGCAGACCTCCGTTATATTCGCTCTCGTCGGCGGAACGGTAGTCGCCGTGATAGCCGAGCTGTTTGTCGGAAAGATGCTAAGCTCCCTGAATGTCCCCGAGGACGTTTTGCCGCTTGCAATCATATATTTCAGAATATACCTCATCGGACTGCCGGTGATATTGCTCTATAACTTCGAAGCGGCGATTTTCAGGAGCGTGGGCGATACAAAGGTGCCGCTCATAGCGCTCGCCGTATCCGGAGTTCTGAATGTTGTGCTCAATCTCTTCTTTGTTATAGTGCTCAAAATGACCGTCAGCGGTGTTGCGACGGCGACGGTTATCTCCAATGCGGTCAGCTCGATTATACTTTTTGTGCGCCTTGTAAAGTCGGATAAGTACATAAAAATCGAGCCCAAAAAGATGCGCTTCAGCTGGAACAGCTTCAGAGTGATAATGAAAATAGGGCTCCCGGCAGGTATTCAGAGCGCGGTGTTCTCGATTTCGAATATTGTCATTCAGTCCGCAATAAACAGCCTCGGAACGGTTGTTATAGCGGCGTCGAGCGCGGCGTTTAATATTGAGGTCATTGCATATGATGTGCTGAACTCTTTCAGCCAGGCGTGCACGACTTTTGTCGGTCAAAACTACGGCGCGGGTCAGATAAAACGCTGCAAGCGCACCCTGTGGCTGACACTGATAGAAGATACGATAGCCTCGGGCGCGGCGATAGGCATTGTGCTGCTTCTCGGCAGATTCCTGCTCGCTATATTCAACAGTGACCCGCAGGTTATCGAGATAGGCTATACGCGCCTGACGATAGTTTTCGCGGCATATACTTTCAGTATGCTATATGAGATAATGTCCGGTTATCTGCGCGGCTTCGGCGTTTCGTTGGTTCCCGCAGTGCTTACAATGGTCGGAGTCTGCGGAATAAGAATAGCGTGGATAGAATTGGTGTTCCCGAAACATCACAATTTCGAGACTATAATGACGGCATATCCCATAAGCCTCTCCGCGACGGCGCTGCTGATATTCATAGCGCTTCTCATCTACCGTCCGTCCCGCAGATTCGCAAATAAGCAGCCGGCGGAATAAAAATATTCCCGCGCCGCCTGCAAAGACACAGAACGACAACGGGAATATAGCGGTTTACAGAACAGAAATAACACACTGAAAAGCCGTCGGTTTTATCCGGCGGCTTTTGAAATTACAGGGATTTTAGCAGGTCAATAACGGTTTCAAGCTCCTCGGGCTTAACTTTGTCCGGGAAAACACCGCTTTTTACGCAGTCGGCAAAATAGCGTATCTCGTTTGCATAGGCGTTGCTTTTTGGCAGTCCGATATCTCCGGTGTCTCCGCCGTCCTGCGAAATCGGGCAGAACTTGGTGTCATCCGCCTCATATACGGTCATCTCATCGTTTTCCCAGGTCACAACCGCGCCCTCAAACTGGAAGAGAAATCGCGCGGAAAACGGATAGCATCCCGCAAACCATGCGGCTTCTGTAGAGATGCGGAAATCGCCGAAATCATATGTTGCGGCTATGTAGTCCTGCTCGGGTCGTTTTACTCTCCTTGCAGTGCATTTTTCGGGCTTTCCGAATGCATATACAATGAAGTCGAGATCGTGTATGTGCAGGTCGAACGGCACGAGACCGCTGCGCTTCTCGTCTCTCATCCAATCGTCCCAGCTCCACTTGGGTATCCCGCCGAGCCTGTGCATTGACGCGGAGAGCAGCTTGCCGTATTTGCCGCTGTCATATATGTTTTTTACAACCTCGTATTCCGGCCAGAATCTCAGAACCTGCGCCACCATGAAGCAGACGTTGTTCTTCTTTGCCGTCGAATAAACTCTATGAACATCCTCGCGGTTCAGTGAAATCGGTTTTTCGCATATGACGTTGATGCCCTTTTCCATCGCCTTAACGGCAAAGTCCGCGTGCAGGAACGTAGGCAGGCAGATATCGAGAATATCTACATTCTCATTTTCGAGCATTTCGTCAAAATCGGTGTAGCGGTGTTTGTCGGGATATTTCTCCATCCTCTCGGGACGGATGTCGCATATGGCGACAAGCTCGGCGTCGTCCATGCTCTCCCACGCGGGAATGTGCGCTCCGCTTATTCCGCCTACGCCGACAAGTGCGACTTTCAGCATTTTTATTTCGCCTCCGGGTTAATATTTTTTCGGCATTGCAGCCGAATACGGTACGCCATTATAGTATCATATCTTTTTATGTTTTTACAGTAGTTTCGGACTTTTTTTCAATAATGTTGACACTGCGCGCCGCTGAATATATAATTGTTAGCGGACAAATTTATAATGAGGAGGATAAGATGTGAACTTCAGTGATTTTTTTGAAGCCCTCGGTGTTGCAGCATTCGGGACAAAGACGGGCGAGCCGATAAACTGCGGCGCAGGACTTGAGCTTGAGGACAGCGTCAGCGGCGGCGCGGACGACTCGTATATGGTCGTTTTGGACAGCGTTGCGCCGAAAATGTTTCGCGATTTTCTTTCGGCACTCGCGGACACGGGTCGAAAGGAGACTTTTCACCGCGAAATAAACGGCAATATCTTTTCGGAGTTTGCCGAAGAAAACAGAATTATATACACCTATTTTACCCGCGAAGCGGAGCAGGCGAGGGTGATAATCGATAACGCAAGCTGTCCGCTTTCCGAGATGAACGACAACGAGCCGGATGTGCGCGGAGATACGGCGCTCATGCAGTTTTCGCTAAAATACGGCTCAATGGTTCGCTATCACAGCTGCGACTGCGGAATGCTCTATGTGCTGAGACTGCGCGACAACTCGGTTATAATAATCGACGGCGGCGAAATAGAGCAGGCGACAGAGGAGGCCTGCGACGAGTTTATGCGCCGCCTTGAGGATCTGACAAATACCGAAAAGGGCGGGAAAATCCGCGTTGCCGCATGGATCTGCACCCATAACCACGATGACCATATGGATGTGTTTACGAAGCTGCTCAAGCGCGAGAAGGACGTTCTCTGCGTCGAGAGGGTTATGTTCAACTTCCCGTCAAGAACGCTTTTGGATTATAGCAGCGGCTGTACGGACAGGCTCCGCGAGAGACTCAAAAAATATGCGCCTAACGCAAAATATCTGAAGCTGCACACGGGGCAGACGGTACATTTTCCGGACTCGTATCTTGAGGTGCTTACAACACACGAGGATATACTCCCGCTGTCTATCCGGGCAAGGGACGGCGGCGCATATCGCGGCATGAACGAGACCACCACCGTGTTTCAGATAATATTCGACGACGCGTCCGTGATTTTTCTCGGTGATGCGGAGGAATCCAACGGCGAGGCGCTTATAGCACTCTACGGAAAGAATCTGCTCTCTTGCAAGTATCTGCAGGGCGCGCACCATCTGATAAACGATGACAGAAGCATCTATGCCAACATCCGAGCCGAGAAGCTCTTGGCGCCCCAGGGCAGATTTACCGTAATGACCAGGTTCTGCGATAATATACGGTATCTGACCTCGCTTTTCGGGGCGGAAAATATATATTTTGCGGGCGACTGCACATATGTATTCACAATTAAGGACGGCAACGAATCGATTTCGTATTTCGAATCTAAGGGCTATGTCTACGACGACAGCGGATATTAAAGAAAAGGGTCTGTTCGGATGTGACAGGCCCTTTTAATATTTTCTGTTCTTTTGATTGTTTTTTCGGCTGCTTTATGCTATTATGAGTTGATGAAATTTTTCCGCAAAGGAGAAGATGAAATGGCAGATTTTGTCAGAAGAAGTGAGCTTTGGACTTATGATGTGTTCCCGAAGGTTATAAAGGCCGATAAGGAAAGCACTGTTCATATTCGACCGTTCGGCGGCAGAAACTTTTTTCCGGCGGGCAGTGTGCGCGAGGCTGTGGTGACATGGCTCAACGGGGGAGATATAGAGGATGCTCCGGCTTCCGCATTCAGAAAAGAAATTGACGTTACCGCAAACTCGGAGAACGGGCTTGATATCAAAATGCTTTTTCCTTATGAGGGCGAGTACCGTATCCGCGTTGAGGGCGAGACTCCCGACGGGGACAAGAAGCGCTTTACGTTCTGCGTTTATGCAGTCTCCGACGACCTTGTCGGAGTTTATCCGTTTATGGGCGACCTGCATATGCACACGAATTTTTCCGACGGAGCGCATGACCCCGAGAATGTTGCCGCAACCTATCGCTCCCACGGCTATGATTTTCTTGCCATAACCGACCACCACCGCTATTATCCGTCGCTTAGAGCTATAGAGGCTTTTAAAAATATCCCGACAGAGTTCAATCTCGTGCCCGGCGAGGAGGTGCATCTCCCGTCGATAAACGGCTTTAAGGTCGATCCGCATACGATTAATTTCGGCGGCGAATACAGCATTAACGCGCTTGTCGAGGATGTAGCGGTAGAGGAAGTCGGCAAGGACAAAAAGGTTCGTGCGATAAGGGACGACTGCCCCGATGTCATGACCCGCAAGGAGTTTGCCGCCAAGATGACCGCACTCGCCAAGGAGATAAAGGTGCCCGACAATGTCGACGCTATGACGGCGGCGGTGCTCAAGTGGATTTACGACGAGATAAGAAAGGCCGGGGGACTCGGAATATTCCCGCATCCTACATGGATAACCGGCGAAGCGTTCCATGTGTCAGATGCGCTCAACGACTGGCTCGTTGAAAATAAGATTTTCGATGCCTTTGAAGTGCTCGGCGGCGAGCGATATTTTGAACAAAACGGCTATCAGACCGTGAGATATTATGAGGACAGAGCACGCGGATTCAAATATCCCGTTGTCGGCAGCACGGACAGCCACTCCTGTACTCCCGAAAACAAGGGCGCATATATCTGCTCGACAATAGTGTTCTCGCCAGAAAACGAGCGAAAAGCACTTATTGAGTCGATAAAGAGCTTCAGGAGCGTTGCCGTTGACACGATAAGCAAGGAATTCAGACTTGTAGGCGAGATGAGATATGTCCGCTACGGATGCTTCCTGCTCAACAACTATTTCCCGATTCATGACGATGCCTGCTTTGAAGAGGGCAGACTTATGAAACAGGCGATATACGGAACCGAGGACGAAAAGCAAGCTGCGGTAAATACCCTGAGCGTAATGAACGGCAGAATGAAAAAGATGCTCGAAAAATACTTTGCGTTTTAATTTATGATATAACAAAACCGACCCTTCGCAAAAAACGGAGGGTCGGTTCTCTATATTTAACTTACTTGTTCAGCTCGTCAAACATATCCTTTATCATCTTTTTGACCTGCGGGATAACGTCATCAACGGCAACCTTCTCGTTGATGCTCTTTGTGCGGGTCATGACCTCGCAGCAGCCCTCTGCAAGGTTTCTCGGGCTGACAACGACTCTGACGGGGCAGCCGAGCAGGTCTGCGTCGGAGAACATAACGCCGGGACGCACGTTTCTGTCGTCGTAAATAACCTCGATTCCGTCCTTCTGCATCTCGTCATAGAGCTTGTCGGCAAGAGCCTTTGCGCCTGCGTCGTCAGATCTCAGGCAGCACAGATGAACCTGCCACGGAGCTATCGTTATCGGCCAAATGGGACCGTAATTATCGTGGCGAACCTCGCACACGGAGGCCGCAAGTCTGCCTACGCCGATACCGTAGCAGCCCATTATCGGATACTGCTCGTTGCCGTCCTTGTCGAGATAGGTCATATGCATAGACTTCGTGTACTTTGTGCCGAGCTGGAAGATATTGCCGACCTCGATGCCGCGCGATATATTTATCGTGTGCTTGCCGCACTGCGGGCAGATTCCGCCGTCAACTATCTTTGCAAGGTCGTTATACTCGACCTCGCCCACATCGCGCGGAATGTTGAGACCGACATAGTGGTGGTCGTCCTCGTTAGCGCCGCAAGCGAGGTTGGTGGCGCCCTTGAGCGAATTGTCGAAGAGAACCGTTACGTTCTCGGGCAGACCGACGGGGCCTATGAAGCCGGCATGAATTCCGCTCTCATCGGTGATAACTGCGGGATGAACCGCCTCACCTAAGAGGTTGGTGAGCTTCGTCTCGTTTATGTCGAGGTCGCCGCGGACAAAGATAACAACATACTCATCCGTCGCGTTCTTCTGATACACGACCGCCTTGCAGGATTTCTCAAGCGGGGTGTGCAGAAATTCGCAGATGTCCTCGATGGTGTGAATATTCGGCGTGTATTCTTTCTTGAGCTCTTCGAGTACATCGTCAGCTTTATTTTCGACAATGCTCTGCGCCGCTTCCATGTTCGCACGGTAGTCGCACTCGGAGCAAACGGCTATCGAATCCTCGCCGACGGGAGTCAGGAGCATATACTCGTGAGAAATGTTGCCGCCCATCATGCCGGAATCGGATTTGACGGTTATTACCTCGGGAATGCCCGCACGCGCAAAAATGCGGTTATAAGCGTCATAGCATTCCTGATAGTAGCTCTCGAGATCCTCCTGCGAGGTGTGGAAGGAATAGGCGTCCTTCATGGTGAACTCACGAACGCGGATGAGACCGCCGCGCGGGCGACCCTCGTCGCGGAACTTGGTCTGAATCTGATATATCATAAAGGGATACTTTGTGTAGCTGTTGGCGTAGTCGCGTACAAGCTGAACCGCGGCCTCCTCGTGGGTCATGCCGAGCACCATGCGCGCGTTGTTGCGGTCGGTGAAGCGAAGAAGCTCGCTGCCGACGCTCTCATATCTGCCAGACTCATCCCAGAGCGAAGCGGGGAGAGCTACCGGGAACAGAACCTCCTGGCCGCCGATATTGTCCATTTCCTCGCGGATAATATTCTCGATTTTCTTCGTTATGCGGCGCAGGGGGAGGAACTGAGAATAGATGCCGTTGGCCACGTTCTTCATATAGCCGCCGCGCAGCATCAGCGCGTGGCTGTCAATAACGCAGTCGGAGGGCTTCTCCTTGAATCTTTCGCCGACAAGCTTGTCAAGTTTCATCTTTTTTTCATCCTTTCAAAAAAATAAGCCCCGGGCTAAAAAGCCTGGGACAAACCATAAAGTCTGCGGTACCACCCAAGTTCGGACAAAAAGTCCGCTCTCAAAGCGACGAAAGCCGTCTTTCCGATAACGCCGGAATGCGTCAGCGCATTTGACGCTGCGGCTCCGAGGCGGGTTCGGAGATTCTGCCGCTGAGACTTGCACCGACCGTCTCATCTCTCTGCCGGCATAAAAACCTAATTTTCCTCTTCATAGCCTTTAACAGTCAATAATTCTACTATGCCGCAGTTTAAAAGTCAATGCCTGCCGCGGTATTTTTTCAAAATTTCACGGTAAAATACATTTTAAATATTGATTTAATATAGGCACTATATTATAATTAACTAAAAAATATAACTTACGAAAGGAAATTTATATTATGGCTGCACAAAACAAGACGAGACCGTTCGGTATGCGGGATTATTTCGGCTATGCGATGGGCGATTTCGGCTGCAACATGAGCTTTGCGCTGATAACAAACTATCTCATGCTGTTCTATACCCAGTATGTCGGGCTGGAACTAAAAGATTGGGCTTGGATAATCATAGTCGGAAAAGTATGGGACGCTATAAATGACCCACTGATAGGCGGCATGGTGGACAATGTCAGCATAGGCAAGGGCAGCAAGTTCATGCCGTGGATAACCATAGGCGGAAGCTCTCTGATAATCTTCACTACGCTTTCTTTTATGCCGATAGCCTCCATGAGCTATATCTTCAAGGTCATTTATTGCCTTGCAATCTACTGCATTTGGTCGGTTGCCTACACAATGGCAAATGTGCCCTACGGCGCGCTCCATTCGTGCATAACAGACGACCCCTCAAAGCGCACTAATCTCTCGACCTTCAGATCGATAGGCGCGGGGCTCGCGCAGGTGCTTACAATGCTTCTGCCGCTTATAGTCTATGACAAGGATCACAATCTCATCGGCTCAAGAATGGTCTATGTCGCACTTGTATGCTCGGCGATAGGCTTTGCCGGCTTTATGCTTGTGCGCCTGCTTGTGACCGAGCGTGTTGCCGCCGAAGCGCATGACAAGACCGATAAGATGAGCTATCTCAAGGCCATAAAGGGCTTCTTTACAAACAGACCTCTGCTTGCTATAACCGCCGTTTCGTTTGCTCAGGTTATTTGCTTTATGTCCATGAGCACTGTCAATGTCATAATATTCCAGTCCTATTTCCACAACACGAAGATACTCGCGGCTGCAAATATAGTACCCTATCTGCCGCTTGTTGTTCTTATGCCCTTTATAGGCAAAATAACGAAGAAAATCGGCAAGAAGAAGCTTGTGGTCATAGCCTCATCGATAAGCCTTGTGGCGGGTATAATCTCGTGCTTTATCCCTATGGATCCCACGGCGACAAGCTCGCTGATAATCTATATGGGCGTGCTCATGCTGCTCTATACGAGCAACGCCGTGTTCACTATAATCCTTTGGGCAATGGTCGTTGACTGTATCGACTATCAGTATGAAAAGACGGGCAGCCGTGACGAGGGCTCGCTCTATGCGCTGTTTTCGTTCTTCCGCAAGCTTGCCCAGGGTCTCGGCTCGGCACTCTCGGCGGGACTGCTCGCGGTGTGCGGATATGTTGAGTCCCTCGGCGCGAATCAGACGGCTCAGACCGCTTTGAACATCAAAAATATGTATCTCATAGTTATGACCGTCGGCGTAGCGTTGACCGTTGTTGTCACGCAATTTGTCTATAATATCAATAAAGACAGGGGAACGGTTGCCCCCATAGACATAGAACCCGACCCCGCGCCGGAAAATTTTGAATAAATAGAGCCTTCGCTATTGATTTTCAATTCCGCTTTTGATATCATTTATAATTATGAGTCATAAGCAAAGGAGACATACAAATGGATAGACTTGAAATTTCAAAGCTGTTCAGCTCATATGAGGAGCTCGGCGGCAAGGAGATAACGGTCTGCGGATGGATTAAGACCCTCCGTGACTCAAAGGCGATAGGCTTTATGGAGATTAACGACGGCAGCTCATTCAAGAGCCTGCAGGTTGTTTTCGAGAGCGCAAAGGTAGAAAACTACAAGGATATAGTCAAGCTGAATGTCGGCGCGGCAGTCAGAGTTACGGGTACCTTTATTCTGACTCCCCAGGCAAATCAGCCGTTCGAGCTCAATGCTTCTTCAGTCGAGGTCGAGGGTCAGTCAACTCCCGATTATCCTCTCCAGAAAAAGCGCCATACGCTCGAATATATGAGAACGATAGCGCATCTGCGCCCGAGAGCGAATATTTATTCCGCGGCCTTCCGCGTTCGCTCGACCGCCGCTTACGCTATTCATAAGTTCTTCAATGAGCGCGGCTTTATCTATGCTCACACACCGCTCATTTCCTGCAGCGACTGCGAGGGCGCGGGTGAGATGTTCAAGGTAACGACTCTTGATATTGCAAACTCGCCCAAGAACGAGGACGGAACAGTCGATTTCAAGCAGGATTTCTTCGAGAAGCCCGCTTATCTGACCGTTTCCGGCCAGCTTGAGGGCGAGGCGATGGCTCTTGCTTTCGGTAAGATATATACCTTCGGCCCCACATTCAGAGCCGAGAAGTCCTACACTCAGCGTCACGCTGCGGAGTTCTGGATGATTGAACCCGAGATAGCCTTTGCCGACCTTAATGACGACATGGAGCTTGCGGAGGCCATGATAAAGTATGTCATCTCCTATGTTATGGAGAACTGTAAGTCGGAGCTTGAGTTCCTCAACAAGTTTGTTGATAAGGAACTGCTCGAGAGGCTTAATTCCGTTGTCAGCTCGGATTTCGCGCGCGTCACCTATACCGATGCCGTCAAGGAGCTTGAGAAATACAACGACGAGTTTGACTACAAAGTTTATTGGGGCTGCGACCTTCAGACGGAGCACGAGCGCTGCCTGACCGAGCGCATCTTTAAGCGCCCTGTATTCGTCACCGACTATCCCAAGGAGATTAAGGCCTTCTATATGCGCCTTAACGATGACGGAAAGACCGTTGCCGCAGTTGACCTGCTCGTTATGGGCATAGGCGAGATAATCGGCGGCAGCCAGCGTGAGGAGAGACTCGATGTGCTTACAGAGCGCATTGAAGAACTCGGACTCGACCCCAAGGATTATTGGTGGTATCTTGACCTTCGCCGTTACGGCGGCGTTAAGCACAGCGGCTTCGGCCTCGGCTTTGAGAGACTGGTTATGTATCTCACCGGTATCTCCAATATCCGCGACGTGCTTCCGTTCCCGAGAACAACAGGTTCTGCGGATTTCTAAAAATGACAGAGCACCCGTACTTTTTATGTGCGGGTGCTTTTTTCGAGAAAAAATCTCCCTTGCCGAATCGGCAGGGGAGAAGTCTTTTTTATTCGATTGTCTCTATTTTTATAAGATTTGTGTTGCCGGATTTTCCGTTTATCGCGCCGCAGGTCATTACGATATTGTCGCCCGGCTCGAGATTGAGCGCGTCCTTTGCGACCTTCTGCGCATGATAGAAAAGAACGTCGGTCGAATTGAATTTCTCGCTGAGCACGGGTATAACGCCCCAGGAGAGCGCGAGCTTGTACCACACAGCCCTGTTTGTCGCCATACCGATTATGTCCGTCGGCGCTCTGAAACGCGATACCATGCGAACCGTCATGCCGGAGATAGATGCGACAACAATAGCTTTTGCGTCTATGTCAATAGCCATTCCGCAGGTTGCGTGGGAAATAGCGTCGACGCGGTTCTTTATCTTGAAATCGTTGTTGCGGAAACGCTTTGCATAGTGTATGTGCTTCTCGGTCTCCTCAACTATCTCGGCCATCGTGCGAACGGTCTCGACGGGGTATTTACCCGCCGCCGATTCACCCGAGAGCATAACCGCGCTCGTGCCGTCATAGACCGCATTTGCGACATCCGAGATCTCCGCCCTGGTCGGGCGTGGATTGGTTATCATAGATTCGAGCATCTCCGTTGCAGTGATAACGCGCTTGCCGAGCAGACGGCATTTAGTGATTATATATTTTTGAAGTGCGGGGAGCTCGGTGAAGGGGACTTCAACGCCGAGATCGCCGCGGCCTATCATTATTCCGTCGCACTCTTCGCAGATTTCCTCTATGTTATCTATGCCCGTGCGGTTCTCTATTTTGGCGATTATGTCTATGCCGTCGCCGCCGTTCTCGCGGAGAAATGCCTTGAGGTCAACGAGATCCTGCCTGCGTGAAACAAAAGACGCCGCGATATAGTCGACGTTATTCTGAATACCGAACAGCAGATCTTCCTTGTCCTGCTCGCTGAGGTATACCTGATTGAGCACCTTATTGGGAAAGCTCATACTCTTTCTGTTTGAAAGCTCGCCGCCGGTGATGACCTTGCACCTTACATCTGTGTCGGTTTTACCGATGACTTCGAAAATTACAAGCCCGTTGTTTACCAAAATGCGGTCGCCTATAGAGATATCGTTGACGAGTCCCGCATAGGTCACGCTGACGCGGCTTTGATTGCCCACAATATCCTCGGTGGTGAACGAAAACTCGTCGCCGTCCTGAAGAAATATCTTTCCATGTTCAAAGGTTTTGATTCTGTACTCGGGACCCTTTGTGTCGAGCATTATCGCAATCGGGAGATTGAGTTCTTCGCGCACTTTCTTTATCATATTGAGCTTTTCGAGATGCTCCGGATGAGTGCCGTGGGAGAAGTTGAGCCTCGCAACGTTGAGACCCGCCTTGCACATTTCGGTGAATATTTTCGGGTCGCTGCTGGCAGGACCTATTGTGCATACTATCTTTGTCTTTCTCATTATATCCCTTCATTCCCTTTATATAATCAAATTTATTATATTATATCTTGTCTCCGGGTGCAATACAGCAAAATAAAAAAACAGGCAACTTTTGAAATATACATTATATTGATTTCGCTCAAAAACCCGTATATTCCGAGTGCCGAGAAATTGCAGATAAAAAGTTCGGGATTTTTAAAAAAAGACTTGATTTTTTAAGCGCAGTCATATATAATAGACGAGCATTTGATTGCAGACACGGAGAGTTGTCCGAGCTGGTCGAAGGAGCACGATTGGAAATCGTGTAAACGTCAAAAGCGTTTCGAGGGTTCGAATCCCTTGCTCTCCGCCATAAGTCCACCGTAATTTTGATAGAATTACGGTGGACTTTTTATGTTTCATATGTTATATTGAGCTTGAAGAATAGGGGTTTTCGATCTAAAAATTCAAAAGGTGATAATATGTATTTTCACGCATCACAAATAGGAAAAATCAAGACTTTAGAACCAAGGATTTCAAATCACAATATCCCGCTTATTTATTTTTCGGATAAAAGAGAAAATGTGCTCGTGTATTTGAGTAATGCTGTGGAAAAGGTATGCAAAGAAGGCCGTTTTACATTCGATGGCTTGTGGTATAAATGGGGTTCATACGGATTTGAAAAAGACGGAAGATTAAGATTTGAGGAATACTATCCGAATGCTTTGGAAGATACATACAAGGGGATAGAAGGATATATTTATTCGTGCAGCAAAATCGACCCATATCAAAAATTGGATATTAAAATTCCCAATACCTTTATAACAGCTCAAAAAACAACAGTAGATAATTGTGAATTTATTCCTGATGCATATAATGAAATGATAAACGCTGAAGCGAATGGCTTGATTACCATATTACGATATAACGAATTTATCAGCAATATAAAAAGAAGAGAATGGTTGAAAAAAACCATAATTGATGAATACCGGAACAATAGCGCGCATCCGGATTATCGTTTTTTTCTCGAGTCGAGATTTTCTGCCATAATAAATCACGACAGTAACTTTTGATTCAATAAAGTCATTTTTTGAAAAAGGTTGGACGGTTATCAAAACAATGCCTTCCTTTAACCGAAAACGACCACCCTATAAATGGTTTCTATCAAAATTACGGCTTTTTGATGTTATATGATGTTATATTTAGTTTGAAAAAATGCAATTAAAAGAGGTGGCAAATAATGGCGCGAGCAAGGTATCAGGTCTTGGTCATTCCATATTGCATACAGGACGGCAACGTGCAATTCTGCTTGTTTCGAAGAAGCGATATGGGAATTTGGCAATTCATAGCAGGCGGCGGAGAAGAGGATGATATTTCAATCATTGAGTCGGCAAAAAGAGAAGCCTTTGAAGAAGCCGGGATTTCTAAGACATGTAATTTTTTCAAGCTCGACACCTGCTGCAGCATACCGGTCAACTGCTTTAAGAATGCAGAAGCAATATGGGGTAAAGAGTGTTTCGTCATTCCGGAGTACGCATTTGCAGTGAGGGTAGAAAGCGCATTTTTGCAGCTATCTCATGAGCATACAGAATATAATTGGCTGACTTATGCAGAAGCGCACACGCGACTTCAATACGACAGCAACAAGACCGCTCTGTGGGAACTGAATCGGCGCATTGCGCTTGGAATGTTGAAATAGATAACTTCCGTTTTGCCGCAATTTTTCAGGTGAAAATACCGTTTTAAGATGGCACTGTACCCACTTAAATCGAGAATTGCATCTCCCTCTAAACCGTAGTTGCCCCCCTTGCACGATTTCTATCAAAATTACGGTGGACTTTTTCTGTGCCCGAAAACCGCTTGAAATAAGGCTTTCTGACTGTTTTAGCATATAACACAACCCCCGTCACAGAGCGTTTCTGCGGCGGGGGATTGTGTGTTTCATAGTAATTATAACTGATCCGCCGTAAATGAATACGGCCGGATTATATTTAACGCAGAATTATATTCAATAGTATGTTACATAATAACAATAGCAATTTTTTCAAGTTGTGAAATAAAAAGAAAAAATCCCCATTCCGCAGAACGGGGATTTCAACCTGAATTGTTAAACAGATTATGTAAGCAACGGGAAGATATCTCTTATTGCCCATGTTGCGAAAAAGCCGAACACAATAGCGAGCATAAAGCCGTCGAGCAACCTGTTTTTTACTCTGTCGCCGATCAGGAAATATATTCCCATAAACGGAAACGACCAAAACATCGGATGAAAATGAAACGCACTTGTAAAATCAAGATGTAACGCACACAAAATCGACCGTGTAAAACCGCAACCGGGGCATTGTATACCGAAAAAATGCCTCCATATGCATCCGATACCGGTAACAGATGAAATCAAATAACCGATACCGAGCAAAACAATGAAAAATAATTTCGGCAAAAGTTCTTTGAACCGTAGCTTCACTTAGAACAGCTTCTCGGGGTCAACAACATAGCTGCCTGTAAGAATCTTAACAAAATCAATGATAGCAAGAATGTAACCCACGCCGAAGCAAAGGCTTGCCACAATTTTAACAATGCCCTTTTTGTTTTCGCCCATCATGAAGTTGTGAATACCCAAACCGCCCAACAAGAAGCAGATAATTGCCATTGTGGTTTTGTCTTTGCCGTTGAGATATTCGCCGGATACGGCGCCGTTCTGCTGACCGTTTGCAGGGGGAGGAGTTACGGGAGGCGTCTCGGGATTGTTTACGGGAGCGCCGCACTTCTCGCAAACGTTAGCGCCGGGCATGAGCTCTCCTCCGCAGTTCTGGCAGAATCTTCCGCCGCCGCCTGCCTTAACGCCGCAGTTTGCACAAAATTCCTGGTTGTCGTTGAGCATAGTTCCGCAGTTTTTGCAATACATAAAAATTACCTCTCCAAAATAGATTATGACATATTGGTATGCTATGCCAATGCCATTATAACATGAGATTTTGACTATGGCAATACTATATTTGTTTGTTTTTCATAAATTCTACGCGATTGCGGCAGGTTTTTGGCGAATTTTCAAATTTTTGCCAACAACTGCGATAAAAGCACCTCAACTATGACAAATTCACGGTGCGCTTTTATGTATTGTCTTGTCAAAAGTTTTTTCTGATGATATAATAAATTTGATGAATTATGATATTGAGGAGGTTGTATTTATGTATTTTGACAAGTTTTTGGATTTGTTAAAGCTCGCTTTCCGCCAGAAAGCCGCCGTGTATGATGTCGTTGAATTTTTCAAAAATTTCTTTTCAAACGGATTCTCTATAAAAAAGATTTTTGTCGGATTCATGGTCGTTATCGAACTGCTCGGCTGTCTTGCGTTTGATACACCGCGCACGCCGAGAGGACAAGAATTGAATCTTGACGGCTACAGCCTTGTTTTCTTTGATGACTTTGACGGTGACACTCTTAACACCGATGTTTGGAAACACAGGGGTGTCGGTGCCCGTCGCTGCGGCTTCAATGCGGAGAGCCAGGCGGAGGTCAGAGACGGAAATTTATATCTCACCGCCGAATATCTCGAGGACGGCAAGTTCGGTGCCGGCTGGTATTCGGGCATGATCAGCCTAAAGCAGCACTATCTGCGCGGATATTTTGAGATCCGCTGCAAATGCAACAAGGATAAGGGCTTTTGGAGCGCATTCTGGATTCAGTCGCCCAGCAATCCCTATGACCACAACATCTCTCAGGGCGGAATCTACGGCGCTGAAATTGATATCTTTGAAGCCATGAGCGCCGACGCAAAGCTTCCCTCAAGCCGCAATTCCGTTACACAGACAATTCACTGCAACGGGTGGGATGACGATGTTGAGAATATCGACTCCCGCACACTTGGTAAATTTAAGGTAGGCAATGATATTTACAACGAATACAACACCTACGGGCTTGAATGGACGGAGGATGAATATATCTTCTATATAAACGGTGTTGAAAGCGCTCGCAGCTCATTCGGAAACGGTGTTTCGACAATTCCCGAAGAAGTAATAGTTTCGCTCGAGCTTCCAGGCAGCGCGGATTTTGAAAAGGATTATTCTACGCAGATGGTTATTGACTACGTTAAAATTTATCAGAAATGATATATTATCATTCCGTAACACCGTCTTGTTATATTGAAAATCAGAGCGGGGGACGGTTGCGCTTGCCTTCGTTACCGAGTTCTCCCGACAGTTGTAAACATGACGATTTTCGGCTTTTTAACAGAGCCCGCCGTAATTTTTTAGATTGCGGCGGGTTTTCCGTTATGTACAATTCGCTCATATTGGAGACTGTCATTGTTCTTCTCTCTCTGATGACGAATGCGATTATCACATTTATAATCAAAAATGCAGTCTGTCGAAGAATTGATTTTTAATTATCTAATAAAAATAACCGCTGATCCATGCCGTGAACGCACAAAGTCAGCGGTATTTTTTATCTTGAAAAACGGCAAAATAATACCGTAATAAACGCCCCTGCCGCGGAGCAATGCCGAGGCGGGGGAGAGCGGTTTTTTTTACTTTGTGTTTAACAAATTCTTGTACTGATATGCTCTTACATAATCGACAATAAACTGCGCCTCATCCGCATTTTTGTCTCTGCTTGAGGGGACTCCGTTCTCGCCGTACATTTCAACGGAGAGAATAAGAAAAAGCGGATTTTGGCAAACGCCGCCGAAATCGCTGCGGCCATACTCCATGCCGTTCAGATAGAAAATATATTCGTTCTCATTCCATTCTACCCCGTATGTGTTGAACTCCTCATAGGGATTTCCCTTGACATAGGTTCTCGAGACCTGTTTGGCCTTATGTGCCTCGCCGTAGCCGTCATAGTGGAGATTGCAGTAAACGACATTGTTGAACGGTATACGTCCGTAATACGGGCTTTCCATTACATCGACCTCGGTGCCGTCCTGACCGGAGCCGTCGACATTGACCACATCCTCATTCATCATCCAAAATGCGCTCCAGATGTCCGCGCCCTTGGGAAGAATGCATCGAACCTCAAAATAGCCAAATTTCTGCCGGAAACCCGTCTCGCGCGAGGATGTGTCGAGCCCCGCCGTGTACCACCCGGCACCCGTTCCGCCCATGCCCTCATCGAGATATTTCAAGGGGATAACAAGATTGCCGTTTTCTGTGTAGGCCATGTAATTGTTCCAGTAAGAGCCGCGGCGGACGGATGAGGTTTTGCCGTATGTGTAATGACCGACCCAAAGACTGCGGTCGAGTTCACCGTCGAATTCCTCTTCAAACGTCATCTCGAATTTCGACATATCAACGGTTTTGTACGGATTCGAGAAAGTAGGATTTTTCACTCCCAAAGCGAGGATAGAGAAAATATACAGGAGCAACGAAAAAATCTTCACAAAAACATTTCGCATTATAATTTTACCTCTCTTTCTTTTTTTTTATTTTGAAGGTTTTTACCTCATCCGAACCTGTAAAAGCTCAAAAGCTCTCTTGAAAACCTGACTGTTTTGCTTCCGTATAGAATCTTTTTATGTAGACGGAATTATTCCGATTTAAGTGTAGCAAAAAGCTTTCGGCTTTTCAAGCTTTTCAGTTATTATATCGCTTGAGGGCACCGGATGCTTGGGCGTCGGTGCTATGCTTTGGCAAACAAGGCCTACTCTTGTGTTATAATCCATATTAAAATATTGCACTATGCCGACCGATATGCAAAGGGTCTGCTGCATAATATCATACAGGAAATATACGCTTGCTGTTTTATATATTTAATACAAAAATATATTTACACAGCGACATTATATATGATATTATATACTAAAAACGGAGGTGCTGATTTTGCCTACAATCAACAGAAGAGTTCTTTCCAATTTAATTGAGCTGATTAGGCCTTATATAAGCGAAAGCGTTGTCAGCCTTGATGACTGGAGAATAAGGCGCGGAAAATACGACGGCGAGGGCAAGTTCACCGTATATCCCGGCGAGGAGGATTTCAAAGTCGGCTCCGGATGGCACGGGGGATATGATGATGTCGCGTGGTTTTCGTGCGAATGCGATGTTCCCGTATGCTCACAGGGCGAGAAGCTCTATTTCAACATGAATTTCGGCGGCGAGACAATTATCAGATTTGACGGCGAAATAATAGGCAGCGTTAGCTCAAAGCTTCATAACGGCTGGGTCTGCAGGGAGAATATTCCGCTGCCCGAGAAGTATGAGGGCAAGCATATAAAGATAGAGGCCGAGAGCGGAATATGCTGCGGCGGGTTCTGCGACGACGCTATGGCAGGTGCCAAGGAAACGTATTATGACGCGGTTTCCTCCGGAATTTTACGCGTTAATAAGCTGTGCGAGGATTATTACTATAAAGTGAGAACTCTTTTCGACAGCGTAGAGTTGATTTATGATAAGGTCATCGCCGAGAGAATTTACAGAGCTGTCGACGAGAGCGTCCATGTGTTAAGATTTGATTTCACCCGCGAGGATTTTTTAGACAGCGTCAAGCCCGCGTTTGATGTTTTAAACAAGCATCTCGGCGAGCTGCCCGATTATCACCCAGGAAAGGTTATAATGTGCGGCCATTCGCATATAGACGTTGCGTGGCTTTGGACTGTAAAGGAGAGCGAGCGAAAGGCAGTGAGGACATTTGCGAACACTCTCGAGCTCATGGACGAATATCCGGAGTATAAATTTGCTCAGAGCCAGGCCGTGCTTTACGATATGGTCAAAAAATACGCGCCCGATATTTTCAGCCGCATCAAAGAAAAAGTAAAGTCCGGACAGTGGGAGGTAATGGGCAACGCATGGGTCGAGGCCGATACGAATATAGCCTCGGGCGAGAGTCTTATAAGGCAGCTCCTTTACGGCAGAGAGTTTTTTGTCAGAGAATTCGGAATTGACTCAGACACCTATTGGCTTCCGGACTGCTTCGGCTTTACCTGGGCGCTTCCTCAGATTATAAAAAAATCCGGGATGAAAAATTTCATAACCGCGAAGCTCTGCGCAAACGATACCAATGCATTCCCGCATTCAATGTTCAAATGGCGCTCCCATTCCGGCGACGACGTGACCGCATATTTTACGAGAGTATCGTATCAGGGCGAATATGACGTAGGCCGTGTTTTTGAATGCAGAAACGGCAACAGACAGTCGTCTATAGCGGACATTTCGTTCGGGATGTTCGGATACGGAGACGGCGGTTCGGGTTCTACTACCGATATGCTCGAACGCGCAGAGGCATTAAAAAATATCCCCGGCGTTCCCGAGACCGTAAATTCCTCCGCACACGAATTCTTCGATGAAATCGGAAAAAAAGCCGACGAATTCCCGGTCTACGACGGCGAGCTCTATTTTGAAAATCACAGAGGAACATTTACAAGTCAGGCGTTCGTCAAGAAAAACAACAGGCGCGGTGAGTTTGCACTTAGAAACGCGGAGATATTGTCATCCGCTGCCGAGCTCATGGGAAAAAGCGATTATGACGGTGCAGAGCTTGAACGGCTGTGGAAAATACTGCTTGTAAATCAGTTCCACGATATTCTTCCCGGCTCGAGCATCCACGAGGTATATGAGAATGCGAGAGAGGACTACGCTGAGCTAAACGGAGGACTTGAAAAGCTTATAAACGAGAAGTTGAACGTCCTGTTTTCCGAGCGTGACCCGGAAGCGTTTACGGTTGTGAACTATCTGAATGTACCGTATACGGGTGAAGTCAAGATAAAGCTTCCCGAGGGATATAACAGCGTTGAATATGCGGACGAACAGATTCCGTGCGTCAAACTGTCGGATAAAACGGGCGATTATATTTCGTTTGTTGCCGAAAATATTCCGTCGCTCTCGGGACGCACATACCGCTTCTCAAAGAGCGAGCATCCGACACAACCGTGTGTCAAGGCAGAAAAAAATCTGCTTGAAAATAATATTTTAAGGGTCGAATTTGACAATAACGGCGAGATGACATCCGTATTTGACAAGGAAAACGACAGAGAGGTGCTTGCTGCTGTCGGCAACACACTGTGCATCTATCAGGATAAGCCCATACACGAGAGCGCATGGAATCTCGAATTCGATTATCGGATGACTCCGTATCCGCTTAAAACAGCCGAGAGCGTAGAAGTCGTCAGAAACGACAGCGTCGCGGGCGAGCTTAAAATCCTAAGAAAGTTTAACAAATCGACCGTTACACAGTATATTTCACTAAAAAAAGATTCACGTCAAATAGATTTCAGAACCGCCGTTGACTGGCACGAGAGGGAAAAGGTGCTCAAGGTGAATTTCCCCGTCGGCGTGAGAAGCTGCTCCTCAACGAGCGAAATCGCGCACGGCTCTATACAGCGCCCCACTCATTATAATACCTCTTACGATCTTGCAAAATTTGAGACATGTATGCACAAATGGGTCGATCTTTCGGAGTCCGGCTACGGCGTGAGCGTTCTCAACGACTGCAAATACGGCTTTTCTGTTCACGAGAACAATATAGACATAACACTTATGCGTGCGCCGATCTGTCCCGACCCCACGGGAGACATAGGGTATAACGAGTTTACATATTCGCTCGTTCCCCATGCCGGCACTTGGCAGGAGGCGGGGATATCCGAGCTTGCCTATGCGCTCAACAACCCGCCCGCGGTTGTTTATTCCGCTGTCGGTTCGCATGACGGCGAACGGCTTATCTCCGTTAAGAGAAAAGGCGTTGTTCTCGATGCGTTTAAAAAAGCGCAGAATGACGACGGATACATTCTGCGCGTGTTTGAAGCGTATTCCTCAAGAGGAAAATGCGAAATAGACTTTTGCAAGGCAATAGAGAGCGTCACGGAATGCAATCTTATGGAAAAAGACGGCGAGTCGCTTTCTCATTGCGAAAAGTCGTTTGTCTTTGACATAAAGCCGAACGAGGTCAGAACATTCAGAATAAAGTTTAAATAAATCGGAAATTTTAGAACTGACTTTCAAGGCGAAGCTCCTGCGGCAGGTGCGGAACGTCGTTATATCTCAGAAATCTTTTGCGCGGAACATCGTTTATCAAAAAAAGCTCGAATTTATTTATGCAGGTATTGTGCTGAACAATGTTTACGTTTATGTCGTAACGGAAGTTCACGAGGCTGCTCAGCATATAGCAGATAGCTCCAGCGTGAGAGACGATAAGGATTTTTTCCGGATTATACCTTTTCTGCTTTCCGTCCGTGACAACCGTCTCCGCGGCGTTCGAATATCCGGGGAAATTGATGTACTTATCAACCGCATATTCAAGACGCTCTATATCCGCGCCGCAGCCATTTCCCATGCTCGTTTTTGTTATGTTCAACTTCGGGTAGACCGACCTGAGAAGCTCTGTGTTTGCCTCAAAATCACCGGGCGTCTCCGTTTCGCAGAATTCCGGGACAATAATAATTTCGGGGTTTCCCTCCTGATGCCGTGCAACGGCCGCCGCCGTCTGCACGGCTCGGCACATATGGCTTGAATATATCTTGTCAAACTTTACGTTCGCTAAATACCGACCGAGGCATTCCGCCTGCTGTTCACCTTTTGGGGAGAGCATACTGTCGAATTCGTGCGATTCGCCGATGTTGGATAAAGATTCTCCGTGCCTCACAAGATAAACGTCCATATTATTTTTCCTTTCCAACCTGCTTTTTTCATGATTATAACAAATTTACCGAAAAAAGCAAGCTGCAATCTTGATTTGTATTAACATACATATAAATTCGGATGGACAGCCGATTGAATAAAAAGGCCGCCCGGGTAAAATATAATTAGTCGGCGGAGAGATATCATGTGAAATTTTCCCTTATCCCTTTTTCCAAAGCTTGACGGCATCGGAAAAAACTGCTAAACTCTAAAGTGAGAACAGAGTTTTGCGGAGGAATAGCAATGGATAACGGGCTTATGTCCATAGGAAAAGCAGCCGAAATGAGCCATTTGTCGGTTGCGACGCTGCGGCTCTACGACGAATTGGGACTGTTGAAGCCGAAATATAAAGATCCGGAGACGGGATACCGCTATTATGATATCGCTCAGAACGCGCGTCTCGATATGATAGTCTATATGAAGGAGCTCGGAATGAGCCTTACAGAGATAGGCGACGTGCTCGAAAAAGAGGATATAGTGCTGATAGAGACGATACTGACCCAAAAAAACGAGCAGCTGCACCGTCAGATGCGCGAGCTTCGGGCGCAGCACGACGCGGTGGAGCGCGCCATAGCCTCTATCGAACGGTACCGCAAATCGCCCGAAACCGGCACGGTTGTTCTTGAATATATCGATCGGCGTTATATCTGGGGCGTGCCGTGTGCCTGCAATTTTTACGAGGAGGGTTTGCGCGCCTTCGAGCAGGAGCTTGTCGTTCTGCGCAAGGCGCTTATGGAGCGCGGATTTTTGCAGGCGCATTCATATAATGTCGGCACATCGATAAAAAAAGAGGATTTCATCAACGGAAACTTTGTTCCTCAGGATACGTTTGTTTTTGTCGGTTATCGGGATCAGCCGACTCTGCAGGGAACCGTCATTGTCGACAGCGGTATGTATGCCTGCGTCTATCTTGACAGCTTTGACGATGAGGTTGAATATGCAAAGCTGTTGCTGCAGCACTGCAATGAGAATAACCGCACCGTCTGTGGGGACTATTTTTGCGAAATAATGACGGAATTCAATGTTTTTGACGACAGTCGACGCAATATGTTTTTGCGCCTGCAGGTACCGGTAGAGTTTAATCGATAATTTTTTCACGATTTTCCTTGACTCTCAACTGAGAAGAGGGTTTATACTATAATTGCAGGAGGCGGGCGTATCCGCCGAAATAATAATTGCAGTATAGGAGGAAATTTCTATGGAAAAAATTAAAGTTGTACAGTACGGCTGCGGAAAAATGAGCAAGTACATTCTTCGCTACCTGCATGAGCACGGCGCACAGATAGTCGGTGCGATTGACGTTAACCCCGCGGTAGTGGGGCAGGATGTCGGCGATTTTGCCGGCTTGGGCATCAAGACAGGCGTTATAATCTCCGACAAAGCCGATAAGGTTCTTGACGAGAGCGACGCTGATGTTGCGATCGTTACTCTGTTCAGTTTTATAGACGATATTTACACTCACGTTGAAAAATGCGTCTCGCGCGGTATCAATGTTATTACAACGTGCGAAGAGGCGATTTATCCCTGGACGACGGCTGCGGTGCAGACGAACCGCCTTGATGCAATCGCAAAAGCTAACAACTGCACAATAACCGGCAGCGGTATGCAGGATATCTTCTGGATCAACATGGTCGGTCTTGTTGCCGGAGGCTGCCATAAGATTACTAAAATCAAGGGTGCATACAGCTACAACGTCGATGAATACGGCTTGGCGCTTGCCAACGCTCACGGCTGCGATCTGACGCCAGAGGAGTTCGAGCAGAAGATAGCTCATCCCGATGAGTTTGAGCCGTCATATGCCTGGAACGCAAGCGAGGCTATCTGCAACAAGCTCGGGCTGACAATTAAATCCATCGACCAGAAGCACGTGCCGTGCATTATTGACCGCGATATTTATTCCGAGACTCTCGGCAAGACTATCGAAGCCGGACGCTGCATAGGAATGTCCGCCGTCGTGACTATCGAAACGATGCAGGGCATTACAATCGAAGAGGAGACTATAGGCAAGGTCTACGGTCCCGATGACGGCGATATGTGCGACTGGCAGATTACGGGCGAACCGAACACCGAATTCCACGTCGTAAAGCCCGCAACGGTCGAGCATACCTGCGCTACGGTAGTCAACCGTATCCCCGCGCTTCTCTGCGCACCTGCGGGTTACGTCACAGCCGATCAGCTTGATCCCAACGAGTATCTCACTTATCCCATGGAGTTCTATTGCTGATATCCTGAATAAAAAAGCACAGCCTTACGGCACAGTCGGATAAAAGCCGACTGTGCCGTTTTTATCGGCATAAGTAAAACAACCACCGCTAAGCGGTGGTTGTTGCTTTTTACTGCATTTATATCGCGCAATATAATTATACGATTTTTGCAAAGAAATAGTCTCCCGCATCTATCGGTACGCAGTACTTGCCGTCGGTCAAGGTGATATCCCGACAGCCCTCAAGTCCGGTGAGCGAGGAGTGATTTTTTATATCGATTACCGCAACGCGGCGTGCGTCTTTTATCTGCACCTCGCCGCCGTCAGCGCTCTTATCTATTCCGTCGTTATTGAATACCGTCAGATACCAGCCGTCGGATATTTTGCCGATAAACCAATGCACTCCGCCCGTAACCCAAATCGGCATGACTTCTTTTATGAGCCGCTTCGCTTCTTCTGCGCTAACGGCATTTTGATGTTTCTCTGCAAAAGCACTGTCTCCGCTAAGGTCAACAAGATATTTGTATTCGCCGAAAACCGATTCGCAGTCGGCATGGATAATGTCAAAGGCATCGGGAATATCGCTGTTTATAAGCGTTTTTGTCTCGTTGCCGTATCGTGAGCACGATGCGCCAATAAGCTCGTCTATGCCGTGACATGCGGACGTATATTTTTTCTGTCTTTGCAGGTCTTTATACGGAGTCTCTCCGAGCCACTCGCCGCAATCCCTGCTCGGAAGAACGGGCATATCCTCGGGCAGAACTATTGCCACGGGAGCAAAGAATTCTCCCGCCCGATATTTTTCGACAAAACACAAAAAATCACGCTTAACTTCTCCGTAAGGGGAAAGGACAAAGTCCTTGCTGTCATAAAAAGTGTTGTAAACGCCCCATTCCTCGCTGATGAATTCCGCGCCGGAGAGGTAGGCGTATATTAGTATTCTTTCGTGCAGAGAACGGGAGCTGCCTCCGTTGCAGCCCGCCGATTCAAACGGAAAATCTCCGCCCTTGATATTCCATTCGTTTTCGCCGTTCGCGTGATAATTGCACACGGAAAAAGGCCGCCCGCCCCACGGCTCGTAATAAGCTCCGAAACTCTTTTTATAAGCTTTTGACATACCTCTTGCATAGGCAAGCTGGATGTTGGCACTCGGTGTCTGCGCTCCTATTTCGGGCATAATTCTCTGCGCTCCGAGCTTAAACTCAAGATTAGGCGCCATCATCGCGCTGTCACAGGGCAAAAGCCGTCCCGAAGTGAACTTCATACGCATATAAAAAAGCTTTCTCGCGTTGTCTAAAAGCTGCTCAAAGCACGACGGCACGGGGAAACATTCCGCATATTCTTTTGCGGTCGCAGCCTCAAGAAAAATATTCTCAAAAGGGAACTGCCGCAGAATTTCTTTTTTTATGGCTCTTTCGTTCCAATCGGACGCGTCAAGATTTTTAAGTTTGTCATAATCCGAGCGCATATTCGACATCCACTCGTGCATCTGAAAACCGTAAAAATTGCCGAGCGAATCGACGGTTTTCATATCATACGGATATTCTTCGATATATGCTCCGCCCTGAAGCCTGTCGATATACCAAGGCAAGCCGGTTTCTGTTATCAGGCTGTACAGCTCTCCGCCTTTTGCGGCAAGTGCATTGAATTTTTTGCAGTCGGGCAGCATTAGTGACTGGCAGAAACGAACCCCCGAAAATCGGTCAAGCAAGCCGCATTTTTCGTAGCCGCGCCAAATCACGCTGTCATAGCCGTGGAAAAAAACGAAGTCCCTGTTTTTCAACTTTGTTTCCCCCTCATTATGATTGCCTTATGCTCTTATGCCGGGAATTTGACAACTATCGTCGTTCCCTCGTTCGAGCTCTCCTCAACATACACCTTTCCGCCGTGAAGCTCGGCAATTTTCCAAACCAACGAAAGCCCCAGCCCGACTCCGCCGTATTCGCGGCTTCTCGACTTATCGACTCTGAAAAATGCCTGGAAAATAATCCTTTGATATTCCTTGGGGATGCCGCAGCCGGTATCCTTGATTTTTATTTCAATTCCGTTTTCGTCTTGATTAACGGAAATCCGCACTTTTCCGCCCGTCCTGTTATACTTGACGGCGTTTTCCGTAAGATTAAAAATAAGCCTGTATATAAGCGGGTCGCTGCCCGTCATTGTGCCTTGTCCGTCATATTCCAAGGTTATATCGTTGCTTTCGGCAAGCGGGGCGATATCCGCAAATATTTCCTCTATCATCGGGGCGAGATCGATAAAATCGTTTCTCGGCACGGACTGCAAGCCGTTCATTTCGAGCAGCGTCTGAGTCATCTGCGTAAGTCTTTCCGTCTGTTCCTGCAAAAGAGTGATAAATTCAGCGGTTTCCGGCAAAACATCGGGATTCTCGGCGGCGAACAGCTCCAGCTGCGCCTGCATGAGAGCCAGAGGCGTTCGCAGCTCATGCGCCGCGTTTCCCGTGAACTGCCGCTGCGCCTCAAATGCGCAGTCAAGGCGCTCCAGCATACGGTTAAAGGAAAGGCTGAGCTCACGGAACTCCGCCAAGCCGTTGTCGGAAATCTGCATATTGCTGAGATTGTTAAGCTGAACCTTTTCAACCTGCGAAGCAAAACTGCGAAGGGGCTTCAGCGTGTGCCCGCTGATAAAATATGCCAAAATGCCGCTTAAAAGCGTCACGGCGGCCGTTATATACCAGTTTGTTCTGCAAAAATCCGCCTGCGCCCCGTGCACTACAATGGTAAATTCCTTGTCCATTCCGGCAAGAGACGGGTCAAAGAGAACAGATTCCGAGGCGGACGCTCCGTCGCTGTATTCCTGAACAAAGTTGCCTATAGAATCCATATAATGTATGCCCGAATAGCACAGCAGCAGATTCATCAAAACGCAGGCGACGCATATGAGCAGAGATGACATAAGCGTTATGCGCCATTGCAGGGAAAGCTTTTTCATTCTTCCGCCCCCTCAATAAGATATCCTTCACCGATACGGTTCCTTATCGGGTCGTAGCCGAGAGCGGTGCGCAGCTTCTTGCGAAGCGCCGAAATATGCACTCTTATGGAATTACTGAAATTGTCTACGCTGTTATCCCAAACATGGTCTATAAGCTCCTCCTGGCTTATGGGCCGACTTTGGTTGAGCATGAGATATTCCAAAATTCCAGTCTCCTTTCGCGTCAGCGTCAGCGGCTCTCCCTGCGCGCTCGCGGTGCGGGCTTTTGTGTCAAAGGACAGTGCTCCGCAGGTAAGAACAACGTCGCGCTGAGTAAACTGCCGCAGCGTCAGGCTTCTTATACGCGCCTCCAGCTCGGCGAGGTGAAAGGGCTTTGAAAGATAGTCGTTCGCGCCCGCGTCAAGTCCCGCAACCTTGTCGGCTACTTCGTTGCGCGCGGACAGTATCAGAACGCGGGTCTCGCGATCCGATTGACGGAATTTGCGCAGCACGCTCATGCCGTCCTGCTTCGGCAGATTTAAGTCCAGAATAACAAGGTCATATTTTTCGCTCCCGAGCAGTTCGAGGGCTTTTTCGCCGTCATAGCAATAGTCTATGCTGTAAGCCAACCGTCTGAGGCTTCTTACGATTGTTTCGCACAGTGCGCGCTCGTCTTCTACCACCAAAAGATGCATGACAATCCTCCTTTTTCATTTTAACAAACCGTTTTCTGCTTTTCATTATAACACAGGCAGATAAATTTTTTGTTAAGTTTCCGTTCTTAACGGGGATTTTAACTCCCGCGATGTATGATGTGATTGAAAACGCGAAAGGGGATATCCGAATGAATCACAGAAAAAAGGCGGCGGTGCAGGTCTTTCTGCTCTTGGCGGGAGCGGTTATGCTGTGCTTCGGCGCATGGCGCGGCGAGGCGGAAACCGTTTTAAGCAAAGCAATTAACGTATGTCTGGAGTGTGTGGGAATTGGGTAAAAAGAAGTCGGGTGTGTCGGCTGTTATGTCCCGCTTCAGGGGTATGTTTCAAGCGGGAGCCGCACTGCTCACCAATATTCATCTGCCAAACTTTTTTAAGGGCAAAATATATCAGGGCTCGGCGAAAACGGTATGCGTGCCGGGACTCAACTGTTACTCCTGCCCGGCGGCAACCGGGGCCTGCCCAATAGGAGCCTTTCAAACGGTAGTCGGCTCGTCAAAATTCCGCTTTTCGTATTATATAACGGGTATGCTGATTTTGATAGGGGTTTTATTGGGAAGATTTGTTTGCGGATTCTTGTGCCCGTTCGGCTGGCTTCAGGATCTTCTGCATAAGATTCCGGGAAAAAAGCTCTCTACGAAAAAAGTCAGACCGCTGACCTATATTAAATATGCCGTGCTGGCGGTTGCCGTGGTGCTGCTGCCCGCTTTAGTCGTCAACGACGTCGGATTGGGCGATCCGTTTTTTTGCAAATATATATGTCCGCAGGGCGTGTTAGAGGGAGCGATACCGCTCTCTATTGCAAACCAAAACATTCGCAATGCACTGGGCGAGCTGTTCACATGGAAGCTGGCCGTCCTCGTGATTGTAGTTGTATTAAGCATAATCGTTTACCGCCCGTTTTGCAAGTGGCTCTGTCCGTTGGGCGCACTGTATGCCCTGTTTAACCGTGTCTCGCTGTTTCGCATGGCGGTGGACAAGGACAAGTGCATCTCGTGCGGAAAATGCGCAAGGGTTTGCAAAATGGACGTTGACGTGACAAAAACACCGAATCACACCGAGTGCATACGGTGCGGGAAGTGTGTTACAGCCTGTCCTACCGAAGCCGTGCGTTTTTGCTACGGATTCGGAGACTATAAAAATACTGTTAAAAAAACAAAGACGGAAAAACGCAGTAAAGACAATGACAAGGAGGAAGCGTATGTATGCAAAGAAAATCATAGCGGTTGTAACGGCTGTTCTGCTGATATGCAGTCTTGCCGCCTGCTCTGTCGTGAGCAACAGAAGAGTGAGAAATCTTGACAAAGATATGATGCAGCCCGGCACAACGGAAAACGCAGATATGTGCGAGAGCGGCTGCACCTGCGCCAAACACTAAACGAACGGAAAGGATATGAAAAAATGATAAGAAACAACCGAATCAAAAAAGTTATTGTGCTGCTGATGGTCGCGGTGCTTGCACTGTCTTTTGCAGCCTGCGGCGGCAACAAGGGCGGCTCGATGGACAAGAACCCCAAAAACGCCAAAGAGGCGAAAGCCATGTATAACAGCCTGATGGCTCAGGAGAATGAAATTCTGTCGAAAAACAAAGACCTTTGGGAAAAAGTGTTCATGTCGGCGGACAAGGGCATGACAATGATCGAGGACGGCGGCAATTACGGCGATTTTCTGCTGAAAACCATAGAGTCGGCAAAGGATCAGTTCTCCGCGGACGAGCTGAAGCTGCTCATGGAGGAGGGCGAAAAGATTCGCAAGATAGAGGTAAAGCTGACGGAGCTTGAAAATAAATATCCCGAGCTCGGCAAGAAGGATTCGAGCGGCGGCGAAAGCGTGCCGGCGGACATGGCGAGCGGAAAATTCCCCGCATTCACGGGAAAGGATTTGGACGGCAACGAGGTCAGCAGCGACAAGCTGTTTTCGGCAAATGCCGTCACGGTTGTAAATCTTTGGTTTACAACCTGCTCTCCCTGCGTAGGTGAGCTCGAAGATCTCGAGAAGCTGAGCAAAGAGCTTGCGAAAAAGGGCGGAACCTTGATAGGCGTCAATTCTTTCACACTCGGTGGAGATTCAAAGGCTATAGCCGAAGCCAAGGAGGTTCTTTCCAAGAAAAACGTATCGTATAAAAACGTATATTTCGATTCAAACAGCGAGGCGGGAAAGTTTGTTTCAAACACATATGCTTTCCCGACAACATATGTTGTTGACCGCAAGGGCAATATAGTCGGTGATCCCATAGTGGGCGCTGTCACGGGCAAAAAGCAGATGGAGACACTTATGAGCCTCATCGAAAAGGCGATAGCCAACGACAAGGCCTGACAGAGATAAAAACGCTGCTGTTTCGAACGTACCGAGCAAAGGGGGAAGATAACATGAAAAGAGTTTCGGGCTTGCTTTTGCTGGCGCTTTCAACCGTTTTAATTCTTTCGGGCTGCGGCATAAATCACGGAAAAGATGATGCGGAAAAGAAAAAAGCGAAAGGAGAAATGACGCAAATGGATTTTTCAAAAGAACCCGAAAATGTTATCTTCCTTGCGGGCGGCTGCTTTTGGGGCATTGAACAGCTTATGCAGTCTATCCCCGGAGTTATCGACGCGCGCAGCGGCTATGCAAACGGCACCTGCGAGGCCGATGCCGACTACAAAAAGGTGTGCTCGGGCGGTACGGGCTTTAGAGAGACGGTAAGAGTCGAATATGACCCCGAAAAGGTCAGTCTCGACGCACTGCTGCTTGCGTACTTCTATGTCATTGACCCGACGGTTAAAAACCGACAGGGGAACGATGTGGGCAGCCAGTATCAGACAGGCATTTACTACACGAACGAAAACGCAAGACAAACAGTGGAACGCATTGCCGAGATAGAGCGCAGCCGAAGCAAAGATTTCTTTGTTGAGATAGGGCCGCTGATTAATTTCTATCCGGCGGAGGAATATCATCAGAATTATCTCGAGAAGAACCCCGGCGGTTACTGCCATATTCCCAAGGCGGAGATAGAACTGTTTTCAAAGCTTCGCATAGACCCGGGTGATTACAAAAAGCCCGCCGCAGAGTCCATAAGAGACAAGCTCACATCCGAACAGTACCGTATAACTCAGGAAAACGGAACGGAGCGCCCCTTTGAAAACGAATTTTGGAATCAATTCGAAAAGGGGATCTATGTCGACGTTGTGACCGGCGAACCGCTTTTCTCGTCAACCGACAAATTTGAAAGCAGCTGCGGCTGGCCGGCTTTTTCCAAGCCGATAGAGGATCCCGCCGTTGTCGAATCCGTTGACAAAAGCCACGGAATGATTCGCACCGAGGTGCGAAGCCGCGCGGGAAATTCTCATCTCGGCCATGTGTTTACGGGTGATTCCGAGTCGCCCAACGGAGTGCGCTACTGTATAAACAGCGCCGCACTGCGCTTTGTGCCTTACGCCAAAATGGAGGCGGAGGGATACGGATATTTGCTGTATCTGTTTGAATAACAGATGCCATACAGCTTGTCAAAAATATAAAATACGGAGGTTTTTCAATGCAAAAGGTAATAGCTTTTTTAGTCAAAAAGGTGATAACGGTTGTGATGATTGTCTTTTCCTTCTTCATCAAGGGAGACATGACAAAAGTCGAAATGCAGCCCGAAGAGCAGGTAAAAGCAGGGGCTTCATCCGCAACATTTATCTTCGAAAACAAAACGGGAAAAACGCTTGACCTTCACATCTATGTCGAATCCGTTGAAATGGAGAAAAACGGCAAATGGGAGGAAGTGCCGTATGTGCAGATGCTCGACGACGTGGATTTTGTCAATCCTCCCCATCTTCATCCGGGAGAAAAGACGGATATCACGGTGGAATTCAAGCATAGAGCCGTCTATTCCGAGCCTGTTCCCATGCCCTTGGCGGCAGGCAACTACCGTATAACCGTGAGCTATAAGACGATAGGGTATAATACCGTGCAGGAGGGCAAGCAGACCTTCAATTTCACGGTAACTCCGGCATAAACTAACATAATTATCCTTTAAACTCTCCGAGTCTGCGCCGAGAAGCTTTGTCTTTTCGGCGCAGACTGTTTGCACTTGCTTGTTTACTTCGGTTGACGCTGCGATTTTATCGCTTTTTGCGTCAAACTCTATTGAAACGGTGTCGCTTATATGCTATATTACTCACCGTAAAGGATTTGTGAGGTGGAATTATGAAGATAGATTGGTACAAGGCGGCGTCCGCTCTGCAGCTGATAATAGGCGCGGCGGCGATAATTTCGTTCTTCGTTTTGGCTTTCGGCGGAGAAAACATAAAGCCCTGGATAATAACCGTTATTCTGGCCGTCGTTCTTACAGTGTCGGGAATAATCGGCTTAGTAAAGGGAAGCCCTTATAACCGCGGTTGAGACCAAATATAAACTCAAAAAAATCAAACTCCGTTGCAGAAGATAAATTTTTTGCGGCGGAGTCAATTTTTTATGTAGACAATGAGAAAAATAAAAGTTATAATGAAGTCGGATTAAAGCACGGCAAAAATAACAGAAAAGGGGTATTTTATGAAAATAACTTTTATGGGTGCCGGCAGTACGGTGTTCGCCAAAAACGTTCTCGGCGATATCATGCTCACTCCGGCTCTGCGCGAATGCGATATTGCGCTCTATGATATCGATCCCGTCAGGCTCGAGGAGTCGTATCTTATGGTTACGGCGCTCAACAGAAATATTAACGGGAACCGCGCAACGGTAAAAAAGTATCTCGACGTTGACGAGCGAAAGGACGCGCTTCGCGGAGCCGATTTCGTCGTAAACGCAATTCAGGTCGGCTTCTATGACCCGTGTACGATAATCGACTTTGAAGTGCCGAAAAAGTACGGACTGCGCCAGACCATTGCGGATTCAAACGGTATCGGCGGAATATTCAGAGCGCTGCGTACCATTCCCGTTCTCAAGGATTTCACCGACGATATGCAGGAAGTCTGCCCGAACGCGTATTTTCTCAACTACACTAATCCCATGGCTCAGCTTGCGGGCTGGCTCGGCAGATATTCCGGCATAAAATCAGTAGGACTCTGCCACTCCGTACAGGGCTGCTCGCGCGGACTGCTTAAAAGACTTGATATCGAATACAGTAAACCTATCCGCGAGCGCATAGCGGGAATAAACCACATGGGCTGGCTGCTGGAGATTGAGGATGCCGACGGCACCGACCTCTATCCCGAGATAAGAAAGAGAGCCGCAGAAGTGCTCGAGAGCGGCGTTACCGACCACGATGACCTTGTGAGATTCGAGTATATAAGGCGCTTCGGCTATTACTGCACCGAATCGAGCGAGCATAATGCCGAATATAACAACTTCTTCATCAAGGCTAAATACCCGGAGCTCATCGAGAGATATAATATTCCGCTTGACGAATATCCGAGGCGTTGCATCGAGCAGATAGAGAACTGGAAAAAAGAGAAGGACAATTATATTCACGATAACGTGTCGCACGGGCGCACGGGTGAATATGCCTCTTACATAATGGAGGCCATTGTCACCGACGTTCCGTATAAGATAGGCGGAAATGTTATAAACAGGGGAATTATTCCGAATCTTCCGGATGAGGCGTGTGTTGAGGTCGCTTGCCTTGTGAATAAGTACGGGATTCAGCCCTGCCGCCAGGAGCCGCTGCCGCTTCAGCTCGCCGCGATGAACAATCTGATGATAAACGTTCATCTTCTTACTATCGAGGCTGCCGTAACGCATAAAAAGGATCATATCTATCAGGCTGCCATGCTCGACCCGCACACATCCTCCGAGCTGTCCATAGACGAGATAGTTCATCTGTGCGATGACCTTATCGAAGCCCACGGCGATTATCTGCCGAAATATTTCTGATAAAAATCAGCAAAGGAGCCGTCATTTTTGGCGGCTCCTTTTTGTCAGCTTAGCTTTTCGGTTATTATATCAATTATATCTTCGTTGCCGTATGGCGGGAGCAGAGCGGGGGTTACAGTCACATTGCCGAGTGTTCCGCTGCATTCAACAGACAGCGCAAGCGGCAGAGAGACGTTGCCCGATTCGCTTGCCGACTGAACGGCGCTAAACTCAAAGCTGCCCTTGGGGACTGTACCGCCGAAAGATATAACCGCCTTGATTTTTGAAAAATCAACAGCTCGCGAATCGACGGCGCCGAACGAAACCGCCTTCTCGCGGTTTATACCGACGGAGAATCTGTCGCCGAAAACCTTCTCAAACTTCTTGTAATTATCTTTGTCTATACCGCGCTCGAGATTGCCGAGATTTATGAGCACGCAGCCGAGCTTTTTACTAAGCCTTGCGGCCTTCTGAAGCTCCGCGTCGGTCATGCTTTCGCACACCGTAACGGCGATTTCGGCGGGGGAGAAGCGGCTTATCCTGTCCGCCGTAACTTCTGCGGCGCGTTCAAGAGAAACGGCTTTGCCGTCCGCCTTGCAGACCTTCAGCCTGTCTGCGTTGCAGCGCTCGACAAGAGCGAACTTGCCGTAGGTGCAGATAACATCACCGTTTGCTGGTTCGCAGCGTGCAACGGTGTTTCCGGCAGTAAAAACGTTTATCGCGCACGCGGCGGCGCAGCCGGTGCAGTAGGTCGCCGTACACTTTTCGCGCAGGGGAACATCCTTTTTAAGCGGCACTTTTTCAACGAGTGCGCCCGTCGGGCAGAGCGACACGCACTGTCCGCATGAAATGCACTGCGAGTCTCCGAGCGATTTATAGAACTCAGGCGAGACGACCGTTGTAAAACCTCTTCCCGCAAGACCTATTGCGCCGATATCCATAACCTGCGAGCACACGCGCACGCAGAGTCCGCAGAGAATGCACTTGCCTGAGTCGCGCAGGATATATTTGTGCTCCTCGTCCTTTTTTGCAGGCGATTTCTCGCCGACGAAGCGGGAAAAATCCGCATCGTATTTGTTTGCGTAGCTAACTAACTTGCATCTGTAATAGTCAAGGCAGCCGCATTCAAGGCAGCGTGATGCCTCGCGGCGAGCCTGTTCGTCCGTAAAGCCGAGCGCCATCTCGTCAAAGTTGCGCTTTCTTTTGTCAGGCGGGAGCACACGCATTTTTTCGCGGGCAATATGCTCTCTGTCCGCAAGGTCATCCGCCGTTATTTCGCGCTCTACGAGTATCGGCTTTTTGTAGCCTATTATATTTCCGCGAAGATAGCTGTCAACGACCGAGGCGCTCTTTTGCGCTTCGCCTATGGCGGCTATTGCTATGTCCGCGCCCTTGTTTGTCGCGTCGCCTATCGCAAAAACGCCCTCTATATTTGTCCTGAACGTGCTCTCGTCCGCACTTATAGTACCGCGATTCGTCGCGTCAAGCGCCTCAAAACCGCTGAGCTCCGGCTTTTGACCGATAGCCATTATTACGCTGTCAACTTCGAGCGTCTCGAACTTTCCCTCTATCGCAACGGGCTTTCTTCTGTCGCTCGCGTCGGGTTCGCCGAGCTCCATTATTTGAAGCTTTATTCCGCAGACCTTGTCGTCCCGTGTCAGAATTTTATCGGGATTTGTAAGGAACTTAAACTCTACGCCCTCCTCCTGCGCCTCGTCGATTTCGAGCGCATCGGCGGGCATCTCCTCACGAGTGCGGCGGTAGATGATATAAACCTTTTCCGCGCCGAGACGGACTGCCGTGCGGCAGGCGTCCATTGCGGTGTTGCCTCCGCCGCAGACCGCGACACTTTTTCCGATATCGGCGGGGGAGCCGAGTATCACCGAGCGCAGAAAATCTATTCCGCCGAACACGCCATGCGCATTCTCGCCGTCAACGCGCATTTTCGTGCTTGACCATGCGCCCGGGGCGGCTATAACCGCATCGTATTTGTTTTTTAGCTCATCGAGAGTGATATCTCTGCCGATTTTTATGTTGTTTTTAAGCTCGATCCCGAGCTTTTCTACAAGCTTCAGTTCTTTGTCGAGTACTTCCTTTGGCAGTCTGTACTGCGGTATTCCGTAGCGAAGCATTCCGCCCATCTCGGGCATCATATCAAAGACGGTGACGCTGTGACCCTTTATCGCAAGGTAATATGCCGCCGATATTCCGCCCGGTCCGCCGCCTATAACGGCTATCCTTTTGCCCGTAGACTCGGCGACTTCCGGTACGAATGTGTTTCCGCTCTCAAGATCGCGGTCTGCGGCATACGCCTTGAGCGCGGCTATTGATATCGGCTCTTCAACGAGTCCGCGCCTGCACTTTTTCTCGCACGGATGCGGACACACTCTGCCTATGGAAGCGGGCAGAGGAATTTTGCCCTTTATTACGGACAGCGCCTCGGCGTTTTCTCCGTTGGCAATGAGTCCGACATATCCCTGGCAGTCCGTGCCCGCAGGGCAGGCGAGGGAGCAGGGAGCTTTGCAGTCTCCGGTGTGATCCGAAAGCAGCATTTCGAGCGAGAATCTTCTCGCTCTGTTTATTCTGTCGGATTCCGTTATTATCTCCATTCCGTCGGCGGCCGCGATAGCGCATGAGCGAATCAGCTTGGGGTTGCCCTTGCACTCCACAACACACATACCGCACGCACCGTACGGCTTTACCCGCTCGTCGTGGCAGAGAGTCGGAATGTCAGCGCCCGCCTTTCTCGCGGCTTCAAGCACGGTCGAGCCCTTTTCTGTTTTAACGGTTTTTCCGTCAATCTTCAGGGTAATATACTCTTTCATCGTCACACCTCCTCACTTCACGAATATAGCGTCAAAGCGGCAAACGGCTTTGCAGCTGCCGCACTTTATGCACTTTTCGCCGTCTATTATATGAGGCTTCTTAACCTCGCCGGATATTGCACCAACGGGGCATTTTTTGCCGCACAGCGTACAGCCGCGGCATTTGTCCGCGTCTATATGATAGCTTATAAGCTCTGGACATTCGCCGGCGGGGCAGCGGTGTTCCTTTATGTGCGCCTCATATTCGTCGCGAAAATATCTGAGCGTAGTTAATACGGGATTCGGAGCCGTCTGACCGAGTCCGCAGAGCGAGCCGTCCTTTATCTGAGCGCAAAGCTCTTCGAGCAGCTCGATATCTCCGTCCTTGCCCTTGCCGCTGCATATGCGCTCGAGAATTTCTCTGAGCCTCAGAGTGCCTATGCGGCAGGGGACGCACTTTCCGCAGGATTCGTTTGTTGTGAAGTCAAGGAAGAATTTTGCCATTCGCACCATGCAAGTACCCTCGTCCATGACAACCATTCCGCCCGAGCCCATTATAGCGCCCGTTGCGGAAAGCGCTTTGTAGTCTATAACCGTGTCCGCAAGCTCTGCGGGAATACAGCCGCCCGACGGGCCGCCCAGCTGAACGCCCTTGAACTCTTTATCGCCGCGTATTCCGCCTCCGATGTCGAAAATAACGTCTCTGAGCGTCTTGCCCATCGGTATTTCGACGAGTCCGCCGCGTCTGATTTTTCCTGTCAGCGCAAAGACCTTGGTGCCCTTGCTGGTTTGAGTGCCGATAGAGGCGAACGCTTCTCCGCCGTTATTTATAATCCATGTCACATTTGCAAATGTTTCGACATTGTTTATGTTTGAGGGCTTTCCCATATATCCGGACTGCGCCGGGAAGGGCGGCTTGAGGCGCGGCATTCCGCGATGACCCTCGAGGGATTCTATGAGAGCCGTCTCCTCTCCGCAGACAAACGCACCCGCTCCCGCCTTGATACGGAATTTGCACGAGAAGCCGGAAGAGAGAATATCCTCTCCGATATAGCCTTTTCTTTCGGCCTGTTCTATCGCATTCTGAAGTCTCTTTATGGCTAACGGATACTCGGCGCGGACATAGACTATCGCCTCTTTTGCACCTATGGCGTAGGCTGCTATAAGCATACCCTCAATAAGCGCGTGCGGATCGCTTTCGATTACCGCTCTGTCCATAAATGCGCCGGGGTCGCCCTCGTCGGCGTTGCAGATGAGATATTTTTCCTCGCCCTCGCTCTGCCTTGCGGCATTCCATTTGAACCAAGTCGGAAAGCCCGCGCCGCCGCGTCCCGCAAGACCGGATATCTTTATCTCTTCGATGACCTGTTCGGGCGTCATCGTTTTCAGTGCCTTTGAAAGCGCTGTGTAACCGCCGTGCTTTTTGTAATCGTCTATGCTCTCGGGCTCGGTAATTCCGCATCCGCGAAGAGCTATGCGAGTCTGCTTTTCGAGGAATTCCCTGTCGCTGTCCGAAATAGTGAGAGCGCTTATCTTCGACATATCGCCGCTTTCGGCGAACGCTGCAATATTATCAACATCCTCGGGCTTTACCTTCACGAGCCTTGCTAAGAGCGCCTCACCGTCATAGATATCAACTATTGGCTCAAGGAAGCACATTCCGATACAGCCGACCGCGTGAACCGTATAATTTCCGCTGTTCTTTTCGTCAAGCAGCTTGTGTATCTTTCCGGCTCCCGCCGAGATGCCGCAGCTGCCTTCTCCTATTTTTATCTTATACAAACGGCATTTGCCTCCTTTGTCTTTTCGGTTATTATTTCCTTGACCTTATGCGGGGTCAGGCTTCCGTAAGTTTCGGAGTTTATCATCATAACGGGGGAGAGCGAGCAGCAACCGAGGCAGGCGACGGTTTTCAGCGTAAAAAGTCCGTCCTCCGTAGTTTCGCCGTCACGGATGCCGAGCGCTTCATATACGGCCTTTCCTATCATCTCCGAGCCGTTGACATGGCACGCGGTGCCCTGACAGAGCATAATAAAATATCTGCCGACGGGCTTAAAGCGAAACTGCGCATAGAATGTCGCCACGCCGAAAACCGTTGCCGGAGCGATGCCGAGCTCTATTGCAGCATGGCAGATAGCATCCTCGGGCAGATAGCCGTAAATATCCTGGATTTCCTGCAAGACCGTTATCAGTGAGCCCGCCGTATTCTTGTACTTTTTTAAAACAGGTTCGATAAGGCTGAGATCGCTTGCTTTTGCCGAGTTTACCATATCTTCTCCTCCGTTTACTTGGATTTGTTCAATTATACGCCTTCGGTGACGGCTTTTCAATATCGTGCGGGCACTTATTGATATGTAAAATAATTGGTGAGTATTTTGTATATTCTGTGTGTTGAAAAAAGTTATGATATGTTGTAGTATTGTATTGCGTAGGTTTATATCAGTGCAAAGAAAGGCAGATACGCAAATCCACATTTTATCTGATGTTGTCGGTTGAACACAGGCTCGTAATGTGATAAAATGTAAACATAAAGTACTATCCGCGCCAATCGGGCGCGCGGCGCAATTGCGCAAAAGGAGATTTGAGTGGTGAACAAGCTGGTTTCAATAATAATGCCGGCATATAACTGTGCGGATTACATAGTCGAGAGCATAAGATCCGTGCAGAGTCAGACCTACCGTAACTGGGAGCTTATTATTGCCGATGACAAATCCACGGACGGTACGGTTGACATAGTGCGCGTTATGGCAGAGGACGACAACAGAATACGTCTGCTTGAAACCGACCGAAACCTCGGTCCCGCCGCGGCACGCAACAGAGCTATGGATGTGGCAAACGGCAACTATATTGCGTTTCTTGACAGTGACGATGTTTGGTATCCGGACAAGCTTCAAAAGCAGTTGGACTTTATGGAGGCTAACGGCTATAGCTTTACTTACACTGCATATAAAAAAATAAATGAGCGCAGCGAGTATATGGGCATTGTTATTTCCGCGCCCGGTAGCGTCAATTATTCTTCCATGCTTTACCGCGGAGATCCGATAGGCAATTCTACCGTTATCTACGATGCGGATAAGCTCGGAAAATTTCATGTTCCCGATATAAAAAGGCGTAACGATTTTGCACTCTGGCTCAAGATAATGCATGACTGCGACCGAGCATACGGACTCGATGAGGTTCTTGCAAGCTACCGTATTCGCTCCGGTTCGGTCTCATCCGCTCGCAGAGGCGAGCTGCTTAAATATCATTGGGAGCTTTATCGCAACATCGAAGAGCTTTCGCTCGTAAAATCGTCAGTCGCTATTGTAACCCTAATCTTCTCTAAAATCGCCAGACTTACAAACGAAATGGCACAGGAATCCAAAAACAACCGAAAAGTCGTAAGGGCGGAAAAGACAGAAAAAAGTACCGGCGACAACAATCTCAAAAGTACAATAGAAAACATAAACGAGAAGACGAGGATAGATTTCAGTCGCACGGCAGAGATTGATTTAGCTGTTGCAAACGGAGTTTATAATAAAAACGAAAGCAACAGCGACGATATGAGATACGCCGAAAAATAATTAAGTTTCAAATAAAGGGCGACAACGAATTAATAACCTCGAACCTGCACTATAACGGCTACGGTGCTGCTCACCGGTTCTATAATGTCGGCTTCTTCAAAGTCAAAAATCCGTATGAGGAGTTCAACACATACGGACTCGAATGGAATGAAAAGGAATATATTTTCTATATCAACGGCCGCGAAACGGCGCGTTCTTCATTCGGAGGGGTGTCGAGAAAGGACGAATATATGCTTCTTTCCGTTGGGGTGGACGGAGTAAAAGGTAAGCCTGCCGGCGGATGGTCGGGCATTATCACAAAAAACAAAGAGAACGCTATGCCGTCGGATTTTGTGATAGATTATGTAAGAGCTTACCAATATAAATAAAATACTTTTCAGCGAAAGAGCCGGGCCTGCGGACTGTCAACCACATCCGCAGAGCACCGGCTCTGTCATAAGGCAGCAAATGCTGAAATGCGCTGCTTGAAAGACGTTAAACGATAGTTTTTCACCTGAGAGCGCCCGAAATAATATCAGCTTCGGCTGCCGTTATAATTATGTGTATCCTGCGGCTTAAAATACATAGTGTCCGCAGGATATTTTTGTTATTTGCCCGACACGGTAACTCCGTCGAACTCAGCCCACGGCATAAACGAAAGACCGTCGGTAGTCTGCTCTTTTGAAACAGCGACGATATTGTTGAGCATATCGATAATGTTGCCGCTTATCATCGTCTCGCTGACCGCCGACACAACCTTTCCGTTTTCTATAAGAAAACTATTCTTTGCGACTCCGGAAAAATCGCCGTTTGAGGACGGTTGACCGCCCGAAAAGCGGTTGACTATAAGCCCTCTGTCTATTCCCGATATCATCTCCTCTAACGCCTTGTCGCCCGGGAGAACCTCAAGATTGTTTCCGCTGTTCAGCGAACGCGGGAAGCCGGTCTTGTTCGCTCCGTACTGCGAGAGAATAAAGGTCTTGAGAACTCCGTCAATAATAATATCCATATCCTCTACGGGATAGCCGTCCGAGGTAAAGCGCTGACCGACAACCGTTCTGCCGTCGAGCGGGACGCTTCTGAGATTCAGCTTTTCGCTCGTCACTTTCGTATTCAGCGCGTCTTTCCAAGGAGATGTGCCGTCGATGAGCACGCCGGACGATGCGAAATTTTCAAGAGCCGTCTGCAAAAGCTCGTTGAAGCAGTCGGGGGAATATATAACTCTGCCGACAAATTTTTCGCTCGGCGAGACGGTGTCAAGCTGCTTTTCGCTCTCCGCAAGAAGCTGCCTTTGCATACCCGCGTCCATAAACGGCTTATCAAGGCTGTCCAGCGCGCAGAAATAGCCGTTAAACGATGAGGCTTTTTCGCCCTCATGCGCGGAGAACATCGTGTTGAACGAGTATTCGCCGTGCTCGTATTTGAGACTTGTTCCGTTGGTGTTCATATAGAGCTTTTCGCTGTGCTCATAATCGGATATGAGCTGCTCAAGTATGATTTTCGGATATTCCGCCGCTGTCTGGCTCATAAATTCTTCTATCCTGTCAAACAGCTTGTCAAGCTCCGGCTCAAAAACTCCGGTCTTGTATTCCGCTTTCGCTGTGAAGGGCGCTATCTGCTCCGCTTCGTCGGGAACGGAGGACTGAGCGGCGGAAATGCACTGATCCGCAGCCTCGTCAATGGCTTCTTTGGTCGCCTGATTTATGCTCGTGACACCCTTTTTGCCGTCTTTTATCGCTTTCATCGAGATGCTTGTGTTGAATGTGGAGCGCATCAGGCTGAATTTTCCGCCGTCCACATTAAGCTCATCCTTTTTGCTTTTGGATACAATGCACTGCGCCGCGTCCGCTCCGGACTTTTTAAGTGCTTCGAGCGTGTATTCGGCTATCTCATATATATCAGTCATATCTCAGTCTCCTCCCTCAGCGTCCGCCGATATTAACCTTGCACTTGACGGCAGGGCCGCCCATGCCCACGGGCATCGGCTGCTTTTTGCCGCACATTCCCGAGCAGGTCCAAACCATATCGTCGGAGAGCATATCGACGGTTTTGAGCATATCAAACGCTATGCCGGATATAGTGGTGTCCCTTATGGCTCTGCCGAGCTTGCCGTGTTTTATCTCATATCCCATGCAGACTCCGAACATGAATTCGCCCGTGGTGTCCGCCTGACCGTTGTTTGTCTCGGTGAGAAAATATCCGTCGTCTATCGAGGCAATCATATTCTCAAGCTTGTCTTTGCCGGGGAGGATAGCGGTGTTTCTCATTCTGATAAGCGGCTCGTCGGAGAACGCATACGCCCTCGCGTTTCCCTGCGGCTTGACGCCGAAATGCTCAGCACTCTCGCGGCTGTTCATATAGCCCCTCAATATGCCGTCCTTTATGAGAACAGCATCCTCGGCGGGCGTGCCCTCGTCATCGACGAGAATCGGCAGGGGAGCGGACGACCCGTCAGGCAGGGTGTGAGCGAAGTCCACCATGGTTATAAGCTCGCTTGCGACCTGCTTGTTCATGCAGTGCGCCGCAACGGAGCCGCCGAGCACAAGATCCGCTTCAACCGTGTGACCCACTGCCTCATGGGCGAGTATGCCCGCAAGGTTCGGGTGCATAACAACATCTCTGTAGCCCGCGTCGGCGTATACACCCTCGGCTTTTTTCATCAGGCTTTCATAGAGAAGATCTATTCCGCCGAAAAGTTCGTCGGGGGAGGAGAAAACCTCCGTAAAGAAGCCGCGCCCGCCGAAGACTTTATACAGCTCGACATTTGTGCCGTCCTTTGCCTGCGCGGTCAGAAAAACATAGACAAAGCTTCTGGGCACGAGCGAATATGAATCAAAGCCGTCGTTGACGCAGAGCCTTTTCTCCATGGAATCCGACCTGATGCTTACCGAACGGCTGACAAGGTCGGGGTATTTCTTTGCAATATACTCGTCCGTCTCTTTTGCAAATTCGATGTATATTTTCTGCTCGCAGTCGTTAATCTCGCCGTTCATCGTCTTTATCCCGGCGGGAATGGGCGTTAGTATCTTAGAACCGCTGCTGACTCTCGAGCTTAGAAATACGGCGTTGTCGCTCGCGGCCTTGAGCACGCTCTTTATGCTCTCCTCCGAGTATTCCGCGCTTGAAGCGAATCCGTAAACTCCGTTTTTATAAACTCTTGCGTTGACGCCGCTCTTCTCGGCGCGCGTGTTGCCTACGAGATTTCCGCCGAGCATGGAAACCCCGCGCGAGGCGTTCCTTTGCGCGCGCAATTCGGTATGATCGCCGAGCAGTACCCTGTGCGGCGAAAGAATATCTTTTATCATATGCTTCTCCTTTAAAAAAGAATGTTTTGCTCTTATCCTATAGTATATCACTATTATCGGATTTTTCAACTTCACACAAAAAAGAAAAGCGAAAAGACGGACGTTTTAATTGACTTTAACGGCTTGAAAATGTTATCATTTTAGCGTAAATTTATTGTGCGGAGGAAGTGCTTTGGGAAAGTTTGAAAAAGTGCTCATTGCGAGTGATTTTGACGGCACGCTCAAGAATGACGACGGAATAATAACGGCCGATGTCCGCTCTGCAATAGCGTATTTTATCTCTGAGGGCGGGTATTTTACCGTCTGCACCGGCAGAACATATCAGGGCTTCCATCTCTATGACCCGTCGTATATAAACGCGCCCGTGCTGCTTACAAACGGCTCTATGGCGTATGACTACGAAAAGAACGAACCCGTGTTCGTAAACGGGATAGAGGCTGAGCAGGGTATCCCGTTTGTCAGGGCGATAATGGAAAAGTTCCCGGAGGTTTCGATAGAGATGTATCCGTTTGACAGCACCTACGCAATACATCTTGACGACACCTCGCACCGCCATTTCACAAGCCAGGGTATACCGTATGAGGTTGTAAACGACCCGTCCGAAACCAAATTCCCGTGGGCGAAGGCGATGTTTGCGGCGGAGGGAATATCGCAGGAGGTTCAGACCTTTATGCGCGAAAATTTTGATGACCCCGCATTCCTGCCGACTAACGGCGGATATATCGAGGTTATGAAAAAAGGCTCCGATAAGGGCACGGGACTGCTCTGTCTCGCAGACGCTCTCGGCGTGCCGCACGACAGAACCTTTGCAGTCGGAGACGGCTATAACGATATCGAGATGCTCGTTGCGGCAAAAGCCGGTTTTGTTCCCAAAAACGGCTCACCGGAAGCACTCGAGCACGCTGATTATATTGTGCGCTCAAACAATGACGGCGCGGTGGCAAATGTGATAGAGATACTGAGTAATATTTTCTGAAAAGCTGTTTATTTTTGCTGATTATCTTGAAGTATTGTTGATAAAGTATTATAATAACATCCGGCAGAATGTCCCGGTGTGTTGTAAAAAAATATCCCCACGGAGGAAACGGATATGGAGATAAAGCAGACGAATTTTGCAATAATCGGTCTCGGAGGGCGCGGCCGTGGAAATCTCGGCGAGCTTCTCACAATAGACGGAGTGAAAGTCGTCGCTGTCTGCGACAAGTACGAGGACAGGGCGCAGCTCGGAGCGGAGATAGTCAAGGAGAAAACTGGCGAGGAGCCGGATGTTTATCTCGACTATAAAGAGCTGCTCAAGCGCGACGATATCAAGGCTGTTATGGTTGCGACAACCTGGATAACCCATTCGCGCATAGCGGTAGACTGCATGAGAGCGGGTAAGCACGTCGGCGTTGAGGTAGGCGGAGCGGCATCTATCGAGGAATGCTGGCAGCTCGTCAGAACCTCAGAGGAGACCGGGAAGTTCTGTATGCTCCTCGAAAACTGCTGCTATGATCGCAATGAAATGGCTCTTCTGCGTATGATGCGCGAGGGTGTTTTCGGCGAAATCGTGCATATGCAGGGCGGCTATGAGCATGATCTCAGAGATGAGATAGGCTTGGGGCGCGAGAACCGTCACGGCAGAATACATAATTTCAAAAACCGCAACGGCGAACTTTATCCCACTCACCAGCTGGGCCCCATAGCCAAAGCGCTGCATATCAACCGCGGCAACAGATTCTTAACGCTCACTTCGATGTCGAGCAATGCGCGCGGGCTCAATACCTGGCTCAAAAATACGCAGGGCGAGGACTATGACCTTGCGGATTACAAATTCAATCAGGGCGATATAGTGACCACCATGATAAAATGCGCCCACGGCGAGACGATAACACTCGTGCACAACTGCACGCTCCCGCGCCCGTACTCCCGCAATTACAATATTCACGGCACTCGTGCCGTCTATAACGAGGACGCAAAAGGAATATATATCGACGGCGTAACAAAGCACGAGGAAGGCGACTGGATGCACAGCTGGGAGCCCTTCGAGAAGTATCTTGAGAAGTACGAACACCCGCTTTGGAAAAAGTATGCCGACGAGAGCGAGAAGCACGGTCACGGCGGCATGGATTACCTTGTTTTCTCCGCTTTTGTCGAGAGCGCCATGTATGACCTTGAGCCTCCGATAGATGTTTATGATACGGCGGCGTGGATGGCGATAACCTGCCTTTCGGAGCAGTCGATAGCTTTGGGCAGTATGCCCGTCGCGGTGCCGGATTTCACAAACGGTATGTGGATAGACAGAGAGCCGACAAGGCGCAGCAGATATAACGCGGAGGAGATCTGCGAAGAATTTTTCAGTGATGAGGAGAAGGGTCAATGAGCTTTTATATCGGTGTTGACGGAGGCGGAACAAAGACGGCATTCTCTCTTTTCGATGAGGAAAAGAATACGGTCAAAACAGTTTACGGTTCGGGAAGCAACCATGAGAACCTTGAGGGCTCGTTCGACGAGGCGAGCGACGTTATCTGGAACGGCATAACCGAGCTTGTCGGTGAAGCGGGGATATCCCTTGACGACGTTGCCTTTTCTCTCATGGGTGTTGCCGGTATCGATCATAAGTACCAGCATGACATTATGTGCGAGAAGCTTTCGGAAAAGGGGCTTCGCAATTTTGCAATTTATAACGACGGCTTCATCGTTGTTCAGGCGGGCTCCGAGAGCGGCGCGGCAATAGGCTATAACTGCGGAACGGGCACCTGCTGCAACGCGATAGACTCAAGGGGCAATATGCTCCAAATCGGCGGACTCAGCGAATGTACGGGCGATATGGGCAACGGCAGCTGGATAGCGCAGACTGCGTTCAGGCTCATATATGACGAGGTCTATCTCGGGCTCGAGCCCACGCTTATCACAAAGCTGTATTATGAGGCTTTTAATATCGCCTCGCGCGAGGAGTTTGTCGGATCCGTCGCAAAGCTTGAGTCGGAGGAGGCTCCGCTCTATATCAAAACTCTCATCGGCGCGTTCTTCAAGGCGGCGGCTATGGGCGACGCACCCGCGCTCGCCAAGACCGACGAGATGGCAAAGCGCGGCGCGCAGTTCATCGCGGCTCTTGCCAATCAGATGGAGTTTGACGGCGACGAGATAGAGGTTGTCCTCTCGGGCTCCATGCACACAAAGCTTCCCAACGATATTTATATCGCGAAGCTTCACGACTATGCGCAGCAGATGAGCGGAAGAAAGCTTCGGTTCATAAAACTCGACAAGGAGCCTGTTATCGGCTGTATAAACTGGATATTCAGGCAGTATAAATAAGATTTTACATAAAAAGGGAGTAATACATATGAAAGAAATCACGGTAGCAGTCATCGGTTCGGGCAGCACATATTGCCCCGAGCTTGTGGACGGCTTCATAAAGGCTCAGTCCTCGCTCAAGCTCAAGAAGATATCCTTTATGGATATCGACGAGCGCAAAAGGACAATAGTCGGCAACCTTTGCCTGAGAATGCTCAAAAAGGCCGGTATTGAATGCGAAACGCTTCTCACCGACAATCTTGACGAGGCTCTTCAGGGCGCTGATTTTGTCGTCACACAGATAAGAGTGGGTATGCTTCATGCCCGCTACCTCGACGAGACAATACCGCTCAAGTATGACCTCATAGGTCAGGAGACCACCGGCATGGGCGGCTTCTTCAAAGCTCTGCGCACCATTCCGGTCATGCAGCATATCTGTGACCGCATTGAGGCGATTTGCCCCGACGCCTGGCTTATCAACTTCACGAATCCCTCCGGCATAATTACCGAGTTTGTGCTCAACCACACCAACGTCAAGTGCATGGGTCTTTGCAATGTCCCGATAAATATGATAGACGACACAAAAGAGGCTATGGGTGACGACTGCGACATAACATATGTCGGTCTTAATCATCTGAGCTGGATAACTTCCGTCAAAAAGGACGGCAAGGAGCTCATTGACGATATGCTCGCGCAGGGCTTTTCAACGAAGGTTATGGCCAATATAAAGGACGACGGCTTCTCCCTTGACTGCCTCAACGCAGTGCGCGGAATCCCCTCGTCTTATCTCCAGTATTACTATTGCAGAGACGCGAAGCTCAAGCATCAGAAAGAGGATGAGAAGTGCCGCGCCCGCGTCTGCATGGAGATAGAGGAGGAGCTGCTCGAGATGTATTCCGACGAGACGCTTGTTACAAAGCCCGACCTCCTCGATCAGCGCGGCGGTCACAAGTATTCTCTCGCGGCGGTTTCTCTTATCGACTCAATAGCCAATGACAAACGCGACGTTCAGATAGTAAATATCAAGAATAACGGCACCGTCGATTTCATGGACGATGACGATATCCTCGAAATAGCCGCCGTTATCGGCAAGGACGGTGCGGAGCCCGTGGCTATCGATAAGATTGAAAATAAGCACATAATCGGTCTTATGCGCGTTGTAAAGGCATATGAAAAGTACACCGTTGAAGCTGCAACGACCGGCTCTGAGGCAGCCGCAATCAACGCGCTGCTTGTCCATCCGCTCGTCGGCGACTGGGAAAGGGCACACAAATGCTTCGAGGAGATGAAGTGGGCTCATAAGGCATATCTTCCGGAGTTTTTCCCCAACGACGTCGTCATCAAGTGCTGAAAATTATATATTTGTTCTTATCCCGTCGAATTTTTCGGCGGGATTTTTTATATGCTTAATTGAATTGAAAGGCTTATAAATGTAAATAATATCAACATTATCTAAAATAAATAAAAAAATCGGCTTTTTCGGAGATTATTTTACGAAAATTCGAAGTGATATTCCGAATGTTACCGTTTTGTTATCGGATGTAACCAAATTTTCACTATATTGTAAACGGTAATTAATTGTGCTGTGCTTTATCTTGTGATAATATTTTCGTGTTGGTTTATTACCGAAAGTCGGAGGCAAATATGTTGAATAATCAGAAATTAACCACGAATCGTGAGACAGTAATAAAGACCGCAGCGATGGTCGCCGTTGTGGCTCTTATGTTCGGTCTTATACTTGTATTTAACAGTATGATAGGCTATGCCGCCGACGATTATCTCTATTTTTTTAAATACACGGGTCATGTTGTAAAGGGAACTCCGGAGCGTCTGACGGGGATAGGAGATATCTTCACGGGCATGGTGACGCACTATAAGATATGCAACGGCAGAATACCGGCGCATTTTCTCTTGCAGCTTTTCACTTTTTTCGACAAATCCGTCTTTAATATTTTCAATTCTCTGTTTTTTGTGCTGCTTGGGCTGCTAATTTATTTTCATGCAAACTATAAGCGCCCGATAAATATACCTCTGCTTATATTTATCTATGCTTTCGAGTGGCTCGGCTTTTACAGACCCGCAACCTCGGTTTTGTGGTACAGCGCAGCCTTTAACTATTTGTGGACAACCGTGTGGATACTGACGTTTCTCATGTTTTACCGTATCAATACGGAAAAATCACAAAATCCCAGCGCCGCAAAAGAGACGATTTTTTCCGTTCTTATGCTTTTAGCCGGAATCTTAGCCGGCTGGACAAACGAAAATATGGGCGGTGCTGCAATTGGTGCCGTAATACTTTTCCTCATCTACTTCAAGATAAAGAAGATGCCGGTGCGAGCGCATCATATTACCGGATTTATCGGAACCGTTATCGGCTTTGGTATACTTATTTTGGCTCCGGGAAACAGAGTACGGTTTGACCATACAAAAAAAGAGCGAAATATTCTGAAGCATTTGAAATGGTCGTTTGATCAGTTAACATGGAATATATGGCGAGCTCTTTTGGTTATGCTGATAGTATTTGTTATAGTGTTTTTGATTTGGCGCATAAAAAAGCTCAAGATAGATTGGCTGCGCCCATGCATTTATGCTTTAACGGGATTTGCCGGCGCCGGTGTCATGCTGCTGTCGCCCGAAGCTCCGCCGCGCTCGTTCTTCGGCGCAAATGTTATGTTTGCCTGTGCAGCGTTCTCTCTTGCCGCGCAGGTTATGGATAAGCAGCTTTCGGGCGTGAAGCGGACTGCAATTGTGATATCCGCGCTGCTCGCGATAGGGTTTGGGACACTCTATGTCGGAGAATATTACGCCTTGAAATCCGACAGCCTTGCGTACGCTGAAATCAAGCAGGAAATATATGACCAGAAGGATGCGGGTATTAAAGATATAAAAATCTCCGTCGCCCGTCCGAGAAAGTCTATGTGGTCGCTCTATTCTTATATGACAAGTCTACCCAATAACAAGTCCAACAGCAGATGGCTCGATAATTGGGCGGCGGAATACTACGGGGTCGACAGCATTACGATGATAAAAAAGCCGAAAAATAAGTAAAAACTCTGTTAAAAGGTCAAGGTAACAGCATGACAAAAAATGTGAAAAATAAGACAATAAAGAAAAAAAGAGCGTTGCTGATAGCTTTTATGATTATCGCTCTTGCCGTTCTTGCTGCGGTTTGCATATATGAGACCGAGCTCAATAAGCTTGATTCGAACAATCGAGTCGATAACAGCTTCTACGACTCTCAGTTTAAAAACAAAAAGATTATGGTTATCGTCCCTCACGAGGACGACGACTTGCTGTCTGTCGGGCAGGTGCTTCCTCAGCTATATAAGAACGGCGCGGATGTGCGCATAGTGGTTGCGACCAACGGCGACAAAACAATTGCCGCACACACCCGACAGGGCGAAGATTGCAGGGCGCTAAAAAAGCTTGGCATTCCGCGTGAAAAAGTTACTTTTTTAGGCTATCCCGACGGAACGAATATGTATGTTAAAAAAGCAGGTGAAAAGATCTACTCATACTCCACGGGGCTCAATCACACCTATGCGGGAGCGGGATTTCGCGATTATCATTTTCAAAAATTCGGTACTCACGCCGAATATACAGCCGAGAATCTGATTGGCGATATTGAGAGCGTTATCCGCGAATACCGCCCGGATTATATAATTGCAACAGACTTTGACAACCATACGGATCATAGAGGAATAAGTATGTCGTTTGAGACCGCTATGAGCCGTATATTAAAGTCCGAAAACGATTATCATCCGAAAATATTGAAAAATTTCTGCTATACCTCAACGTGGAAAGCAAAACCGGATTTTTACTCGCTTAATATCAAAAGTGTTCATAAGCCCACAAAAGAGAAGCTCCGCGACCCGTCGTACGAAACCAATGTTCCGCAGTATAATTGGAGCGACAGAGTCAGAATACCGGTATATAAAGGCTCTGTAAGCCATTCTCTGCTGAGATGCCCGGAGTATAAGGCTCTCGGCGAACATCTTTCGCAATATGCGTTTGTGTATTCCGACCGCATAATAAACGGTGATATGGTATATTGGACACGGCGCACGGATAATCTCATAAATGACGCAGATGTTTCCGTGTCATCGGGTGAAGCGGAGCTTATAAATAATTTTAAGCTTGTAAATATAGAAAAAATCAGAGATCCGCACGCAAAGCTTACAAAATGTGTTTCGAAATTCAATAATAATGATGCCGAAAAAACCGTGACAGTAAAATTTAAGCATCCGAAAACCGTTTCGTGCATTTCGCTCTACGATGACTTTGATTTAAGTGCCAATATAACCGGCGGCATTATTACTTTCAGCGACGGCAGCAGCGTCAAGGTGCCCAAGCTTAATGCAAACGGCAGCGAGACTCGTGTTGTGTTTGAGCCAAAGCACAATATAACATCTTTTACCTTTAAGGTCACCGGATACGAAAAATCGGCGGGACTTTGCGAGATAGAAGCTTTTGAGCAGGCTGATTATGATCCCGGATTTTCTCTGATAAAGCTGAAAAATGCCGAGACCGACGACTATATCTACAATTACTTTATCCGCCCCGATGAAAATTCATTGACTTTGGGCGCGTATCTTTCCGATCTCAATGCCGAATACAGCCTTAGAATAGTAGACGGCGACGGCGTAAAGCTTGATGGGAATAAGCTGATATTTGACAACGATTTTAAAAAATGCACTGTCCGCGCCGAGCTTAAGGATGATCCGTCAACATATGACCAAATAACAGTTGAGCGTCTGAACGAAAGCGGACTTAAAAAATATGAGTTGTTTGAAAAGGTCAACCGTCTTTTCTTTAAAATCGATTCATTCCGACTTAAGACAAAGAATCTTTTTGTCAACGGTTATTTTTATGAAACTCTGCACAAGTATGTCAAAATGCTCGGAGATAAAATCGGGATAAATATAAAGTAGTCATTTAAAGTAGTCATTGTTGCAAATAATAAAATTTTGTGTTACAATTCAGAAGCAGTATATGTGCAGTTTCGGAGGAAAAAGATGAAATTATCTTTAGTAATTCCCTGTTATAACGAGCAGGATAATGTTGAATTATTTTACAATACCGCAACGGAAGCCTTTAAGGATAAGGGTTTTGAGTACGAGCTTATATTTGTCAACGACGGCAGCCGCGATCAAACGATGGACAAGCTGCGACACATCTATGATATTGCAGACGAGAATGTCAAGGTAGTCGGATTCTCACGTAACTTCGGCAAGGAGTCTGCTATATATGCGGGACTCAAGGAGAGCAGGGGAGAAATGGTCTGCCTTATCGACGCCGATATGCAGCAGCGCCCCGAGCTTGTGCTTGATATGATGGAGATTCTTGATAACGATCCGAGCTATGATGCCGTAGCTTGCTATCAAAAAAACAGAAAAGAGGCCAAGGTGCTTTCGGCGTTTAAAAATGCTTTCTATAAGACGATTAACAAAGTCTCCGAAATAGAGTTCAAGAGCGGCGCAAGCGATTTCAGACTTTTAAGACGCTGCGTTGTCGATGCCGTGCTAAGCATGAGCGAATATCACCGCTTCTCCAAGGGAATCTTCTCGTGGGTCGGTTTCAATACCTTCTATATGCCATATGTTGTCGAAGACAGGGCAAGCGGAACTTCCAAGTGGAACTTCGGGAAGCTCTTCAAATACGCTATGGACGGCATTATCGCTTTTACAACAATGCCGCTTAAAATCGCAACCTATATCGGGCTGATTTCCTCCGCCGCATCTATTATATATATGATAGTCGTCATAATTCAGAAATTGGCGTTTGATATCAATATTCCGGGCTATGCCACTATTGTCGTGCTTATTCTTCTGCTCGGCGGACTCCAGCTTTTCTGCATCGGTATGGTCGGAGAGTATCTTGCCAGAACATATATAGAGTCGAAGCACAGACCGATATATATCGCAAGAGAAGTCCTTGATTACGAGGATAAATAAAAGCAAAAAACGGACTGCGGCAAAATTTCCCCGCAGTCCGTTTTTTTGATATGTATTTGCCGGAGTTTTTTTGAAAAAACTATTGACAAATCCGTGTCTTTTGATATAATAAATAGCGTTCCGACCGAACTTAATATTTGGGGGTATAGCTCAGCTGGGAGAGCGCTTGAATGGCATTCAAGAGGTCAGCGGTTCGATCCCGCTTATCTCCACCAAACAGTACAAATCCGAACCTAATGCCGGTTGGCGAGGGGTTCGGATTTGTTGTTTTCTTTGAATATCCGAATTTCAATGCAAAGTTTTGACAAAGCAGCGCCGCTTGCCGTTAAAGGCAGGCGGCGTTTTTTAGTGAAGATTACGTTTGCCCAAGTAAATCGCATATTCTCGTTTTCCTTCTTCGCTTTCAAAATAAGCTGTTATCTCAGACAAAAAACATCTTGCCAATTTTGAACAAGTCCATAAAAAACGGACAATAGAAAAAAGAGCCCTCCTATGGTACAATGAAAGAAAGTATCATAGGAGGAATTTTTATGGCCAGAAGCTATCGTCACATAAATGAATATGAAAAAGAGATCTTACGATTGAAGAATGAAGGAAAGACACTGAAAGAAATAGGGGAAAGATTGGGCTTTACGCGTTAGCAAATACATAATTTCATTACAAGATACAACGAAAAACAGCGAAAGATCGCAGCAGGAATAGTGATCAAGAAGAAGGGACGTCCGTCAAAGGATTATCAAATCAGCGAAAAAGACAACGCTGCGCGGCTTCGGTACATCATCGACCGAAAGGACGCTAAGATCAAATCGCTGGAAATGGAAAATGAATTGATGCGGGATTTTCTCTCGCTCGCAGGAAGGAAGTGAGGGCAAGCGTAAAGTATTTGGTTATTTATCGACATAAAGAGAAGTATTCAATCAGCGAAATGTGCAAATTCTTTGAAGTGTCCAGAAGCGGATATTATGATTATGTAAAACGGATGGAGCTTCCGGATCGGGACCTGCCGCTGGCTGAGCAGATCCAAGCCTGCCAACGGGAAGTCAAACAAACATACGGATACCGTCGTGTACAGATTTGGCTTGAAAGACAAGGGATTCACCGTGATCCTAAGACAGTTCTGCGTGTGATGCAGAAATACAATCTGCTTTCTGTCGTCAGGAGAAAGAAATACCGGCATTACGGGAACTGTCTGCACAGATATCCACATCTGCTAAACAGGGATTTCCACGCAAATCGGCCGAATCAGAAGTGGGTAACGGATATTTCGTATATCAAAACAGGGCAGGGCTTTCTGTACTTGTCCATCATCCGTGACCTGTACGACAACAGTATCGTTGCTTACGAGACCGGCACAGAGCAGAATATACACCTTGTTCTGAGTACGCTCAAGGCTGCCAAAAAGAAAGAGAAGGTCACTGTAGATTTGCAGCTCCACAGTGACCAAGGCTTTCAATATACCTCACACGCATATTTTCGCCTAACACAATCATACGGCATTACGCCGTCCATGTCAAGACGCGGGAACCCATATGACAACGCTTTAGCTGAAAACTTTTTCTCAATCCTAAAAACAGAGTGCATTCACCGCGTAAAGCCGTGCACCTATGAGGAGGCGCGCCTCCTCATAGGTGATTACATCCACTTCTACAACTATCAACGAATCCAACTCAAAACAAAACTGACTCCGATGGAAGTCCGTTGCCGATTCGTTGCTTCATAACTTAATATTGTGCCATAGGGTGCTCTTTTTGTGCTGTCCGTACAATTTGGGGCAGGTCATTTTGCCATTTCGGTTTTTCTTTCCCGTTCGGCTGCAAGGCTGTCATACCGTTCTTTCAGCGCTTCATACTTTTCGACATAGCCGTTGTACCGCGAATTGAATTCTTTCTGGTCTTGAGCAACGGCTGAGTTCTTTTCGATGAATTTTCTCGTAAGCTCAGAAACAACTTCAATCTCTCTGAGCAAATCCGCCATCTCGGTGTCAATAGAGGTTGTATCCGTGAGTGCTTGCTTTGCCGTTCTGCAGGCTTTGATGTAAGGCTTTTTGGAAGAAACGATACGGTTGAACGCCGAAATAAATCTGTCCTTTATATCTTCTTCGGTAACAACCGGAGTGCCGCATCTGCACTTCCCGTCAGAGTACTTTTGATTGCAGCGCCAGACTGTAGAACGGTATTTGTCGGTCGAGTGCCATGTTTTGTGTCCGTACCAGCCGCCGCAATCTCCGCAGACCAGTTTTGCGCTGAACACGCTTGTGCCGCTGTAAGCTCTGCCGATTTCTTTTCTGCGCCTGATTTCTTCCTGCACGGCATCCCATTCAAGCGGATCGATAATGGCTTCGTGGCTGTGTTCGATATAGTACTGAGGAACCTCGCCCTCGTTGACCTTTTGCTTTTTGGTCAGAAAATCCGTGGTATAGCACTTTTGAAGAAGTGCCGAGCCGCGGTATTTTTCATTTTGTAGGATACTGTTTATCGTGGACGCCCGCCAGTTTGTTTTGCCCGCAGGAGTGGGTAAGCCTTCCGCCGTTAATTATTTCGCAATGGCTCCGGCTATTTTTCCTTCCATAAAGGACCTGTAGATCCGTCTGACAATTACAGCCTGTTCTGGATTGACCACGGGCGGATCGTTTTTGTTCTCGCCGCGCTCATAGCCGAGAAACTGTTTGTACGGCAGACTGACTTTTCCGTCCGAGAACCGCTTGCGCTGTCCCCCTGTGACGTTTTCCGAAATGGATCGGGACTCTTCCTGCGCAAGGCTTGACATGATCGTCAGCAGCAGTTCTCCTTTGCCGTCAAAGGTGTAAATGTTTTCCTTTTTAAAATAGACTTCCGTGCCGGCCTTTTTCAGTTCACGGATGGTTTTTAAGCTGTCGACGGTGTTTCTGGCAAAGCGGTTGACGCTTTTTGTCACGATCAGGTCGACGTGTCCGGCCAGGGCGTCGTCTATCATTTCTTTGAAACCTGTGCGCTTGCGGGTATTCAAACCGCTGATACCTTCGTCCGTATAGACGTGGACAAATTCCCAATCCGGATTGGCGTTGATCAGGTTTGTGTAATACTCCGTCTGCGCTGCAAAGCTGGTGAACTGCTCGTCGCTGTCCGTGGAAACACGAGCGTAACCTGCCACCCGTCTTTTGGCACGGATCATCTCGGGCAGCCGTGTCTTCGGGTTGATGGTTGCCGGGATCATGGTTACTTTCGGCATGGTGTTTCTCCTTTCCGCGCAAGAGTTCTCTGCCTTGCGGCTTCTTTCACTTCATCCGTCCAGCTTTCGGAACGCGATCGGTCTTGCCATAACCTGCGACATCTTTTTGCCCGCACGTTCTACGGCATCGAGAAGGACATTGCCAAACTTGCCGACATACTCGGCCACAGCAGTATCAATACGACACGCATTTATATCATTTCTACCGGCGCAGAGCACCGTCAGAGACTTGAGAATATGCGGTTGGTGATATGAAAAAGCCGCCTGTGATGGCGGCGAGAACATGATCTGCATTATGTTGTATGAAAACAAAAAATGAAGATGCACATATACTGAAAGTTACTTCACAGCGATGACAAATAGCCTTTTCTTAACTCGAAGAAAGAAAAGGTTTGTTTATCTCTGTCTTTTTTTAGGAAATTTCAAAAAATAATGCATTTTGGTCTTGAAAAATGTAGGTTTCCATAATATACAATAAATAGGTATTTTGGACATTGAGCATTATTTTGCTTTGGACGAGCAACATAATGCAGATTATGTTGTACTGTAAGACTATTTCTTTAATTTGTAAATCTTAGGAGGAATTGGTTTGGCTTTTTTTGATGAAATTGGAAGGAAAATCTCATTGGCAGGAGAAGGTGCAGTTAGTAAAGGCAAAGCTTTTGCAGATGTTGCACGGTTAAACTCGGCTGTTTCAGAGGAAGAAAAGAAAATCAATAATTCGTATTATCAAATCGGCAAACTCTATGTTGCGTTGCATCCGCAGGATTACGAGGCTGATTTCGCTGCATTGGTCGGTTCTATTGTTTCTTCCCAAAGTAAGATACAAACACTGAAACAACAAATTCAGGAAATTAAAGGTGTCACAAGATGTGAAAAGTGCGGCGCCGAGGTTCCAAACAATATTGCTTTTTGTAGCGCCTGTGGTTCGCCGATGCCTAAAAAAGAAGCTGTGCTTGACGAACACCATATGAAATGCGATGGTTGCGGCGCAATTGTTGACAAAAATCTTCGTTTTTGCACTTCTTGCGGAAAACCTCTGGTAAAACCTGTTCAAGCGGCAACTCAAGCAGAAGTTCCTGTTCCTCCGGCACCTTTAGAGACAGAGAATTCCAATATCTGTCCTTCCTGTGGCGCGGCGATCAGAGATAATTTGAAATTCTGCACGGCTTGTGGCTTTTCGCTGGACGACTCATCTAAGGATATTTACTCATCTTCGCAAAGCAAGGATGACCCTGTTTTGAACAAGAAAAAGTGTCCGTCATGCGGGGCCTTGATGGATAATGAATTAGCTTTTTGCACAGAATGCGGTACGCCGCTTAATTAAATAATTGGAGGGTTTCATTATGCAGAAGACAAGATTAGGAATATCGGTTGGTTTGATGGGCTTTATTACATATTTTGGCTGTTGCTTCGGTGGTTACATAGCGGCCATTCTTTTGTTTGGATATATCCTTTTGGTTGAAAATAACCAATGGCTGAGAAAGACCGCAGTTAAAGCTATGATATTAACAATTGCGTTTTCATTGTTATCGACATTTATTGGATTAATTCCTGACATAATAGAGTTTATCGGAAGTATCGTAAATCTTTTCAATGGAAGCTTCTATCTGACATTTGTTTCAAAAATTGTGACCATTCTTACATTGGCAATCGGATTGATTAAAACTGTTTTATTTATTCTGCTTGGCATTAAGGCTTTGAATCAGGGGTCAATCACTGTCCCGGTTGTCGATGATATGACAAATAAAAATACTGATTGATTTAAAAGCAACCGTTTAATCTCCGGAGTTGCGGTGACTTTATTTAGTTTTGTGATGCAGGAGAGTTTATTATGTCAAAATTTTGTGGAAAGTGCGGAAGTCCGTTAAACGAAAACGGTAAGTGTCCAAATTGCGATGTTATTATAGAGCAATTCAAGAAGAAAAAAACTGCTGTCTGCGGTGCTTGCCGTTGTGTTTCTTGGCATTGCAGTTGCAGGTGTCTTGTTTGCCAACCATGAAGGCATAATTGACATTCCTTTTTTGAAAAGTAATCAATCAGAGCAACAATCCGTATCAGGTCAGGAAGATAACCATATAACGGAAGAAGGGTTTTCACCGGAAACGGCATATTCCTCAATTTTAAAGACATATAAAGATGCTTTCGCAAACAATTACTATTTTGATAGTGAAGATGAATGGGACGATAAAAACGAGTATGATATTTCCAAGGTCAGTCCAGAAATCAGCAGAGGCTTTGGAGGCATAGAATATCCCCTGTCTTATTGTTATTACGATATCAGCAATGACAGTGTTCCCGAATTGATCATCAGCATTGATTATGGCGAGGAAGGCGGTCAACATATTATTGATATGCTTGGATATGAAAACGCGAAAGTAAAACGCCTGTTCAGCTTATGGACATTTGGCGCTCGAGCAAGTTATTCCATAAACACAAACGGCTATATCTGCTTTTATGGTTCGGACGGTGCAATGTATTCAGGTGAAAAATATTATCAGCTCGAAAAGAATAGTGCTTCTCCGAAAACCAAAGCTGATTTAAGTATTGAATATGGTGATAGTGGAACAAAGTATTATTCAGGACCTGAAGATAATCAACGTGAAATAACAGAAAGTGAATATAAGGCTACCGTATCTCAATTTGGTGAAGAAATCACTCTTAAATGGGTTAGACTCTGTGAAAGCAAATTGTTTGAAGTCGAATTCAGTGTGCGCGGAGAGAATGGGATCAACAGTGGCTATCAACAGTTATATGTAACGGATGAAACAAAGGACGAGATGACCGTTGTTTATTGTCAGGTTGGAGAAACCGGTTACCCGGTCTATGTTGACCGAGGTACGGCTTTCAAAGTGAAAAAGAACTGTGAAACCACAAATGTCAAATGGACAGATGGCTCCGGAAATGAATTTACAGGGACGATCTCCTATCACGATGATAGCTTCACTTTGACTTATAAAACAAATTCACCTGATTCCGCAATCAAAGAGTGTACCGGCGCGGATCTGTATCTTAAAGATTCTGATAGTACGGATACTTCTTCGTCGATATCGACGCCATCGACGACAGAATCAACGACCACGGGCTCCGCTGTGGATTTGACACCATATAACATTTGGGAGGCATTTGTGACGAATGGGTCGATGAAGAAGGAAACAGATTAAAGTTCACACAAAATATCACATATTATAAGCTTAAACCAAATGCTATACATACGGATTCTGATTACTATATGGGTACATTGAGTACGACAAACAGCAAGGGCTATTATTATGGACATTATCACATTGATGACGACTATAAACTTAGATTTCAGTTTAACAGTTGGCCTAATGGAGATATTGGTCTCTTACTAAATGACAGCTATGTGTGGGATCCGACATTAAAAGAACAAAACAGCTGGTGTATGACTTCAGACGGAAAGATACAGTTTTCGCAAGGGAATAAAGAGTTCTCTGGAAAAACATATCATCATTGACGGCTCAAGAAACTTTAATGCGTAGCATAGATTATTGCAGCAGAGATTGTTGTAAAAAAGGTAACGAGGTGGATTTATGGCAAAATTTTGCGGAAAATGCGGAAGTCAGTTAAACGAGGACGGGTCTTGCCCGAAATGTAATGCGGCTCAAAACACCGGAGATAATAATGAAATAAACAAGAGAGAGACAGGCGGTGCAGTACCCAATAATTCTGCACCTGAAAAGCCTGTCAAATTAACGCACAAGGAGAAAAAGACGGCAAAAAAGGTAGAGAGAAAACGCCGCAAGAAAGAAAAGCGTGCGGCGATGTCCTTCGGTCAGAAAACAAAGCACTTTTTCTTAAAGCTGTTAGCCCTCTTTCTTGCGCTTGCAATTCTTGCAGGTTCGGTTTCCTGTGCGTTAGTATATTTTGATATTGCAGATATTCCGTTTATCGAAAAGGTTATGGGCCTGTTCGGCTATGAAAAAGAGGAGCCGGAGGAGTCTCATTTTGCCAGCATTCCCGGGAAATTCACAGATGAAAAGATAACAAACGCCGACGAAGCGATCAAGGCAGCACAAAACGCCGCCAGCCAACTGGGACTTCAAACAGCAACAGATGAATTAACGCTGTTGAAGGAGGACACCGTCGGCGAGTTAACCTATTATCGCCTGCAACAGAATTATCAGGGCATCCCTGTGTATGGGAAAACAATTGTTGTAGTGGCAGATAAAAAAGGGGAAGCGAAAGACCTCACGTCAAACGCAGTTGATATCAAGTCGGTTGAAAGAAATGTTGATTACAAAAACATTGATTTGACTACTGCGGTAGAAAAGTATCTTAATGATAATGGTTTTCAAACAGTAAGTAATATTACTATTCAGGAGATAACCGAAAGTGATTTAGTTATCTATGCTGACGCTAAAGAGGAAGGCGTTTTCTCGGCTATTATTACACTAAACTTTGAACATAAGTATGGAAAAACAGCATTGTCGCTTCTTGTTGATTTAGAAAAACAAGTTGTCTTGTTCAACCCAAATACAATATATGCAGAATCTGCCAAGTGTTATGGACCAACAAAGGAAGACGGCTCTTTTAATGGGTTAAAGCTTACTTCTGATAACAATGAAACCACTTTTTATATGAAAGACACCGATAGAAATATTTTTATGTATGACGCACAGGGCAACACATTTTTTAATGCGGAGCCTTATGGCGATGGAAGCGTTTCAAATAGTATTCCTCAACAAGTCACAAGCCGTGATGAATACTTTGGAAACGATTCGACAACTGAAGATTCTCAAGGAAGAGGCTTCCAATGTATGAGAGTTCTTACGGTGTGTTATGATTATTATGAATCATTATATGCCGAAGCAGGAATTGGAACAATTATCGGCGTGTTCGATGATCAATGTAGTGGTTATAATGGTAATAATGCTGGCGGAGGAATATTAAGCATATCTTCAATAATTAGAGGCGATTTACCGGATTTTTCTGATCCCAATTTAGGTAAAAGGTTTGATGGATGTGCTGGATTGATTACGATTGGAACAACATTCTCTCAAAATGCTTTTGACAGTCTGGATTTATTTGGACATGAGTATACACATTTTATTACGAGAAAAAATGTGGATTGGACGAGCCAAACAGATTCAGACATCGAAGGCAACGATCAGATTGGGGCAATAAATGAGGGTTATTCAGATATATTTGGAGAATTAATTGAAGGCTTTTATTATAATAGAGAACCGGATTGGGAAAATGGATCAAGGATAATACACGATCCTGCTTCAAACGGGTATGCAGACACAGTGTCTTCTAAGAATAATGGGACAGAAGACTACGCTCATGGTCATTCTACGGTTGTCTCTCATGCAGCATATCTTATGCACACGTCACCAGGCGAAGGAGAGATCCTTGATATTGGCGCTCTGTCAGAGCTTTGGTATCATACAATGATGATTCTTCCGTCTGATTGTTCTTTTGAAACTTTACGTCATTGTGTGATTAATACAGCAAGTCGGTTAAATTATTCTGAACAGAGAATTCGTTGCATTGAAGCTGCATTTGATGAAGTTGGTATTACAGATAGTAATAATCCTGCAATCAAATATGATCAAGGAACCGAAGTAATAGTTTTTGATAAGAACAATCTTGCCTATGATGACTACACCATTGTTATTGAAGGAAAAAAGTTTACAGGATTGAAAACAGGTTTGTTTAAAGAGGATTATAATGACGATATAATAGTTAATTCAGCTGCTCCTTATGAGCTGAATCTTCCAAAAGGGGATTATACAATAACGATTATTGATAATTTAAGCGGTAACAAAACATATTCAAAATCAATTGAAGCAAGAAATCTTAAGAAAAAAAATATAAAGCCAGAATCGATAATGTTTAAAACTGCTTTTGGTTTTGATTACAGTGTCAATGCCAGCCCCGAATTGCAGGTTAGGGATGTCAACGAATCGTTGTATGACAACTATACCGCTACGATTAAAGGTAAAAATGAAAGCGGCACAGCATACACAAAAACTGTTACCGTAGATAAGCCCGAAGCGCCGGCACTTGATCTCGAAACAGGAAAATACAGCTTCCTTCTGACAGATAACGCTGACAAGAGTAAAACAAAGTCTTTCAGCGTCAGAGTGCGTCCGGACGCACCGACAAGTGTGATTCAAATCAAAACGGCTTTCGGTAAACCATATGGAGAATTTGACAAGTCTGATCTTCCTTCCGGTGTCAGAGAATTTAATGGACACTACTATTACATATACAACGTGCCTGAAATCACCACATGGGAGCAGGCGCAGGAGTATTGTCGATCAAGAAACGGCTATCTTGCAACGCTGACAACAAGAGAAGAAAACTCGTTTGCTTATTCTCTTCTAAACAGCTTCAATGTGGCAGGCGCTTATTTCGGCTTGCGTGACGCAGGCTATAACAATTGGCAATGGGTCAACAATGAAACGTTCAGTTACTCCAACTGGGCATACGGCGAGCCAAATTCATACAGCGAACCGTATGGTATGTTCCATGAACAGTATGTTGAAACCTGGAACGATGGCGATTTCGGCAACTACACCAGTGAGGACAGAGCATTTATATGCGAATGGGGCGCATATGAGGTTAATTCCGAACAAGTGCCTGAAACGCCCACGCAACGGACGACCTCGGGAGAGCGCGATGTGGTTCTTTGCCTTGATATGTCCGGCAGTATGGCAGGCAACAAACTTCAGCAGACGAAAGAGGCGTCAATTAAATTTATAAACACCGTTTTGCAGGAAGATGCCAGTATCGCAATTGTCACATATGACGATTCGGCAAGGGTGCTTTCGGATTTTTCAACGAACGCAGAAGAGTTAATTTCAAAAATCAATGAAATATCCGATGGCGGCAGCACAAATATTGAAGACGGTTTGGTCAAATCTTATGACCTTCTCAATTACAGTAATGCAAAGAAGCAGATCATCGTCCTGATGAGCGACGGCGAACCAAATGAAGGTAAAGTTGGAGAAGAACTTATCTCTTATGCCGATTCCATCAAAAACGAGGGTGTCTATATTTACACCCTTGGCTTCTTCGGTGGTTACAGCGGACAGTCAGCTGCTCAGACGCTGATGGAAAGAATTGCAAGCGAAGGATGCCATTACGAAGTATCCGACGCTGATAGCCTGGTATTCTTCTTTGGTGACATAGCGGACACTATTAACGGTCAGGAATACATTTATATTCGTATCGCCTGCCCTGTTGACGTTAAAGTATCGTACAATGGCGAAACTCTCAATTCTAATGAAGAAAATCTCAGCACGCGTACATCATTTGGTTCGCTGACATTTGAAGAAAACACATCTGAATACAGCGAAGATGATGTGGATGATCGCGTTAAGGTGCTTCGATTAAAAGCGGATGATGATTATGACATTTCAATTGAGGGCACCGGCAGAGGCCGCATGAATTACACAATCGGCTTTATGGATGAAAACGGTGAATACTCTGATTTCCGTAAATTTACAAACATCAAGATAAGGAAGTCAACCGTAATTGACACAGTAGCCGCAAAATCCAAAAATACAATCCTCAATGTTGATGAGGATGGTGACGGGAAATACGATTTGAAGTATAAAGCGGGAGCAAACGAACGCGGCAAAATCGTAGATTATTCCTATATCTTCTACATAGCGTTTGTCGTCATAGGCCTGACTGCTGTTCTGATTGTATTCCTGGTTGTTAGAAAGAAAATGAAAACAAGAAAGAGAAGCGTTTGATTATGGCAAAGTTCTGTGGAAACTGCGGAGCGAAAATGGATGATACTGTCAAAGTATGCGGTATGTGCGGATATAGGTTTCCCCTGCAGAAACAAACGGCTCCATTACGCCAAAGATACCTGCAGAAGCTCCGAGCGTGACACAAACAGATATTAACTCAAACAGCAAGCAGCGCTCTGTAAGGGTTCCACAAGTCGTTGTATCTGTTTTAGCTGTATTGAATGTTATGTTTGTTCCGATTTTTGATGTGTGGGGTGGATTGTTTCCAAGCAATCCGGATAACAACTTTTGGGATGTTATATCGGGGAACTGTGAATCGAATGAATGGGTGTTTATATTTACTCTTGCGATTCTGATACCGTCCGGACTGATGCTACTGTTTTCAATTTTGAAGACCAAAGTGCTTGCCCGAATAGCCGGATTTGGAGGTGTAATATGCCTGATTGCTCTTATTGTTCGCTTTGTCAGCGAATATGAGGTTTCCTATCTATTCGATTTTGATGACGGAAACTTGTGCATAGGTCTCTGGATAGGTCTTCTTTTGTTTGTTATTATGGCTTGTATCCCAACAAAGAAAAAGTCAGTGTAAAAAAAGTATTAATAAAACATAGAAAAGGTGAAATTAAAATGTCAAAATTTTGTGGAAATTGTGGAGCGCAGATGGATGATAACGCAATGGTGTGCGGCTATTGCGGAACTGCTTTCGATGGTTCATCAGGAAACAACTTCAAATATGAAGATCCTGAGAAGAAAGCAAAGATCCAAAAAATTATCAAAAAAGTCGTTATAGCGGTTGTAGTTGTAACCGTTTTATCAATTGCTGCAAGCATCGGTTCTTCTTTTGTTGGATATCGTGGTGCGATCAGGAAGTTCATGAATGCCTATAAAGCAGAAAACGCGGAAGCCATGGTCGATATGACCTGTTCATTTATGCAGGATGAGGAATATGCAGAAATAGTCGCATACATGTATGAGAACAGACTGGAAAGCGACTTTGATAGTTTCGATTATTATTTTGACTCGAAGTATTCGATTAAATACGAAATCACAGACGCGTCCAAGTTGTCTGAACGGCAATCAAAAAGCGTGATGGAACAGTTAGCAAGCAACGGGCTGGCATCTGAGGATGATATTGATCTTGTTAAAAAAATTATGAATGTTAAAGTTGTGATCACAGCAAAACACGGATCTGACTCAACATCTACGAATAAAACTATTTATCTTGCAAAAGAGTCTGGCGGTTGGAAGTTACTTGACTTCGAATAATTTATGTGTTCGAGAGGATTGAAAATATGAGATGCAACAAATGCGGAGCTGAATTATTGCCAAACGACACTTTTTGCGGAAGTTGCGGTGCGAAAGTTGTGGCACACAGTGATAACGACACAGCTTCAAAGCCCTTTATAGTTACATATGAAGATGAGGAAACATCATACTCTGATTCTTTCAAACAACCAAATAACAAGAATGCATTTTCACCAGGTGGCAAAACAAGTAGTGATGCTAACCAGCTTTCTCAAACTGCAAAAAGCGGGAAATCGAAAACATCCGGTTTGGTTGTTGTTTTAGTGATAGTTGTACTTTCGTTAATATCGTTTACTGTGTTTAACTTCTTACTGATGACCGACAGAATTGACACTTTCAAATATGATATGTTTGAAGGATATAAGGAGTCACTGGCTGAGTTCCTGCACCTTCCTTATGAACCTGAAAGAACCGAAAAAACAGATAGTCCTGAAGCGCAGCCCAAAACGACTGAACCAACCACTGCTCCTATCAGTTCTACGCAACCTGTAACACAGCAAACAACGGTACCGACAACAACAATTGCAAATGATCCTCAAAACAATATCCCGGCAGAGTTGCAGAAGTATGCAAACGGTTTGGTATATGAGGGTAAAACATACAGAATCAATCTTAACAAAGATGATTGGTACATTAATTATCGTTCATCACCACAACTTATTGATAAAGATAAAGCTGGGAATAATATCCTTGGTAAAATGAAGCACGGTTCTGAAATCTATGTTGAATATATCTACAATGGAACATGGGCAGTATTTTACAAGGATGGACGGTATGTTTTTTCTTCCTTGTATGTTTCAAACAATCCTTCACTGAACAGGCTTATGGAAGTAGTATAGTAGAAAATGATGTAACTTATATATATTGGGCTTTTTACTGTTAGCTTCGTTTTTTTTGAAAGAGGTACTATAAATGCGTAACAAGACCAGTTCAAATAAAACTATAATTATTATTCTATTTGTCATCTTATTTTTAATAGTTGCAGCGATTGTCGTTATCGTTTTTTACTTGAGAGGCAACGGTGAAAAAGAAATCAATAAACAAATTGGCGAAATATACTATCAAGCAACATCTGACGAACATATTGCTTCAGAAGACTCTGGAATCATGTATGCTGATAATGAACTACTCGTTGTGATAAAAGAGGGCGTAACAAAAACCGAAGTCGAATCATTAGCTGAGAAATACAACGCCAAAATAGTTGGTTGTATCGAGGCAACCGGCGACTATCAATGGTCGCTTAATGCTGTTTATACGATGAGTAAGTTAAAAGATTTAGCAAACACAATAGCAAGTGAAGAGTCTGTTATTCAAGTATCACCAAACTTTTTTTATAATTTGTCAGAAAACAGTGTTGATAATGATATAAACACCGGAAAAAAGTGGAAAAGCGATCTCAAAAATTCTAAAGATAACAAAGGCAAAAGTTGGGGTGTTGAAGCCATCAATGCACCGGAGGCATGGAAAATTATGAACGACCGGCGCAACCAAATTCAACCGGTGCGTGTGGGTGTAATTGATAACGGATTTGACGAATCACATTCAGATCTTCCCTTTGAAGAGGTGTTTTATAATAAGCCGTATATGGATGCATCCGACAAGGATAAAAAGGAACTCGGCGGTCATGGAACTCATGTAACAGGAATTTTTGCCGCAAACGGCACTAACTCAGATGGAATCTGTGGCGTTTATCCGTACTCTGAAGAAGGAAAGCTTTATGCGGCTTCTTGGGAAAACGGGAATAGACAGTACGGCGAGAATAAACAAAGTTTAATAAGCCAAGAGGTTTGCTTTGCAGAATTAGTTTTGCGAAACGTTAAAGTTATAAACTGTTCATATGGTTCAGCGGATTATTATGGAGCAACAGCTATGTATTATATCAATGTTCTTAATGACCGCGAAAAAGCAGATTCGCTCTATGGTGAGTTGGTTAATGCTGGTAGTTATTTTGGTGCTTTTCTTAATCGATTCCTCGAGAAAGGTTATGACTTTATCATTGTTAAATCTGCCGGGAACTCATCTAATAAAACCGTAAAGATTAAAATAAATGGACAGGAAATCGATTATCAAACTGGGGATGTTCCTGCTATCTATAATGGCTTCTTAGAAACAATTTCCGCATCTGAATATCAGAATGTGTACAGTAGAATCATTGTAGTTGGGGCAATTGACAAGGAATATAATAGAGCATATTTTTCAAATAATGGAACTTTTTCAGAAAAAACAGAACGAGTTGACGTATATGCGCCTGGATGGGATATATACTCGACGGTTCCTGTTAATAAGTATGAAAACGGTGAAAAGTGGAGCGGCACATCTATGGCGGCTCCTCATGTGGCCGGTGTTGCCGCTTCTGTTTGGTCAATAAACAATGGGTTTACCGGTACAGTTGTAAAAAAAATAATTTGTCAGGCTCTGAATACAGATCACAGCGATTTGCCGATTATTGATATGGCTTCCGCGATACAAATTGCACTAAGCACTGGTCAGAATGCAACATTAGACCCGGAGCAGCCTAATGCAGACAATGGAGCGGTTATGGGATTTGTTGTTGATAAAGATAATTACAGCGTCACGGGAGATGGAATTGAAACTGGTGCAATTACCGATGCAGAAATTAAGGCAGTTAACAACGATAATTATCAGATGACCCTTGTTAAAACGGACTCTGCCGGACATTTTGAATTGGTTTTGCCCCCGGGACAGTACACACTTACCGTGAATGCGACCGGATATGAGCCTTACACTTGGCCGGAAACTATCAATGTTGAAGGTGGACAGGTTCATTATTTGAATGACTGGATTAAACTGACATTGCACGATATATCGCAGATTGTAGGTACATATAAAGGTCAATATACTGCGGCTCAAGGAGACACCGGGTTAACTTTGTCAATTTACAAAACAAGTGATGTGGTTAAAAGTCAAACAATACAACAAAGATTGGCTGATATCGCAACCGAATGCAGTAACAACAGTGAGGGTATTCCTCAAAAAGAATACAACTCTGAAGAAATCAAAAGCATTGTTCAACAACATTCTGGTGAATACATTGCTTTCTTTTATTATTATCCGTTATCATCAAATCCAGATGTCGAGGATGGATTGTACACAATGTCTGTTGATTATGATCCATCAACAGGTTACTTCAGTCTTATTGGAGAAACATGGATTCAAAGGGAAACTTATGTGTTTGCCGATTTCAACAATGTTTATGTTGAAAACGGCGAGATGTTTGGCACTTGGGATTTAGATGTAGTGAAACAATAGATTGCTGTAGTAAGTCGTTGCCAAGAAGCCTTGGTTGACGCATTCACACGTTATGCGGACGGCTCTTCCATGCAGGAAATCGCCGACGAACTGAATTTGAAAGGCGTTCGCATCAATCGAGGCAATAAAATCACCATAAACGTCATTGCCCGAATGCTACACAACCGTAAATACATCGGTGAATTCAAGCAAAAGGATATTGTGAAGCCCGGCGGCATTCCGGCAATTGTGACTGAAGAATTGTTTGACCGTGTGCAAAAGCGCATGACAGCGAATAAAAAGGCACCGGCAAAGCATAAGGCGGAGGATGAATATTTGCTGACCACCAAGCTGTTTTGCGGCAAATGCCGCTGCTATATGGTGGGCGAAAGCGGCACGAGCCACTCGTCACAGGTGCACAGGTACTACAAATGTGTCAGCGTGAAAAAGCACAGAGGCTGCGACAAGAAAACGGTCAAAAAGGATTGGATCGAAAATCTTGTGATCGAGCAAATCAAATCCATCGTTTTTAATGATGAGCTGATCGAGAGTATAGCCGATGCGATAATGGAGCTTCAAGGGCAGGAGAGCACAACGCTGCCGCTGCTGAGAAAGCAATATGCTGACACGCAGAAGGCCATAGATAATATGCTGAATGCGATTCAGCAGGGGATCCTGACGCCGTCAACAAAAGAGCGGCTCGAAAGTTTTGAGAAAAAGAAAAACGAGCTGAGTGTTGAAATTGTTAAAGAAGAAATGGCAAAACCGGCGATAACAAAAGATCAGATCGTCTTTTGGCTCCACAGGTTCAGAAAGCTCGACACAAAGAAGCGCGAGCACCGCCGCAGACTCATAGATAGCTTTGTCAATGCGGTTTATCTCTATGACGACCGCATGATAATCACATTTAATTACAAAGACGGCTCAAGAACAATAACCCTCGCAGAGCTTGAGAAATCAGCCCTTGGTTCGGATATCAATGTACCGACTCCACCAAATGAAAAGCCTTGAAACTTAACGGTTTCGGGGCTTTTGTTTGCAAAGAAACACTTTTTACATTTTAATCAATTGCCGTATTTGCTGTTTGCTCGTGCGATTCGCTCGTCGATTGTTTCACCGCGTTCGTCGGTTTCTGATGGTATCTGATATTTGCTATTGGCTCCGTATGATTCAGTGGTTCCTTGAGTATCTTGCGCATAATGATATCCATCAAGGTAACCTTTGTAATAACCGTTATGATAAGCTTTGGCTTTTTGAGTCTTGAGCGTGAGCGGGAACGCTATGGAAAGGGCGATGACCGCCGCAGCGAGAACGGATATCAGGATAACAGTTAAAATCTTTTTTGTTTTAGCTGAAGGGATATGAACCTTTAAAAGGACTTTATCTTTTTCCGGCGAAGACGCTTTCAATGTTATTACTCTGCGCTCTTTGGTGGAGGGCTTGTCCTCTTTCTTGAAAGCGCGCGATTTCTCAGGGAGCGGGTCTATAGTATTGTTTTCTTCCGGAGTAACAGAGGCCTTATTATCTTCCTGCGGACATTCTTCGGCGCGTTCCGCATCTTCAACGACCGAAGCGGAAACCTCTTCCTTTGCTTCGTCCGGATCTACAGTCGAGCCTTGGTTGTTCTCAGGTTGTTTATGTGAACCGCCGCGTGTCAGTAAAAAATATGAAACTAAGCCGTAAAATGCAGTAAATGAAGTAGAAGCAGGGGTAACGGTTATGCCGGTAATAGCAGACATTATCAGACTGAAAGCAAGAGAGAATACAAATCCGTAAATAAGCACAGTTATAATTGCATACTTTTTGGAAAGCGAATATCCGCGTATAAGATACCGATAGAAACAAAGCGGAAGGCAATATAAAACCAATGGCACGATGGCACAAGCTAAAGCATATTCGTAATCCATATAAACACCCTTTCCTCAATGTAATTGTGCATCACATTAAGCGAAAAATTAAAGATAAGATAAATGAAGAATCTCAAAAAATTTTGCAGAAGATATCTCAACTCATCCGATATAATACAGAGCAGATCATTTCTGACCTGCTCTGTTGCTTTTTATTTATCTGACGCTGTCATGAAGGCTCTTGAACTCAAGGAGTATTCTTGAACCCTCGTATTTCGAAACGGTAAGAAGCTCCTCGTTTTCGGTGAGTATCGAATGATAGTTGTTATCCGCTATGATGTAGCCTATCTGATCGTTCGTGAGGCCGAGAACCATAAGCTTTCTGCCGCCGACTATGTCCTGCATTGAGGGATATTTCCAATCCTCTCCGGTCCAGGAATCCTTTGCCTCGGTGCCGCCGCCGAAGGCTATCTCGGGTGCAAGCTCACCGGGGATAAGCGCAAAGGCAAGATCGGTTCCCATCTCCATATAGCCTATTTCGGTCGGAATCCTCATGGAGCCGTCCTTGGCTCTTACACCTTCGTTTGCGAGAAGACCGGTAGAGGCAATGAACTCAAGCGCATGATTGTCAACGGTGACAAAGACATCTCTGTGGGCGATGTTGAGTATAGGCTCGACCCTTGAGCCCTTGTCGGCCGCAACGAGTATCTCGCCGAGCTTGTTGCCGTATGCTTCGACGTTCTGATATCTTGTGTTGCCCTCAACTGCCACGGGGGCGGTCTGCGAGGTTATTGCAAGCTCTGCGCCCTGAATCTGAACATAGTTGGCGCCCGCCGCATTGACCTGCTTCTCTATAAAATAGGGATAGTCGCCGGAGATGTTGGTCGTACCTGCACCGAGTCCAACGCAGTGGATAGCGGCATTGACTATCCATGTGGGCTTTGACTCTCTGTTGTCGGGAACAAAGCAGAGACGGTTGAGATTGGGGTCAAAGGTCTGAGGATCGCGCTTGTCGCGGATATACTCGTGAACATCGGTCTGCGAGAAATACATTTCTCCGGGCTCCATGTTGTTGACTGCCGCAATTATAGAGTCCGCGGTCGTCTTATAGAGATGCTCCATGTATTCCTTGTTCTGTCCGTTGTGCAGGGTGCTCGGATCCATACCGACGGCGTTCTTGAAGGTATTTCCGAAGAGCACTTTGTTGAGGTCGCCGTTGAGACCGAGAGTATCTATGGCGCTGTGCTGATGAAGAGTGGAAATATTGACGCTGACGATATTCTTGTTCTTTATAAAGCCTGCTATTCTGCCTCTGATCTCACGAACGTCCTTGGCCGCAAGTCCGTATGCGTCGAGGACTGCATAGACAACAATTCCGTTATCCGTACCGTCGCTTACGGCAAAAACTCTTACTCTCAAATCATCAAGGATTTCGGTGGGATGCTTGGGATTGGGGTAGGAGAGGCTTCCGCCGACATAGTGATTTCCGTCAAGCTCGTTGCCTGTGAGGAGCGAGGCGCTCGAATAGCCGACGTTCCAGCGGGCGTTGGGAGCGGCCTTGTCATTAAAGGCTTTGCTTCCGACATTTGAATTCTTAAATTTATAGTCCGCTTCATCGGATCTCTTCATCAGCGGGAATACCTTGCTGAGACCGACTACGAGGCTGTCTATGAGCTTGTCAACAGACATATAGAAAATTCTGCTGACGCCGGTTTTGAAGCTGTCCCAAGTCAGCTTATCCGAGGACGAGAACGCGCCGATTATAATTTTGATGATACCGATGGCATCGTCGATATCATTGAGCGAATCCGCTCGAGACGACGCGGAGCTGTCGGTAGCGGCGGTCAGCTCGGAAACATTCTGCGAAGCCAGCGCAAGCTCTGCGCCGCTGTCAACCTGCGCGCCTGCGGCGGCTGCGGTGGAACCGAAAGCGAGCACGGCAACAAGTATAATTGCAACAATGCCGCTTATCAGCTTTTTACATTTCATTGTTAACACTCCTTGGTTTATTTTATAGCCTTTTCGGCTTCTGTCTTGGTTTTATTGACAGTGTTCATTATGTCAGCGAACACATTTGCGATTATCGGCGCGGTCTCGGGACCGAGAGAGTTCGTCTCCTCGTAGTGCCTTCTGTCGAGTCTGTCGCGCCCGCCGTTGATATACGGCTCCTTGGGGTTCAGATAGAAGTCGTTCGGCGGAACGACATAGCCCGTAAAGTCATTGGCGAGGCAGAAAATCAGCATATTGTCATCTTCTGCAATTCGGAGCAGAGGAGCCGGATTGATGTCCGGCGACTTGCCCTCGGCAGAGCAGTCTGCGTCGAGATATCCGCCGTATGCAAGCTCGGGGAACAGCTCGCAGGGGAGAAACAGAAGCTTGAGCCCGCCAAGCTCGAAATAGCTTATCTCGGTATGTATCGACAGATTGAGAGAACCTTTGCCGGTATTAGCCGCGTTTGATTTCAGTATGCCGACTTTTTGAGCAAGCGCAAGAACATAGTTGTCACACTGCGAATAGTATTCCTGACGTATAAGGTTCAGCACGGGGCGAAGCTTTATTTCGTTTTCAACAGCCATTGCCGTGCGGGCTATCGACTGTCCGCCAAGCACAGTAGACTTTATATTGTCCTCGTCGAGCTCCTTGAGGCGGATAAGTCCGCCGATAGCGCCGACAAAATATACTGTTTCGGCGCCGGCCTTTTCGAGTATCTCTTTTCTGATATATCTTGCGAAATCCGCGCTGACATAGGAGTTTTTGCCGAGCAGCGACTCGGTGTGGGAGGCGAAGTTAATTATCCAAATCTCGCGGCTTCCGTCCTTTGGAACAAAGCGGAACCTGTGAACATCTTTCGAGTATACCTCCGGCAGTCGGGAGTCACGCTGAATAGCCTCCGCTTCCTTTTTGCCGTAATAGAGGTCGCCGTCTCTGCGGTCGTTGTAGGCGTCGAACACAACCTGCTTTACCTTTTGAGCGAGCAGCTCCATATATTTTTTGTTGCGTCCGCTTCTCGGGAGGGGACCCCACAATCCCACTGTGTCTATGCTCGCGTGGTTATGTATACTCATTATGTTTATCGAGCGGCAGCCGCTCTCTTTTTTGAAATCCGCAAGCAAGTCTTTGATTATACCTACATCGTAATTAGTAAGTCCTATATCGTCGATCGACACAAAAACGACTCCGCCTCTTCCGGACAAATCGTCTATCCATACGGCGCTCGCGGTCATCGGGTCAAGCACACCCTTGGCGGGGTTGTTCATCCTGTATCCCGCAACATAGTAGGCCGTTTTATCCATATCGTCGGGCATGACGTCCGTCTTTGCAAAGCCTACGCTGAAGCAATCGCTTTTCGGCTCGCGGATATAATCAAACGTGCCTTTTTCAAGCTCGGGCGCAGGGCTTTTCTTTGACTTCCTTGCGCCGCCGCGAGACAGCGAGCTTCGCACAATCTTGCCTATCGTCCCCAAAGCACTCATGACTTATCACCTCCGAAAACCTAAAAGTCTGCCTTTGCACAATATGTACAAAATACCATAGGTATTATAAACTTTTTATAAGTAAAAAGCAACATCTTTAGGCTAAAAATTATATATGTCAACTGAATAAATGAGACATTATTACACCGCCGCGCAAAAAAACGGCTTATTTTGAAATAATATATTTCATTTTGCCTCGGAAGCGTGTATAATATAAGCTGATTTATTATGTGAAGAGTGCAGCTCTTAACGGAACGGGGATATATAATGAACTATAAGGTCAATCCGGACTCTCTTTCGGCGGTGTTTATGGTGCCGTCGCAGATAGTCGATAAGCATATTAAGCTTGCCGGCGGGCAGCAGCTCAAGGTTCTGCTTTGGACGCTGCGCCATGCGGGCGAGGGCTTTGATATGGAAAAGCTGTGCGGGGATCTCAATTTTTCAGTCCCCGACGCGCAGGATTATCTCCAATATTGGGTCGAGACGGGGATACTCGTGTCCGACGGCACGGCGGATTCGGCATTTGCGCCCGTTGTGTCGGAGAAAAATGCAGAGCCTCCCAAAGCGAAGAAAGAGCTGCCGGACATTGAGCCGTCGAGACCGACTGCGGCGGAGATAGCGCAGAGGGCAGAGGAATCGGCGGATATAAAATTCCTGCTTCTCGAGACACAGAACAAGCTCGGCAGAACTATAGGCTACGACGGACAGTGTACGCTTTTGATGATGCACGACACTTACGGAATACCGGTCGAGGTCATTCTGATGATAATCGAATATGCCGTTTCGATAAGGAAGTCGAACTTTCACTACATAGCCGCCATAGGAAAAGATTGGGGCGAACGTGAAATAGACACTATTGAAAAGGCGGACGAGCAGATAAGCCGCCTCGATTCCGCCAACCGCGTATGGGCTTCGTTTGCCGCAATGGCGGGACTCTCTAACTCGCGTCCGACTCAGGCGCAGACGAAATATATTTTCACATGGAACCGCGAATGGGGCTTCTCTCCCGAGATGATTTTTGCGGCGTATGAGCAGATGGCGGAGCACTGCCAAAAGATGAGCTTCCCGTATATGAACAAGATACTTGAATCGTGGCACACCAACGGGATAAAGACTTTGTCCGATGTCGAAAAGGCCAACGCCTCCAAGCAGAGCAGCGCACCCGTTTCTTCGCAGAGAAAGGGTCGAGTCGATAACGGACATTCCTCATCATATGATTTAGATGAGTTTAACCGCAAAGCCATGAAAAATCCGATAGTGTATAAGAAGAAAAACAAAGATTGAGAGGGGAACAGCAAATGAGCTACAGCCGCAAAGTATATGCAAGAGCCGCCTCGGAGCTTGAACGCCGCCGCGATAAAGCCGAACGCACGCAGAGTATGCGCCGCGCAGAGGTATATGCAAAGATACCTGAGCTGATATCCATAGACCGCGAAATAGCCTCCGCCGGCGCAGAGGTCATACGCGCCATAGGCATGGGCGAAAATGCTCAGCAATTTATCGAAGAGCTTGCAAAGAAAAATCTCGCCTCTCAGCAGCGCCGCAAGGATATACTCAAAGAAAACGGCTATCCCGAGGACTATCTTGACGCGGAGTACACCTGTAAAAAGTGCCGCGATACGGGCTTTATCGGCGGAGTTATGTGCGACTGCTACAAGGCGCTTCTGCGCGACACCGCACTCGCCGAGCTCAACGAGCTTTCGCCGAGCGCACGCTCGACCTTCGAGAGCTTTAATATAAACTATTATCCCGACACCGTTGACCCGGCGACGGGAATAAATCCGCGCAGCAGAATGAAAGAGATCCTTGATTTTTGCAGAGACTATGCCGCCGATTTCGCAACGGATTCCCCGAGCCTTTTGCTCTACGGCGCAACGGGACTCGGAAAGACGCATCTCTCTCTTGCGATAGCCTCGGAGGCCGTCAAAAAAGGCTACGGAGTCATATACGGCTCGGCTCAGAATCTTATGTCGCGCCTTGAAAAGGAACATTTTTCAAGCGGGCGAAACAGCGAATATGAGGGGAGCGAGCAGGCACTGCTCGAGTGCGATCTTCTCATCATCGACGACCTCGGCGCGGAGTTTTCAACTCAGTTCACAGTTGCGGAGCTTTATAATATAATAAACACCCGCATTATGAGCAGACTGCCGGTAATAATCAGCACGAATCTTACGCCGGACGGGCTTGAGCAGAAGTATACTCAGAGGATAACCTCAAGAATAATCGGCAACTATATATCGCTCTATTTCTGCGGAAAAGATATCAGACAGATAAAAAATACTGAACAGGAGTAATAAGCCCCATATGGACATTATAAGCAGCTTGACAAAAATGTTCGGCCTTCAGCGTTGGCAGGTCGAAAATACCGTAAATCTTATAGATGAGGGCAACACGATACCGTTTATCGCCCGATACAGAAAGGAAGCTCACGGCACGCTTGACGATCAGGTGCTGCGCGAGCTCTCCGAAAAGCTCGAATATCTGCGTAATTTGGACAAGCGCAGAGAGGAAATCAGCGCATTGATAACGGCGCAGGAGAAGATGACTCCGGAGATTGAAGCCGCGCTCGAAAAGGCTTCTACTCTCGCCGAAATCGAGGATATTTACCGCCCGTTCAGACCCAAGCGCAGAACGCGCGCCTCAATAGCAAAGGAAAAGGGACTCGAACCGCTTGCCGATGCGATTTTCGCTCAGGCTGCGGATTCGGCTTCGCCGTCAGAGCTTGCGGCGGACTATATAGACTCCGAAAAGGGCGTTGAGACGCTCGAGGACGCGATAGGCGGAGCGATGGATATAATCGCCGAAAACATATCGGATGACGCGGATATTCGCCGCCGTCTGCGCTCGCTGTTCACTGTTGCGGGTGTGCTCCAATCGCGTGCCGCGGACAGCGAAAAAGAGAGCGTCTATACGATGTATTACGAATATGACGAGCCGATAAACAAAATAGCGGGACACCGCGTTCTTGCCGTCAACAGGGGAGAAAACGAGGGCTTTTTGAAGGTCGGCATAGAGGTTGACCGCATAAAAGCTCTGAATATAATCAATGCCTGCGTTTTGAGCGACAGCGGCTCCGCCTGCACCGATACCGTGCGTGACGCCGCCGCAGATGCCTATGACAGGCTGATATTCCCGTCGGTAGAGCGCGAAATACGCAACATGATGACCGACAACGCTGTTGAATCCGCTCTCAAGGTATTCTATGTCAATCTCCGCGAGCTCCTGCTCCAGCCGCCCGTAAAGGGCAAGCGTGCGCTCGGTCTCGACCCGGGCTACAGAACGGGATGCAAGGTGGCAGTCGTTGACGAAACGGGAAAGGTGCTTGACACGGGCGTAATATACGTCACTCATTCCGAGGAGCAGAAGCTCAAGGCTAAGCAGACCGTAAAGCGTCTTATCGAAAAGCACGGCGTTGAGGTAATAGCCATAGGCAACGGCACAGCGTCAAAGGAGACGGAGATATTTGCGGCCGACCTTATAAAAGAACTCGACCGCAAGGTGTCCTATATGATGGTCAGCGAGGCGGGCGCATCCGTATATTCCGCTTCAAAGCTTGCGGCGGAGGAGTTCCCGCAGTTTGATGTTTCGCTCAGAAGCGCGGTCTCCATAGCCCGCAGACTTCAGGATCCGCTCGCGGAGCTTGTAAAAATCGACCCGAAAGCGCTCGGCGTCGGTCAGTATCAGCACGATATGCCCAAAAAAGAGCTCGGCGAAACGCTCGACGGCGCGGTTGAATACTGCGTCAACTCCGTCGGTGCGGATGTAAACACCGCATCCCCGTCGCTGCTTTCGCATATAGCGGGAATTAATTCCGGCGTTGCAAAAAACATAGTTGCATACAGAGAGGAGAACGGTGCGTTCACCTCACGCGCCCAGCTCAAGAAAGTGCCGAAGCTCGGCGCAAAGGCCTATGAGCAGTGTGCCGGATTCGTCAGAGTTCCCGAGAGCAAAAACGTTCTCGACAACACGGGCGTTCACCCGGAGAGCTATACCGCCGCAAAAGAGCTGCTTGAGCTGTGCGGGCTGACGGTAAAAGACGCCGCAAAGGGAAATACCGGCGCTCTCAAGGCGACCGTTGAGCTGCTCGGCGGCGATAAAAAGGCCGCGGAAAAGCTGGGAATAGGTCTGCCTACTCTTCAGGATATAATCAAGGAGCTTCAAAAGCCCGGACGCGACCCGCGAGACGAGCTGCCGCCTCCGCTGCTGCGAACGGATGTCATGGATATCAACGACTTAAAGCCCGGCATGGAGATGAAAGGCACCATTCGCAACGTCATTGATTTCGGCGCATTTGTCGATATCGGCGTGCATCAGGACGGCCTCGTTCACATTTCGCAGATAACCGATAAATATATCAAGCACCCGTCCGAGGTGCTGAAGGTCGGAGACATAGTTACCGTGTGGGTTTTGGCAGTCGATGTGAAGAAAAACCGCATATCGCTGACCATGAAACGCAACAATATTGATAAAGCCAAGGAGCAATAATCTTGTCGGAAAAATTCAGAAAAGACCTCACGCAGGGAAGTGTCACTAAACAGCTGCTCAAATTTTCGGTGCCCTTCCTGCTTTCAAATCTTTTGCAGGCGCTTTATTCCGTCGCCGACATGGTGATAGTCGGTCAGTTCTGCGGTAAGTCGGGAATAACCGGCGTCTCGATAGGCGGACAGATAAATCTTCTCGTCACCGGCGCGGCGCTCGGTCTCGCTATCGGCGGAACGGTGCTTATAGCACAGTACGGCGGCGCGAAAAAATACGACGATCAAAAGAGCACAATAGGCACAATGACCACGCTCTACATTATTTTAAGCGCGGTGCTTACAGTCGTTATGGTTCTGCTGACGAAGCCGATACTGCGTCTGCTGAAAACACCGGATAACGCATTCGAGGAAGCAGTCAGGTATCTTACTATCTGTATGCTCGGCACGGTGTTTATGTTCCTGTATAACGCCATAAGTGCAATACTGCGCGGTATGGGAGACTCGAAGCGCCCGCTCTACTTCGTCGCAATCGCCGCCGCGGTGAATGTTGTCGGTGATATCGTCCTCGTAGGACCTCTTAAAATGGGCGCGGCAGGAGCGGCAATAGCAACTATCGGCTCGCAGGGGATAAGCGTTGTTCTCTCGCTGATATACCTGTTTCGCAGCGGCTTCTTTTCGGACTATGAAATAAAGGACTTCAAAATAGACCGACAGAAAGCTATGAGCATAATAAAAATAGGGCTTCCGTCGTCGGTTCAGCAGGTTGTAGTCTCTTTCTCTTTCCTGACCCTTACCGCACTCGTCAACTCTCTGCCCAATGCGGCTGCGGCGTCCGCCTGTCAGGGCATCGTCGGCAAGATAAACTCGTTTGCGATATTGCCCGGCCTTGCGATGAGCAGCGCAATATCGTCAATGGCGGGTCAAAATATCGGAGCGGGCGAGTTGAAGCGCGCCAAAAAGACTATGACAACGGGTCTTATGATAGCCCTGGGAATTTCGGCGCTCGTGTTTATTATAGTCGAAATATTCCCGCGTGAGCTTTTGACGCTTTTTACAAGCGAGACGGATGTTGTAGAAACCGGAATAACCTTTTTGAGACTTGCGGCGGCAGAATATATGATAGTCACCCCCGTATTCTGCATGAACGGCCTCGCAATAGGCGCGGGATATACAAACGTCGCTCTTCTCAATGCGATTTCCAGCTCGATAATTATAAGAGTCCCGCTCGCTTATCTGCTCGTTCGCGTGTTTGACCTCGGCTTTAACGGAATAGGAATCGCCATGGGCTTTGCGCCCATTGTCTCGCTCTTCATCGGAATCATATTCGTTCAGAGCGGCAAGTGGAAGAAAGCGAAGATAAGGCTTTAAACTTTATTAAGGATTCGGTAAGGCGAGGAAAGGCACGCCTTATGCAATACATATCCGTTTTATCGGACAATCATTTGATATGGAGGACAAAAGTATGAAGATTCTCGTTACGGGAGGCGCCGGCTTTATCGGCAGCAACTTTATCTATCATATGCTCCGCGAGCATCCCGATTATGATATAGTCTGCCTCGACCTTCTGACTTATGCCGGCAATCTCAAAACTCTTGACGGGGCGATGAAAAACAGTCATTTCAAGTTCGTCAGGGGAGATATTGCCGACCGCCCGTTTGTTGACAGACTTTTCGAGGACGAAAAATTCGACATTGTCGTAAACTTTGCAGCCGAAAGCCATGTTGACCGCTCAATAGAAAATCCCGAGGTGTTCCTCAGGACAAACATTATGGGCACTGCGGCTCTTATGGACGCCGCGAGAAAAACAGGCGTAAAGCGCTATCATCAGGTTTCGACCGACGAGGTCTACGGAGACTTGCCGCTCGAGAGAACCGATCTCTTCTTTACCGAGGAGACACCCATACACACCTCAAGCCCGTATTCGGCGTCCAAAGCTTCGGCAGATCTTCTCGTCTTGGCATACTACAGAACATACGGTCTGCCCGTGACGATTTCGAGATGCTCCAATAACTACGGCCCGTATCACTTTCCCGAGAAGCTCATTCCGCTGATGATATCCAGAGCGTACAACAACGAAAGCCTGCCCGTTTACGGCGAGGGACTCAACGTCCGCGACTGGCTCTATGTCGAGGATCACTGCCGCGCTATCGACCTCATTATCCATAAAGGCAGGGTAGGTGAGGTCTACAATGTCGGCGGACACAACGAAAAACGCAATATAGATGTTGTGAAAACCATACTTCGCATCATGGGTAAGCCCGAAACGCTCATCACCCATGTCAAGGACAGAGCGGGTCACGACCTGCGCTATGCCATCGATCCCACGAAGATTCACAATGAGCTCGGCTGGAGTCCGGAAACCACGTTTGACGAGGGCATAAAGAAAACAGTGGACTGGTACATGGACAATAAACAATGGTGGGAGGATATAATTAACGGAGAATACCGAAATTATTACGAGAAAATGTACTCGAACAGATAAATCTTTCGGCTATTTCCTGTTTGACTGTCCTTTGATATATTTTTGAACTCAAGTACAAAAAAGTGTTTACAACGCGATTTTTTCGTGCTATAATACAGAAAAAGGTGTTATGCCTTTGGTTAGGAGCTTTCAATGTCGGATAAAAAAGATAAGAAAGAAAAAGAGCTGAAAGAAAGAGAACACAAAGAAAAAGATCAGAAGAACTCTGCGGAGGCCGAGCCCTCCAGACGTTCGAGAAAAAAGCAGAACACACACAAAGCCATTCTGCATCAGGCGAAGGTGCTCTTTGAAAAAGAGGGTATAGGCAATGTCACCATCGAGCAGATAAGCGAGAGTGCCGATGTTTCGCGTTCCACGTTCTTTTCGCACTTTGCTTCCGTTGACGACCTTTTAAAAGAGATCTCAAACGAGGAGATAAACGATGTCTTTGATGCAGCCGAAAAGGGCGACGGCAAGCTCACCGTCAGCGCGCTTTTGAAGCAGCTCAACGACGACACCTATCCTTATCCCTATCTTTCCTGCGAAGTGCTCATGCGAGGCATTCTCTCTAAGGGCGAGTCGAATTTTGCGCAGGTCGATCGTTTCCTCCGCAAGGAGATAGTGACCGACAAGAGCTATGCGAACACTCTTGAGGAGTTTTCGTCAAAAGAGCTTTCGGCGCTCATCCTCGGAGCTTTCTTCGGACTCATTTTTCAGAAGATGATAAACGACGAGAGCTTCACCAACCCCGACGAAACAAGCGTAACTATCCAGAAATTTATAAAATATCTTCAAAACCAGGAGGAATTATCATGAGCAACGGATATGGAATCAGCAACTGGGAAGACGCAAAGACCATTTACAGCGAGCTTCACGAGCTCACCTCTAAGCCGATCTATTGCGTTACCGAAGACGCACTCAAGGATGTTCTCGATTATTTCGAGACAAAGTGCGCAAAGTCGAAGGCAATCACCACCGAGGCGAAGCAGTACATCCCCGGCGGCGTTCAGCACAACCTCGCCTTCAACTATCCCTTCCCGATCTGCGTAACAAAGGCTGAGGGCGCGTTCCTCTATGACCTTGACGGCAACAAGTACTACGATTTCCTGCAGGCAGGCGGTCCGACAATCCTCGGCAGCAACTATGCTCCCGTAAGAGAGAAGGTCATCGCGCTTCTTAACGAGTGCGGCCCCGTAACCGGCCTGTTCCATGAGGGTGAGCTTCTGCTCGCCAAGGAAATCAATAAGCATATGCCCAATGTTGAGATGTTCCGTATGCTCGGTTCGGGCACAGAGTCCGTTATGGCTGCTATCCGTGTCGCACGCTGCGCCACAAAGGCAAAGCGCATCATCAAGGTCGGCGGCGCATATCACGGCTGGTCCGATCAGATGGTTTACGGTCTGAAGATTCCGGGCTCCAGATTCTTCCTTGAGTCCCACGGTATCCCGCACAGCTGCTACGGCACTACCGACGAAGTCAGACCCAACGACCTCAATATGCTCGAGAAGATGCTCAAGCTCAATAAGATGCGCGGCGGCACAGCTGCTGTTATCGTTGAGCCTGTCGGCCCCGAGAGCGGCACAAGACCGGTTGACTTCAACTACAACAAGGAAGTCAGAAAGCTCTGCGACAAGTACGGCTGCCTGTTCATCTTCGATGAGGTTGTTACCGGCTTCCGCGTAGGCCTCGGCGGTGCTCAGGGCTACTTCGATGTCGTGCCCGATCTGACCATTTTCGGCAAGATCGTTGCGGGCGGTTATCCGTCAGCGGGCGGCGTCGGCGGTAAGAAGGAGTTCGTCAGCGGCATGGCCGCAGGTGTCGGCACCATGATGAAGCGCGCTTATGTCGGCGGTACTCTCGCAGCTAACCCGCTTTCGTCCTATGCAGGCTACTGCGCTATCCAGGAGATTGCAAGAACCAACGCTTGCGAGGTCGCAGGCAGAGCGGGCGACAGACTTGCCGCAGGCCTTAAGGACCTTATCAACAAGTACGGTCTTCCCTATGTTGTCTACAATCAGGGCTCCATCGTCCACCTCGAGTGCACCGGTGCAATGAGCTACGACTTCAGCTCGATGAACATACTCAAGTCCGCTATTCCCATGCTCAAGACCAAGCCCGAGATGCTTCGCAGAAAGTCCGCGATGGAGGAGATGGGCGCCGCTTACATGGCAAACGGTATTGTTACCCTTGCCGGTAGCCGTCTCTATACCTCGATGGCAGATACCGACGAGATTATCGACGGTGCTCTTGAGAGATTCGAAGATGTCTTCAAGAATGTTAAGGCTTGCCCCGCAGACCGCGTTTTTGCGAAGAAATAATAAAAGTTCGGCAATCGAGATGCTCTCCTTCGGGAGGGCATCTTTTTAGCTATATAGACTCCGACTTTTAAAAAAGTAATTGAATAACTCTCGTAAATGTGCTAATATTAGTAAGATAAACATTTGTTCATAGTGAAAAAGAGGCGTTTTTTTATGCACGAGGATCACAGAAAAAGAGTAAAGGAGCGTTTTCTCAAGGACGGGATAGAAAATATGCCCGACCACGAGGTGCTCGAGCTGCTCCTGTTCTTCTCAATACCGCGCAAAGACACCAACGCTTTGGCTCATGAGCTTATCGACCATTTCGGTTCGCTCAACTGCGTGCTCGAGGCCTCAGCCGAGGATTTGATGCAGGTCGACGGAATAGGCGAGACCTCCGCAACGCTTATAACGCTCACTTTTCAGCTGACAAAGAAATATCTGAAGAATGCCTCCGACAAGAAGCTGAAGAAATATGACGGCCCCGACTCGGTCAAGGAGCTTCTTATGTCAAAATATCTCGGCGCCCGCGAGGAGATGGTTTTTATGCTGTCTCTTGATTTTGACGACAACATTCTTGCCGTTAACAAGATAGCTCACGGCACGTTTTCGGCCGCGAATATAGACAAACGCTTTGTGCTTGAAACGGCTTTTCGCAACAAGGCGCGTTCCGTGGTGCTTATTCACAATCATGTAAACGGAATACCCGTGCCCTCGCGCGACGATTTGAACACCACAAAGGCGGTCGGCGATTTCTTTCAAGGTGTAAACGTCCACCTGCTTGACCACCTTATATATACCGATGAGGATATCTTTTCAATGGCGCAGATAAAGAAATTTGCACCGCTGTTTATATAAAGGACAATCGTATGGATAAATTCATTTTACATTCTCAATATAAACCCACGGGAGATCAGCCGCAGGCGATAGCCGAGCTGACCGACGGAGTCAACAGGGGCTTCGCCGAACAGACTCTGCTCGGCGTAACGGGTTCCGGCAAAACCTTTACAATGGCGAATGTAATCGCCAATCTCAACCGTCCGACTCTTGTTCTTGCCCACAACAAGACTCTCGCGGCGCAGCTCTGCTCCGAATTCAGAGAGTTTTTCCCGGAAAACGCGGTAGAATATTTCGTCTCGTACTATGACTACTATCAGCCGGAAGCATATATTCCGTCCACGGATACCTATATCGAAAAGGATTCCGCTATAAACGACGAGATAGACAAGCTCCGCCACTCCGCTACCTCGGCGCTGTCCGAGCGGCGAGATGTTATAATTGTCGCAAGCGTCTCGTGTATATACAGCCTCGGCGATCCTATCGACTACCGCAGCATGGTTATTTCCTTAAGACCCGGCATGGAAAAGAGCCGCGACGAGGTTATAAACAAGCTTGTTGAAATCCAGTATGAGCGCAACGACATAAACTTCATCAGAAACAAGTTCAGAGTTCGCGGCGACGTGGTTGAGATATTCCCGGCGCAGTCGAGCGAAAACGCGATAAGAGTTGAGTTTTTCGGCGATGAGGTTGATCGCATATCCGAGATAAACGCCCTGACAGGCGAGGTCAAGGGCGTGCTGTCCCATGTTGCGATATATCCCGCGTCGCACTATGTTGTCTCGCAGGAAAAGATGGAGCGCTCCATAAAAGAGATATATGAGGAAATGACCGAGCGCGTTGCGCAGTTTGATAGTCAGGGAAAGCTGCTCGAGGCTCAGCGCATAAAGCAGCGCACGGAATATGATATCGAGATGCTGCGCGAGACGGGCTTTTGCAAGGGAATAGAAAACTATTCAAGAGTCATGTCGGGGCGTGAACCGGGCTCGCCGCCCTTTACGCTGCTCGATTACTTCCCGAAGGATTTTCTGCTGTTTGTCGACGAATCCCATGTGACGCTGCCGCAGGTACGCGGAATGTACGGCGGCGACCGCTCGAGAAAGGAGTCGCTTGTCGAATTCGGGTTCCGTCTGCCGTCCGCATATGACAACAGACCGTTGACTTTTGACGAGTTCTACGAGAGATTGGGCCAGAAGATATTTGTCAGCGCAACGCCGGGTGAATTTGAGCGCGAGACGAGCGCGAGAGTTGCCGAGCAATTGATCCGTCCCACGGGACTTGTCGACCCGTCAATCTCCGTCAGACCCACCGAGGGGCAGATAGACGACATAATATCAGAAATAAATATCCGAGTGGAGCGCAAAGAGCGTGTACTGCTCACAACTCTGACTAAAAAGATGGCCGAGGATTTGACGGATTATCTTGAAGATCTCGGCATAAAAGTCCGCTATATGCACCACGATGTTGACACGATAGAGCGCATGGAGATAATACGCGACCTGCGTCTCGGAGAATTTGATGTGCTCGTCGGCATAAACCTGCTTCGTGAGGGTCTTGATATTCCCGAGGTCTCGCTTGTCATAATCCTCGACGCCGACAAGGAGGGCTTCCTGCGCTCCGAAACATCGCTTATACAGACGATAGGGCGCGCGGCGAGAAACGCAAACGGCGAGGTTATCATGTATGCCGATTCCGTCACTCCGTCTATGGAGCGCGCAATAGTCGAGACCGAGCGCAGACGTCAAAAACAGATGGCGTATAATGAGGAGCACGGAATAGTGCCCAAGACCATAATCAAGGGCGTGCGCGACGTTATAGAGATAACCAGCAAGAAGGACAAGGGCGAAAAGCCGATAAAGAAGATGAGCCGCAAGGAGCGCGAAGAGATGATAGTCCGCCTTACAGCAGAGATGAAGGCGGCGGCGAAAATTCTCGAATTCGAGCACGCGGCATATCTGCGCGATAAGATAAACAAACTAAGAGAAGAAAAGTAATCGGAGGCGATTCTTTTGCCGCAAAAAAATATAATTGTAAAAGGTGCGCGAGAGCACAACTTAAAAAATATCGATGTCGAAATCCCGCGCGATAAGCTCGTGGTATTTACCGGCCTTTCCGGCTCCGGTAAATCATCCTTGGCATTTGACACGATATATGCCGAGGGGCAGAGGAGATATGTCGAATCCCTCTCGTCATACGCAAGACAGTTCCTCGGTCAGATGGAAAAGCCTCAGGTAGACTATATCGAGGGGCTTTCTCCCGCCATATCCATAGACCAGAAAACAACCTCAAAGAACCCGCGCTCGACCGTCGGAACGGTCACGGAGATATATGACTATTTGCGTCTGCTCTATGCCCGCATAGGTATACCTCATTGCCCGGTCTGCGGCAGAGAGATATCGAGGCAGACCGTTGACGACATCGTTGACAGCGTCTTAGAGCTGCCCGAGGGCACAAAAATACAGATAATGGCTCCGATAGCTCGCGGCAAAAAAGGTCAGTTTGTAAAAGAGCTCGAGAACGCAAAAAAAGACGGCTATGTCCGCGTGCGCATTGACGGAATAATATATTACCTCGAGGAAAAAATCGACCTTGACAAGAATAAAAAACACAATATCGAAATCGTGGTCGACAGGCTGATTGTAAAAGACAGTATAAGAAGCCGACTTGCCGATTCCATCGAAACGGCTACAAATCTTTCGGACGGCATTCTGCTTGTTGATGTGGCGGACGGCGAGGAGAAGCTCTATTCTCTCGACTATGCCTGTCCGGAGCACGGGGTCAGTATAGAAGAGCTCGAGCCGCGTATGTTCTCCTTCAATAACCCCTTCGGAGCCTGCCCGACCTGCTCCGGACTCAGCGTATTTATGAAGCCCGATCCCGATCTTATTGTGCCGGACAAGAATTTGTCTCTCAGACAGGGCGCGATAAAAGCAAGCGGCTGGAGCAATGCGGACGGCGGCACGATAGCGCAGATGTATATGGAGGGTATTGCACAAAAATACGGCTTCACACTCGACACTCCGTTCAAGGATATACCCGCGGACGGCGTTGACGCCATTATGTACGGCACAAAGGGCGAAAAGCTAAAGCTTACCCGCAGAAACGAATACGGAACCGGCTCATATATGACGGCATTTGAAGGCATCTGCAACAATATTGAGCGCAGATATAAAGAGACGGCGAGCGATTGGATGCGCGCCGAGCTCGAGCAGTGTATGTCCACCGTAAAATGTCCCGATTGCCACGGCGCAAGACTCAGAAAAGAATCGCTGTGCGTCACTGTCGGCGGAATAAACATTGACGAATTTGCAAGAAAATCCATTGTCAAAGCGATAGAATTTCTTGATTCTCTCACTCTTACCGAGCGCGAGCAGATGATAGCAAAGCTTATTGTCAAGGAGATAAGGGACAGGCTGACCTTCCTGCGCAGCGTCGGTCTCGGCTATCTCACCCTTGCCCGCTCATCGGCGAGCCTCTCGGGCGGAGAAAGCCAGAGAATCCGCCTTGCCACGCAGATAGGCTCGTCCTTAGTCGGGGTTTTATATATTCTCGACGAGCCGAGCATAGGACTGCACCAGCGCGACAACGAGAAGCTTCTGAATACGCTTCGTGAGCTCCGAGATATAGGCAACACGCTAATAGTCGTTGAGCACGACGAGGACACAATGCGCGCGGCGGATTATATCGTCGATGTCGGCCCGGGAGCGGGTATACACGGCGGAAAGATAGTCTGCACGGGTACGGCCGAGGATATAATGAACTGCAAGGAGTCGATAACCGGGCAGTATCTGAGCGGCCGCAAGAAAATTCCCGTTCCCGCAAAGCGCAGAAAGGGCAACGGCAAAAGTCTCAAGATAATCGGCGCACGCGAGAACAATCTGAAAAATATTGATGCCGAAATACCGCTCGGCGAGTTTGTTTGCATAACCGGTGTTTCGGGCTCCGGCAAGTCGTCGCTCATCAACGAAATACTGTATAAGAAGCTTGCAACGGAGCTTAACGGCGCAAAAAAGGTCGCGGGAGCGCACACCGCTATTCTCGGAATAGACAATCTTGACAAGGTTATAGCTATCGACCAGTCTCCTATAGGGCGCACTCCGCGCTCAAACCCCGCGACATATACGGGCGTTTTCACCGATATCCGCGATCTTTTTGCCTCAACCGCCGACGCAAAGGCGAGGGGATATAAGGCAAACAGATTTTCTTTCAACGTCAAGGGCGGGCGCTGCGAAGCCTGCCAAGGCGACGGAATAGTAAAAATCGAGATGCACTTCCTTGCCGATATCTATGTGCCCTGTGACGTCTGCAAGGGCGCAAGATATAACCGTGAAACGCTCGAAGTGAAATATAAAGGGAAAAATATTTATGATGTACTCGAGATGACCGTGGAAGAGGGACTCGAATTTTTCTCGAGCATACCGAAGATAAAGCGCAAGCTTCAGACGCTCTATGACGTCGGACTCGGATATATCAAGATAGGTCAGCCCGCGACAACGCTCTCGGGCGGCGAGGCTCAGCGCGTCAAGCTTTCTACCGAGCTCTCGCGCCGTTCGACAGGTAAAACCGTCTATATCCTCGACGAGCCTACCACGGGGCTTCACACGGCCGACGTGCACAAGCTCATTGAAGTACTGCACAGACTCGTTGACAACGGAAATTCCGTCATAGTCATCGAGCATAATTTAGATGTTATAAAGACCGCGGACTGGATACTTGATCTCGGCCCCGAGGGCGGAGACGGGGGCGGCGAAATAATCGCACAGGGTACGCCCGAGCAGGTCGCGGCAACCGAAAGATCATTTACCGGACAGTATCTCAAAAAACTTCTTACCGATACGGAGGAATAACGTATGATAACTTCAAGAACAGTCAGTTCTCTCGAAAAGATTTTTCATGATTCCGAACCCACCTGCGCTTCTCTCTCGGAGATGTCGATGCTCGGCAACGAACGCGCATCGTTCCAGCTCGCGTATTTTTCCGATGAGGACACGCATTGCGGGATATCCGTATCCGGCTGGAACCCCGAAAACATGAAGATTTACAAAGTCGTCGGGATAAATTCCGATATGCCGGCGTATGAGGATTCGGATTTCTATTTTCTCCGCAAAGCTCCGGGACTTTATCCCGATATGCTCGAGCCCGTTGAGGACGGCACTTTTCTCGTGAAAAAAGGTCATTACGGGAGCATATGGATAGAGCTTGACGCATCGGGCGAGTCTGCCGGCAAACACGATTTATTTGTTACAGTTTCAAAAGGCAAGGAGACGGTTACGAATGTTATAACCGTTGACGTTATACCCGCAAAGCTTCCCGCGCAGGAGCTGATGTGTACAATGTGGTTCCATTGCGACTGCCTTGCAACTTATTATAAAGTAGATGTTTTCAGTGAGGAGCACTGGAGAATAATCGAGAACTATGTGAAAAATGCCGCAGCTCACGGCATCAATTTCATTCTTACTCCACTCTTTACCCCTCCGCTTGACACCGAGGTCGGCGGGGAGCGCCCGACGGTTCAGCTCGTCGATGTTAAAAAAACAAAGGACGGCTACGAATTCGGTTTTGACAGGCTTGACAGATGGATAGATATGTGCAAACGCTGCGGCATAAAATATTTTGAGATGTCGCACCTGTTCACCCAATGGGGAGCCGAGCACGCGCCGAAGATAATCGCCGAAGTCGACGGCGAAGAAAAGCGCATCTTCGGCTGGGAGACCGATGCGGACAGCGCCGAATACTGCGATTTCCTGCGCCGCTTCGCCGCAGCTCTTACTGCGTTTATCGACAAAAAGGGGATAAGAAACTTCTGCCGCTTCCATGTTTCCGACGAGCCGTCGCTCGAGCAGTATGAGACATATAAAAAGCGAGCCGATATTATAGCGGAAATATTCCCCGGCTTTAAAGTCATTGACGCTCTTTCTGATATAGAGTTCTTTGACAAGGGTGCGGTAAAATATCCCATTCCGTCCGAGGATCATGTTGAGGATTTCGTCGGCAAGGTAGATGAAATTTGGACGTATTACTGCTGCGGTCAGCACAACAAGGATGTTCCGAACAGATTTTTTGCCATGCCGTCTGCACGCAACCGTATTCTCGGAGCGCTGCTTTATAAATACAACGCCGTCGGCTTCCTCCAGTGGGGATATAACTTCTGGTACTCGCAGTTTTCGAAGCATGAGATAGACCCGTTTACGGTGACCGACGCGGGAAAGGCGTTTCCGTCCGGCGACGCGTTTGTGGTTTATCCCGGAGAAAACGGTCAGCCGCTCAATTCTTTAAGGCTCAAAGTGTTCTATGACGGACTTCAGGACTTTGCCGCCATGCGTCTGCTTGAAAGCCTTGTCGGACGCGAAAAGGCACTTGAGATAATCGTTCGGGATGATGAATTTTCATTCCTTAAATATCCGCACGGGAGCAGTTATCTCATAGCTCTCAGGGAGCGCGTAAACCAAGCCATCAAAGAGAATATATAAACAAAAATTCACCGCGACTCGTCAATATCGAATCGCGGTGATATTTTATCTTTTCCAAGCTTTTGCGAGCCTAAAAAGATAAAATGAATTGAAAAATGCGGTTTTTAATGATAATATATATGTGGGACGCAGAGAGCGCAAAATATGCGCGAGAAATAAACCGCAATATACTCTCAAGAGCTTTACATATAATATGAATACGAAAGGGGCACGACGCAATGCTGAAATTTAACTCCGAGCACAAATTTAAAATAATGCAGATAGCGGATACACAGGAAACACCGGATGTGTCGCCGGATACGCTGAGTCTCATCAACAGTGCGCTTGACCGCGAAAAGCCCGACCTCGTTATATTCACGGGAGATCAGATAAAGGGATACTCGAGGAAATTCAGAAAAGACCCCGTCATAATCGAAAAGACCATAGATATCCTGATTGAGCCTGTAGCAAAGAGAAACATCCCGTTTATGGTGACCTACGGCAATCACGACGCGGAGAGCGGCGTTGACAATCGCGGGCAGTATGAGTTTTACAAGAAATATAAAAACTTTCTAAGCGGAAATCTCAGAAGCAGCAGCGATGTCGGAACCGCCGATATACAGATATATTCGAGTGTCGGAGACAAGCCGGTGTTCGGGCTATATCTAATTGACTCGCACGGCAAGGCTAAAGAGGGCGGGGGATATGCTCCCGTTGAGAAAAAGCAGATAGAATGGTATGTTTCGCGCCGCGAACAGCTGAAGGCCGAAAACGGCGACTATCTGCCCTCGCTTGTATTTCAGCATATCCCCGTGCCGGAATTTTTCGATGTTATAAAGGAAGTTCCGAGGGGCACCAAGGGTGCTGTTCAGGCTTACGGCGTGCATAAAAACGAGTACTTTGTGCTCAGCGACGAGACTGTTGCCGACGGCGGTTTCATGCTCGAATCGCCCGCATCTCCGGATGTAAACACGGGCGAATTTGAGGCGATGAGCGAAAAGGGCGACGTACTCGGAATATATGTCGGTCACGACCACAACAACAGCTTTGTTGTGAACTTCAAGGGCGTTGACCTCGGATATACCCAGGGCGCGGGATTCAACGTATACGGTCCCGGAGAAAACAGGGGAGTCCGAATTTTTGAGCTTGACGAGACCGCTCCGCGAGAATACAAGACCTATACCGCCACTTTCAAAGAGCTCTGCGGAACAAAAATAAAAACTCCTGTCAAGGAGTTCATTTACAGGCACTCGCCGACAAGCGTTCGCGCCGTCAAACCGATACTTATAAAGGCGGGCATCGGTTTTGCGGTATTAGCCGCAGGCTATGCAGCGTATAAGTTCTTCACAAGCTTCAACCTCTGAATATAAAAGTTCGGCACCGTGTAAAAAACGCGGTGCCGCTTTCTTATTTTATAAACGAGAACATATGAATTATATTCATATCCTCCTGCATATCAAGCCCGTGGCTTCCCGCGCCGCCGTCTATCTCATGGCAACCGTGATCGGGGCAGAAGCCGAGCAGAGTCCTGTGCCCGCTCCACTTCTCTTTGATCGCGTCATATATCTGCGAAAATACGGCTATATTGGCTTTTAGCGCCTCTATAGACTGTTTACCCTCCGGTGCATTACGGTGCATTGTGCCGTCATAGTCGCCGTTATAGAGCGTTATAAAGTCGTGCTCATCCGAAGCTATCAGCTCCAGTGCCTTTTCATTGCATTCCTCGACGGACGGATATATGTAATAGTCAATATCACGCTCGAGGAAGATTTTTGAAATGCTGTCTCCCTCGGTCGAGACTATCGCGCAGCGTTTGCCCGCAGCGGCGAGCGCGTCAAATACCGTTTTGATTTTCAGAACCGGCTTTTCATATCTCATTATGCCGTGAACCTCCGGCATAACGCCCGAATACATCGACGCAAAGCAGACAGGTGTCACGCTCGGCATTACGGAGAGTATCGGAAGCTGTATTTGAGTTCTCGATATTGCATCCTTAAAAAGCTCGGTGTATTTTTGAAACAGCCACAGAGCGACAGCGTCCGGGTTATATATAAATACCCTGTCGGCGCCGCCCTCGCCGAACTCGGCAAAAAGTCTGTCGAGCACAATATCGCAGGGACTTTCCGCGCCCTCCGGGGCGTTAACGCCCAAAGCGCTCGTGAATGCGGCGGCCAAATGCGTCAGTCTTATTGAATCGTACAGTTCACTCATCGGTTTCGTTCTCCCTTATAAGCTTGTTTATATCCGTTATCTCGGGCATGGAGAGCAGTGCTCCCTTTTTGCAGGTCACAATGGACGCGGCGGCATTTGCAAAAACGAGCATTTTTTTTAGCTCCGAGCTGTCTGCGGCACCGTCGCGGTTATTCAAAAACCAATCTATGCAGCAGGCGCAGAACGTATCGCCCGCGCCGGTCGTGTCTACGGTTTTGACATTGAGAAAGGTCGGCGCTTCTGCGTATGCGTCTTTGTAATACGCGCGGCTTCCGTTGCGTCCGGCAGTCACTGTCAAAAGCGACACGTTCGGATAGCGCTTTCCGAATATTTCAACCGCTTTATTCGCGTCATCGCAGCCTGTTAAAAAACGAAGCTCGTCTATCTCGATTTTTACCGTATCGCTCACCGAACAGCCGTAACTCATCTTGTCTCTTGCCCTGTCCATGCTGTCCCAGAGCGGGGGACGGAGATTTGGGTCAAAAGACAGCAGCGCTCCGTCAGCCTTGGCAGTCTCAACAGCTTTAACCGTGGCCTTTTCAACGCCCTCATGAGTCATCGAAAGCGTTCCGAAATGCAGAACACGGCTATGTTTTATTATATCCGTGTCAACCTCGGCTTCGCGCAGCATCATATCCGCTCCCGGAGCGCGGTAAAAGGAGAAGCTTCTGTCTCCGTGCTCATCCGTTTCGACGAAAGCAAGCGTTGTGCGCACATCCTTGTCGAGCACAAGCCCGGCTATATCAGTGCCGGTACTCTCGACGATATTTTTCAGTCTTTGCCCGAAAATATCGTCTCCGACCTTGCCGATAAAAGCGGTGCGTCTGCCGAGCTTATTTAGCATCGCCAGCACATTGCAGGGCGCGCCGCCGGGGTTCGCTTCAAATATTGGCGAGCCGATATCGGACAGACCGGACTGCGCCATATCTATAAGCAGTTCGCCTATTGCGGTAACATCAAACATTTTTCGCGGTCTTCCTTTCCGATTTGCGTTTCTTTAAGGCATTTCTGACGGAGCTTATTGCCGTTCCGAGCAGCGGCGCCGCAACGAGCGTTATGATTAAAGCCGCGAGCTGCACTATAGCTCTGGTCGTGGCGTTTTCTCCGGGTTCGAAATATTTCAGAAGTATATACTGTAAGCGCTGATGGAGTAAATAGAGCTCGAGACTGTACTTACCTAAAAAACCAAACGGAATGGCTATGGCTTCCTCAATCTTAGGATATTTTTTGCCGAGTGCCGAAAGTCCGAGAGAAACGAGCAGGCAGAAGGACGGCATCATGAGCAGCGCGGGATAACAGTTTAGACCGTATTGAATATACGCGGGTTCTTTAACGCAGCCATTCAGATAATAGGCTGAAAATGTTCCGACCGAAAATGCCGCAATATTGAGTATAAGCGAAGTCTTTGTAACCTCTTTTTCCTCCGCGACAAGCCTTCCCGTGTGTATGCCCAGAAAGAAAACCGAAAGCCTGACTGCCGTTCCCCAGAGATAAATAAGATTACCGTAATACATTATTATGCACAGCGGGACGGAGAGCGACATCCATACGGCGGTGTATATTATCTGCCCTTTGCCGCCGAGCTTTTTATAGAAAAACAGAAAGAGGGGAGTTATAAGATAAAACGCCAGTTGTGTGGGAATATACCAGTCAAAGCGCGTATGCCGAGTCCAATAGCCTACGCCGGATATGTAATAGAAAAAGTCAAGCGCGCTCGCTTTATCGAGCCGCAAAAAGCAATACGAAACACAGGCGACTATAATATAAGCCGGTAGAATACGCGCAAGACGCGCTCTATAAAATCCGAGCACATTCGGGCGCTTCATCAGCGAAAAATATACGCCGAGCCCGGAGAGAAACAGGAAAATATCAACTCCGTAAAAGCCTATTCTGTGAATGAACCAGCCGACCTCGGTAACGGATTTTATAGGAATATGAAAATACATTACCCACAGAATGGCAAAGCCCATAAGAACTCCGCGATATTTGCTCAGTGTTTTATAGGTCAAGCTGTTCACCTCCGTGTATTTTTCATAATTGTAACATAGTGCTGCGGTTATTTCAATATAAATTGCATTAGTTTTACTTTTTCTCTTTTATTTTTTTGTTTAATGTGATAAAATTTTGTTGTTTAAAAATTAGAAAAGAAGGTGCTGTATGAATATTGAAAGAATAAAGAACTCGATACTCTGCGCCAACACGTCGCTCGGTATAGAGCTCGGCTCAACGAGAATTAAGGGAATCCTCGTCGACGAAAACAACGAGGTTATCGCGTCCGGCGGCTATTCGTGGGAGAATAAGCTCGAAAACGGCATTTGGACATATCATCTCAACGATGTTTGGACGGGTATGCGCGAATGCTACAGAACCCTTGCCGAGGATGTAAGAAACAAATACGATATTGAACTGACTACTGTCGGCGCCATGGGCATTTCCGGCATGATGCACGGATATCTTGTATTTGACAGAGAGGGCAGGCAGCTCGCCGACTTCAGAACTTGGCGAAATACCGTTACCGAGCGTTCGGCAGCCGAGCTCTCGGAGCTTTTCGGCTTCAATATTCCTCAGCGCTGGAGCATAGCGCATCTCGACCGCGCCATACTTAACAATGAGGAACACATAGCAAAAATCGACTTTATGACAACGCTTTCCGGCTATGTACATCGCACTCTGACCGGTGAAAAGGTCATAGGCATAGGCGAGGCGTCGGGTATGTTCCCGATAGACAGTAAGACGCTCGACTTTGACGAAGCCATGATCGAGAAGTTTGATTCGAGAATTGCCGATAAAAAGCTGCCGTGGAAGCTCCGCGATATCATGCCTCGGGTGTGCTGCGCCGGAGACTTCGCGGGAAAGCTGACGGAGGAGGGCGCAAAGCTTCTCGATCCTACCGGAAGGCTCAAACCCGGCATTCCGTTTTGTCCGCCCGAGGGCGATGCGGGTACGGGCATGGTGGCGACGAACAGTGTTGCTCAGAGAACCGGAAATGTGTCCGCAGGCACTTCGATTTTTGCCATGGTTGTCCTCGAAAAGCCGCTCTCGAAAGTATATCCCGAGATAGACATGGTGACAACGCCCGACGGAAGTCCCGTTGCCATGGTGCACTGCAACAACTGCACCACCGACCTTGATTCATGGATAGGTCTTCTCAAAGAGACTGTTGAGCTGATGAGCGGAAGCGTCAATGTGCCGAAGCTCTATGATACGTTCTATAACAGCGCTCTTGAGGGTGCGGCGGACTGCGGCGGACTGCTCTCCTACAACTATTATTCCGGCGAGCACACTACCGGATTTGAAGCCGGCAGACCGCTTTTCACAAAGCTCCCGGACAGCAAAATGAACCTTGCGAACTTCGCCCGTGCGATACTTTTTTCCTCCATGGCGACACTCAAGTTCGGCATGAATATACTGACGGAAAAAGAGTTTGTCCGCGTTGACAGACTTCTCGGCCACGGAGGGCTCTTCAAAACACCCGTTGTGGGTCAGAGGCTTATGGCTGCCGTGCTCGAGACGCCCGTAGCCGTCATGTCAACGGCCGGAGAGGGCGGCGCATGGGGCATAGCCTTACTTGCGTCTTATATGAAGAACCGAGCTGACGGTGAAGCGCTTGACAGCTTCCTTGATTCAAACGTTTTCGGCGACATACTCGGAGACAGCGTGTCTCCCGACCCGGACGACGCCGAGGGCTTCAGGAAATATATGGAGCGCTACAAGGCGGGTCTTGCGATAGAACGCGCTGCGGTTGACAATCTTAAATAAACATACTTTTTGTGCCCTGTGCTTTTAAAGCGTGGGGCATTTTTATTTTTCTCACCCTTTGATTTGACAAAAAAGACCTTTTGCGCGGCTTATAATTGAGTCATATCGATTAGGGAGGCTCGGGATGAACAACGTAATATATGTCGATATACTGCTGATGATAAATCTGCTCGTCAACTTCTTGATGCTCTCGGCCGCGGGACTGTTGGTGAAAGCCCCGACGCGAAGCTGGCGTATGCTCATTTCCGCGTGCGTCGGCGCTGCCTACTCGCTTATAATATTTCTACCCGATATGAATCCGTTTTTCTCGATAGCTCTGCGCGTCGGCTGTTTTTCGGCAATGCTGTTTATCGCGTTTCCGATACGCTCACCGCAGGAGCTTTTGAGAGCGGGCGGCGGATTTCTTATGGCAAACTTTGCTTTTGCGGGAATAACGCTCGCCGTATGGCTGGCGTTCAAGCCCGACGGACTTACATATAAAAACGGAGCTGTCTATTTTGATATAAGCGCCGTAACGCTCCTGCTGACATCTGCCGCCTGCTACGCGGTTATCCGTCTCATTTCATATTTTCTGCGCCGAAATGCGCCTGACAGTCATATGGCAACGGTCAAAATAAGTATCTGCGATAAAACAGCCGAGTGCGCCGCGCTCATAGATACCGGCAGCTCGCTGAAAGAGCCGTTTTCCTCGTATCCTGCGATAGTTTTTGAATATAAAGCCGTCGAGGCGGTCTTGCCGGGTGAAATAAAAGAGCTTGTTCGCAATAATTTTAAAGAAGATACAAATGCCTGCTGCGGAGTCAGGTTTATAAGCTTCCGTTCGATAGGCGGGAGCGGGCTGCTTCCGGCGATAAAAGCAGACTGTATAGCCGTGAAAACTTCCAAGGACACTTTTGTATGTAATGAAACATATGCCGCAATATACGTCGGTTCGCTGTCTGCGGGCGAATATTCGGCACTTATCGGGAACAATTTTTTTGACAGAGCGAAAAGGGGAGAGCGCGAAAATGAAAAAGCTGAAAGTCATATTAAGAAAATTCATAAACCGATTTTTCAACCGCAAAGACCGAGGCGAGATACACTACATAAACGGCTATGATATACTGCCGGCTCCGCTGAAAAAAGATGAGGAGAGAGAAATCTTCGAACGAATTGAGGCGGGAGACGAATCGGCACGCGAACCGCTGATAGTCCACAATCTGAGACTTGTTGTCTATATAGCGCGAAAATTCGAAAGCTCCGGGGTCGGGATAGAGGATCTGATATCCATAGGCACAATAGGACTTATAAAGGCGGTCAACACATTCAGGCCGTCAAAGAATATAAAGCTCGCTACATATGCCTCTCGCTGTATTGAAAACGAGATTCTTATGTTTTTGCGGAAAACCAACAACATCAGAAACGAAATTTCGCTCGACGAGCCTCTTAATGTGGACTGGGACGGAAACGAACTGCTGCTGTCGGATATTCTCGGCAGCGAGCCCGATACCGTGAACCGCGGAATAGAGGCGGAGGATGAAAAAAGTCTGCTTCTGCGCACCGTGGACACTCTCGCCGACCGCGACAAGCTTATAATGCGAATGCGGTTCGGGCTCGGCGGCGGCAAGGAATATACCCAAAAGGAAGTCGCGGATATGCTCGGCATATCGCAGAGCTATATCTCAAGGCTTGAAAAAAGGATTATAGAGCGCCTGAAAAGAGAGATGAATGTCGTGTGATTCTACGCACCCTCGGCGGCATATAATGCCGTTGGGGGTGATTTTTTTGAACTGCTGCGTAACAGATTTGAGAAACAAGCAGGTCATAAATCAAAAGGACGGCGATATATTAGGTCCCGTGTCGGATGTCGAGGTCGATACCTGCTCGGGCAGAGTTGTGGCAATAATCGTATTCGGCAGGCCGAAATGCTTGGGACTGCTCGGGCGGGGAGAGGATATTCGCATATGCTGGGAAGACATAAAAGTAATAGGAGAAGACACCGTATTGGTATGTCTGAAACGGCAGGAATGCTGCACGCCGCCGAAAAAGAGCGGGTGCTTCAGAGATATATTTAATTCTTTTTAAAATAACGTAAAACAGCTTGACAAATGCCGCTTTTTATTGTATTATATTCGTTGCACTTTATCAGGTAAAAGCTTTAAAGCACAAAAACAACAGGAAGCGGGAAATTTTAGGATGGAAAACGCCACAGTCTGGATAACTATCGCGGTATATGTTGCGGTTATGATGATAATCGGAATTGTATCGGGACGCAAATCGAAGAGCATAGCCGACTTGACCGTCGGCGGAAGAAACGCCGGAGCTTGGCTTTCGGCGCTTTCTTACGGCACCGCATACTTTTCGGCAGTCATGTTTGTCGGCTACGCCGGCGGTACTGGACTCAACTACGGTCTCTGGGGCATAGCCGCCGGAATAGGCAATGCGGTGTTCGGCTCATGGCTCGCGTGGCGAGTGCTTGCCCGAAGAACGCGCGATGTTTCAAACAGGCTGAAGATAAAAACCATGCCTCAGTTTTTTGAGCTGAGATACAACAGCCGCGCAATGAAAATATTCGCCTGCATGGTCATATTTATTTTTATGATTCCGTATTCGGCCTCGGTCTATAAGGGTCTCGCCTCGGTTGCGGAGGTTCTGCTCGGGATAGACGACAAAATATGCATGGTAATTATAGCTGTGCTCGCAGCCGTTCTGCTGCTGCTCGGAGGATATCTCGTTCAGGCGCGCGCGGATTTTGTTCAGGGCATTGTTATGATGTTCGGTATAACGCTGCTTATAATCTTTGTTATCCGCTGCGACAGAGTCGGCGGAATCGAGGGGCTCAGAGAATACGCTCACTCGGCACAGGGACTTCCCAAGCTCGGAGTTAAGGCTGCGGCGTCGCTCATCGCAACCGTTCTCATGACCAGCTTCGGCACATGGGGACTGCCGCAGATGATACAGAAATATTTCGGCATAAAAGACGACAAGCAGGCAAAGCGCGGCATAGTTATATCCACATTTTTCGCCCTGCTCGTTGCGGGAGGCGGATATTTTATCGGCTCTCTCTGCCACAGATTCTTTACTGCCGACGAAATAGCTTCGTTCAAAAAGCCTGTTCAGGACTACATTGTTCCCAATATGCTCAAGGTTGCAAACCTCCCGAACATTCTGCTCGGAATCGTGCTTGTGTTGCTCATAGCCGCATCGGTTTCAACCCTTTGCTCCATAACGCTTACAGCAAGCTCCACCTTCTCCATGGACTTTGTAAAGAGCGTGCTGAAGCCTGAGATGAAAGAGAAAAAAGTTACCGCGCTCACGAAAATTCTCTGCGTCGTTTTCATTATTTGCTCCTATGTCGTCGCCAACACCGACACGCCCATACTCGACATGATGAGCTACTCATGGGGAATTATTTCCGGCTCTTTCCTCGCGCCGTATGTTGTTGCGCTGTTTTGGAAGCGCATGAACAGGCAGGGGGCATGGGCGGCGATGATAGGAGGCTTCTGCGTTGCGATAATTCCCGCAATCTGCAAGCTGCTCACAGCGTTCGGACTCGAAAATGCCACAGCGGTATCTCTCGCGGGTTTCGGTCCGCTTTTCGCGTGCATAGCTATGCTCCTTTCCCTCGCGCTCTGCTTCATCGTCAGCGCGATAACGGGCAAAGAGGATGAGAATATTACCGAATTATTTTACAACGGTATTGTCGAAAAAGAGTAACAGTGGTATAATTTATAATAATTCGCGTACCCTGTCGAAACATAAAAGAGGGAGATTTCAAGATGTTTTTTCAAAAGGAAATCGAAACAATGAAGCGCAGTGAATTGGAAGCACTGCAGCTCGAAAGACTGAAATGGACGGTTGACTATTGCTATAAAAATGTACCGTTCTATACAAAAAAGCTTGATGAGGCGGGCGTTACCGCCGACAAAATCAAGAGTCTCAGCGATATAAAATATATACCGCCGACTACGAAAGCCGACTTGCGCGACAACTATCCCTTCGGTCTGTTTGCAAGGCCCATGAAGGATATGGTGCGTATTCACGCTTCTTCCGGAACGACCGGAAAGCCCACCGTTGTCGGCTACACCAGGCATGATCTTGACATCTGGTCGGACTGCGTTGCGCGTATCGTCGCGGCGGCGGGTGCTACCGATGAGGATATAGTTCAGATTTCGTTCGGCTACGGTATGTTCACCGGCGCGCTCGGACTTCACTACGGACTTGAAAAGCTCGGTGCTACCGTTATTCCCAATTCGAGCGGAAACACCGAAAAGGCGCTTATGTATATGCGCGATTTCGGCACCACCGCCCTTGTCGCAACCCCGTCATATGCTCTTTATATGTGCGAAGTTGCAAAAGAGCTCGACTATCCTATGAGCGACTATAAGCTTCGCCTCGGCTTGCTCGGCTCCGAGGGCTGCACGCCCGAGATGAGAACTCAGATAGAAAACGGCTGGGGACTTTTCGCTACAGATAACTACGGCATGAGCGAGCTCATGGGACCCGGTGTGTCCGGCGAATGCGAGGAGCGCGACGGCCTCCACTTCTGCGAGGATTATTTCTATCCCGAAATAGTCAACCCCGAAACACTCGAGCCTCTCGGAGAGGGCGAAACGGGCGAGCTGCTCGTAACCACGCTGACTAAAGAGGGCATTCCTCTTCTCAGATACAGAACCCGCGATATTACAAGGCTCAACTATTCTCCCTGCAAATGCGGAAGAACCGGAGTCAGAATGGACAAGGTCAAGGGCAGGAGCGACGATATGCTCAAGATACGCGGCGTAAATGTATTCCCGTCGCAGATCGAGAGCGTGCTCATAGGCACAGAGCAGATAGGCGCAAACTATCAGCTCGTCGTGCGCCGTGAGGGCTTTGCCGATACCCTTGAAGTCCGCGTTGAGCTCATCGACGCATCTCTGCTTGAGAGCTACGGCGAGATTGAACGCCTTCAGAAAAAGATAATCCATAATCTCCAGACTACCCTTGGCATACAGTGCAAGGTCAGTCTCCTCGAACCCAAAACGCTCGAGAGATTTGTAGGCAAGGCACACAGAGTTGTCGATTTGAGAAACGAGAAGAAATAAACCCGGAGGCAAAGAATGAGAAAGTTATTTTTAGGAAACGAGGCCGTCGCAAGAGGTCTTTACGAAGCCGGATGCCGCGTGGCATCGAGCTATCCCGGTACTCCGAGCACCGAAGTGACGGAGAGTGCGGCCAAATATGATGAAATATACTGCGAATGGGCTCCCAACGAGAAAGTCGCTATGGAGACTGCCGGCGGTGCAGCCATAGCCGGAGCGCGTTCCTTCTGCGGCATGAAGCACGTCGGTTTGAATGTCGCCGCCGATCCGCTGTTTACGCTCTCATATACGGGCGTAAATGCCGGTATGGTCATAGTCGTTGCGGACGACCCGGGCATGCATTCGTCGCAGAACGAGCAGGATTCGCGAAACTATGCAAAGGCCTCCAAAATACCGATGCTCGAGCCCGCGGATTCTCAGGAATGTCTCTCTTTTACAAAGCTCGCATATGATATTTCTGAGCGCTACGACACCCCGGTCATAATCAGGCTCACAACAAGAATCTCCCATTCCCGCAGCCTTGTTGAGGTAGGGGAGAGAGTCGACAACGGGCTCAAGGAGTATGTTAAAGACACTCAGAAATACGTTATGATGCCCGCTATGGCAAAGAAAAAGCACGTTATAGTCGAGGAGAGAACCAAAGCTCTTACCGCATGGGGCGAGAGCGAAGCGATTGACCTCGGTGTCAACAAGATAGAATACAACGACAAAAAAATCGGCATTATCACAGGCGGAATTGCCTATCAGTACGCCAAGGAAGCCCTCGGCGACAAGGCTTCTTATCTCAAGCTCGGCTGCCTCTATCCGCTGCCCGAGAAGCTGCTCCGCGACTTTACCGCAGAGTGCGAAAAAGTCTATGTCATTGAAGAGCTCGACCCCTACATAGAGGATCACTGCCGCAAGCTCGGAATAAATGTTATCGGTAAGGAGAAGTTTACACTCCTGGGCGAGTATTCGCAGAGCATGATAAAGAAGGTCATTCTCGGCGAAGAAAACAGTTATCTCAAGGCGGATATAGATGTTCCCGCGCGTCCGCCCGTACTCTGCGCCGGATGCCCGCACAGAGGTCTGTTCTATGCCCTCAAGAAGCTCAAGGTCAATGTCAGCGGCGATATCGGCTGCTACACGCTCGGCTCTATGGCGCCTCTCGGCATGATGGACACATGCATATGCATGGGCGCATCGGTCTCGGCTCTTCACGGCATGAACAAGGCTGACGAATCCGGCAGCCACAAGCGCGTAGCAGTTATAGGCGACTCGACATTCATTCATTCGGGTGTCACCGGTCTTATAAACATCGCATACAATCAGAGCAATTCCGTTGTTATCGTCCTTGATAACAGCATCACCGGCATGACCGGACATCAGCAGAACCCGACTACCGGCCTGACCATAAAAGGCGACCCGACAACAGCAGTCAGCCTTGAGGCTCTTGCCCATGCAGTCGGCATAAACCGCGTTGTCGTCGTTGATCCTTACGATCTTGCCGCAACCGAAAAAGCAATAAAAGAAGAGCTTGAAGCGGACGAGCCGTCGGTCGTCATATCACGCCGTCCCTGCGTGCTCCTTAAATACGTTAAAACCAAGCCTCCCGTCAAGGTCAATACCGACAAGTGCGCCTCCTGCAAGATGTGCATGAAGATCGGCTGCCCCGCTATAAGCATGAAAGAGGGCAAGGCTCACATTGATTTCACCCTTTGCGTCGGCTGCGACGTCTGCAAGCAGCTTTGCAAATTCGGTGCGATAGAATAAGAAAGGGGCGAGAGAAATGGCAGTTAAATCAATTATGATAGTCGGCGTCGGCGGCCAGGGTACTCTGCTTGCGAGCAGACTGCTCGGCAGTGCGCTCATAGACAGCGGATACGAGGTCAAGGTCTCCGAAATACACGGAATGAGCCAGCGCGGCGGCTCCGTCGTTACATATGTTAAATACGGCGACGAGGTTTTTTCGCCCACGATAGAGCAGGGCGAAGCCGATATAATTCTCGCATTTGAAAAGCTCGAGGCCGCAAGATGGCTCAGCTTCCTCAAGCCCGAAGGCAAGCTGGTCGTAAATGACCAGTGCATTGACCCCATGCCGGTCATAACCGGTGCGGCCGAGTATCCTCAGAACATATCAGAGGCAATAAAAGCGGCAGGAGCTTCCATGATAGAGCTTGACGCGCTGTCGCTCGCCGTCAAGGCGGGCTCGGCAAAGGCAGTCAATGTTGTTCTCATAGGCGCAATGGCGAGTCATATGCAATTAAGCTACGAAACCTGGACAAACGCCATAAGGAACACAGTGCCCGAAAAGTTCCTCGATATGAACCTTGAGGCGTTCCGCCTCGGCTACGAGCACGAAAAAAGCTGCTGAAACGCATTAAAAGCATACAGTCAGCAAAAGGAGATATGATACGATGGCAAAGTATTTCAGCCCTGAAATTGAGACAGCGTCGCGCGATTATCTGCACGCAATACAGAGCGCAAGACTGATAAAAACCGTAAAAAGATGCTATGAGAACATTCCGTTTTACAAAGCAAAGTTTGACGAAATGGGTCTCAAGCCCGAGGACATACATTCGATAGACGATATCGGCAAGCTGCCCTTTACTGTAAAGCAGGATCTCAGAGATCACTATCCGTTCGGACTTTTTGCCGTGCCGAGAGAGGAACTTGTCAGAGTTCACGCCTCGTCCGGAACGACCGGAAAGCAGACTGTTGTCGGCTACACGAGAGGCGATATAGACCGCTGGTCGGAGTGCGCGGCAAGAGCCTTTACCGCTGCGGGCACAACGCCCTCGGACTACATCCACATCTCCTACGGCTACGGACTTTTCACGGGCGGTATGGGTCTTCATTACGGCGCGGAGAAGCTCGGCGCAACGGCTATTCCCGTGTCCTCCGGCAACACAAAGCGTCAGGTGCAGATTCTTCAGGATTTCGGCTCAAATGTGCTCTGCTGTACTCCGTCATACGCTCTGTTTATCGCAGAAACGCTCAACGAAATGAATATCGATCCCGCCGATTTGCCGCTTAGAATAGGTATTTTCGGTGCCGAGCCGTGGAGCGAAAATATGCGCACGCAGCTTGAAAATATGCTCAAAATCAAGGCATATGATATATACGGTCTCTCCGAGATAGCGGGTCCCGGCGTTGCATTTGAATGCTGCGAGCAGAGCGGAATGCATATATGCGAGGATTATTTCTATCCCGAGATAGTCGATCCCGTGACTCTCAAGCCGTTGCCCGACGGCGAATACGGCGAGCTCGTGTTCACCTGCATAGGCAAGGAAGCACTTCCGCTTCTTAGATACAGAACCCGCGATATTTCCGCGATAACGCACGAAAAATGTGCCTGCGGCAGAACGCTTGTCAAGATGCTCAGACCCAAGGGCAGGAGCGACGATATGCTCATTATCCGCGGAGTCAACGTTTTCCCGGCTCAGGTCGAGCACGTCATTCTTTCACTCGGTATGGCTCCGAATTATCAGATTATAGTTGACAGAGCAAATAATCTTGACATAATGACCGTATGCATTGAAATGTCCGATAATATGTTCTCAGACTCGGTCAGACAGATTGAGGCCAAGGAAAAGGAGATTTGCGGTGCCATGCAGTCCGTCCTCGGCGTCTCCGCAAAGGTACGTCTTGTTGAACCGCACTCTCTGCCGCGCTACGAAGGCAAGGCTTCGAGAGTTATTGATAACAGAAAAATATAAAGGAGGAAAATCAAATGGCAATCAGTCAGATTTCGGTTTTTGTCGAAAACAGACCCGGCAGACTCGCTGATATAACGGCGGTTCTCGCAAAAAACAGCATTGATATCCGCGCTCTTTCCGTTGCGGATACCTCGGACTACGGCATTCTCCGCCTTATAGTCAACGACCCAAAGGCCGCTGTTGAAGCGCTCAGAAGCGAGGGCATGACCGCCTCCGCGACGCAGGTTCTCGGCATAATCATTCCCGATGAGCCCGGCGGACTTGCGCGCGCTATCAAGGTACTTTCCGACGAGCAGATAAGCGTTGAATATGCCTATGCGTTTATCACGCCCTCTGTCGGCAATGCCTATGTTATCATCAGAGTTGAGGATAACGACAAGGCTTCCGAGATACTCAAGGGCGCGGGAATCGAGCTTATTGAGCAGGACGATATCTTCAAGAAATAAAATATTTAACGCCTCTGACCGAAAATCAGGGGCGTTTGCATTTCAAAGACAGGATTTTACTGATGAATAACAGCAAAATTATTTCTGTTGCTATGGCTCAATCCGCAACAGACCTCGGCTGTGCGCCCGAGGACTTCAAAAAGAGCCAAAATATTATTGTCGAATCTACTGTAAGCCCTGATGCGCGCAGATATTTAAATCTCCCGTTTATATGCGACCTTGTGTCCTACGGGAATAATGTTGTCGCGTCCGTTGACATGAAATACAAGGATATCGTGAAGTCATATATAAACCGCTTCGCACCCGAACACTGCTTTGAAACGCCGAATTTGCACATCCTCAACGATGCCTTTCAATCATACGGTATGCGAATTTGCTTCATGGCGGAGTACTTTCTGCCGCGCATGGATATACTGCGTGAGCTTTCGTGCCGATATGAGCTTCGGGTGATGTATCCCGATGACTTCAACGCTTTGTATGCGTCACAGTGGAGCAACGCTCTGTGCGCCGACAGGAAAAGCTTAGATGTACTGTGCGTCGGCGCATATGACGGCAATCGTCTGATAGGGCTTGCGGGTGCTTCCGCAGATTGTGATACGATGTGGCAGATAGGGGTTGATGTTCTGCCGGAATATCGCAGACAGGGCGTTGCCGCCGCATTGACGAGCAGACTGGCTTTAGAAATCACAGCGTGCGGAAAAGTACCGTTTTACTGCTGTGCATGGTCAAACATCAAGTCTGCGGGAAACGCGATAAAAAGCGGATTCAGACCCGCGTGGGCGGAAATGACCGTAAAACCGTCGGATTTTGTCAATAAATTGAACGGAACGAAAACCGAATAGTAGGCAAAAAAATGTCCTCGCGGAGTTCTGCGGGGACATTGGTATTTTTCGGGACAAAGCCTCATATTATTAGATAAAATAATGGAGGTAAAATGCTATGGACATAAACGCGACGGCAAAGGAATACGGAACCGGTATTATAACTTCGCTTAAAAAGAATCGCAGGATGCTGCTCATGATGCTGCTGTTTGCGGCGGGAATGATATTTGGTGCCGCTTCTGTGAAAAAGTCGGACGGCTATCTTTCCGGCGCTTTTTCCGATATGTTTTCGGTATATATAAGCTCCAAAGGCACACAATCACTCGGAGTGAATTTTATAAATTCACTGGCCGTCAACGCCGCATTTATGCTCGCTGTATTTGTATTCGGACTGTGCGCGGTCGGACTGCCGCTTATATGTGTTCTGCCCGTAATAAGAGGTGTGGGTATAGGAATGCTGTCGGGGTATTTATACTCGAATTTTGCTCTGCGCGGACTCGGTTATTGCGCTTTGGTGATATATCCCGGGCTTATACCGGCTGTTTTTGCACTGCTGCTCGCTTGCAGCGCCGGAATAAACTCGTCATATGAAATGCTCCTCTCACTTTCTTCGGCTAAAGCACAAAGAGGGGAGGGGAGAATAAAAATTTACTGTATGCGTTTTTTGATAATATGTATTCTGGTAGTTATAGCAGCTGTAACGGATGCCGCCGCAAGCAGACTTTTTTGCAAGCTGTTCGGCTTTTAGCTTTTGCCGTCGGTTTCGTCTGCCTTTTTTGGGGTTATTTTTACTTTGTTTAAAGGATTGGAATCAACGGCACTGCGAAGCTGTTCGTCAACTACATGAGTATAAATCTCGGTTGTTGATAAATTCTCATGCCCGAGAATTTCTTTTAGCTGGAGTACATCCACATGGCCGTATTGATACATAAGCGTTGCAGCTGTATGCCTGAGCTTGTGAGTAGAAAATCCCTGACCGCTGAGACCTGATTTTTCAAGATATTCGTCAACTATATGCTGAACGGTTTTCGGGCTTATCCGCGTCTTACGGTTGCTGAGAAACAGTGCATCTTTGTCTTTAACACCGTCTACCGGACGCACTTTCATATAATCTTTTATTGCGTTCAAGCAGGCGTTATTTAAATAAACCGTGCGTTGTTTATTTCCTTTTCCGGTTATTATAATTGTATTATCAGGTTTTATATCAGAATAATTAATCGAAACAAGCTCTGAGAGACGCATTCCGCAATTCATAAAAAGAACTAAAATGCAGTAATCCCGTTCCTTATTTTTTCCGTCTACAGCCTCAAGTAAGCTTACAGCCTGTTCAAGGGACAGATATTTGGGCAACGATTTCTTTATTTTAGGCGACTCCAAGTCCTGCATGGGATTTTCGTCAATATATCCTTGAACTTTAAGATAGCGGTAAAATCGTTTGATGGAGACAACTTTACGGGCTCTTGCAGCGGTGTCGTTGCCGCGTTCGGAACGACAGTATTCGAGGAATCCGTAAGCTGTGGGTATACGGGCAAGGGAGATAAAATCTATGTCCAGCTTTGAAATATCGATTTCATCTATGGGAGTGTTTTTGTACTGTGAAAGATTTTCTTGCTTGAGCATGTATGCGAAAAAGAGCCGAAGATCAGAGGCGTATTCACAAACTGTCAGCTGTGATTTGCCCTTAACACTCGACAGATAATTCAGATAATCGCGCACTAAGCGCGGCAGACATACAAAATCCTCAGGCTTCATATAAACCCGAAAGAAAGCAGTAAAAACGCATTTCAAGCCGTTTCAACTCCCCTAAATTATACAAAACATTTATTTTGTATAATTTCCGCTGCTTCTTTCGGCACTCTCCTTTCGCATAGAATTAAAGCTCTATCCCGAACAGCCGCTTTGTATTCTCGGTTGCGGCATCGACAAGTGTTTGCACATCCATGTTTTTAACGCTCGCTATCGTCTGCGCAGAATATGCAATCATATCAGACGCGCATCTCGTTCCTCTGAACGGTACCGGCGCCATATAAGGACAGTCGGTTTCAAGCAGTATTCTGTCTATATCGGTTTCAGCGGCAACCGCAACAGGCTTCTTCGCATTTTTAAAAGTAACCGCTCCTCCGAGACCGATATACATTCCGAGCTTCAAAACTTCCCGAGCCATTTCAACGCTGCCGGAAAAGCAATGCACAACGCCTTTCGGCCTGTATTTTTTGAGCAAGGTCATTGTATCCTCATGCGCTTCCCTGTCGTGAACTATAACGGGGAGATCCAGTTCCTTTGAAAGCTTCAGTTGGAGCTCGAATATCTCCTTTTGAAGCTCTCTGGGCGAAAAATCGTAGTGATAATCAATCCCTATCTCCCCTATTGCTACACATTTTTTCTTTTCTGCGAAATTAACTATTCTTTTTTCTATTTCGTTAATATCAGCCGTTTTTAATTCTTTTTCGGCCTCGTGCGGGTGAACTCCGCAGGCACACCAGAAAAACGGATATTTTTCAGAAAGCTCCGCAGAGGTTGCGGAGCTTTTGAGGTCACTTGCACAGTTTATAACAGCGCAGACGCCCTTCGACGGCAAGGACCGAAGCAATTCGTCCCTGTCGCCGTCAAACTGTTCATCGTCGTAGTGGGCGTGGCTGTCAAAAATATTATCTATCATCTTATCTTTGCTCCGATCGGGATATCGTCAACAAATATCACCTTGACATCATCCTGCTCGCAATCGGCCGCAAGAATCATTCCGCAGCTTTCAATGCCGCAGAGCTTAGCGGGCTTTAAGTTGGAGACAAGAATTACATTGCGTCCGACCAAATCCTCGGGCTTGTACCACTTGGCAATTCCCGAAGCAACGGTACGCAGTCCGCTGCCGTCGTCAACAGTCAGCTCGAGCAATTTCTTTGCGCGCTTTACGGGCACGCAGTCCTTAATTTTTGCTACCTTAAGCTCTACCTTTGCGAAATCGTCAATGCCTATCATTGCGACACCGGGTATTTCTTCTTTCTTTTCCTCAAGCGCCGCCTCGGATACCGCGGTATCCTTCTCTATCTCCTCAAGCATCTTTTCGGCGTCGATTCTGCCGAAGAGCGGAGTTGCCGTTCCGACATGACCGCCTGCTTTTAACGCACCGAAGGATTTAATGCTCTCATATGACGATATGTCGGTATTGAGCTGCTCGAGTATCTTGTCCGAAGTTTCGGGCATAAAGGGCTTGAGCTGAACTGCAATTATTCTTATGCTCTCGAGCAAATTATAGAGCACTGTACCGAGCCTTGCGCGCTTGTTCTCGTCCTTTGCAAGCAGCCACGGTGTTGTCTCGTCGATATACTTGTTGCTGCGTCTTGCCGCGCTGAAAATAGCCTCAAGGGCATCTGCGACATGGAAATCGTCCATGCATTTTTCAACCGTCGCCACACTGCCGAGAACGATGTTTTTGAGGTCATCGTCAACAGCCTCCGGCGCTTCGGGAGCTAATATCTCGCCGCCAAAATACTTGTTGGACATCGCAACGGTTCTGTTGACAAGGTTTCCGAGAGTGTTGGCAAGCTCGGAATTGTAGCGCTCGATTATAGTGGTATAAGTTATGGAGCCGTCGGCTGCATAGGGCATTTCGGAGAGCAGATAATATCTTATCGCATCGACGCCGAAATGTCTCACAAGGTCGTCGGCATATATAACATTGCCCTTTGATTTTGACATCTTGTCCGTTCCGAAGAGCAGCCACGGATGACCGAACACCTTTTTGGGCAGCTCAAGGCCGAGAGCCATAAGCATGATGGGCCAATAAATCGTGTGGAAACGGAGAATATCCTTGCCTATGATATGAGCGTCGGCAGGCCAGTACTTATTGAACAGCTCGGAGCTGCCATCCGGGTCGTAGCCGAGGGCGGTAATATAGTTTGAAAGAGCGTCTATCCAAACATAGATAACGTGCTTGTCATCAAAGTCAACCGGAACGCCCCATTTAAAGGACGAGCGCGAAACGCAGAGATCCTGAATGCCGGGCTTTATAAAATTGTTGACCATTTCTTTTTTGCGGCTCTCGGGATAAATGAAGTCGGGGTTAGCCTCGATATAATCCTCGAGCTGCTTCTGATACTTCGACATTCTCAGAAAATATGCCTCTTCCTTTGTCGGAACAAGCTCTCTGCCGCAGTCCGGGCACTTGCCGTCAACGACCTGGGACTCGGTGAAAAAGCTCTCGCAAGGTACGCAGTACATTCCTTCGTACTCGCTCTTATAGATATCGCCCTGCTCATAAAGCTTGCGGAATATCTTCTGAACTACCTTTTCGTGATAGTCGTCTGTCGTTCTGATAAACTTGTCATAGGTGGTGTTGAGCAAATCGCAGATGCTGCGTATCTCCCCCGCCACTTTATCGACATATTCTTTGGGAGAAACACCGGCGGCCTGCGCATATTCCTCTATCTTCTGGCCGTGCTCGTCTGTACCGGTAAGGAAGAACACATCATATCCCTGCATTCGCTTATACCTGGCTATGGCATCGGTGAGAACTATCTCATAAGAATTACCTATATGAGGCTTACGCGATGTGTAAGCGATCGCAGTTGTGATATAATACTTTTCTTTGGACATGATTTGTTTTCCTCCTCGTATGTAAATACTTAATATATTATACCATCTTTTTTATATTTTACAAGACAAAACCGCGCCTTGCGGCACGGTCAACGCGTTTTCTTTTTCATGTTTGCCGAAAGTATACCGCCCACACAGGCGCACGCGATCGCAACCGCCGCCGCAATCGCAGTTTTTATGCTTACACCGCCTCCCGCTGCCGCGGCGGATATAACAACGCAGGCAACAGGCAGAACGGACGAGCAAAGTCCCAACAAAAGCCCGTTCTTTCTTATCGGGCACACGGATATGAATCCGGCCATAAGCGCCGCAGCGCCAGAGCAAATTATTGAAACAGGCGTATAAGCTTCCGATGAAACGCCTTTTTTAAGTATCACCGCCGAGGCTATAGAAAGCAGTATAAAGAATATTGCGACACCCAGCGAGTTTCCTATGAGCAGACTTATCAGCAGCGTTTTTTTTGCGTTCGGCTCTTTTCTCTCTCCCCTTTTTGCAGGCATAAAAAATCCCCCTCATACCGTTTGTTAAAAGGTATGAGGGGAAGTCTGATTTTATGTCAGATTACTCGGCATCCGTATCCTTGTTCTTCTTGCTCTTCTTGCGGCTTGCCTTGCTCTTCGCCTTGGCCTCTTCCATTCTTGCGGCCTTCTCCGCCTCCTGAGCTTCCTTGGCCGCAGCTCTCTCGGCCTCAAGCTTCTCGTTGGCGGTGTTGTTGGTGCTGATAGCCCATCTCATGATTTTAATCTTGTTTCTGTCAGCGCCGGTCTCGATAATAATAGAATCATCCTTAACGGTGACAACGCGTCCGACGATGCCGCCGATGGTGGTGATCTCATCGCCGACCTCGATGCTGTCGCGCATCTGCTGCTCTTCCTTCTGCTTTTTCTTCTGGGGACGGATCATGACAAAATACATGACGCCGAACAGAAGAACCATCATAACGATAAGGGAAATCTGGCTCTTACCGGCATTCGCACCGTTTGCAGCTGTACCGCTGGCAAGATTTAAAAACTGTACTAAATTCATAATGAACCTCCAAATGATAATAGAATAATTATAACTGCTGTTTCTTATTTATGCAAGTATTTATTGAAATTTTTAGACTGACGCAAGCGAAAAAATGTAGTCTTTATGTACAATTCCCGTCTCTATGAAAGATATCCCGCCGCATTCAAAGCCTTTTTCGGTTATTTCGAGCACTATATCGCCGACGGTATCGACCTGCGGGCTCAGCGCCTTGAAGCAGGCCTCTTTGACAGACCAGAGCATTAAAAGCTTCTGATTATCGGAGGCGTATTCGCGTTCGGCGTCGCTGACGCAGATTTTTTTTGCGAGCATCGGATTTATCTTGCGCTTTTTCTCAATATCTACGCCTATCGGGAAGCTGCTTGCCGCGCAAACCGCATAGTCGCCGGAGTGACTGAGTGAAATAAAGCATCCGTCGCACAGCGGTTTTCCGTCGCCGTCGCAGGTTATCGCTATGTCGTCCTCCTCGAGTCCCAGAAAATCGGCCGCCGCACGTCTCGCCGCAAGATTCGCGGCAAGCGAGCGCTTTCTGTCATCCTCGAAGCGCATTTTTAAAACGCGCTCGCGCTTATGAGGACAGAGAAAATCCATTTCACGGCTGTACTGCTCGTCGGTCAGCTCATTTATATTTATAAAAAGTGTCAAAGCCATTATTTTGCGTATATCTTTTGCCCGTCCTCGATTTTTTCGGACGGTATCTTGACTATCTTATCCCCTGCCGAGCAGCCGGAAAGTATCTGATAACGCTCTCCGTCAAAGAGCCCAGTGGTAACTTCCGTTTTCTTAACGGTTCTCGAATCGGCGTCATAGAGATAAACATACGACTTGCCGTCCTCATATTGAATCGATTCGACGGGAATAAGGGTTGCATTCTTCTGAGTTTCGACATCTATGCTCATGTCAACAGAAAGTCCGATTATTATACTCTTGTCGGGCTGCTCGATCATGGCCTTGGCCTCAACCTCGCTGCCGCCCGATGCAGAGCCGAGAATCGAGGTTATGCTCATTGTGCCTGACTCCGAAGCTATAGGGCTTATAAAGCTGACATAACCGCTGAATTTTTTGCCGGTCGCGCCTGTCACCTCGACAGGCTGATCGAGCTTGATTTTATATATATCCTTGCCGCTGACGCTGAATGTAGCAGAAAGCGGATAATACTCAATGACCATACCGCCCGGAGTGCCCGGAAAAAGCTGGCTTATGATTCCGGAAAAATCCTTGGTATCGGAGGTTACGGAAGAAAGAAGAGAGGATATATCAATGTCATCAAGCGAGACGGAGGCGTTACCTTTGGGGGTGTGATACGTCTCTCCGGCGACGATATTTATCTCTCTGACAACTCCGTCGGTTTCAGCTATCCAGCCCTTTTTCAGCGCATTCACGGCTTCGACGGTTTGGTCCAAGTCTTCCTTCGCTGATTCGGCAACCGAGAGATAGAGAGAAGCTAAAGTATCACCGGACTGGAGCTTCAGTATCCCCTGCCGCGCCTTAAGCTCAACCAATTCAAGCTGCGCCGATATCAGCTGCTTTTCCTCGTCGGAAACCGAAAGGAGCTTGAGTATCGACGAAATCTGATTGTTCGCGCCGTTAATTATATTCTCGAGATGCTGCAGTATCTCCGAGGTCTGAGTACCCGACGAAAAGATTCTGTCGACTATTTCTCCGGCAAGCTTACTGTCTCCGAGGAGCTCGGTGAGCTGCTTTTTCCGAGAAACAGTCTCCGGCGTGTCATCCTTGGGCTTTGCCGCATCGACCTTTTTCTGCAGCTCCTCTACCTCTTTCTGCTTTTGCTTTATCTGCTTTGAAAGCGATTCAAGCTGAGAAAATGAGGCGCTTGCATTTGCGGAATACTTTTTATATTGCGACATGGCGGCGTTATAATTATCGCGCTTCTGCGCCACAACATTGCCGAGCGAGCTCGTATCAAACGTCGCAAGCACATCACCTTTTTTCACCGCATCTCCAACTCTGACGTTGACGCTCTTGACATAAGTTCCGTCCAGAATCTCAAGCGATGCACGATTCTCGGAATTAACGGTGCCGGAAAGCTTGAGCGTTTCCGTAATATCGCCTACGGTGACCTCCGCCAGCGCAACCGTGGTTCGATTTTTTTCGCTTATCACAACATAGACGGATATGCCGATGGCGATAATAAGCACCGCAGCAACGATACTGATGACGATCTTTTGCTTTTTATTAAGTATTTTCTTTGTCATCGCAATTCTCCATAAGCTATTTTCTTATATATTACCACTTATGAGCCGCTGAGTTAAAGTATAATTTGTAAACTTTTAAAAAATTCGGATCCGAGCGGCAAAAGCACAGATCCGAATTGTTTTTTAATTGCAGCGTTTCCAAAGCGAGGGTGAAAACAGAGTAAGCACCGGGAAAATTTCCAGTCTGCCTATTATCATGTCCGCGCTGAGCACAAGCTTGCTGAACCATGAGAATCCGCCGAAATTGCCGGCCGGCCCGACTATATCAATGCCGGGTCCGATGTTATTCATGCAGGATATAACGGCGGTTACATTGGTTGTGAAGCTGAAATCGTCAACAGAAACCAGAAGCGTTGACACTATCATAACGATAACATACGCTACGAGATACATGGAAACGTTTCTGACAAGCGACTCCTTCTGAACCTTTCCGTCTATGCGAAGAACCTTGACGCTGCGCGGATGAACGACGCGCTGCATCTCGTTGCGAAGAGCCTTGAATAATATAAGGACTCTCGACACCTTCAAACCGCCGCCGGTAGAGCCCGCGCACGCGCCCATGAGCATGAGCACAACGAGAATATATCGTGAAAGCTCAGGCCAAAGCGAAAAATCAGTGGTAGCAAATCCGGTTGTCGTGATAATCGACGAAACCTGGAAGAAGCTGTGATGAAAAGCGTCAAACCAGCTTGAGAACATTGAGCGAATATTTATTGCTATCACCGTAACCGACACCAAAACGGTTATGATATAGAAACGAAGCTCCTCGTTTTTGAAAACGAGCTTGAAGTCTCTTGCAAGCAGCAGATAATAAATATTGAAGTTCACGCCGAACAGCAGCATGAACACACCTATAACACCCTGAAGATAATAGCTGTCATATGCGCCTATGCTGGCATTTTTTATTCCGAAGCCGCCTGTTCCGGCGGTTGCAAACGAATTAAGCAAGCTGTCAAAGAACGGCATTCCGCCTATGACAAGCAGGATAATTTCGATGACGGTCAAAACTATATAAATTAGATAGAGAATACGCGCAGTCTGACGCATTTTCGAGACGAGCTTTCCGAACGTGGGTCCCGGGCTCTCCGCCCTAAGTATATAGAGCGACTCCGCGTCGTTGTCTTTGCCCTTGGGTATAACAGCGACCAGGAACACAAGCACGCCCATTCCGCCGAGCCAGTGCGAAAAGCTTCTCCAATAGAGCAAGCCCTTTGACATCGCTTCTACATTTGAGAGTACACTCGATCCCGTCGTCGTAAAGCCTGAAACGGTCTCAAAAAAGCAGTCGATAAAGTTCGGTATCTCACGGCTTATAAAAAACGGGAGTGCTCCGAAAAGCGATATTGCAATCCAGGACAGCGAAACTATCGCAAAGCCCTCGCGCACAAAAACTGTGCGCTGCTTCGGCTTTACAATATGCATGAGCTGGCCGACAACAAGAAGAGCCGCTATGCTTATCCCGAAAGCAATAACGCATTTGTACTCCCTGTAGTACAGGGACACCAAAAGCGCCGGGATCATAAAGAGTCCCTCAATACGCAGAATATTGCCTATGTAATTTGCAATAAGTTTATAATTCATTTCAGCTCTCCCGAATCAAGCGTCGGCAAAGATATCGTTTATATCCTTATACATACCCTCTGCGGTGGTGATAACTATTATAGTATCGCCCGCCATGATGTAATCGTTACCGCTCGGGATAATAACTTTTCCCATGCGGTTTATGCAGGCAAGAAGGATATTGTTCTTGAGATTGACTTTTTTTAGCGGTTCGCCGATGCACTTCGTGCTGTCCGTTACGGCAAATTCAAGCGCCTCGACCTTTTCGTCAACTATCCTGTACATAGTCTTGACCGAGCCGCCCGTAGTGTTGTCCATAGCTCTGACATAGCGGATTATCTCATAGCTCGCAAGCATTTTGGGACATATAACGCTGCCGATATTCCTGTCTTTAAAGAGCCTGAGATATTCGGTGCGGTTGATTTTGGTAATGGACTTAGGCACGCCGCACGAATCGGCATACATGGAAATGACAAGGTTTTCTTCATCGATATTTGTCAGCGAAATAACGGCATCCGTCTCCTCGATTCCCTCGGAGGAGAGCAGATCCTGAAGCGTTCCGTCGCCGTTTATTATTACGGCGCTCGGCAGACGCTCCGAAAGTGCGCGGCACTTTTCAAGCTTTTGCTCGATTATCTTAACATTGACGCCGCTCTTTATAAGCTCTTCCGCAAGATAAACCGCGATTTTGCTTCCGCCGATTATCAGCACGTCTCTTATCTTCTGATTGCTTATTTTAAGCGCTTTGAGCATCTTGACAAGCTCGCTGCGCGGGGCGGTGACGGTTATCTTGTCGTTTGCCCGAAGCTCAAAGCTTCCGTCGGGGATGCAGACCTCGTCTCCCCTCTCCACGGCGCAGACAAGTATCTTTACGCCGCGCAGAACATCAGAGAGCCTTTCAAGCCTCTTGCCGACCAACGCGCAGTTCTCCGTCAGCTTAAGCTCGACTATCTCGACGCGACCCTTGGCAAAGGTATCGCGTTTGAGGAAGCTCGGGAACTGGAGAATACGGAATATCTCACGCGCAGCCGTAAGCTCGGGATTAACGGTCATGGAAAGGCCGAAGTCGTCGCGCATATACTGAATCGACTGAACATAGTCGGGATTGCTCATGCGGCAAATCGTGTGGCGGCAGCCGAGCTTTTTTGCAAGGATACAGCAAAGCAGATTTATTTCATCCGCAGAGGTTGCGGCAATGAGCAAATCGCTGTTTGCGACATCCGCCTCCTCCTGCGTCTGGAGCGTAACTCCGTTTCCGTCAACAACAAGCACATCGAGCTTATGCAGAGAGTCCTCAAGCACATCGGGATTATTATCTATAACCACGATGTCGTGACCCTCCGCAAGGAGCTGTTTTGCTATATTGTAACCCACCTTGCCGTCGCCGACAATAACAATTTTCATTTAAAGTTCCATCCAATCAAAGTAATGGTAATGGGAAAAATCCTCATCAATATTATATCGTTCTTTTTTAATATAGCAATAGCAAATGTTAACAATTACGCCATAACAATTTTGTGGAAAATTTTCTTTCCCTTTTTGACTATCGCCGGGTTTGCGGCAATTTCATCGGCAGTAAGCGAGAAGTCAAGGCTCTTTATCTTCTCGTCGTTTACGCTGACGCCGCCCTGCTCGATAAGTCTTCTCGCCTCGCCTCTCGATTTGGCAAGTCCTGCCTTGACAAGAATATCTATAATGCCTATCTTTCCGTCGGCAAAATCGGCTGCGTTGAGCTCCGTGGACGGCATATTGTCAGAATCCGCTCCGCCGCCGAACAGCGCCCTTGCGGCCTCCTGAGCCTTGTTTGCCTCGTCCTCGCCGTGGACGAGCTTTGTCAGCTCATATGCGAGAATCTCTTTTGCCTTGTTGAGCTGGCTGCCCTCCCACTTGTCCATTTCGTCTATCTGCTCGAGAGGCAGGAAGGTAAGCATACGGATGCACTTGAGAACATCGCTGTCCGCAACATTTCTCCAATACTGATAGAACTCGTAGGGAGATGTCTTGTTGGGGTCGAGCCACACGGCGTTGCCCGCGGTCTTGCCCATCTTGTTGCCCTGGGAGTCGGTCAGGAGAGTTATGGTCATCGCGTGGGCATCCTTGCCGAGCTTCTTGCGTATAAGCTCGGTTCCGCCGAGCATATTGCTCCACTGATCGTCGCCGCCGAACTGCATATTGCAGTCGTAGTTCTTGAACAGATAGTAGAAGTCATAGCTCTGCATTATCATATAGTTGAACTCAAAGAAGCTGAGTCCCTTTTCCATGCGCTGTTTATAGCACTCGGCGCGGAGCATATTGTTGACGGAGAAGCACGCGCCGACCTCGCGCAAAAGCTCGATATAATTGAGGTTCAACAGCCAATCGGCGTTATTAACCATCTGCGCCTTGCCCTCGCCGAAGTCAATAAAGCGCTCCATCTGACGCTTGAAGCACTCCGCGTTATGGTCAATGTCCTCGCGAGTGAGCATCTTTCTCATATCGGTTCGACCCGAGGGGTCGCCTATCATTGTAGTGCCGCCGCCGATAAGAGCTATCGGCTTGTTGCCCGCCATCTGGAGTCTCTTCATAAGAGTGAGCGCCATGAAGTGGCCTGCGGTAAGGCTGTCTGCGGTGCAGTCAAAGCCGATATAAAACGTGGCCTTGCCGTTGTTGACCATCTCTTTGATTTCCGGTTCGTTCGTCACCTGCGCGATAAGTCCGCGCGCGACGAGCTCTTCATAAATTCCCATAGTTATTTTTCCTTTCATTTTGTTCATAAAATTAAAAAGCCTCCGCACGGAGAACCGTGCAGAGGGCGAATTACCGCGGTACCACCTCTGTTCACTCCTTGCGGAGCCTCAGGAGCATTGCGCTCTGCGTATAACGCACGCCTGCGGCTCGGCCTACTCTCTTTCAGCCGCGCAGCTCAAGGATGTATTTCGCCGCCCTGCCGCGTCCCCTTACAGCGCCCGGAGACTCTCTTTGCCGGCATAAAGCGGTTACTTCTTCCCGTCACAGCTTTTAAAATATGCAGCCATTATAAACCATCCTTCGAAACTTGTCAACAGCGATATTATTTGTAATTTATTTTATATATACTACATTTATTGCATACTTCTGCAACTTGTGGTAAAATATGTATGTTTATCCGAAAACTAAAAGCATCAAGGAGTTAATCGCAAATGGCTGAATACAACTTCAAAACGGGTGTGAGTGCCGGAGAATACAGAGCTTTCCTCAACAGCTCCCCCGCCTATTGCTTCACCCAGCTGCCCGAATGGTCGGAGGTAAAGGACAACTGGGCTCACGACATATGTATGCTCTATAAGGACGGCGTGCCCGCAGTCGGCGCCCTGCTGCTGATAAGGCATCTGCCGTTGGGCAAGAAGCTCATATACTCCCCCAGAGGTCCTGTCGGCGATTTCGGCGACAGAGAGGCAATGCGTGAGTTTGCCGCAGAACTGAAAAAATACGCAAAGAAAATCGGCGCAATCGCAGTAAAAATCGACCCGTTCGTAATAAGAGAAAATTATGAAAATCAAAAAGCCGCAGACTTCGGCAACTCATTTGACGAGACTGTGAGCGTCATGCAGGAATGCGGATTTATACACAGGGGCTTCAGTCTCGACATAAATGCGTATTTTCAGCCGAGATTCAATATGGCTGTTCCGCTGTTTAACGAAAACGGGCCTATCGACAGCGCGGGATTTCTGAAGGCAGTGCCCAAAAAGACCCGCTACTACATGGGTTCATTCCACAATTCAAAAGGCATTGAATTTATAAAGGCCGACCCGGACGACGACCTTTCTGAGTTTGTCCGCCTTCTCGGGCAGACCGAAAAGCGCCAAGGCATATCACTCAGAAACGAGGAATATTTCAAAAAAATCCGCCACGCATTCGGCGACAGAGCGGTCATATATTATGCGCGAATGCACCTTGACAGATATGTTGAATATCTCGAGGGCTTGATAGCAAAAAAACAGAACATCCCCGAGAACACGCGCAAGCTTGATGAGGCAAGGACTCTTATAGAAGAAAAAGGTAATACGGTAAACCTCGCCGCAAGCCTTGTTATAATGCCCGACCCGCAGGCAAAGCTCAAAATTGCCGAATATCTTTATGCCGGCTCCGATCTCTCCGTACTCTCCACTCTTTGCGCATCGGTCGGACTGATATATGCGGGCGTCTGCGATTCGATTGACGCGGGCTGCGACTACTTCAATCTCGGCGGAGTTGACGGAAGCTTTGAAGATCATCTTTCAAAATTCAAGATAAAGTTTGTGCCACATATTTTTGAATATGTCGGTGAATTTGATATGCCGGTTGACAAAATCATGTATCTCGGCTTTGAGAAGCTTCTTCCGGCGGCAAAGAAGGCAATTAAAAAGATAAGGAAATAAGGCAGGTAATCAAATGAAAGTTAAAAACGAAAGAGGTTCTGTGATAAACAGAATATTTAAAGACAACAAATACTGTTGGCTCGCTTTCGGCTGCTCGGCCGTCATAATGCTGATAGTTTATATCTGCTACAGCCTCATACCGTTCGGTGACGTCACCATTCTGAGAATGGATCTCTATCACCAGTACGGCCCGCTTTTTGCGGAGTTCTATGACCGCGTTACTCAGATGAAGAGCTTCCTCTACTCGTGGAATACGGGTCTCGGAGGCAGCTTCCTGGGCAACTTCTATAACTATCTGTGCAGTCCGCTCTCGATAGTTATGCTTATCTTCGGTCATAAGAATATGCCCGAGGCGATAGCAACAATGATTCTTCTTCAGGCAGCATTCTCAAGCGCGAGCTTCTGCTACTATCTCAAGAAGTCGTTCGGCGAGCACTCCCCCGTGACCGCTGCGTTCGGTGTGCTCTACTCATTCTGCGGTTTCTTCATCGCATATTACTGGAACCTGATGTGGCTCGACGCCATGGTTCTTTTCCCGCTGATGATTCTCGGAATTGAACGCATCATCAACGAACGCAAGCCCGCTCTCTATATCTTCTCGCTGTCGATGACTCTGCTCACGAGCTATTACATGGGCTTTATGGCGTGCATCTTCGCAGTGCTCTATTTCCTTGTCTATTACTTCGGCCGCTACAATATCACCGACACTACGAAAGTTCTCGAGGTCTACACCGACCCCGACGGCAAAGAATACAGCAAGCTCAAGGACAAAATAAGATATAACTCTTTTCTTTCCGACGGAATAACCTTTGCGCTTTCGAGCGTAACGGGCGCGGCTCTTGTCGCATTTGCACTCATCCCCGTCTATTTCATTCTTCAAAGCTGCTCCGCAACGAGCGGCACTTGGCCGGAGAACGTGAAATCATATTTCAATATATTTGATTTCCTCGCAAACCATCTCGCAAGCGTCACGCCCACCATAAGAAGCAGCGGCACCGATGTTCTTCCCAATGTTTACTGCGGTATAGCGACGGTCATACTCGTCCCGCTTTACCTTTTCTGCAAGCGCATACCCTTAAAAGAGAAGATTGCAAATGTGCTTCTGCTCGGGCTGATATATTTCAGCTTCAATCTCAATGTGCTCAACTATATCTGGCACGCTTTCCATTTCCCGAACGACCTGCCCTACAGATTCTCGTTCATGTATTCATTTATACTGCTCACCTTGGCATATAAGGCGTTCAGACACATTACAGAATTTTCCGGCAAGGAGCTGCTCGGCGCGGGCGTTGCCGTGCTGTCGGGAATAGTTATAATCCAGAAAGTCGGCTCGAAAAATGTTGACGAGACAACCGTAATTATAAGTCTGCTGTTTGTCGTGCTCTATACGCTCATATTCTATCTCTTCTCGACAAAAAAGTATCAGGCTTCGGCTATGGCCGTTCTGCTGCTCTGCTGCGTATGCGCCGAGGCGATAAGCGCGGACACCGATAATTACAGCATGGACAGAACAAAGGAAGAATACGCCGGAGATTATCAGGATTTCAGAGATATTAAAAAAGAGCTCGACGAAATAGAGGGCAATGACACCTACCGCATGGAGCTCACCTCGCTCAGAGCGCGTATGGACCCCGCGTGGTACAACTATAACGGCGTATCCACATTCTCCTCCATGGCATATGAAAAGCTTGCTAATCTCCAGGAGCAGCTCGGTCTTTTCGGAAACTATATCAACAGCTACACTTATAATCCTCAGACTCCGGTCTACAATTCGATGATGTCACTCAAGTATATAGTTGACAATAACGAATACAACCCGCCGCTCAACAACAAGTTATATGAATATGTCGGCTCCTCCGGCAAGTTCCACGCATACATGAACAAATATTGGCTCCCGATAGCCTACTGCGTCAACAGCGATATAACCTCATGGAGCTATGATTCCGACAACCCGTTTGAGGTTCAGAACGATTACTTTTTCCGCTCAACGGGAATTGAAGACGTATTCAAAAAGCTTGATATCAAAGATTCTTATTTCTATAACATCGATCCCATTTCAATCGGTCTCGATACCGGCTATATGAACTACTACAAGACTTCCGCGGATACCACCGGAACAATTTCGTTCACAATGTCGACCGAGAAAGACCAAAATGTCTATCTGTTCGTTGAGTCCTCGGGAATCGAAGACGTGCTTATTTCCGTCGGTTATGAGCAGTATTCCCAGAACACAAGCCGCGAATATGTCTATGACCTCGGCGTTTGCAAGGCCGGAACTCCGATAACCGTCGAGATGACCGTCAAGGACGACATCAACAGCGCTTCGCTCAATTTCTTCGCCTATGCGCTCGATGACGAAAAATTCGAAGAGGGTTATGAAAAGCTCAACAGCGGTGCTTTAAATATCGACAGCTTCACCGACACCGAGATAACGGGTACGCTGAACGCCTCTAAGGACGGCATAATTTACACATCCATCCCCTACGACGATGGCTGGAAGATTACCTTAGACGGCAAAGAGGTCGCCAAAGACGATATCGTTGCTATTGGCGACGCGCTGCTCGGAGTCAAGGTAAGCGCAGGAAACCACAGTGTAAAATTCAAGTACACTCCGCGCGGAATGGTGCTCGGACTCGGGATATCGGCTGTTACGGCACTCATTCTCATTGCCGTTGCGGTTCTTCTGAAAAAGAGAAAGGACAATCGGCCTCAGCCCGTTTTTGCGGCAAGCGAAAATGTTGCAGCCGACACAGCGTCTTCGGATACTGCGGAGGCAGACAGCGCCTGTTCGTCTGATATCGCAACAACGGATGAATCAAAAGCAGACAAAAGCGACAAAACAGAATAAATAACGCAAATGCGCTGCCGTATAAACTGCGGCGGCGCATTTTAAAAGAGGTGGCTAAATGCTGAAATTCAACAGCGACGGCAAGTTCAAAATAATGCAGATAAGCGACGCGCAGGATCTCCCGCTCGTTCGCAAGAGCCTTGTCCGAATGATAAACAGAGCCTGTGATGTTCTGCAGCCCGACTTGGTTTTATTTACGGGTGACAACATACTCGGCAACCATATAAACGATGCCGTGATAGGCACTAAGCAGATAGCCTCGGGCCATGACGCGACAAGAGCGCGTGTAGAGCGGGCAATAAAGCACATAGTTCTTCCGCTCGAAAAAAGAAAAATCCCGTTCGCCGTGCTGTACGGCAACCACGACGACATGAATTGCATAGAAAAAGCCGAGCAGTCGGAAATATACGGCAGCTATTCATCGTGCATCGGAAGCGGCTCGGATATAGGGGCAGGCTGCGGCACATATGATATCCCCATAATGTCCTCCGACGGGAACAAGCGCGCTTTCACCGTGTGGATGCTCGACTCGGCAGGAAAATATGCAGACGGCAGCCGCTACACAACCGTAAGCCGCGACAAAATCGATTGGATGCTGCGCAGAAACAAAGAGATACAAAAAGACTTCGGCGTTCTCCCCTCTTTTGTGTTTCAGCACGTGCCGATCCCGGAGACCGTTAGACTGATACGGGAATGTAAAAGAAAGCCTGAATGCATTGAACATGACGGACATTTTTATGAGCTTGACCCCCAAAAAGCCCACGGCACACTCGGCGAATATCCGGACGTATGCTCTGAAAATGTCGGCGAATTTGAAGCATTGAAAGAAATGGGCGGCGTGCTCGCCGCGGTTGCGGGACACGATCATCTCAACTGCTTTGAGGGAAAAGTCGATGATATAGACATAATTCAAACCGCTTGCGCTTCGTTCAGGTGCTACGGAAACGAAATGCGCGGTGTGCGGCTCTTTGAGCTTGACGAGCGCAAGCCGTTTGAATACAGCACAAGAGCGGTAACATATTTTGACTTGTTCAAAAAAACTCCGCTTTCGGTCACGCGATATATAAACGACGCGGACGATAAAGAGAAGCTCAAATACGGCATATTGGCTGGAACTGCGGCGACGGCGGCTATAGGCGCGCTGATGATAGCTGTCGGCAAACGAAAATAAGAAGAGGAAGTATGGTGTGAATCATACTTCCTCTTCTTTCAGTCAAGATGATATCTTGGCTTGCCGACGCTCTTTTTGCCGTATTCAACAGCCTCTGTCGGGCAAAGGCATATGCAAGCCATGCAGTGGGTGCAGTTTTTGCCCCATACGGGTCTTTGGTCTTTCAGCTCGATATTGTTGAGCGGGCAAAACTTCACGCATTTCCCGCAGCCGATACATTTATCGGTTGCCGTAAAGGCATCCGCCTTGACAAATAATTTGTAGAACACAGGGTTCACTATATCGCTCATGAACCTGTCATAGACGTTCCTTCGCGGTTGAGGAAACTTTTCGCCCGCGTTCAGAGTCTCGCACGCATTTTTGATATCCGGCTGAGCTTTTTCGATTATTCGCGCGGCCTGCTCGGGGCTCGGTACGCCGAACATTGCAACATAGTTTTCGGGCATCACTATCTGCTTGACGCCCATATAGTCAAAGCCCTTTCTCTCGCAGAGCCTGCGGATATATTTATCGGCATCGCCTATCTCGCCGCCGCAGTCCATAATGAACCACACTTTAAAATCTCCGCCGAACTGCGTCTCGTCTATCCATTTCTCGACGATATGCGGAATACGCCAGCCGTAGGTCGGCACGACAAAAACAAGGCGCTTATCGGCAGTTACTTCAGAGATATCCCAAGCCTTTATTCTCTCGTTCATGTCGAGCAGACTGTCTCCGAGCGAATCTGCAATATGACGGGCAATATATCTGCTGTTTCCCGTTCCGGTAAAATATAATATCATTTTATCGTCTCCAAGCTGCTGTTTTTCTATGTAGCGTCGGTAAAGCACTTATACACTTGCCACATAAGGGTTATATTAAAGTATATCAGAAACCGTGCGTGTGTTGCAACAAAAAGTTATTAAAGCTAAAAACCGAGTCTGAAACTCGTCTTGCTTTTTATTAACTTTGTGTGAATATTTATATAAATATATTGACAAGTTTCGTTTAAAGGTATATTATAGGAACAGAAACCAAAAGGAGTTGATACCCTTGAAGAAAACACTGTACAGCTTGATGCTCAGCGATGAGGTAGTCCGTGAAGCGGACAGGTTAGCTCACCAAAAGGGCACCAACAGATCCAATCTGATAAATCAGATACTTGCCGAATATTTCGGCATGGTAACTCCGCAGAGGCGGATAAACGATGTGTTTCAAGCTATCGAAGAAGCGGTTGCCTCATATGGGCAGCTTGTTCCGTTCTTTACTCCGAACGACCTTACAATGTCGCTCAAGAGCAGCTTGGAATATAAATACCGCCCCACCGTCAAATACGAAGTGGAGCTGTATGAAAACGGACAGGATTCAATCGGAGAGCTGTCGGTAATATTCCGCACTCAGAGTGCGGCGCTTATCTCCGATATGACCGATTTCTTCCGTCTGTGGCACAGTATCGAGCAGAAGTACCTCCCACATTACGGAGTGGAGAATATCGACTATGCTCTCTACTACAACAAGCTCTGCCGCAGTATAGTCGTGCCGAAAAAGAACTCCTCAACAGAGGAACTGGCGCGGGCTATATCCGGATATATCGAACTGTTTGACAGCCTTATGAAAGGCTTCCTTGCCGGCAGATATTCTCCGGCAGATATCGAGCACTGCTACGCCGAGTATATCGCGCGGCAGTCAATAATAATATAACTTATTTTCCTATGAAGCAGGTGATTTTATGAACACTCAAAACTATACTCAGAAGACCGTTGAGGCAATACAGAACGCACAGAACATAGCAAGAGAAAACGATAACCAGTCTCTCGTCCCGGAGCATCTGCTCTATTCGCTGCTCGACCAGGACGGCGGGCTTATCCCCTCTCTGTTCAAAAAAATGGGCGTTGACTGCAACACCGTTCTCGGCGAGCTTGATTCCTATATTTCAACTCTCCCCAAGGTTTCCGGCGGCGAGATGTATCTTTCCTCGGAGACCGACCGCGTTATCCGTACCGCCGAAAAGACGGCGAAGAGCATGAACGACGAATATGTGTCGGTTGAGCATCTTATGCTCGGCATATTCGCAAATATGACTCCGGAAATCAGACAGATATTTAATTCTCACGGCATAACCAAGAACGCTTTTGCCGAGGAGCTCTCAAAAGTCAAGACAAGCCCGATAACCAGTGACAACCCCGAGGACACCTATGACGCTCTATCGAAATACGGCACCGACCTTGTCAAGCGCGCCCGTGAAAACGAGCTTGACCCCGTTATCGGTCGTGATACCGAAATAAGAAACGTTATACGTATCCTTTCGAGAAAGACCAAGAACAACCCCGTGCTTATTGGTGAGCCCGGCGTCGGCAAAACCGCAATCGCGGAGGGTCTCGCGCAGAGAATCGTCCGTGGCGATGTGCCCGAGGGACTTAAAGATAAGACTGTTTTCAGCCTCGACATGGGTTCCCTTATCGCCGGCGCTAAGTACCGCGGCGAATTCGAGGAGAGGCTCAAGGCCGTGCTTGAGGAGATAAAAAAATCCGAAGGCAGGATACTGCTCTTCATTGACGAGCTGCATACGATAGTCGGCGCAGGCAAGACCGAGGGCAGCATGGATGCGGGCAACCTCTTAAAGCCCATGCTTGCAAGAGGTGAGCTGCACTGCATCGGCGCAACCACGCTCGACGAATACCGCAAATATATCGAAAAGGACGCCGCCCTTGAGCGTCGTTTCCAGCCCGTTATGGTCAACGAACCCACCGTAGAGGACACAATATCGATACTCAGAGGCCTCAAGGAGCGCTACGAAGTCTATCACGGCGTCCGTATACACGACAGCGCACTCGTTGCCGCCGCTACCCTTTCGGACAGGTATATTACAGACCGTTTTCTGCCCGATAAGGCAATCGACCTTGTCGACGAGGCCTGTGCCTCCATACGCACCGAAATAGATTCCATGCCCTCCGAGCTTGACGATGTACGCCGCAAGATAATGCAGCTTGAAATCGAAGAAATGGCTCTTAAAAAAGAGACCGACAAGCTCTCCAAGGAGCGTCTTGAGAAGCTCGGCGCAGAGCTTGCCGAGCTCAAGGACAGGTTCAACGAGATGAAATCCCGCTGGGAGGCCGAAAAGCAGAGCGTTGACGAGGTCAAGAAGCTCAAGTCGGAAATCGAGCAGACCAACGCAGATATTGAGCAGGCTCAGCTTCACTACGAATACGAAAAAGCGGCAAAGCTCAAATATTACGATCTGCCCTCCCTCGAAAAGCGCCTTGCCGAGGCCGAGAAAAAGAGCGAGCAGCACACAGATAATACGCTCGTTCACGACACCGTGACCGAGGAAGAAATAGCCACAATAGTCGCAAAATGGACGGGCATACCCGTTGCAAAGCTCATGGAGGGCGAGCGCGAGAAGCTGCTCCACCTCGATGACGTTATTCATCAGCGCGTTGTGGGACAGGATGAGGCCGTGCAGAAGGTTACGGAGGCTATACTCCGCTCCCGTGCAGGTATCTCCGACCCCAACAAGCCAATAGGCAGTTTCCTGTTCTTAGGCCCCACCGGCGTAGGCAAGACCGAGCTTGCAAAGGCTCTTGCGGACTGCCTGTTTGACGACGAGCACAATATGGTTCGTATCGATATGACCGAATACATGGAGAAATACTCCGTCTCGCGTCTTATCGGAGCGCCGCCCGGATATGTCGGATACGATGAGGGCGGTCAGCTGACCGAGGCTGTGCGCCGCAAACCCTACTCAGTTGTGCTGTTCGATGAGATTGAAAAGGCTCACCCGGATGTATTCAATATTCTGCTCCAGGTGCTTGACGACGGCCGTATAACCGACAGTCAGGGACGCACCGTGGACTTTAAGAACACTATCATCATTCTGACCTCGAACCTCGGCAGCCAGTACCTGCTCGACGGCATCGACGAGAACGGCAACATCTCCGAGGAGGCGCGCGAGGGCGTTATGAACGAGCTGCGCCGCAGCTTCCGTCCCGAGTTCCTCAACCGTCTTGACGAGACGATATTCTTCCGTCCGCTGACGAAAGATAACCTCAAAGGTATCATCGACATCATGCTCGATTCCCTTAAAAAGCGTCTTGCCGATAAGAGCCTCGGACTCGAAGTTACCGACGCCGCCAAGGAGCTTATCATCGACCGCGGTTTCGATCCCGTATACGGCGCAAGACCGCTTCGCAGATATCTGCAGAGCAGCCTTGAGACCCTCGTTGCGAGAAAGATTCTCTCCGGCGACCTTGACGCGGATTCGACAATCACCGTTGACGTTGAAAACGGCGAACTCGTCTGCAAGTAAACAAATCTATAAGCCCGACCGTGCGGTTAACGCTGCGCGGTCGGGTTCTTTTTATGTCAAACGGTGCATGGGGCGACGGGCATAACGGGGGCAACGTATATATGGCCTCATACTGGGAAAAGGTTGCGGATCAGATAACGGCGCTCGTGAAAAAATATGACTTTGACGGCGTGGATATCGACTGGGAATATCCCTCAACCGCGGATAACTGGAAAAGATATGACAGCTTTATTCAGAAGCTTCACCGTGATTTGAAGGCATATAAAGAGGATTCCGTAATTTCTACAGCCCTTTCGGCGGGGGCTCTCGGACTGTCCAAGGAAACCTTTGACTGTATCGACCGGATTCAGTTCATGGCATATGACGGAAACGACGCGGACGGATATCAGAGTTCTCTCCAACAGGCCGAGGAGGGACTGCACAGCTTTAAGTTAAACGGCGCGGATATCAGCAAAATAAATATCGGCATAGCCGTTTACGGCAGACCGTTAAACGGTGCGGCATTTTGGGCATCGTGGCGCGCGCTCGAGAGCGCGAATTATTGGGAAAGCAAATATTACAATATTCCCGACTCAAATCAGATATATGACGGTACTTTCTGCGCCCCGGCTCTTGCAGGAGACAAAACGGCATATGCCCTGCTGAGCGGTGCGGGCGGTGTTATGATATTCAGAGCGGATTGCGACAAACCGGCGGACGATCCGAATTCGGTAACAGGCGAAATTCAAGACGCACTCAACAGATATGTGACAGGATGGTAAAAAGCGAAAACAGGCGGGAGAAATTCCCGTCTGTTTTTTTACAGCCGTATATAACAGAAGGACTGCTGACGCTTATCGCGGCAACAGCCCAACTGCTAAGAGATATGAGAACAGAGGTATTTTCAAATTAATAAGCCGTACAAATTCAGTACTTTACTTAATTACAGCTCAATTATAGCACAGAAAAATATAAAGTACAGCACTTTAAAGAAATATGCAACAGAAATACCGGAAATGTTTCTATTTTTATCCTTGCCCGACAACGTCCTCAAGAAAATCGGTCTCTCTGACTTCTCCGTCCTTTGATATTCGCAAAGTTTTTATTTCGTTATGACCGAAGTCGACGTTGAAATCGGCGTTGAGCATTTCGCAGACTATGTGCGCTCTCGTGTCCTCGCCGCGAGTCTCATAAAAACGGGCAACACAATCCCCGCTTCCGTCCTCGCAGAACTTCAACGCGGTCATTATGATATTGTCCCTGTCAACAGAGAGAAATCCCTTTCTCTGCGGCAAAACACCCTTATGGAAGCTCTCAGGAACAGCCGCGGGACGGATGTTGAACATTGCGGCTTCGTTCATAATATCGCTCTTCTCCGCCTCGCCGTCACAAACAAAAACACCGTATTCAAATCTCTGTATTCCCTCGTCGGTAAAGTTAAAGTTCGCCGCCGGGCGATTGGAATAGTGGTCTGCGAAGATAACGTTTCTGATGACCGTAAGGCGCAGGTCGTTGTCCGGACAGTCATAGGAATACTTTGAGTCGTTTAACAAGGCGAGCGTTCTTCTGCCGCCGTCGTCAAAGCTTATCGCGCCCCAGCGTCCCGCAGGCTCTTCTTCGCCGTTTGTCGGGCGCTTGATATATGCGCCGGGAATTTCATAGGTGTTTATCCTGTTCTCGCCGCCAACGGGAAAGCTCATTTTCAGCAGCGTGAAGTTCTCCGTCCAAAGCGCCTTGCACTTTGAGCGCAATATTCTCTGCCCGCTTGCAAGAATAAAATCCTGAACGAGATATGAGCCGCCGAAGCTGTGCCGGGTTCTTATGACGGCTCTTGCGTTGCCGTCCTCCACAAGCTCAATCTTTTCGAGCTTCATAATGCCCTTTATATCGTGGAATCTGAACACCATGTGCGCCCATGTGTCCGTCTTGCTGTCGCTTATTACCGTAGGTACGGCTATAGGTTTGTCTTCGGATGCGTAGTCGTATCCGCTTTTCTTGTCAACGAGCGAGGTTATGAAGCCCGTGTGCTCATTGAAGCTGACTTTCAGATACTCGTTCTCCATTGAGAAGTCATGAGCGGAAACATCGGTATCAATATGCACCTCCGGCAAGTCGCTGTTCTCGTTCCAGCAGGGCTTGAGCCAATAGACGGCATATCCCACAGCGGGAACATCCGCAATAAAGACTGTATCAAGATGACTGTCGTTTGAGCGCGAGGAGCGGACGTTGCTGAATATAACGTCGTTGCCCGCGTCGTCTTTCACCTGCTTTGACGGATGATATGTTCTGACAGGCACCTTTATCGGGAACGAGAGCGGGTTGAACACGACTACGGGACGCGGGAATTTGCCGCAGGAGTGACCTCTGACCTCACATACGGGGTCGGAAACTCCGTCTATCCAAGTGTCTATTCTGCGCGCAATTCGCAAAAAAGCCTCGTTTTGTATTCTGTCCGATATGGTCAGCGCATGACCCATAGCGGCATTGACGTCGTCATATGCCTCCATTATCGAACAGCCGCAGAGAATATCGTGGAACTGATTGAAGCAGACATCGCGCCACGCCTCTTTGACATCCTCGGTTCTGTCCCGCATACCCGCGGTCTTTGAAGCGACGGTCGCAAAGGCTTCGGAGAAATAAAGAGAATTTTCAAGTCTTCTGTTGAGCTGCTTTACAAGGCTCGTTGCGGAATAGCAGCCGCTCGCATGATGCTGAAGATCGTCCTTCCAAATCGGGAGCTCGACCTTTTCAAGGCAGTGCGCCTCAAAGAAAGCGTCAGGCGAAGAGAATATCATATCGTGATATCCGTCTTTTTTAAGCTGAGATTCAAGATATTCTATGCACCGTCTTGTCGGGCCGCCGCCGTGGTTGCCTACGCCGTAGAAAATCATCATGCCGTGATTTTCCTCGGCCATCAGCTTTTCGGAAAAATCGCGCGTTCGGCTAATATCTTCGGCACTGTTCGCGCCGTATCCGCTCTCGGCGGGTATCCTGAAAGTCGGTATCCGAGTGCCGTCAAGGCTCTCCCACGTGAACATATTGGGTATCTCGGCGTTCTCATGCGGTCCGGGACGCATCATAACATATGCGTTCATGCCGCCGTTTTTTATGAGCTGAGGAAGCATTCCGCTGTGGCCGAAAGAGTCCACGTTATATGCGGTTTTGCATATCCTGCCGAATTTTTCGTTGTAGTAGAGCTGCGAATAGAGTGCCTGGCGGGCAAAGCTCTCCGCCGAGGGGATGTTGCAGTCCGGCTGAACCCACCAGCCGTTTACGGGCACCCAACGCCCCTCCTTTACTCTCTCCCGTATCTCCTCGAACATATCGGGGGCTATTTCCTCGACCCACTTGTAATAAGACGCGGACGAGCAGGTGAATACGAAATCCGGATACTCATTGAGCCTGTCGAGCGCACTGCGGAAGGTCTGAAGTACCTCTCCGCAGCCCTCCTGCCAGCGCCAGAGCCAAATGGGATCGAGATGCGCGTTACCTATCAGATGAACTTTTCGTTCGTTTGACATTTGTTTCCCTCCTAAAAGAAGTTTGTTTCCGTTTTATCAAAGGCAATCCCTGCCGTTTATCCTGTCTATGAGCGGCCGCGAAGCTTTTTCGGGACTGTATTTTTCCGCCTCTCTCAATGCCGAAAGCCGCATTGAATTCCATTTTTCCGGATTATCAGCAATATCGGCAAGCACTTTTGCGAGTTTTTCCGAATTGCAGTTTTCTATTATAACTCCCGTCCTGCCGGGTACAACAAACTCCGAATTATATTTCCAGTCGCTCGCTATCACTGGCACTCCGGCGGACATTGCGTCTATAAGCGTTCCTGCAAAGCCCTCGCCGCGATAATAGGTCGGAAACAGCAGCGCAAAATAGGATTTCAGCGTTTCGGTGCTCCTGTCGGCATCTATCGCGCCGCCGCAGCGGATGAAATCGGGGAACGTTTTTTTAAGCTCTGAGAAGCGTTCTTCGTAATCCTTATCGACCTGCCCGAAAACATCGAGCGTGTATACCGTCCGTCCGAGGCGGCTGTTGACAGTCTTTACGGCGTCCATAGCATCCTCTATCCCCTTTTCTTTCATCACGCGCGAAAAGGTGCAGAGCTTATACGGCTCGCCGTCGGGATATTCAAGCTCTTTCTCCGACAGTGAGTTGAGCTTTTTGAAGTTATGCATAACTACCGCATTATCAAAGCCGCGCTCACAGAGAGCCGTTTTCATTGTTTCCGATTCCACATATATAGCGTCGAACTTTTTCAGCAACCCGACAAGCCATTTGTGACTTTCCAGAAAAGTATCGAGCCAACCGCCGATAACTATATAGTGTATCCTGCGGCGATAAAATTTGTTATAAGTCAAAAACAGCGGCGCAAAAAAACGCAGTCCCCTGTTTGCAGGCATCATTATTACATTTTCGCAGCCCTTGAACAGCCTCAAAACATCTACCGCCATCCTCGGCATGGCTTTAAATCCGCCGCAGCTGTCCGCAACGGCAACCTGAGTCTCGCCGAGTCGGTTTTTCAATTCCTCCGTCACGGTTTTCGTCTTGACCGTTTGGCCGTTGAGCAAATTGCGCCCTATTCCGAAATGACCGCAAACGCCCGCTTTTTTCATTGCCTCTCCATATCCTTTCAGCTCAAAATAGCTTTTGCAAAAATCCGATTATTCTGAGAATATAAGTAGATAATAACAGACGAACCGTTTTCGCGCAATACTTTTTTGGATTTTATCACCAAAAATACGAATGAAAAATATAATATATGCCTAAAAATCGGCAGTCCCGAAGCAATACACTTCAAGACTGCCGTGTTGATCGTTTTATTTTCTTTTACCGCAACTCAGTCCTCGGTCTCTTCGGTTTCCGCAAGCTCCTCCCAATCCTCGAGCTCGCCGCATCTGCGAAGATACTCGTGCCCGCCGTCAACGGCACACGCTCTGCAGGAGCAGAATTTGAAATCGTGACATGATTTGCTCTCTATAATATCTCCGCACTTCTTGCATCTTATTGCGTTTCTTATTATTTTAAGCATATTGTACACCTCTTTTTGATTTTACAGCTCTAATTTCATATAGATAAGTTCCCGATATCCGCCTATCCGAGAATTGAAGCCCCTGGGGTTTCTGCCGTATTCCGTAAATCCGACATTTTTATAGAGCGCAACAGCATTTAAATTCGATGCCATAACCTCAAGCTCAAGCTGGGTGTAGCCCGCTTTTCTCGCGCATTCTATGCACGCCTCGGTCAGCGCACGCCCTATTCCGAGTCCCCAGAACTCCTTTGCGATGCCTATACCGAAATCCGCACGGTGCTTTACTTTGTATCGGCTTCCCACCGCCATGATTCCCGCAGTTCCGGCGATTCTGTCGTCAATAACCGCAATTATTTCTATTTCGTTGTCGCTCTCGGTTTTCGCCCTGAGGAACTCCCCCTCCTGCTTGACATCGAAGCTGTTCTCATCGGGATAAGAGAGCAGAAAATCCGTCTCGGCATGGGTCAAATTAAAAATATCAAGAACCTCACGGGCGTCGTCCTCCGTGCCGTTTCTCAGAATACATTCTCTGCCGTCTTTGAGCGTTACTTTTTTGTGATACTCCAAATTGCTCACCTTCTAAAACAGAAATCATTTCTTCATAAACCGACTCTTTTCCACTCCGCATAACGGACATTTCCAATCATCGGGGAGCTCTTCAAATGGGATTTCGCCGTCATAAACGTATCCGCAAACGGGGCACACCCACTTTTCTCCGCCGCTCGCGGCCGCGGGCACGGTCTCTTGATTCGAGCCTTCCGAATAATGTAGCTTATAGGCAGACAGAGCCTTGTCTTTGTACTCCTTATGATAATCGGCATACAGTAAAGGCTCGTCCTTTTCTCCGTTAAAAGCGTCCGTCACATCGGCTATGAATAAAATGTGTGTATCCGCTTCTATCACCTTGCTGACGGTGCAGACAAGATATGACACTGCCTTTTTAAGCACGGGGAGACCGTCGGCAAAATCATGCTCGACAGCCGCCCACTTATCGGAATTTTTGCCCGATTGAAACCCGAAGCAGGACAGCACAAACGGATCGACCGCTCTGCCGAGGACGCTGACGGTAAATTTACCGTACTTTTTAATCATCGCCGGCGTATTGTTGTTCTTCATGCAGCTGACGCCTATCTGTGGCGTGTTTCCGCTTGATATTTGCATCAGCGCGTCGACAACGCATCCGCCGAACTCGCAGAAGTCGTTCTTTACGCCTATAACATAGAGGCCGTAGGACAGCGGGTAAAGTGCAGTCTTATCCATTTTATGCTCCTTTCGAATCAGCTTGCGGTCTCGTCCTCCTCAACGGGATCGGTAGAATACAGATACGTTTTGAGGAACTGTATATTCGCGTCAAAGTCGGTAACTATGACCGACTGCCCTTTCTTGGTCTGAGAGCTCCATGTGTTTTCATGCGGCACGCGCTCGGATTTTATATCATATCCGATATATTTCGGCGCGCCGAAAACAAGCTTTGTAAGCTCCATGGGCGAAATATCGGTCTGAACCATCGGAAGCACCTTGTCGGCAAGCTTCTTGAGAGTCAGCGGACTTGCGGTTTCCGCCTTCTTTATCAAGGCGGTTATGACCTTTCTCTGGCGGTGTGTGCGCATGAAATCCGAATCGAGCTTTCTTATTCGGCAGTAGACAAGTGCCTGCGCGCCGTTCATATGGACGCTCTCGCCCGACTGTATCTCTCTCGTCGCTCTTGCCGTGGCGCGCATAAACTGCGCCTCTTTCTCGGTAACTTCAACATCTATTCCGCCGACGGAATCGATTATTGTCTGGAACATATCGAATCCGACGAGCATATAGTTATCTATCTTGACATTATAGTTATACTCGATAGTGTCAATAACGAGCTGCGCTCCGCCGTATGCGCAGGCGGCGTTAAGCTTGTTATAGGCCTTTGTCGAAGGAATAACAGCCCAAGTGTCGCGCAAAAATGATGTCAGCTTTATCTTCTTGTTGTTGCGGTCGATAGACATCATCAGCATTGTATCCGAGCGAAGCGAAGTATCGGAGCTTGAACCGTCAACGCCGATAAGTAAAATATTAGTAACCTTGCTGTCGTGCATAAGGGTCGAGGAATCGACATAGACATTCTCCTTATGCGTCTCGGGCTTATAGTCTATCTTGCTCGCCGTGGCATACACGACTCCGAATATACTCGAAGCGATAAGCACAAGCACCAGAAGAACTATGAAAAGGGCTCTTGCGGCGCGGCTTTTCTTCTTCGGCTTTTTACGTGCCGGCTCTTCGCCCTGCCGACCGCCGTTGCTGCTGCGCTGAGGCTGCTTATCCGGATTAGGTCTGCGCTGTTCGCGGCGCGGGTCGGGCTGCTGTCCACGACGCTGTGGCTGCTGCGCGTTTCTGTTCTGCGCACCGAGGTCGTTAATATCGACTCTGCGCGGTGTTATCGGGATATCCTGAGTATCCTGAGGTCTTTTTCCGTTGCCAGATATGTAAATATCTCCCATTTTAATTTACCTTTCTCTCAAAGTGTACTCAAATCGTACGGTGTACGCTGATACACAAAATAATTAAGCCAATTTGAAAAAATTATATTCGCCGCTCCGCGCCACTTGACCTCGGGCGTTTTTGCGGGATCATTGTCCGGAAAATAGTTCTCCGGCAGGTCTATATCCAAGCCCTTTTCGGCGTCTCTGAAATACTCCTTTGCAAGAGTATCGCGGTCATATTCCGAATGACCCGTCGAAAAGAAGTTTCGGCACTCCATATCGGACAGCAGATGCACTCCCGCTTTTTCGGAATAAGAGAGTATCTGAAGATCCTTTATCAGCGCGATATCGCCGCGGCGAACCTCGGTATGCCTCGAATGAGGGACCCAGAATTTGTCGTCAAGTCCGCGCATAAGCGGATGAAAATTATCAAGCGATACGTGCTCGAACACGCCGAACATTTTTCTGTCAAGCCGATATTTCCTGAGTCCGTACTTATAATAGAGCGCCGCTTGTGCACCCCAGCAGATAAAGAACGACGAATATACATTCGTTTTGCTCCATTCAAATATTCGGCAGAGCTCGTCCCAATAGTCCACCTGCTCGAACTCCATATTTTCGACCGGTGCCCCCGTGACTACCATTCCGTCAAAGCGTTCGTCCTTTATCTCGTTAAAGGTCTTGTAAAACTTGAACATATGCTCCTTGGAGACATTCTTCACTTCGTGCGTAGCCGTTTGAAGCAGCTCCGCCTCAACCTGAATCGGAGAGTTGCTCAGCAGCCGCAAAAGCTGCGTCTCCGTCTCTATCTTTGTCGGCATGAGGTTGAGAATAAGTATCTTCAGCGGGCGGATATCCTGCGACACAGCCCGTTCCTCGGTCATGACAAAAACATTTTCATTTTCCAGCAGCTTGCGTGCCGGCAAATTACTGTCTATTTTTATAGGCATATTTCTCTTCCCTTTAGCTCACGTATATAGTAGAATACTCGTTTTATATAATACCCCATTTAGAAATGAAAATCAATCTAAAGAGCGCAAAAAACTGATACATGACAAAGGTTTATTTTGACTTGCAATGCAGTCGGTTTTAATATATAATACTGTATGGTTTTTTTAACAAAAATTCGGATTTTGAAATACATATATTCAAAGGATGTTTTGATGGATTTTATAATCATGGATCTCGAATGGAACAACACCTATGCGCGAAAAACCAAGGGTTTCATCAACGAGATAATAGAGATAGGCGCGGTCAAGCTCGACGAAAATCTCAATTTTAAAGACAAATTTTCGTGTCTCATCAAACCGCAGATAGGCAAAAAGCTTCGCGGCAGCGTCAAAGAGCTGACAAACATAACAAACGAAGAGGTAAGAAGCGGCGAGCCGTTCACAAAAGTCTTTTCAAGCTTTCGCCGTTGGGTTGGCTCGGAAAGCATATTGCTCACCTGGGGCGACGGAGATATCCGAGTGCTCATAGATAACTATAAATACTTAAACGGCATTGATACAATCCCGTTTTTGAGCTATTACGCCGATATGCAGGCATACATTCAATCCGTTCTCGGAACGCCGAAATCGCGGCAAATAGGCCTTTCTGCAGCCGCGCAGGAGCTCGGAGTCGATGAGAGCGCTTTTTCGCATCACAGAGCCTACGACGACAGTCTTCTCAGCGCGGAATGCCTGAAAAAGGTCTATTCAAAAAGTGCGTTCAAGCCGTATATCAGAGAATGCAACGACGAATTTTATGCGCGTCTCTCTTTCAAGGCTCATCCGATAAGCAATATCCACAGCCCGCTTATTGACAAAAGCGTTCTCGACTACAGATGCGAGATTTGCTCCGGAAAATGCGAGCAAACTAAGCAGTGGGCATTTTCAAACCAGTATTTCCGCAGCAGATACTACTGCCCGAACTGCGACCGAACAGTCAGAGTGGCAGTTAGATTCAAGCAATACTATGACCGCATAGATATCAGAAAAACAGTCTCGCTCGTCGTACCGGAAGCGCCGGAAAATGCCGAGGAAACAGCTCAGGACAGCGAGAAATAAACCGCTGCGGCAATAATCAGAATATGCAGCAGAACCTCCGCCGGAAGCCCGAGCATGAATTTTTTATGCTTGGTCTTGTGGCGGATTTTTTTCATCGTCAGGTACATCGGCCCTGCCGCGCCGAGCAAGCCGACTGCCATAAGCGCGGCTTCCGGGATGCGGCGTTTTCCGCTGCCCGCAATACGTTTGTCATAGAAGGTTAGAATTACGCCGACTAAAGATATGACCGCAAACCAGCACACGGCCGCCAAGATAATATATTTTTTCATTCAGCCTTTCTCCTTACCGTCACCTGTGTCACGCCTTTCGGGATATTAACGGCTCCGCGTTCGTTGTCATACTCGCGGCGCCCCGCCTGAACGTCAGGAAATTTTTCGTATATATTTTGAAATACGCCGAAGATATCATCGCCATGAGCGGCTTTTTCTTTTTTTTGCTCATTATAAGTCCTCCGTAAATTCCATATATTTATATATTAAATTTAAAGCGCCGAAAAGTCAATTAAGTATAGTCAATATAAACAAATAATTGATATTTCCGTCCGACAATGCTATAATCAATATATAAAAGCTGTTTTATTATTCGGAGCATAATATGAAAACACTTATTGAACTTTTTGATGAATCGCCCATTCTGAATGTGCTGGCCTCCGTTGCGTTTAAGCCGGAAAAGCTGATATTTTTCGGCGCAGATCCCCTGCAAGTTGAAGAGAGCCGGCGTGACTACGTGCGCTTTTTCAAAAGCCGCGGCGAGAATCCTGAGATTGAGTATATAAGCGCCGACATGGAGAACATAGACGAGGTGAACGGTACGCTCGCAAAGATAATAGCCGAAAATCCCGACTGCGTGGTAGACGTGACGGGCGGCAAGGACATTGCCCTGCTCGCAGCGGGAATGGCGGCGGTGAGACTCGGAGTGCCGCTTATCGCATACAACAAACGGACAAAAAGATACGCAAATATAAGCGAATACGAGCCCGCTATGAGGGCGAATATATTCGGGCTGCTCGACTGCGAGGATTTTTTCAATGTCAGCGGCGGACGCGTTACGGAAAGCGAGGATTTCAGCGAACACAAAGACGACTTCGGCGCTTTCTGGTCAAAGGTTCTCGACATCTGGAACATCTATCTTGAAAACATCGGCTCATGGGTGCCGCACGTTCAGTTCTTGCAGAAGGTCAGCCCCGCCTGCGAGCCTAACGGCACCGTACCGCTGAAAGTCCGTGCTCCCGAGCACATCGGAGTCAACGGCAAGCAAATTACAAGAAACGACGCAATTCTCATGTCCCTTGAGCACTGCGGCGGGATAACGGAGCTTAAATATCACGAGAACGGCGAGTGCACATTCAGCTACTGTGATAAGGCTTTTCGGCACTATCTGACCGATGTGGGAGCGTTTCTCGAGCTGTTTATTCATCTCTGCGCCGTTACCACCGGAAAATTCAGCAGTGTGCGCTCGCGCGTCAAATACAACTGGGAATACAGCCGCATACGTCACGACAGGACGACGATATACAGACCCGCGAGCAATGAGATAGACGTTATCGCAATAAACGGCATAGAGCCGCTGTTCATATCCTGCAAGACCTGCGCGCCGGACATGAAGCATATAGACGAGATATACCCCCAGGCCATGCGTATGAGCGGCGGAGAGGGGCACGCGGTTTTCGCCTGCACTCACACAATAGACAAGGATATGCCGATTTACAACAAGGCGAAAGCCCTTGGAGTCTATATAATTGACGGAGACGACATAAAGAACAGACTTGTTACCGAACGCCTCATAGAGATAGCGGAGGACAGGTATATCTGGAAAGATGAGCCGGAATACGGCAATCTCATAAAATAAAAAGAGCCGTCATAAAGACAGCTCTCTTATCGGATTTATTCTGCAAGAAGCTTTTCCGCGGCCGCAAGCTGAACGCTTGTGCAGAGCAGGTCAACCGCAAGTTCAAGCTCCTCAACGGGCGGGAAGGTCGGCGCGATACGAATGTTTGAATCGTCGGGGTCCTTTCCGTAGGGATAGGTGGCGCCTGCGGGAGTGAGCACAACGCCGGCCTCCCTGCAGAGCTCAACCGTCCTCTTGGCGCAGCCGTTCATCACATTGAGACTGATGAAATATCCGCCGTTGGGGTTGGTCCATTCGGCGATGCCTTTGCCGCCGAGCTCCTCATTGAATGCCTTGAGAACAGCGTCAAACTTCGGCGCGATTATTTCGGCGTGCTTTTTCATATGTGCTCTGACTCCATCCATATTCTTCAGGAATTTCGCATGGCGGAGCTGATTTATCTTATCATAGCCGATGGTCTGCCTCTTCATGCGATCCTTTATCATCGCAACGTTCTTGTCCGAAGCGGCAAGTGCGGCTATGCCTGCGCCGCTGAAAGTAACCTTCGAAGTTGAGACAACCTCTATAAGCATATCCTCGGTAGAGTTTTTCTCGCATTCGGGGAAAATGTTTAGAAGCTTGTCGGGCGTCTCTCTGAGATCATGAACGATATAGGCGTTATCCCAGATTATTCTGAAATCCTTTGCGGCGGGCTTGAGAGCCGCTATACGGCGGACTGTCTCGTCCGAATATGTTGTTCCGTCGGGATTGGAGTATTTCGGGACGCAGAACATACCCTTTACGCTGCTGTCCTTTATAAGCTCCTCGACTTTTTCCATATCGGGGCCGTCCTTCGTGAGAGGAACATTTATCATTTCAATACCGAAATATTCGCAGATACCGAAGTGTCTGTCGTAGCCGGGAACTGGACAAAGGAATTTAATCTTCCCCTGCTGCATCCACGGCTTGTCGCCCGCACCGTGAGTCATGCACTGCCCGATAAAATCAAACATGACATTGAGGCTGGAGTTACCCATAACGATAACGTTTTTATCCTCGACCTCGAGCATCTCGGAGAAAATCGCCTTGCATTCGGGGATTCCGTCAAGAATACCGTAGTTTCTGCATTCAAGTCCCGTTGACGATTTTACGTCGTTTATCTTGAGCATATCCATTGAGAGGTCGAGCTGCTGCGTGCAGGGCTTGCCTCTGGACATATCGAGCTTTAGGTCTTTAGCCTTGAAGCTGTTATATTTTTCCAAGAGCCGTGAGCGGAGTTCTTCGAGCTCCTTTTTGGACATTGATTCAAAAGTCATGTTGATTCCTCCGTAAACAAAGATCTTGTATATTCTATTATATTCCGCCCGAATTTGCAAGTCAAAAAGCCGAATCCTGCAAAAAATCTTTGTTTTGCCCATATATGCACCGTTTTTATGGGCGAAATTTGAGCATAACTTTTATAAGAAAGGTGATTCAAATGAAAAAAAGGTCAACGCGCATACTCTCCGTCCTACTCGCGGTACTCCTTTTCTGCTCGGCTCTTCTCCCCTGTTCATTTGCGGCAACCGCCGAGGAATGGGACGAAAACTGGGACAGGCTAAAAAACGACTCTTCGGCGGTCTCGCTCTCCCCCGGCAGCGACCCCTCAAACATGAACTTCACCTGGCTCTCGCCGACCGACTGCGGAATGGTCATGTTTCAGATAGCAACAGACAGCTCAATGAAAAACGGTGAGTTTCTGAAGGTTGAGCGCACACACACCGCTCTTTACGGCTGGAAAAACGACGTTACCGCCGAAAATCTCAAGAGCGACACCACCTACTATTACAGGGTAGCCGAAAAAGGCAAGTGGTCAAAAACATATTCGTTCAACACCGGCAACGAAAAAGATTACAGCGTGCTCTTCGTTTCGGATACGCAGATAGGCCGTTCGGGCGACAGAAAGCTTGACGAGGTATTGAAGCACGATTCGCTCGGCTGGAACAACACTCTCGAAGCGGCCGTGAAATACGCGCCCGATATATCTTTTATGATCTCTTCGGGCGATCAGGTTGAGACCGCCATAACACAAGAGCAGCATAATCTTTTCTTCAATCCCGAGCTCATGCGCTCGCTGCCCGCAGCCACAGCTATAGGCAACCACGACTTCTATTATCCGCTCTATTCGATAAGAAGCAATCATCCGAACAGATTCGACCGCGAGCTTCTTCAATGTCCCGCGGGCAAGGGCTACTATTTCAAGCGCGGCGAGGCGCTGTTTATAGTCCTCAACTCGAACAATGTCCTCACCTATGACCACGAGGAGCTCATAAAAGAGGCCATGGAGTTTTATCCCGATGCACTTTGGCGCGTAGTCGTTATGCATTACAGCATATACAGCCGCAACGAGGAGGATAATTTCTACCGCCCGCTGTTTTCAAGGATATTTGACAAATACGATATCGACCTTGTGCTGAGCGGTCACGACCATATCTATACCCGTTCGGCGCTCTTGTGCGGCAATGAGAGAGCGGAGAACGGCGGCACGCTCTATCTTGAGGCGAGCACCGCCTCCGGCTGCAACTACGGAGGTCAGCCCGACGCGACACCGTGGTACGCCGAAAAATGCATTCAGCTGCGCACGCCCACATATGTCCTGCTGAATTTCACACAAGGCAAGATTTCAATAAAAGCTCTGCGGAGCGACACAAATGAAGTTTTCGACTCCTACGAGCTGACAAAAGCAGCGCCGTCAAATACAGAATATAAAGACAGTCTGCTTCAAAGATTATATCTTTTCTTTGCGGACAAGATATTCAAACTGCGCGATATAATTTTCTGAATATAGCACAAATCACCTCTCGGAATTAACGCCGAGGGGTGATTTTTCATATAATATATCGCTTCTTCTCGGAGCAAAAAAACTTGCAGGAGGAAACAAAATGTTCAAAAAGGCTTCCGATATACTGTCGGATTACTACTATTTTCAAGCCGATATAAACGGAAACAGCAGCGCCCCGGATATGTCCGGCACGGCGAGATTCTATCCGTGGCTCGACGGAACTATGGTTGAGATAGAGCTCAGCGGAATGCCCGCAAGAAACGAGCCGTTTGCGGTTCATATTCACGAGGATGCATTCTGCGAGCCAGAGGAAAACGTAGATACTCCCGAACGGTGTGCGGCAACGGCAAAACACTTGGGAGATACCATCACTCTTCCCGGCGTCTTTTCAAATAACGGCTACGCTTATATGGCAACCTACACCGACCGTTTTATCCCGCAGCAAGCAGAAGGGAGAACCGTGATAATTCACAGCTCCCCCGACAGCTTCATTTCAACCGATACCTTCGGCAACCGCATCGCCTGCGGAATTATACGCCGAATGGAAGTCGGCAAATCACTTTAATTTTCTCAGATCGTTTGCCCTTATTTCCGTGCGCCTGATTTTGCCGTTGACGGTCTTGGGAAGAGAATCGACAAACTCAATAACTCTCGGATATTTATAGGGTGCGGTCTCTTTCTTGACATAAGTCTGAAGCTCTTTTTTAAGCTCCTCCGAGCCATCGAAGCCCGGCTTGAGAACGATTGTCGCCTTGACGACATTGCCTCTTATCGGGTCGGGAAGCCCGGTTACGGCGCATTCGAGAACCGACGGATGCTCTGTAAGCACGCTCTCTATCTCAAACGGTCCGATTCGGTATCCGGAGGACTTTATGACATCGTCGGTTCTTCCGACATACCAATAATAGCCGTCCTCATCCTTCCACGCAGTGTCGCCCGTATGATAAAGACCGTCGTGCCACGCCTCGGCGGTTTTCTTTTCGTCACGGTAATAGCCCTTGAAGAGTCCGAAAGGAACCTTCGGCTCGGTATGAACGACAATCTCTCCGGTGACACCGGGCGGCACGGGCTTGCCGTCCTCGTCGACGATATCCACATCGTAGTGCGGCATAGGCTTACCCATAGAGCCGGGCTTCGGCTCCATGCCGACGCGGTTTGCAATAAGCAAGGTGGTCTCCGTCTGACCGAAGCCCTCCATGAGCTTTATCCCCGTCTCCTCGTACCACTTGTTGAAAACATCGGGATTGAGCGCCTCGCCAGCGATAGTGCAGTATTTGAGCGCGCTCAAATCATAGGAGGACACATCCTCCTGGAGCATAAATCTGAACATTGTGGGCGGGCAGCAGAGGCTGGTTATTTTATACTTTTCGAGTATCGAGAGTATTTCTGCGGCATGGAACTTGTCATAGTCATAGACAAAAACGCAGCTCTCCATAAACATCTCGCCGTAAAGCTTGCCCCAAACAGCCTTGCCCCAACCGGTATCGGCTATTGTCAGATGAATGCTGTCGGCGTTGACATCGTGCCAATATTTAGCGGTTGTCAGATGTGCAAGGGCATATGTATGCGCGTGCATTGCCATTTTCGGATTTCCTGTAGTGCCGGACGAGAAATATACTATCATCGGCTCATAGTACTTCGTTTCAACTCTCTCGAGATGCGAATCGGCATTTTCCATATCGGTCATAAAGTCATCCCAGCCGTCGCGCTTGCCGTTGACCATTATTCTCGTCTTTATCGAGGGGCACTCAGGCAGAGCCGCATCGACGTGCTCGGCGATCTCTCCGTCGCCTGTGCAGATAACCGCTTTTATGGTGGCGGCATTCGCTCTGTAAACTATATCATGCTTTTGAAGCATGAAAGTTGCGGGGATAATGACCGCGCCGAGCTTATGCAGGGCTAAAATGGTGAACCAGAACTGATAATGGCGCTTGAGTATAACCATTACCATGTCGCCTTTTCCTATGCCCTTGCTTCTGAGCATATTGGCGGTCTTATCACTGTAATATTTTAGGTCGCCGTAAGTAAATATTCTTTCTTCGCCAGCCGGATTGCACCAGAGAAGCGCGCGCTTATCCGGCTCTGCGGCAGCTATGGCATCAACAACGTCATAGGCAAAATTGAAATTTTCGGGGCATTTGAGAGTATAATCAACCACATTTCCGTTGCTGTCATATACCTCATCCACAAAGTTTTTATTTAAATCAAGCATATATCAAGAGTCCCTTCGCTTAAACGATTATTTTATTTCTTCTCTGTTTTCTTGAGGATTATCGCAAGAAAAACACAGTCCTCGCCGCCGGTCGCTATCATTCCGTGACCGTGAGCGGAGTTATAGAGCACGGCATCGCCTGCGTTGAGTATCTCAAGATGATCTTCAAACGCAACTTTAAGACTGCCGCTGATAATATAATCAAACTCCTGTCCCTCATGCGTTGAGAGCGTTATCGGCTTATCCTGATCCTCGTCCGAATAAGGTGCGGTCACGAGGAAGGGCTCGCAATACTTATCCTTGAAGCGGTAGCCGAGATGCGAGTAGCTGAAGCCCGTGCGGCGCTTCATGGGGAGTCCCTCGCCCTTGCGGACTATAGAATAGAACGAAAGTCTCGGATTATCACCGGTAAGAAGCTCTATCATATCGACGTCGAACTTCTCGGCGCACTTGTAAATAAACGTGAAAGAAAAATCAACTTCGCCTTTTTCGGCGGCAATATATTCTTCGGGGGTGCAGTCAACAGCCTGCGCCATTTCCTCTACGCTGTAGCCCATAATCTCGCGCAGGTCGCGGATTCGCTGTGCTATCTCCGTGATGATAATTTCCATAATTTAACTCTCCTTCTCAATAAAAATAAAATATAAAAACCGCCCCAAACATAATGTCTGGGGCGGCTGTTAACCGCGGTACCACCCAAATTCAGTGCATAGCACCCTCAAGCTCCAATAAGCTCTTGACCTTAACGCAGTCTTACGGAAACGCCTACTCGCAAAAGCTTTCGGGTTTCTGCTCGGGAGTGATTCGATTCTCCGGTTCATACATCCGTTTTCACCAACCACGGACTCTCTGCGGTACTTTTCCGGAATCTTTCTCCGTCATAGCCTTTATGGGCAAGATTCAGTTTTTACAAAGTATATAACCGAATAATCGGTTTGTCAATAGTTTTTTTGAATTTATTTTTCAAACATCGTTCCGCCGTGCGAATCAATTCCGACTGTAAGCGGGAAATCCTTGAAGTTTAGGCGCTTGACGCTCTCGCAGCCCAAATCAAAAAAGGCTGTCTCCTCGCACTCGGTTATGCACTTCGAAGCGAGTGCGCCCGCGCCGCCTATTGCACAGAGATACACGGCGTTGTTTCGTTTTATAGCCTCGACTACCGACTCGCTTCTCCCGCCCTTTCCTATCATGCAGCAGAGACCCTCATCAAGAAGCCGGGGCGCATAGACATCCATGCGGCTCGAGGTAGTGGGACCGCAGCTGCCGATAACATCTCCGGGCTTTGTCGGCGTGGGGCCGGCGTAATATATCGCCGCATCTTTTAAATCAAACGGAAGCTCCTCGCCGCCGTCAAGCAGGGCGCATATGCGCTTATGCGCCGCGTCGCGCGATGTATAGACTGTACCCGAAAGCAGTACTCTGTCCCCCGCGCGGAGCACATCACAGTATTTGCGAAGCTCGCTTGTATCTATTTTATATTCAGCCATCAGTCTTCTCCGAGAAATTTTTTTGTAAGCTCCGATATATCCTCGGATTCATCGGACTTGACGGGCTCTTCCGTTACGGCTTCTTCACTATGTACGCCGTCAGGTTCAATATCTGCGGCTTCGTCTTCGTCGGGTGCGGTAAATTTAAAATCAAGCCCGCCGCCCGCATTGAGGACATTGACAAGATTGCTTATTTCCTCATCGGATATTTCAATATCAGAACCGTCCGAATCGCCGAAATCCTCATCGGTAAGGCTCGGCAGCTTGACCTCGCCGTTCTCGCCGAAGGTAAACTGATGCTCGTCTATCTCGTCCTCCTGAGAGTCGAGCTTATCGGCAACGCTGCTCAAGTTGGTCGAAAGCGAATTTATCTTCGAGACAAGGGAGGCGACGACAACGCCGAAATTATCGGACATCTGAGAAATATCCTCGCCTATCTCGTCAACTCCGCTTGCGGCCTCTTCAATGGTCTGCTTCGTCTGATTGGAAATGCCCTTTGCGGACGCCTTTGCGCTGCGGATTATCTTATCAGAATAGAGCAGAGCATCGAGAACGAGAGCGCCTATCTGACCCTCAACATCCTTGGCACGTTCACAGCCGACTTCAACGCTGTTGAGCTTCTCGTTGAGGGAATTGACTTCGTCCTCGAGAGCAAATATTTTCTTTGCATACTCCTCGCTCAGCGCAGAATATTCCTCAACGCGGGTCTGCTGCTCGGAGAGAAGAGTTTCAAGCTCCTTTGTCCGCTTTATGGCGGATGAGGCGCTCTCCTCGGTCTCCTTGAGCTTTTTCTGCGTGTCCGTTAACTGCGTCTGCTGGGCGCGAATATATTCAAGGACGTCTTCTTTGTTAAAGCCGCCGAAGGTCATCGTTTTGAAAAGCACATCTTTTGCCATGCTTTTATCCCTCATTTCTTTTAATAGGCGATAATATTATACGCGTCACTGTCGATTATGGCAAGCTTATTTTTAGAATAAATACATAAATCTCCGCCGCTGCGTATAAAAGCTATACCCTTATCGGAATATTTCATGTTTTTAAGCTCCGCTTTTTCCGACACGGGCGCAGTCTTTTTGCCGTCGTATAAATACAGATCCGCTATATCTCCGTCCGGAGAAGAGACGAAATTTTTGACTATGAGAACGCTTCCGTCGGACATCCTCGCAAAGGACGCCACATCCCCGTCGATTTTCTCTTTTTCCGCGGAATATTTATACAAATCACAGAGCGATGAGCCGGAAACACTGCGCCGGTACCACATATCCGAGCCGATTATGCTGCAGGCTTTTACGCCGGTATCGAGCATCTCCGCGGCAGAAACAACTCCGTTTGACAGCGTATGCTTAAACAGCGAAAACGTATCGCCGGAGCCGTCAAACGACTTGACGAAAAGTCTGTTCCCCTCAATAATAAACTCAGCTTTCTTGCCGTCGTATGCGTCGAGCTTGACAGGTGAAGAGGAATGCGTGTCGGCAAAGAGGAAGCCCGTCTTCTTTGTGCAGGCCTTGACTGCGGCTACGGCGGTTTCCGTGACCGATTCGACCGAGGATGAGGCTAACTGCGCGTCAAGGTCCGACATTCTTACCGTGCTGTCGGTAATCTCGGTCATATAAAATACTGCGGAGGGCTCGCCGGAAGCCGATACTGCAAAGACCTCCGTCGGCACAACGTTTTCCGCGATTTTCTTTGAGCCGTCGGCAGTTCGGGCATAGAGATTGTAGCCCTGCCTGAAGGTATCGTCCTTTATCTGCTCATCGAGAGCCTGACGGATCTTATCGCGTGAGACCTTGCGGTTATATTTGGTCATATCGAGCTGATACTGTATGCTGAAGCCGAAGATAAAGGTGTAATCATTGCGGTTCGGCGCCTTTATAAGCTCGTCGTCCTTCGCCATGTCGTCGTCAATAATATCCCTCCAGCCGGCAGCCGATTCTTTCTTGACGAAATAATAAAGGTTGCCGCCGGGAGAATACAGATCGTAAAGAACGGAGCTTACGGTTGTTGCTGTCTGAACGGGATTTTTACCCGGAGAGACGGAGAAAAGCTCGGACTCCCCCTCCTTATACGAGCCCGTTTCAAACAGCAGCTCGCAGTTTTTACCGTCATCGTAAAAATGAATGTTTGCGGCATTTTTAACGAGCTCTTTGCTGCCCTCGGAAGCCGAATAAATATACAGAGACTGAGAATCCGAAAGCTGTTTGACATAATACAGCACATCACCGGAGCTCGGCAGAAACAGCTCTTTTATAGCAAAATCAATATCTGATTTTTTGTTCTTTTTCAAATCGTATGCAGTAGTCATAACGGCGAGATTATCCGGGTTCTGCTTGGAATAATACAGTATTCCGTCATTGTACTTAAAGCTCTTTTCAACGCCGTAGTCCAGAAGCTTTGCTTCTTTTTTAGCTTTTGACGCGCTTTTTATACTGCACATATAGAGGTCATATTTTTGACTGACCTTCGCCGAGGCGGTGGTATAGATAAGATACTCGCCGTCCGAAGTGAGCAGCACCGACGAGTCGTCGGATATTGTCAGCTTATGTTTTTGACCGTAAGCGGAAAGATATGTTCCGCCGTCTGTCGCTTTATACACTATTGCCTGACTGTCGGCCTTGGGTACATTATTTTTGCCGGACAGCAGAAAAATCAACGCAGCCGTAGCTACCGCCGCGAACACAAAAATGCTCACGGCAGCGACTGCGACTGTGCTTTTTTTGAATCTGATTTTAGCCATTTGAAAACCTTTCGGTCTGTTTTCAGCGGGCTGCCTTGAGTTCAAGCGCCTGCTTGGTCTTTTTAACTATGTTTTCCGCATCAAGACCGTAGATGTGGAGAAGCTCGACTGCCGGACCGGAGCGTCCGAAAACATCCTCTACGCCGAGCTTTACGACCGGCACGGGAACTGTTTCGCAAATAACCTCGCTGACGGCTCCGCCGAGTCCGCCGATAACGGAATGCTCCTCTGCGGTAACAATTGCTCCCGTATCTCTTGCGGCGTCGATAATTGCCTGCCTGTCAATCGGCTTTATGGTGTGCATATTGATAACTCTTGCAGAGATACCTTCATTTTCAAGCATATCTCTTGCCATAAGAGCCTCGTTGACCATAAGACCCGTGGCGATTATAGTCACATCCTTACCGTCTGCGAGCTGAACCGACTTGCCGATTTCAAACTTGTAGTTGTCGGGATCGTTGAATCTCGGCACTGCAAGACGACCGAAGCGAAGGTAGACGGGGCCGTCATACTCCGCAGCGGCAAAAACAGCCGCTCTCGCCTCAACATCATCGGCGGGATTGATTATAACCATACCGGGGATGGTACGCATGAGAGCTATATCCTCGCAGCACTGATGGCTCGCGCCGTCCTCACCGACGGATATACCCGCATGGGTTGCACCGATTTTGACGTTAAGATGGGGATAGCCCACAGTGTTTCTTATCTGCTCAAAAGCACGGCCTGCGGCGAACATTGCAAAAGAGCTGGCAAATACAGTGTATCCGATGGTCGAAAGTCCGCCGGCAACACCTATCATGTTGCACTCGGCAATGCCGGTATCAAAGAATCTGTCCGGATATGCCTTTTTGAACATTGCTGTCTTAGTCGCCTCTGCAAGGTCTGCATCAAGAACGACGAGCTTATCATTTATGGCTCCGAGCTCTACGAGCGCCTTGCCGTAACCGTCACGCGTTGCCGCTTTTATAATTTCTGCCATAGCACGACATTCCTTTCACTGAAATTAGTTGGCTTCGAGGCTTGTGAGAGTAGCGTTGAGCTCCTCCATAGCCTCTTTGTACTGCTCCTCGTTGGGAGCCTTACCGTGCCATGAGCACTGATTTTCCATAAAGGAAACGCCCTTGCCCTTGACACTCTTGGCGATTATTGCGGTGGGCTTACCCTTGAACTCTATAGCCGCATTGAAAGCTGCGTCCATCTCATCGAAGCTGTCCGCATATATCTCAAGAACATTCCAGCCGAAAGCCTTGAATTTCTCGGCTATCGGATAAGGCGAATTGACCTCTGCGATCGTTCCGTCTATCTGAAGATTGTTGTTATCAACAACCGCAACAAGATTGTCGAGACCCTTAGCGCAGGCATACATTGCCGCCTCCCAGACCTGACCCTCCTGAATCTCGCCGTCGCCGAGAATGGTATAAACTCTGAAGCTCTTGCCCGAAAGCTTTGCACCGAGAGCCATGCCGACGGCTACTGAGATTCCCTGACCGAGCGAACCGGTGCTGGCATCGACGCCGGGAACGGTTCTCATGTTCGGGTGACCCTGAAGTCTCGAATCGCTCTTTCTGAGTGTTTTGAGCTCCTCGACGGGGAAATATCCTCTGTGCGCAAGCACGGAATAATAGGCGGGCGCGGCATGACCTTTCGACATGACGAGCCTGTCCCTGTCTTCCCACTGCGGATTCTTCGGGTCGATGTTGAGCCGATGGAAGTAGAGGTAAGTCAGGATATCGGCGATTGAAAGCGAGCCGCCCGGATGACCGGACTTTGCATTATAAACGCCTTCAATTGCACCCATTCTCACCTTACAAGCTTTGATCTTCAACTGTTTGCTGACAATTGTGTCCACAACAGCCACCTCCTGTAATAATGTATTTATTGGCAATCTTTTTCAATATATTCGAGAAAATCGGCAACGGCGCCCTTATTACAGTGACACGCAACAAATGTTGCTGCATCCTTCATCTCCTGCGGTGCTTGACCGCAGACCGCCGGAACACCGACACTCTTTATCATATCAAAGTCGTTAAAATAGTCGCCTATTGCTCCCGTGTTCTCATGCGGAACACCGAGCATATCGGCTATTTCAAGCGCCGATGTGCCTTTGTTGGTCCCTTCGAGCAGTATCTCGTAGCTCGCTACCGAGGACGACATATACGTGACACCGTCGCTGTCTGTGGAGTTAAGATACTTTACCATACGCGAGACCACGGGCGGAAGTCCCATAAATATAACCTTGCCCCAATTCTTCTTCGGGACATCATCAAACTTTTTGAAATTCTGATGCGGTATGCGATCCGCAAGCGACATCGCACCGCTGAAAACGCCGGGATTGAGAATAAATATCTCTTTGTCCGTGCAAATTTCTATCTGTATATGCGGAAAGTTTTCGTTCACGCGCTTTACTATGTCTATGCCGCGCTCGTCTATGGCATGAAATGAAAGCATCCTCTCATGCTCATAATCGTAAATTCCGGCACCGTTTAAGATAACCGCAGGCGTGGATTTTATCGGCAGGCGCTCATAATGCTTTCTGAGCGAAGATATATTTCTTCCCGAGGCAAGAGTAAAATGACCGCCGAGGTCTTTGACAAAATGCGTAATAGCCTTCAGATTCCGCTCCGGCAATGTTCTGAGCTTGGTGTTCAGAGTGCCGTCAACATCGGAAATTATCAGCCAATCGGAAAAGTCTGTCTTCATATTTATCACTTTCTGATTTTTCTTAAAAATTTTTCAAAATATTCGGGCAACTCGGAGGAAAGCTCTATTCTCTCCCCCGTTACCGGATGGTCAAAGCCCAAAAGCCTTGCGTGCAGGCACTGGCCGCCGAGCTCTGTTATCACATTCTTCTGCGGGCCGTATACCGCATCGCCCGCCACCGGGTGACCGATATACGCCATATGAACTCTTATCTGGTGAGTTCGACCTGTTTCGAGCCGCAGGCGGACAAAAGTAAATTTTTCATATTCTTCTACTGTGTAATAATGCGTGACCGCAGGTCGGGAATTTTTATCCGTAACGGTCATTTTCTTTCTGTCATTGGGATTTCTGCCTATCGGAGCGTCTATTATCCCCTCGGGCTCGCGCAGCTTGCCGTAAACCACCGCTGCATATTCGCGGGTCAGGCTGTGTTCTTTAATCTGATGCGCAAGCGAGGCGTGCGCCATATCGTTTTTCGCAACCAGCAGCAATCCGCTTGTATCCTTATCTATCCTGTGAACTATGCCGGGGCGCAAAACTCCGTTGATTCCCGAAAGGCTGCTGCCGCAGTGATACAGCAACGCATTGACAAGCGTTCCGCTCCTGTTTCCCGGCGCAGGGTGAACCACCATGCCCTTGGGCTTGTTGACAACGAGCATACAGTCGTCCTCATACCGTATATCGAGCGGAATATTTTCCGGCTGCGCCGTATCGTCCTGAGCGGGTTCGATATAGACTGCCACCTCATCGTCGACCTTCGGCTTGAAGCTCTTGCCGACAGTCTTTCCGTTGACCGTTATACAGCCGTTTTCCGCCATATGCTGAATACGGGAACGCGAGAGCTCCGGGAAAACATCCGCTACCGTGCGGTCAATACGCTGATCCGCCGTTTCGGAATCGACCGAAAAGCTCAGTGAATAACCTCCGGGCAAGGGCTCAGACATTTTTCTCATCTCCGCCGTCTTCGGCTTTCTTGTCGTCGTCCGACAGATATTTCTTGTTTTCTTTTATCAGGTCATATACCGTTTTCACTATAAGCAGAGCGGCGCCGACGGTAACACAGCAATCGGCAAAATTGAAAACCGCAAAATTGACAAAGGTGGGCTCGATATAGTCGACAACAAATCCTCTTGCAACGCGGTCAACAAAGTTACCCGCACCGCCGGCTATAATAACCGCCACACACCAGTAAATAAAACCGGGCTTAATTTTCTTCGTCATGAGCAGGAAAATAAACATGACTATAACAACCGCCGTAAAAATCGTCAGAAAAACCGTCTGATTCTGCATGGAGCTGAACGCTGCACCGGTGTTCTCGACATAGCGGATGCGAATAAGACCGAAAAGAATATCCATGCTGCCGCCCGCCGCAAAGCGGTTGACAACAGCAACTTTTATAACCTGGTCGATAGCCACAAGCGCGGCAATCACCAGAAGGGTTATTGCTTGGATCATAAAAACCTCAAAAACTTATTTTTTAAAGAAACCTCTGAAGCGAGAATGGCGGGGATGATCGTCGTCATCATCGTCATCATTATCGTCATTATCGTCGCCGTCTAAAAAATTATCGACATTGGCAAGAACTTCGTCGGTGTCGTCCTCCGCGTCGTCGTCATCCTCGAACTCGTCGGGCGTGATATGATGCTCTATAACGCCGAAGTTTATCACAAAGCCGTTTGCGGAATCGCCGCCGTCCTCCGTCTCGTCGGAATCGGAGACAGTCTCCTCCGCCGCGGCCATGGGATCGTATGTATCGCTCTCCGAATCGTGCGACTGCATGAGTATATCGTTGGCTACAATTTCATCGGGAGCCGCATTCTCTTCGCTGAATTCGGGCTCGTCCTCAAACGCTGCAACAGCGTCCTGCGGTTCGGTGTCTTCAACCGAATCGCCGTCGTTTTCCGCGGTTTCGGTCTCTGCGGGCTCTTCTGTCACTTCTGCTTCTTCGACTTCTTCAACGATATCGACGTTGTTTGTCTCATCCTCGACAGATATGGGGCTGTCCGAAATATACTCGTCCGTATTTACAGTCGGGATAACAGGCACATCCTGCTGCTCGGGAAGCGAAGATATGATATCTATATGCTTACGGTAAGCGTCGAGCACGGAATTGCGAAATGCCGCAACTTCGTTTTCAAGCTTCTCGAGCGCCGCCGAATTTACGCGTATAGCGGCATTTATTCTGTCAAGCTCAAGCTGTGCATTTTTCTTTGCGCTCTCGATTATCTCGTTAGCCTTTGCTTCCGCATTGCTTATCATGGCGGAGGCGGTGCGCTCTGCGGAGGTTATGCGCTCGGTTGCGTTGCGGTTTGACTCTTCAGTGAGCTGCGACGCCTTTACCGAAGCCGCTGTTTCAAGGACATCGGCTCTGTTCTGCGCCGAGGAAACAAGCTCCTGCGCTCTTTTTTCGGCGGAATCGAGCTGCTCCTGCGCGCTCTGCTGAGCCTCGCGCTGAATTTTGTCCGCCATGCGCTCTGCGGTAAGCAAAGCACGCCTGATATTATCCTCATCCTTCTTATACTGAGAAACTCTCTCTGCAAGAAGGCTCATTTTTTTAACGAGATCCCCGTTTTCCTTAAACATCTTTTCATAAGATGCGGATACCTCGCGTAAGAACGAATCAACATCTTCTGCCTCATAAGTCCCGCGTCCGGCGGAAATAAAACGATGAGATTTGAGCTGTTCGGGTTTAAGCATTATCTACACCTCTTAACTGGGAAATAAACATCAATCGAAATATCCTTCGCTCATGCTCTCGATATCCTCGAGCACATCACCGGAAAGCGGCACGCTGTCGGGAGTAATGATATAAGCCTTGCCGGCAATCTTCTTGATATCGCCGGAATTTGCATATGCGACACCGGAAAGGAAGTCGATAATACGTCTCGAATCGTCTGCGGGGCAGGTTTCAAGATTAAGGATAACTATTCTCTTCTCGTTGAGAACATCGGCTACGCTCTGAACATCAAGATATCTGTCAAGCTTCTTAAGTACGACCGGAGTGCGGCTGGAAGAGCGCAGATCGACTATATTGGGCATTGAAGACGCAGCAGACGGTCTTGAGGCTGCGCCGAAATCCCCGAAAGACTTCGCGGAATCGGTGCTGTCGGATGCGTATGTGTCATCGGCAGAATCGTCATAGACGTTTTCGATATTTTCATCGATAGTGTCCTCATCGGAATTGTCGATAAAATTTTTCACCTTGTCAAAGATACTCATAATATTTTCCTCCCGTATTTATAAAATAACTTAATATTGCCTGTCTCCGAATATCGCCGAGCCCACACGCACAAGCGTCGAACCCGCCGCTATTGCTTCTTTAAAATCGCCGGACATACCCATAGACAATATGTCCATATATATATTATCCATTTTTTTGGCACCAATGTCAATAAACAGTTTGTGCATATTATCAAAAACACACTGATTTTTTGCAGAATCTTTGAAATTCGGAGCAACTGTCATCATTCCGCGCACCCTGATATGCTCAAGCTCGGCTATTTCGGCGAGCCGGTCGGCGACCTCGTCGGCGGAATAGCCGAATTTTTTCTCGTCCTCGCCTATATTGACTTCGAGAAGTATATCGGTTTTTATCCCCTGCTCCCCCGAACGGCGGCTTATCTGACTGGCAGTCTCAAATGAATCGACGCTCTGTATCATATCGACCTGTCCGACTATTTTCTTTATCTTATTGCTCTGCAGATGACCGATGAGATGAAGCTTGCAGTGCTCAAGATTGAGCTCGGGGCGCTTTAACAGCACCTCCTGAACCTTGTTCTCTCCTATAAGGTCGACTCCGCAGGCTATCGCGTGATTTATAAGCTCTACGGAAACGGTCTTTGTCACCGCCATAAGCTTCACTTCCTGCGGGTCTCTGCCGTTTTTGACGGCGGTCTCCGCTATCTCGTCGCGAACTCTTTTCAGATTATCCTCAAGGAGTCTCAAACGCGCATCAGTAACCGATAAGTTTTCCATCTTTAAGATCCTTTCCCTCAAGTATGACCGCATCGTAGATTTTCAGATACGGCACTTTATTTTCATCGTATACGTCCTCTTTTATCATCTTGGAAATCACATAGTCCTCGCCCGTATATATAACGTCAAGCTTTTTGAATCGGACGATATTGCCGGTGAGCACGTATACACCCTGAACTCCGTTAATAACTCTGACAGCCGATTTGTTTACTCTTATTCCGTCGGTCTCGTTTATCACTATTTCGACATCCTCCGTTCGGAGTCTCGCTATGTCGGAATCCATTATTTTCGAAGAAAGTATAAGAACCGTCTCGTCGGTGTTTATCGGGCCTCTGTAATATACCGAGGCATTTATGCTGTCGCGCGACATATTGTCGCATCTGAGCGTTACGCTGTCTCCGTCGTTTAATCTTGTGGCGTCGGACTTATTGACTATCCCGACAAAGTACCAGGTATATCCGTGTATCAGCTTGCCCTTTGTGTTGGCGGGTACTGCGGCGGGAGAGGCGGACAGCGCCGCCTTTATCTTGTCGCTGCTGAGATTTTTAATATTTGAAAAGCTGAGCGTATTTTCATATCCGTCGGCGGACGAGACATAATATCCCGTATCGTCTGCCTTGAGGTAGTCGACACTTCCGACCTTTGCGGTAAGAGAGGCTATTTCGGACTTTAACGACGCTATCTTCTTTGAAAAATCGATATTTCCGTTTATCAGTATCTGCTTTGCGGTCATCTTGTCGCTGAATTTTTCCGCACTGCTCTCAAGCCCGGAGATTTTGCCCGAACGCACACCGTCGAGCATCTCATAGAAATACGAATCGGCCTGGAGATTTATCTTCGATATGTCAAGCTCATTCAAATTCTGCTGGCTGTTAAGACTCTCGTACCTCGCAAGCTCGCTTTTACGACTCTCGAGGTCAACATATGCAGAAGCCGAATCGGCCTTTACGAACTGTGCCGCAATAGCCTGACCGCCCGCCACGCGCTCGCCGTCCTGCAAAAGCGGGACATAAGTGAGTGAGGACGAACCGTTTATCAGGGACTCGTCACGCACGGCAAACATCTTTACAGTTATGCTGTTGCGGTATGTCGTGGCCGCGGCGGGCTGGGTTTTCACGTTTGAAGAATTGAAATTACTTATCTCATAGCCCAGCACGGCAACGGCCAAAAGCACCGCAACTGCCGCGATTATCTTTTTTACGCCGTTTTTGTTTACCTTTACCTTTTTCATTCCGCAGTCCCCCTCTCTATTATTTCAACGGCTCTTTTCAGCAGCTCGTCATACGGCATTTCGTCGATGTATAAATGCTCTATACGCCCGTCGCGCTTAAACCATGTCAGCTGTCTTTTGGCGTATCGGCGCGTGGAGCGCTTGAGATTTTCTATTGCATCGCCTAAGGATATCTCTCCGGAAAAATACGGCTGCAATTCTTTATAGCCTATCGCCTGACCCGCCGTCTTTCCGAGCTCACCCGAAAGAAAGCGTCTCGCCTCGTCGATAAGTCCGCTGTCTATCATCATATCAACTCTGCTGTCGATACGGTCATACAAAAACTGCCTGTCGCGCACATCGAGGCATATAGCCGTGCAGTCATATTTCGGCTTCGCAAGGCGCGACCTGCGCTGCTGTTCGCTCATTGTGACCCCGGTTTTATAATAGACCTCAAGGGCTCTTATGATACGTCCTCGGTTATTGAGATGCAGCTGCGCCGCGGTGTCCGGGTCAATGTCTGAAAGCTCCTTATGAAGCGCTTCCATGCCATCCATTTCCGCGCGGCGTTCAAGCTCGCTGCGGATATATATACCGTCGTCCTCCTCGGCAAAGGTTATATTGTCGACAAGGGATGAATAGTAAAGTCCTGTTCCGCCGACCAAAACGGGAAGCTTTCCCCTGCCGGATATTTCTTCTATACACCTGCCCGCCTGCTCGCAGTAGGCTGCGACACTGTACTTCTCGCCCGGCTCAAGGAAGCTGAGCATATGATGCGGTATACCGCCCATCTCCTCCTCGGTCGGCTTGGCAGTCGCAATATCCATATATTTATATATCTGCATTGAATCGCAGGAAACGGCCTCGCCGGAAAGTGCGCGGCAGATATCGACCGCCAGCTTCGTTTTGCCGGACGCCGTGGGACCTACTACCGCAGCTATTTTAATCTTCTTACACCCGTCCAAAATTCTTCTCCAATTCACGTCTGGTTATCTCGATCATGACCGGTCTGCCGTGCGGGCAGTATCTTATCTCCGGGCTTGCGAAAAGACGCTTTATAAAAAGCTCGCGTTCGTATTCCGTGGTGTACATTCCGCCCTTTATCGCAGCCTTGCACGCCATGAGACTGAAAAGCCACTCCTTCTTTTCGGATATGAGCTTCTGTCTGTTTTCAACAAGATATCCCGCAAGCTCCGCGACAACATCGGCGACCTCATCCGCCGATATCTCCATGGGACACTCGCGGACTATCACGACGGAATATCCGAAATCCTCGACCGCAAACCCCGCCTGCATAAGCATATCAAGGTTATCGAGCACCGAAGAATATTCCTCTTTGCTGAGCGTCACGGTTATTGGGGTCAAAAGCATCTGCGTTGAACGCTTGCTGTCGTTTTTGACAAGCTCGTTAAACAGCATTCTTTCGTGCGCCGCGTGCTTGTCAACAAGAAAGATGCTCTCCCCTTGTTGAACAATAATGTATGTTTTGAACGCCTCTCCGATAACGGTTACGGGCAGCTCCGCGGGCTTCTCGTCAACAGCCGTATCAAGAGCCCGAGCCGTTTCTTCCGGCTTTTCGTCGGGAAGCGTTGCGGCTTCTGCCGAAAGCTCCGGCCGTATATCCGCTTCAATAACGGCAGTCTCTTCTTTTTTTGCCCTTTGAGCGTCAAGAAAATGCTGAATGGTCGAGGGCTCGGAGTCCGCGGTTTCGGGCTTTTTATCCGGGCTTGCAACTGTAATTATATCCTCGCGCGCAGCGGGCTGCTGATATGTCGGTCTTTCCGGCTGCTGCGCCGAGCGGTATTCGGAGGATGACATCCTGTTCCAGAAATCGGGCTGCTTTTCCGGCAATCTCATCTGCTCGGTTTTCGGGCGCACAGGCTCGAAGAGCTCCGTCTGCGCCGTTCTCGGAATAGTCACCTTCGGCGCTTCGTCCCTATGCTCAAGCGCGTTTTTGGCGGCATAATATACCGCGCTGAATACCGTGCGCTCGTTTGCAAAGCGCACTTCGATTTTCGCGGGATGGACGTTCACATCGACAAGACCCGGTGCGGTGGTTATATTGAGCACACAGTACGGGAACTTGCCGACCATTATCGAATTTTTATATGCTTCACTCAGAGCCGCCGAAGCCGTGCCGGACTTCACAAGTCTGCCGTTGACAAAAAAGAACTGCATATTGCGGTTCGGACGCGATTTTGTCGGCTTCGAAACAAGCCCGCTTATCTTCACGGACTCGAAGCTGTAATCCGCTTCAATAAGTCCGTCCGCAAAGTCCTTGCCGAAAATCTCATAGGCTGCGGTTTTGAGGTCGCCGCTTCCGGAGGTGAACAGGGCGCTCTTGCCCTCTCTTATAAATCTTATCGAAACATCCGGGTTCGAAAGCGCAATCTTGTCAACTATACCGGCGACTGCATTGGCCTCGGAGACATCCTTTTTGAGAAACTTCATTCTTGCGGGAGTGTTGAAGAAAAGATCTCTGACTACTATCGTTGTCCCGAGCGGGCAGCCGGCATCATCGACCAGTGTCTCCTCTCCGGCACTTATGCAGTAGCGCGTTCCCGTCTCCTCTTCAGTGGTTCTTGTGAGCACCTCGACATTTGAAACGGCGGCTATGGAGGCGAGCGCCTCGCCTCTGAATCCGAGAGTACCTATCGCATACAAATCGTCGCGCGTGCTTATCTTGCTTGTGGCGTGGCTTATGAACGCGTTGCGTATATCTTCGCGGCTTATTCCGCAGCCGTTATCGGTTACACGGATATAAGTTATTCCACCGTTTTTTATTTCAACCGTGACCGAAGAAGAGCCCGCGTCGATCGCGTTCTCCATAAGCTCCTTTATAACAGACGCGGGTCTCTCGACCACTTCGCCCGCAGCTATGAGCTCCGCTATTTCTTTTGGCAGGACTTTAATCTTCGACATGGCTTCCTCCCGTTATATTTTCTTTGCGCTCTTTGTCAACTCGTACAGCACGCCCATCGCCTCTATCGGCGTTAAGGTGTTGACATCGAGCACCTTCAGCTTTTCGACTATCTCGTTTGAGCTGTTCTGACCGAACGATATCTGCCCGGCCTCCGGCTCGACCGCGGTGCTCGGCTCACGCTCGCGCACAAGCACAAGTCCGCTCTCTTCAATTTCCTTGAGAACCTTTTTCGCTCTGTCTACAACGGGCTTCGGAACTCCTGCGAGCTTTGCGACTTCAATTCCGTAGCTTCCGTCCGCTCCGCCGCGAACTATACGGCGCAGGAAGGTTATGTCGTCGCCGCGCTTTTTGACGGCTATATTGTAGTTCTTCACGCCGTCTATCTGCCCCTCAAGCTCCGTAAGCTCATGATAGTGCGTGGCAAAAAGGGTCTTTGCACCGATGCGCTTTTTGTCGGCGGCATATTCGAGCACGGCGCGCGCAATGCTCATGCCGTCAAAGGTCGAAGTGCCTCTGCCTATTTCATCAAAAATTATGAGGCTTCTCGAGGTTGCGTTATTCAGTATGGACGCGACTTCGCTCATTTCGACCATAAACGTCGATTGACCGGCGGAAAGATCGTCGGACGCACCTATTCGAGTAAACACGCTGTCAACTATACCGAGCTCCGCGCTTGCGGCGGGAACAAAGCTTCCCGCCTGCGCCATGACGCAGATTAGAGCTACCTGGCGCATATATGTGGACTTACCCGCCATATTGGGACCCGTTATTATCGCACAGCGGTCGTCTCCGCAGTCGAGAACGGTATCGTTCGGCACAAACGGCTCACCGTTGAGCATCTTTTCGACAACGGGATGGCGTCCCTCTTTTATTTTCACAATCGGCTCTGCGGACATCTGCGGGCAGACATAGTTATTTTCAAGCGCTACCTGGGCAAACGAACAGAGGACGTCAAGCTGCGCCACTGCCGCCGCCGTGCGCTGAACGCGGGCGAGCTCCGCACCGGTGCGCTTTCTGATATCGTCAAAAATCTCGTATTCGAGCTTGACGATTCTGTCCTGCGCGCCGAGAACCTTTGCCTCAAGATCCTTGAGCTCCTGAGTTATGAATCTCTCGCAGTTTGCAAGGGTTTGTTTTCTTATATATTCGTCGGGTACAAGCTCTTTATATGAGTTGGGAACCTCTATGTAGTAGCCGAATACCCTGTTATAGCCTATTTTAAGTTTTGCTATTCCGGTCTTTTCCTGCTCCTGCTGCTGTATGGCGGCAATATAATCCTTGCCGTTTAATACTATATCGCGCAGGGAGTCGAGCTCCGGATGGAAGCCATCCTTTATCATACCGCCCTCACGGACGGAGAACGGCGGCTCCTCGACTATCGCGGCGTCGATGAGCTCGTAGATATCGGAAAGCGCGTCTATATTTTCGGCACATTCGCGCATAAGCGACGAAGAGAGCACGGAAACTTTTTCTTTAAGCTCCGGCAGGCACGATGCGGCGAGCGCCAGCGCACGCAAATCCTTAGCTCCGGCTGTACCGAACGATATTCTTGTTATGAGACGCTCGAGGTCATGTATGCCCGACATACTTTCGCCGAGCTCCTGCCTCACCATCGGCTGAGAGACAAGCTCCGCCACAGCGTTATGGCGCTTTGTTATGCGCGCCATGCCGATAAGCGGGCGCTCAAGCCATACGCGTATCATTCGCTTGCCCATCGGGGTGCGCGTCTTATCGAGCACCCAGAGCAGGGAGCCGCGCTTTTCGCGGTTTCTTAAAGTCTCGACTATTTCGAGATTGCGCAGAGCGGAGACATCGAGGCGCATGAAATTGAGTTCTGAATAAAATGATATCGAAGAAATATTTTCGAGGTCGTTGCGCTGAACCTCAGTGAGATATTTAAGCGCCGCTCCGAGCGCCGGAACAGCCGCGCTGCCCTCATGGAGCTCAAGCTCCGACAGGCTGTCTTTTTTGAAATGAGCGAGTATTGTTTCGGCACTTTGCCGAGGATCAAAATAGCTGTCGCCAAGCTCCTGTGCAAGAGCTTCGGTCTTGTTTGAAATGAACGAAAACACTTTCGTAAGAGACGAAGAAGCGGAGTTGAACACGATTTCGCTCGGCATGAATCTGCCTATCTCGTTGATTATTTTATCGGGAACGGCGGGAGAGGCAAGCTCGGTCAGATTGACGGAGCCCGTTGATACGTCCACAAAGCAGACGCCGGCGGACTCGCCCGCAAAATATACGCTTGCGAGGAAATTGTTTCTGCCCTCGTTGAGCATACTGTTTTCGATAACCGTACCGGGAGTCAGAACCCTGACGACTTCGCGCTTGACAAGTCCCTTTGCGAGAGCGGGGTCCTCCATCTGCTCGCATATGGCGACTTTGTAGCCCTTTGCGACGAGGCGCGCCATGTAGCTGTCCGCGCTGTGAAACGGCACGCCGCACATCGGGGCGCGCTCCTCCTGACCGCAGGCTCTGCCTGTCAGCACAAGCTCCAGCTCACGCGACACTGTTACCGCATCGTCAAAGAACATCTCGTAAAAATCACCGAGTCTGAACATCAGTATCGTGTCGGGATATTTCTTTTTTGTCTCAAAATACTGTTTCATCATCGGAGAAAGCTCTGCCATTCCGATACCGTCCTCTCAGCGGTTATACCGCAAAATAAAAAGCTTTCGGCTCCGCAGGGGTTAAGCTGCGGAGCGGTATTGCAATAATCAGCAGCCGGAGCAGCCGGAGCAGTCTCCGCCGCAGTGATGCTCCTCTTCGGGCTCGCAGGTAGCGGGGTCTTCACCCTGGATGCACAGAGCGAGAATGCCCGTGATATAATGCATCATTTCATCTATCTCGGCTCTTGCAACCTCACAGTCGCGCATATGCTCGTTATCCATAACCTTCTTGTAGAGGTCGTTGAACTCGGTCTCATATGCCGCAAGCTTCTGCTCGTTGGCATCTTCCTTGCTCGCCTCATGCTGATAGGACATATGAACGAGCTGAATCTTGCCCATAAGTTCGTTGAGCTCCTTGTCCTCCTCGTTTGCCTTCTGGGCAGCCTGGAACTTCGCATATCTTTCATCCTGCTGGATAGCTGCGCCGAGTTCTCTTGTAAGTTTGATGATGTCCATAATTGTACTCCTTGAAATTTATCTTATATCCTTATCCGCAATGCAGAGATATAGCGTTTTCAGTCGGCAAGCTCGCCCTTGAGCATCCATATCAGAGCTTCGGTCACTCTGACGGTTCTGAACGAGCCTATGATCGACTCATCGGCAGGGAACTCGATTATTATATTGCCCTGCGTCCTGCCGGATATATATCCGTCTTTTTTAGCCTTCGACTCGCAGAGGACTCTGTATTCTCTGCCGACCATTTCGGAGGTGCGGACAGACGCGATTTTCTCCTGCGCGGCACAGAGCTCCGAAAACCACTTGCCCTTTTCTTCGCGGGAAACGGGGTCGTCCATTTTTGCCGCGCGGGTTCCCTCGCGGGGCGAGAAAATGAAAGTATAGAGCGAGGTATACTGCGCCTTTTCGATAAGCTTCACCGTATCGAGAAATTCCTCATATGTTTCACCCGGGAAACCGACTATTATATCGCTTGTCACCGAGAGCTCGGGCATGACGCTGCGGGCATATTCGAGCAGAGAAAGATATTTTTCAGCCGTATATCCCCTGTTCATCTCCCTGAGCACCCTGTCGTTTCCGCACTGCACCGGAAGATGCAGATGCTTTGCGACCTTTTCGCACTGCGCCATGGTATCGAGCAGCTCATGCGTGCAATCCTTCGGGTGAGAGGTCATGAAGCGTATAATGAAATCGCCGTCGATACTGTTTATCTCGCGCAAAAGTGCGGCGAAATTCAGCTCCCCCTCGCGGTCGTTGCCGTAGGAATTTACATTCTGACCGAGCAGGGTTATCTCTTTATAACCGCTTTTGACAAGCTCGCGCGCTTCGCTTATAATAACGTCGCTGCTGCGGCTTCGCTCTCGTCCGCGGACATATGGCACTATGCAATAGGTGCAGAAATTGTTGCACCCGTACATTATAGGCAGCCACGCCTTGAAAGTGCTGTCTCTGTGCAGAGGCAAATCCTCCGCTATAACGCCGTCGGAATTTTCAATATCGAACACGCGCTTACCGGTAGAGAGCGAGCGGTAAAGCAGCTCCGGAAATTTATGCGCGGCGTGAGTTCCGAAAACTATATCGACAAACGGATAGCTCCTGCGAATTTTTTCGGCTATCCTCTCCTGCTGCATCATACAACCGCAGAGGATTATTTTGAAGTCGGGATTCTTCTCTTTTATTTTCTTGAGTGCGCCGACGTTTCCGAAGAGCCTGTCCTCGGCGTGCTCGCGCACGGCGCAGGTGTTAAACAGCGATATATCCGCGCTTTCCGCCTCGTCCGTAAAGCCGAAGCCCATTTTTTCGAGCAGACCCTTGAGTCTCTCGCTGTCGGCTACATTGCCCTGGCAGCCGAATGTATGAACGTAGGCGAGCGGTTTGCGCCCGCCGAGCCGTGTTTCAAGCACTGTATGCACAAGTCCGCAGAACTCCATCTGTCTGTCAAGCTCCTCCTGCGCAACGATAATACTTCCTCTGTCTTTTGAAATCGGCAAATCGGTTATCCTCCGAAAAATCTTAGTTATTTTAATTAATCTATTATACAACGAAAAGCGAATTTGTACAAGCTTAATAATATAAAAACTTATGTATATTTACAAAATCCGAGTTAATGAAAATTTTTTCTTTCAAGGCTGTTAATAAAGCCCGAAATAGGCTATAATCATCATATGCTATTTGAATCGGAGGCACATATGAGAAGGCGCAATGATGTCACTTATATCGGCAAAAGCTCAAAGGCGGCTGTGAGTAAAATAAAAATTTTCAACTTATACAGCGGGAGGAACGGCATTGAAAAGCTTTGACATAGGAAAAAACGACGCCGGGCAGCGCGTTGACAAATTCATAAAAAAGACCGTCCCGAATCTTCCGGACTCGCTTATGTACAAATATATCAGGCTCAAGCGCATAAAGCTCAACGGAAAGCGGTGCGAGATATCCACGCGCCTGAAAGAGGGCGACCGCGTGGATATGTACATAAACGACGAATTTTTCGAGCAGCGGTTCGACAGATACGATTTCATGCACGCATCGACAAACCTCACCGTTCTCTACGAGGATGAGAATATAATGCTGCTCGACAAGAAGGTCGGTCTTCTCTCCCACCCGGACGAGCGCGAATACAACGACACTCTTCTGACCAGGATAAAGCGCTATCTCTACGAAAAGGGCGAATATAATCCGTCCGACGAAAACTCTTTTTCGCCCGCGCTCATAAACAGAATCGACCGCAACACCGGCGGAATAGTGATGGCCGCAAAAAACGCGGAGGCTCTGAGAATAATGAATCAGAAGCTCAAGGACAGAGAGATAAAAAAATTCTATCTCTGCGTTGTCCACGGCATTCTCAAGGAAAAAGACGGGACTTTGCACGGCTGGCTGACAAAAGATGAAAAGAAGAATCTCGTCAAGGTCTCGTCCCGCAAAACGGAGGGCTCAAAGGAGATAAAGACAAAGTACCGCGTGCTCGCCGAAAACAAAGGTATGAGCTTAGTTGAGGTCGAGCTGCTGACGGGGCGCACGCATCAGATAAGAGCGCACTTCGCCTCGATAGGCCATCCTCTTCTCGGCGACGGAAAATACGGGCGTAACTCAATGAACAAGGAGAGCGGATACAAGAAACAGTTCCTTTATTCATACAAGCTGAAATTTGATTTCTCCTCCGACGCACAGTCGCTCGATTATCTAAACGGCAAAGAATTTGAAGTAGACAACGTGTGGTTTAAGGGCGCATTCCTCAACGGCGAGCTCTGAGCGATTGTGAATTAATTATAAAACTTGCAGATTCGACTTGTAAAAGCTAATAAAATAGTATAGAATAAGAATGTTATCGACCGTTAGGTCAAATCAACCTTAACAAAGAAAAGGATGAAAAAGAATGGCAAACAAAGACACCCAGCGGACTTCTGCCGAGTCATACCGTGACGACAGAAAGGCCCGCCTCGCTCAGTCTGCGAAAAAGAGTCAGAAGAAGAGCGAGAAGAGCAAGGCAGCGGCAAAGATAGTCAAAATGGTAGTAGCTATCGTTCTTGCCGTCGTAGTTGCAGGCGGAATCGTTTGGAAGGTTCTCGACGATACGGCCGCTATCAAGAAGAATACAACCGTGTTCTCTTTGGGCGACGATATCCGCGTTTCGGAAGTTGAGTTTACATATTACTACAGCCAGTATCTCAACAATATCTACTCATACGCTCAGCGGTACGCAATGTACGGCATGGACTTCGGCATTGACCCGACAAAGTCGCCGGATGAGCAGAACTACGGCACCGATGCCGACGGAAAAGAAATGCTTCTTTCCGATTATCTCAAGAATGAGACCATCTCCGCCCTCCAGACCTACAAGATCCTCTATGCCGAGGCTATCAAGGCAGGCTACAAGCTCACAGACGACGAGCAGAAGTCAATTGACGATCAGGTCGAGGAGCTCAGAAACACCGCCGCAGAGAACAAATACTCTCTCAACGCCTACCTCAAGGCGAGCTACGGCAAGGGTATAAACGAGAAGTTCCTGCGCAAGCAGCTCGAGATGCAAAATATCGTTTTGAGATACCAGAGCGACACCTCAAAGAAGCTCACCGATTCTTACAGCGCCGCCGACATAAAGGCTGTCTACGACAAGGATCACAGCGCATACAATGCAGTTGACGCAAGAACCCTTTCGTTCTCAGTAGAGACTCTCACCGCAAAGGACGGAGAGACCTCGGAGCAGCTTGCCGCCCGCCAGAAAGCCGCCGCGGCGAAGGTCAAGAAGGAAGCCGAGAAGGCTCTCAGCGCCTGCACCGGCGAAAAGGCTTTCCTTGAGCAGGCAAAGAAAAAGAACAGCTCAACCGAAAACTATGACGCGGAGTCCGCAACCGCCCTCAACGAGGCCGCAAAGTCAACCATCACCTCCTATGTCTCCGAGGACGCCGCAAAGTGGGCGTTTGACAGCGCGAGAAAAGCAGGAGATGTCAAGCTCTTTGAAGTCGGTAGCAATGGCAACGTGAGCTCATATGTTATCCTCTATATCAACAAGGGCAGCTACGCTCCCATGGCCTCGAACGTAAGACATATTCTCATCTCGTTCACCGACAATGCAAGCTCGTCCTCCGAGGCAACCGACGAGCAGAAGAAGGCCGCAAAGGCTTCCGCCGACAAGATCTACAAGGAGTGGCAGAGCGGAGCTAAGACCGAAGATTCCTTCGCTGCTCTCGCAAAAGAGAAGTCCAAGGATACCGGAAGCGCCGCTGACGGCGGACTTATAAGCGGCATCACTTCAAGCGCCGACTACGTTGAGTCCTTCCGCAACTGGGCTACCGACAGCAGCAGAAAGGTCGGCGACACCGGCATTGTCAAGTCCAAGTACGGCTACCACATCATGTACTATTCGGGCAGTGACTACGCTTGGAAGAGCGCCATTCGCTCCGCAAAGGCCAAAGAGGACTTCGAAAAGCAGCTTAACGAGCTTGAAGGCTCCGACGAGTACAAGCTCAACAAGAAGGACAAGAATATCGATAAGGCAGTCAAGGACTTCCTCAAGACCTTCAAGCAGAGACTCGCAATGAGCAACAGCACAAAGACGAGGAGCTAATAATGCTACAGAAATCATCCCCCGGGACTTTTCCGGGGGATTTTTCACGCATAAAACCGATACAGCCCGGGACTATTTATCCCGAGCTGTATTTTTTATTCGTCCGCAAGAGCGGCCTTTATCATTATCGCACATTCCAGTCTCTTCTGCTCAAGAGCGCACGAGAGCTTGTGCGGTTTGAAGATAGTGTTATTGTACTGCATATTGTTTGCGTTGCAACCGCCGCTGCAGTAGAACTTCGCCCAGCAATCCGCACACTCTTCTTTGGAATATATATTTGCTTTTGAGAACATCTTTTTCATTTCGATATTCACGGAGTCATCGAGCACGCTGCCCATCTTCCACTCGTCCATTCCGACAAACTGATGGCACGGATAGATATCGCCCTCCGGAGTTACAGCCACATATTCGTTGCCGCAGCTGCATCCGCGCAGTCTCTTTATTGCGCACGGACCCTGGTCGAGGTCTATCATAAAGTGGAAGAAGTTGAAGCCTGTTCCGTTCTTCTTTCTCTCAATAAGCAGCTTAGAAAGCTTCTCATATTCCTCTGCGATTGCCGGAAGGTCTTTTTCCGTCAGAGCATACGGGAGCTCCGGGTCGGTCACGACCGGCTCAACGGAAATCTGGTCGAAGCCGAGCTTGTTTAGATGCATAACATCATCGGCGAAATCGAGGTTATATTTTGTAAACGTGCCGCGGACATAGTATTCCTTATCCCCTCTCGCCTCGACGAGCTTTTGGTACTTTGGAACGATTATGTCGTAGCTGCCCTTCTTGTTGACTGTCGGGCGCAGGCGGTCGTTTACTTCTTTTCTTCCGTCAAGCGAAAGAACGACGTTTGACATCTCACGGTTTATAAAATCAATGCTGTCGTCATCAAGCAGAACACCGTTCGTAGTTATGGTGAAGCGGAAGTTCTTATTATGCTCCTTTTCAACAGACCTTGCATACTCGACTACCTGCTTCACAACGTCAAAATTCATCAGCGGCTCGCCGCCGAAGAAGTCAAGCTCTAAGTTATGCCTGTTGGCGGAGTGCTTGATAAGAAAATCTATAGCCGCCTTGCCGACTTCAAAAGGCATGAGCTTTCTGCCGTGACCGAAATCGCCCTGCGCGGCAAAGCAATACTCGCAGCGAAGGTTACAGTCATGCGCTATATTTAGGCACATCGACTTTATCGGCGCTTCGGTGAGCATATCCGCAAAGGGTCTGTAGGTGTCCTCGGAGAAAAGCGAATCATCGTCGCACAGAGCCTTGAGCTCGGCATAGGTATCGATGATATCCTGCCTGTCAAAGCCTTCGTTTTCAAGAGTGACGATAACTTCGTCGGGGCACTCGCCCGTAAGCTTTTCCGTAAAGAAATCGAGGATTCTGTATGCGAGCTCATCCACAATATGAACGGCTCCGCTGTTCGTATCAATGACTATATAATAGCCGTTGAGAAAATATTTATGTATCATATATGCCGGGTCTCCCCGCTTTCGCTCCTTTTAGCCGCGGTTTTTCGCAGCAAAATGTTTTAGACAGAATTTTAGGGACAGGCGCAAAGCCTGCCCCTAATTTACGTTCAAATCAGATTACTTCTCGCACTTCTGGTTAGCGACGGTGCAGGAAGTCTTGCAAGCTGACTGGCAGGAAGCCTGGCACTCGCCGCAGCCGCCCTTAGCAGCGCTCTCCTTGAGATTCGAAGCGTTGATGGTCTTGATGTGTTTCATGATATACACCTCCACAATTTTCTGTAATAATTATAGCATAACGGCACGGGTATTTCAAGTGCAATTATTTTGTGCCGAAGATTCTGTCGCCAGCGTCTCCGAGACCGGGAACGATATAGCCGTGATCGTTGAGCTTCTCGTCCTTTGCGGCGGCAAAGATATCAACATCGGGATGAGCTTTGCTCAGAGCTTCAAGTCCCTCGGGAGCCGCAATAATGCACATGAACTTTATCGATCTGGGGTTTCTCTTCTTTATCTGAGAAATGGCGTCTATAGCCGAGCCGCCGGTAGCAAGCATGGGATCGAGAACGATAACATCGCGCTCGCCGATATCGCTGGGCAGCTTGCAGTAATACTCAACAGGCTGCAGAGTTTCGGGATCGCGGTAAAGGCCGATGTGACCGACTCTGGCGGAGGGAACGAGGGTCAGAACACCGTCAACCATGCCGAGTCCGGCTCTGAGAATCGGAACAAAGGCGAGCTTCTTGCCCGCAAGAGCCTTAGTGGTCATTCCGGAAACGGGAGTCTCAATTTCAACATCCTTGAGCGGAAGATCTCTTGTTGCCTCATAGCACATGAGCATCGCTATCTCGCCTACGAGAGTGCGGAACTCTTTGGAAGCGGTGTGCTTGTCTCTGAGGATGGACAGCTTATGCTGGATAAGCGGGTGATTTGTTATTGTTATGTTTGCCATGTTTTGAACTCCTTCGGATATTATAAAATTAAAAATTTTGACTGCTTTATTTCGAGAACTTTTCGTCCTCTATCGCCATGACCTGATCTATTCTTCTCTGATGTCTCTCCTCGCCGCTGAAGGGCGTATCGACAAAGAGATCGACCATATCGAGGGCAAGACCCGCGCCGATAACTCTGCTGCCGAGGCAAAGAACGTTAGCGTTATTATGAAGTCTTGTCATGCGTGCGGAAAAAGTATCTGCGCAGTTTGCGGCTCTGATGCCCCTGACCTTGTTGGCGGCCATCGAGATACCTACGCCTGTGCCGCAGCAGAAAATACCGAGGCGGCACTCGCCCGAAGCGACCGCCTCGCCCGCTATTTTTGCAAAAACGGCGTAGTCAACGGATTTATCGCTGTCGGTTCCGAAATCCTTGACGTCGAAGCCTCTGTCTGAAAGATGTTTTTTGATCTCCTCCTTAAGAGGATATCCTGCGTGGTCAGCAGCAAGAGCTATCATGGTAATTTCTCCTTTTGATTTATTTCTCGTGAGCCTTTTTGAGGCTGAGCTCGCGCTCCGCCTGCGAAGGTCTCAAATATACGGGCAAAAGCTGAGCCGGAGGAAGAAAGTCCATATTCTCGCACACGGCGGCGCAGGCGGCGCCGTAAGCGCGCTGGAAGCGTCTGCTGTCCTGTGCGAGAGCAACGCTCTCAAAACTGTCTCTAACAGCCTGATAAGCTATATGCGCTCCGTCTCCGACACAAATTATACGCTCATTTGCATATTTTTCAAGTATTTCCGGAAGTTTTGAGGCGGGAATCGCGTCGTCCTCCGTCAATCTTTCGACTTTTCCGTCAAAGCAGCGAAAAATTGCGGAATAGACCTGCGAACATCTCGCGTCCATCGCGCAGCAGGCAATGCAGTTATCATAGCGCAGATTATATGCCATAGCCTTGAGCGTAGATACGCCGCAGCACTTTGTGTTGCCCGGCATTGCAAGCCCCTTTACGGCAGCTATGCCTATTCTTATCCCCGTAAACGAACCGGGACCGTCGGTTATGACGCAGCCGTCGATATCGGCCATGGTGAGACGCGCAAGGTCGAGGACAGATTCGACCATGGGAAGAAGCGTCTCGCTGTGAGTAAGTCCGGCGTTGACAAATGCTTCGCTTATCAGCTGCTCTCCGTCCGTTATCGCGGCGCTTGCGGTTTTTGCGGACGAATCAAGCGCGAGTATCTTCACTGTCTGCCCCCCTCTCCAAAGTAATTATGCGTTCATTTTCGTTATCATTCTTGGATATCGAAACTCTTATCGAATTTTCCGGCAGGCAGTTCTCGATATTTTCGCTCCACTCTATCACGAGCACGCCGCCCATATCGAGATAATCGAAAAATCCGGTGGAATACAAATCATCCCATGTGTTTATTCTGTACATATCGAAATGATAGAGCGGTATGTCGGCGGGATACTCATGCACGAGCGCAAAAGTAGGACTGCTGACCTCGCCGTCAAAGCCCATGCCGCGGGCGAGCCCTCTTGTAAGAGCCGTTTTCCCCGCGCCCAAGTCTCCGAACAGTGCCACAACATCGCCTGCCTTGAGACTTCTGCCGAGCTCCGCTCCGAATTCCTCGGTCTGTTTTGAAGAATAAGAATGAAAAACAGTCTTCATCTGAAAAATATCGCTGCCTTGCTTTAAATTCAAATAATTATAGCACACAAATCGAAGATATAAAAGTATTTTACTTGAATTTGATTAAAATTCGCTTTATAATATCAGTATAATTTTAAAGGAGCCTCCAATGAACATACTTCAGTCAATCAAAAGAGGATTTAAAACTACTGACAAGCCGCTTCTGCTGCTCTGTCTGCTGACTTCGCTGTTCGGCATTCTTATGGTTTACAGCGCCACCTACAGCAGCCTTGAGGACGGCGGCATTATCAGCCGTACCGCACTTGTCATGCTGCTTGCTGTGCTTGTCGGCGCGGCGATGTGTATCGTCATATCTTTCATTGACTACGAAATAGTTCTCCGCTTTTGGATGATAATAGGCGGAGTGTGTCTGCTGATGATGCTGCTGCTGTTCCCGTTCGGCAGCGGAACGGAGGACAGGCCGGACGCAAGAACCTGGTTCGACTTCAAGGTAATCAATTTCCAGCCGTCCGAGCTTTTCAAGATAGCGTTCATAATAACCTTCGCCGTCCACCTCGACTATGTCGGCGAGGATATAAACAAGCTCAAAAACGCTCTTCTTCTCTGCGTTCACGGCGGAGTTCCGGCGCTGTTGGTCATTCTGACGGGTGACCTCGGTTCCGCGCTCGTATTCGTCTCAATATTTATCGGCATGATGTTCGCATCGGGTCTTGCGGCAAGATATTTTGCCGCCGCCGGCGCAATGATAGTCGCGGCCGTGCCCGTGCTTTGGTTCGCGTTTTTCAGCGACTTCCAAAAAGGCCGTATTCTCGCCGTATATGCCCCGAATAAGCTCGATACCGCACTATACAAGAAATATATCTTCCAGCAGCAGCAGAGCGTCAATGCCATAGGCAGCGGCCGATTCTTGGGGCGCGGCTTCCTCAAGGGCGCATATACCCAGTCGCACTCCGTTCCCGTCAATGACAGTGATATGATATTCTCCGTTATCGGCGAAGAGCTCGGGTTTGTCGGCGCGTTTGCGGCGCTTGCGCTCATTGCGCTGATAATCGTCAGTATAGTGCTGGTCGGGAAAAAAGCTAATACTAATATGGGCTCGCTCATCTGCTACGGTACAGCCGTTATGATAGGCTCTCAGGCTATCATGAATATCGGAATGTGCTTAAAGCTCCTCCCCTGCATCGGTATAACGCTGCCCTTCTTCAGCTCCGGCGGCTCATCAAACCTCTGCATATATATCGCAATAGGGCTCGTTATGAGCATTTACAGATGCAGTCAGCGCGGCGAGGTCACTAATTTCAGATATAACAGGATAAGCACGCCTTTCAACTAAGGCAAACCGTAAAAATCAAAAAAGACGCTGCAAAGCACTGCAGCGTCATATTATATTTTAAAATGAGGGATTAAAATGAGTCAATCGGTAAAACCTGTGAGAGGCTCTGCGGAACAGCCGGATCACATAATGCTCAGCATCAAGGGCGATGCCGCAACCTCCATGACCGTCACATGGCGAACCTGCACGGATATCAAGGAGGGGTATGTTCTCTGCCGCGAGGACGGCAGCAGTGAAGCTATGCGCGTCGATGCGGCAACGGATGTTTTCAAGAGCGATATCGACATAAGCAATATGTTCTGGGCAGACCTTACGGGGCTGAAGCCGGACACGAAATATTTCTACACCTGCGGAGACAGCGAACACAGAAGCAAGGAATTCTTTTTCTCAACCGCACCCGAAAATCTCACTAAATTCAAATTTCTCTGCGTCTCCGATCAGCAGAAGGGCGAGCCTTTCGATTGCCCCGACTACTCCCATTTCAACAGCTTCGTCAAGGAGATGCTCGAAAAGAACCCCGACACCCGCTTTATCCTGACCGGCGGAGACAATACGGACTGCGGTCAGCATGAGGTTCAGTGGAACGGCGCGTTCAGCGGGCTTGTAGGAATATCGGAGCACATCCCATTTATGATGACGCTCGGCAACCATGACAACCGCGGCTTTAAAGATTATAAAAACGCCATAGGCAGATATTATGCCGAGCCTGCCGAATTTTTCGGCAAGCAATTCAAGGGCTCCTATCCCGATAACGGTCCTGAAAACTGGAAAACCGAAAACTACACCTTTGACTACGGCAACGTACACTTCGCGGTAATAGGAATAAACGGGCCCGAAGAAGTCAACGAATGGCTGATAAAAGACCTCGACTCCACCGACAAGCAGTGGAAAATAGGCTCGTATCATTTCCCGATATGCTATTCCGGCTCCGACTGCCAGAATTACGATGCATATCCCGCCATGCGCGAGGGAATGGAGAAGCTTGACATCCTGTTTTCGGGTCACGAGCACAATTTTTCGAGAAGCTTCCCTGTCAGAAACGAGGAAATTTTCGACAGACCGTCGCAGGGCACCGTACACTATATGCTCGGCAACTCGGATATGAACCCGCCCGGAACGCGCGCCGTCCCCAAGGTGTGGCACAGCGCCTTCTATTCTCAGGAAGAGCCGGTCTCGATGGCTGTTGTCGTCGAGGTTGACGGGGCGAAGATAACACTGACGGCGCATCTGAATGACGGGCGCATAGCCGACCGCTGCGTGATAGATAAAGGAACAGACTCAATCGACCCGCCTGCGCTCGCCCCGATATATAACACCACCCGAATGAAATTCAAGGGCATGGATCTCGGGCTCTGCCAATGCACAACTCCGTGCGAATTAAAAGACGGAATATGGTTCGCTCCCCTCTCCGTTCTCGTCGGATTCATCGGCGGCGAAGTAAGAAAAACGCCCGGAAAGGTCTATCTCGAGGTCTACGGGCACAGCGCGGAATTTACCCTTGACAGCGACACGGCGCAAACCGACCGCGGAGAATTTAAGCTCCCTGCAAAGGTATACAGGGGCAGACGCGATCAGCTCTACATACCGCTCGACGGCGTGAAAGCTTTCGAGATGCGCTGGGCATATGCGCCGCGCAATAACTTCGTCTCTATCGAGCACGAGAGCGAGGATAAGCCCATAACCGTTCAGCCGTAACATCGTAATAGCGAAAATAGCGAAAAAGCTCCGGACTGCCTTTAAGAGCCGTCCGGAGCTTTTTTATGTTGTTTGTTCCTGCCGTTTTATTCCGAAAATGAGTCTGAGTATTCCGGAAAAAAGCTTGGGGCTTCTGACTACTACTACTTTCATCTCATTCTCACCCTCCGTCACCAAAAGCTTCGTGAGGCGGTGCAGATAAGCAAAAGCAGGATAACCGCAAGAATTATAAGTAGTGAATACGGAAAGAACTTCGCGGCAATTATTCCCGCCACAAATGAAATTATTATCACGCACGCAGACCCGTTTCTGCCGCATCCGCATCTTCTCACGCTCACCGCCGCCCTTACATATAACAGTCTCGCCTTCAGTCCATTATATACAGCGCGCGGCAATTGCGTTACTTTATTTCTTTTCCCATTCCTTTATGTCTTTTGCTTCGTTGTAGAGAGCAATATAGCTGTTGTGGCGCGATTCGCTGATTTCGCCCGCTTCAACCGCGGCAGCTATCTCGCAGCCCTTGTCATTTATGTGCCTGCATGAAGTGAACTTGCATTTTCCCAGATGCTTTTCAAATTCGGGGAAGCAAAACGGCAGCTCGTCTACGGGTATTATTTCGCTGTTTTCGCCGGTCAGCGACGAGAAGCCCGGCGTATCCGCGACATATCCGCCGCAGAGCTTATACAGCTCGACTGCCCTTGTTGTGTGGCGGCCTCTGCCGAGCTTATCGCTTATTTCGCCCGTTTTGAGCGAAAGCTCTGGGGCTATCAGATTGAGGAGCGAGGACTTACCTACGCCCGTATTGCCCGCAAAAGCGCTTATATGGCCGCTCAGCATGGCTTTCACTTCATCGGCTCCCCTGCCGTCCCTGCTCGACACCGAAAAGAAAGGTATCCCCGCCTTTTCATATATATCGCGCAGCTCCGAGGTGTCGCCGAGATCGTCCTTAGTGATAACTATGACCGGCTCTATGTTTTTCCAACAGGCAATCGCGGTCATCTTGTCGATTATAAGCGTGCTCGGATTCGGGTCGCGCACAGATGACAGGATAAACAGCCTGTCAAGATTTGCGACCGGCGGGCGCATAAGCTCGCTTCGGCGCGGATATATCTTTTCAATAGTGTTGTTTGCGCCGTCTTCTCCGATAAGTATATCGACTTCATCGCCCACAAGAGGCTTTTGTCCGCTCTTTCGAAAGATTCCGCGGGCTTTGCACTCAAATACCGCATCGGCGGTCTCTACAAAGTAAAGACCACCGATTCCTTTTAATATTATTCCTTTTTTGACATCAGCCATAGTTAAGCCCTTAGCCGACAAACTTGCCGACGGTCAAAGTTATAGTAGTGCTCAAAGGATATGATCTCGAGCCGTTCTTCGGAGACTGGGAGATCACCTTTCCGTTCTTTGACGAATCAAGAACTGTCGTGTAATTCACGTTAATAGAGGTGAAACCGTAGCTCTTCAAAATGCTTATGGCTGTCGCTTCGTTGTTTCCGACAACATTGGGAACGGTTGAGCCTTCGGACACGTCATATCTTCTGACGTTCGATATCTCGGCAGGAGTCTTTGTGAAGTCAACATTGCACTCATAGTATATCTCGGAGTCAATATAGACCTTGATATGGTTGCTGCTGCCGGAGCCCGTGACCGTTATGGTGTATTCGCTGCCGTCGAGAATAACGCTCTGATCCATAAACACGTTATTGTTGTTTGCAGCCTTTATGGACTTCGAGGTGCCGCTCGAATACTTGGGAAGCGTTATGATTATATGAGCCTCGGAGGAAGCCGCAACGCCCGTGCTGACGGTAACTCTTATCTTCGTTCCCTCGGGCACCTTTTCGCCCTCGGCATAGCTCTGCTCGATAATTGTTCCCTTGGGCTTGTCGCTGTCTTTTTCGTCTATTTTCTCATCGAGCTCGAGGTTGAGCGATTCGAGTATGGCCTTCGCGTTCTCGGTATTCTCATCTATGAGCTTGGGAACCTCGACGAGCTCCTGCTCGCTCGCATAATAGATGGTTATCGTAGAGCCCTTTGAGACCTGGCGTCCGTATTCGGGTGAGGTACTCAGAACCGTGCCGGCCTTTTCGGTGCTCTGCTGAGGAACGGAATAGACTTCAAAGCCTGCGTTTTTAAGCTTTGTTATCGCATCGTTGAGCTGGTATTTCAGGACATTCGGAACTGACGCCTTTTCTTCGCTGACCGCAACGGTAACGGTGATAACATTGTTGGACTTATCAACCTTTGTGCCTGCCGCCGGATCCTGTGCATAGACCTGACCGGGCTCATAGAAGCTGTTCTGAACCTCGTTTACTTTGATAACAAAGTTCTTGTATTCGTCGTTGCCGAGAATCTCCTCGGCATAGTTCTTGTTGACGAGCTTGGGAACGGTGAGTTTCCTGTTGAACACATCGGTGAACGAATACAGGCAGACGAGAACTATCGCAAGAACCGCAACAAAGCCGATAACGATACCGGAAAGTATCGGGACTATCTTGTTTTTCTCCGCCGTTTTTTCGTCGCCCTCGTCGTTTCCGGGCTGCGGATTCGGGTTGTCGATAATGCGTGTGTCGCCGGCATTAGCTATCGGTACGGTAACCGGTGCGGTCTTGTCGACAAACTTAGTCGGCTCGTTATCAACAAAATAGCTGTAATCAAATCTTATTGAGGGATTGCGCTTGAACTCCTCAAGGTCGAGAATCATCTCGGCGGCGGACTGATATCTGTCCTTGGGATTCTTCTGCATAGCGCGCATGGTTATCTGCTCGAGTCCCTCGGGGATGGAGCTGTTTATCTCGCGCGGCTTAACGGGGTCTGTCTGGAGCTGCATAATAGCAACGGAGACGGAGTTATCCGACTGGAAGGGCAGCTGACCCGTAAGCATCTCATACATCACAACGCCGACGGAATAGATATCCGACTTGTCGTCGGTTATATCTCCGCGAGCCTGCTCGGGGCTGATATAATGAACGGAGCCGATAGCGGTATCGGTCATCGTTCTTGTTTCGCTTCTGCTGAACCTGGCGATGCCGAAATCCGTAACCTTGATGGTTCCGTTTTCGAGAAGCATTATGTTCTGCGGCTTAATGTCGCGGTGAACTATGCCCTTGTCGTGGGCGTGCTGAAGCGCACGGAGAATCTGCGTTGTAAAATGCACAGTCTCCTTCCACGATATAACGCCCTGCTGCTCGATATACTCCTTGAGAGTAATACCCTCGACATACTCCATGACGATATACTGGAGCTTGTCGCCGTAGCTGACGTCATAAACCTTGACTATGTTTGGATGAGAGAGCACCGCTATCGCCTTTGACTCGTTCTTGAATCTGCGGCGGAACTCCTCGCTTGCAAGGAACTCATCCTTGAGAATCTTGACGGCAACGATTCTGTCGTCGATGTTATCGTAGGCCTTATAGACAACCGCCATTCCGCCTACACCGATGACCTCCTGAAGCTCATACCTTCCGTCGAGCCTCTTTCCGACATAATTATCCATTAAATCTCACACTCCTGTTGGGATACAGAAACCTAAAACGTCAATGCTACGACAGTGATGTTGTCCCCGCCGCCGTTTTCGTTGGCGAGATTTATCAGTCTGTCCGCAAACTCGTAATAATGATTGTCTCTGGTGGCATTATATATATCATCGGTCTCAACATAATTAGTCAGACCGTCAGTGCAAATGATAATAACGTCTCCCTCATCAAGAGTATCCTGATAGTAATCAGTCTCTATTTCCGCGCTTACGCCGAGCGCTCTTGTGATTATATTCTTCCTGGGATGAGCTTTTGCCTGCTCCTCGGTAAGTTCCCCGTGCTCCACCATATCCTGAACAACGGAATGATCCCTTGTGAGCTGAGTTATGCTGTCCTTAGTGACGCGGTAAGCTCTACTGTCTCCGGCGTGGACAAGATAGAGTTCCTTATCTCTTATCACGGAGACAACTACAGTAGTCCCCATGCCGTTAAGACTTTCAACGGAGCATGACATCTCATAAATCGAAGAATTTGCGCTTTCGACGACCGAGGTCAGCAGATTCTTTATTGACTTGTCGCTCATGCCGTACTGATAACCGGATGCGATTTTTTCGCTTATCATCTTGACGGCAGTCTGGCTGGCAACGCTTCCGCCTGCCGCGCCTCCCATGCCGTCGCAGACAACAGCCCAAACAACACCGCCGGGAAGCTCTCCCGCAGCAAATGAGTCCTGATTGTCTTTTCTGATTTTTCCCTGGTCTGTCTTTGCAACGATTTTCATATTTTCCCCCGGAAACTGTGAGAATTCCGAATTGAGCTTATTGCTCTTTTATTTTACGAAGCCGAAGCTGACCGCACGAAGCATCTATGTCCGAGCCGAGCTTCCGCCTTACCGTAACGTTTATTGACTTCTTTTCGAGTATGCTTATAAAACGTTCAATGCGTTCGGGCGTTGACGGTTTGTAAGGGCTCTCCGCGACCTCGTTGACGGGTATGAGATTGACATGGCACAGCATACCCTTCAAAAGCGCCGCAAGCTTCAAGGCACATTCGTCGCTGTCGTTGACGCCGCCGAGCATTGCATATTCAAACGATATTCTTCTCGAAGTGACCTTCGCATATTCACGGCATGCGGGCATAAGCTCGTCGAGTGAATAGCGGCGGTTTATCGGCATTATCTTTGATCTGAGCTCGTCATAAGGCGCGTGGAGCGATATCGAAAGCGTGAGCTGGAGCCTTTTATCGAGCAATTTATATATGCCCGGAACTATTCCGCAGGTAGAAAGCGATATGTTTCTCATGCTTATATTGAGTCCGTTCTCACAGGTCACAAGCTCCAAAAAGCGCATGACATTGTCAAAATTATCGAGCGGCTCGCCCATTCCCATGAGAACTATATGCGAGATGCGGATATTTTCATCGCGTTGAGCGGTGTATATCTGGCCGAGTATTTCCGACGGGAGCAGACTTCTGACATATCCTCCCAAGGTGGAGGCGCAGAACGAGCAGCCCATCTTACAGCCTATCTGAGTCGAGACGCAGATAGTGTATCCGTATTTATATTTCATCAGAACGCTCTCGGCGTATTCGTTACCTCCGAAGCCGAAAAGGTATTTTACCGTTCCGTCCTCGGCAGACACCTGCTTGCGCTCTATTGTACACTTCCTGAGCGGAAGCTCCTCTTTCAGCCGCTCGCGCAGAGACAGCGGAAGATTTGTCATCTCATCATAGTCGAGGGCGCATTTTTGATGTATCCAAGAGTATATTTGCTTCGTTCTGTATGACGGAAGCCCCATCTCGGAAAGAGCCGCCGAAAGCTCTGTAAAGTTCATTGACTTTACATCAATCGTATTCAATAGCTCACTCCGTTCTGGTAAACGCGGCTATAAAGAAGCCGTCCGTCCCATGTATCTGAGGCATCAGGGTCAGGTAATTTTCATTGCCGTCTGCCCTCTTAATATCCGGGAATATCCGTATAGCCTCGAAATCTTTATGTTCACTGAGAAACTTGTCGCAAACTGCGGCATTCTCCGCAGGATTCAGCGAACAGGTGGAATAAACCAAACGACCGCCGACGCTGACATATTCAGCAGAAGAACACAGGATATCATACTGCAAAATCGGCAGTTTGTCAATATCTTCAAGGGTTTTATAGCGTATCTCGGGCTTTCGGCGGAGTATTCCGAGCCCCGAACAGGGTGCGTCGCACAGCACTCTGTCCGCTTTTTTCAAAGCCGGGTTGACTTTGGAGGCATCGTTGGGTATAACCGAAATGTTTTGAAGTCCGAGTCGCTCGGCTCCGTCTTCTACAAGAGCGAGCCTTGACGGATAGACATCCATGGCAAGTATTTTGCCTTTACATTCGGTCAGCTCGGAAAGTGTAAAGCTTTTACCTCCGGGCGCCGCACACATATCATATACGGTATCTCCGGGCTGAGGGTCAAGCGCCATGCAGCAGAGCTGCGAGGAGAGATCCTGAACATGAAAAAGACCTTTTTTATATGCGTCAAGGTGCTCGACCGCACCGCCGTTCAAAAGCTCAAGGGCATCGGGAACAAGGCTTACCCTTTTGCTCTCTGTACCCTGACGAGCCAACGCTTCCGCAAGCTCGTCCGTTGTGCATTTTTGCGTGTTCACGCGAACGAATATCTTCGCGCGCTCGGACATGGCCTCGAATATCTCGCAGGCGGTTTTATCGGAATAAGCGTCGGCAAAAAGCTTAACGGTCGGCTCCGGAACAGAATATTTGACGCTCATAAATTTCAGCCTGTCCGACTCGTCGGGGAGGCGCAATCCGTTTTGAGCCACTTTTCTGAGCACAGCATTTACGAGCCCCGCCGCGAACTGCGCACGGTTATTTTTTGCGAGCTTCACGCTCTCGTTGACAGCCGCGCTCTCCGGTATCCTGTCCATGAACAGAAGCTGATAAGCGCCGAGGCGCAGTGCGATGAGCACCTCCGGCTTGAGCTTTTTCAGCGGCTGACGCAAATAGAGCGAGATATTGTAATCGAGTGTTATCAGCCTTTCGAGCACACCGTATACGAGCGCGGTCAGCAGAGCCGAGTCGCCGTCGGCCGTCCCCTGCTGCGACGAAAGCTCCGCGTCGAGGGCGAGGTTCGAATATGCCCCGCTGCGCTCAACTTTATATAGAATTTCAAACGCGCTCTGGCGTGCGCTCTTACTCATCTAACGATACACTCCGTTCAATTTCTTCGATTTCTTCCGCTGAAGCGTATAACAAATCTAAGCAGACTTGCAAGCGACACAAGAAGCGACGCGACATATGTCATCGCCGCCGCGGAGAGCACTTTCCTTGCTCCCGTACACTCATCGTCATCCAACACACCCGTCTCATTGATAACCTTCAACGCCCTGTGGCTCGCGTTGAACTCAACGGGAAGGGTTACAAGCTGAAAAACGGCAATGAGTGCATAGAGCAGCAGACCGATTGTGATAAGCGGCTCAAAGCTGAGAATATACCCGAGTATCGCAAGCGGAAGTCCGAGAGTCGAGCCTATATTGCAGACGGGAATAATCGCATTTCTGATTTTTATCGGCGCATAGCCCTCGGCGTGCTGCGCCGCATGTCCCGCCTCGTGGCAGGCAACTCCTATCGCCGCTATCGAAGTGCTGTTATAAACCTTATCCGACAGCCTTATTACATTCGTCCTCGGGTCATAATGGTCAGTAAGGTCGCCGGAGACGCGTTCTATATGCACGTTGTTGATTCCGTAATATCCGAGCACCTGCATCGCCGCCTGCGCGCCGGTAAGTCCGCGCGAGCTCAGGCGTTTTGACTGCGAGGCGAAAGTGGTTTTCACCTTTATCTGAGCCCACAGCGCGATAAGCATCGCCGGGACGACAAGGATGAGAAAATAGTAATCGTAGTAATACATCCAGCCCATATCAAAACCTCCTGCGGTTATTCAAAAAATGCGCCTTTTTCAATCGGGTTGCCGCGCAGGAAATCCCCGGCGGGCATCGCCCGCTTTCCGGGCGCTTGGAGAACAAGTATCTCCACGGCGTTACCGTCTCCGCAACATACAACAAGGCGTTTATCACTCTCTGACACTTCGCCGGGCTTGCCGCTGCATTCGCCCGCAAGACGCGACGAATGTATCTTTATGACCTTTCCATTGAATTCACACGTTGCGCCCGGCCAGGAATAAAGTCCTCTTATCTTATCATGTATATGCTGCGCGGTATCATTCCAATCTATTTTTGAAAGCTCCTTGGTAAGAATAGGAGCGTGCGTGCTCTGCTTGTCATCCTGCTTAACAGGATGAAGCTCACCCGCCTGAAGCGCCGATATAGTCTCGCGCATAACCTCGGCTCCGAGAACGGACAGTCTGTCATGGAGCTCTTCAGCAGTCTCGTTTTCGCCTATATCAACGCTCTTTGAGAGAAGCATATCCCCCGTATCGATTCCCGCGTCCATCTGCATGGAGGTAACGCCGGTGCGCTTTTCTCCCGTAATCACAGCCCACTGAATCGGCGCCGCGCCGCGCAGCTTCGGAAGGAGCGAGGCGTGCATATTGATGCAGCCGTACTTGGGTGTATGAAGCAATTCATCGGGAAGTATCTTTCCGTAGGCGACGACTATGGCAAGCTCCGCATCAAGAGACTTAAAAAGCTCTTTTGCCTCATCAGTTCTCAACGTTTTCGGCTGATAAACCGGGATATTATATTTAAGCGCCAGCTCCTTTACGGGCGGCTGAGTCAAAATGCCGTGGCGTCCCTTGGGCTTGTCGGGCTGAGTGAACACGGCGCAGACATCGTGCCCGTCGTCTATAAGCGCCTGAAGGCACGGAACGGAAAAATCCGGAGTGCCCATAAATACTATTCTCATAAAATCTCCTTATTCTCCATGGGGTCTGCAAGTCTCTGAGTGAACAGTATTCCGTCAAGATGATCTATCTCATGGCAGAAGCATCTCGCCTTCAAGCCCTCACCCTTTAAGACCTGCCATTTGCCGTTTCTGTCCTGCGCCTTGACTTTTACGACCGCCGGGCGAACAGTCGTGCCGTATTCCCCGGGAATCGAGAGGCAGCCCTCGGCCTCACGCTGCTCGCCGTCACGGAAAATTATCTCGGGATTCACAAGCTCTATGGGGCCTTCGCCGACATCAAGGACAACTACCCTCTTGAGAATACCCACCTGCACCGCCGCAAGGCCGCAGCCGTCGTTTGCGTACATTGTCTCCTTCATATCGTCAATGAGCTGAGCCAAACGGTCGTCAAACTTCTCAACCGTTCTGCTGTGCTTTTTAAGCATCGGATCTCCGAGCTTAACTATGTTCCTCATCGCCATTTTTATTGTCCTCCTTCGGTCAAACGGTTACTTCCGGGTTCATATCGGCATATACGGACACACCAGAGAACCGACTGTCTCCGTAAAAGTCCCTGAGTATTTCCGATATCATACTGCGGAATTCCTTTGTGTTTCTGCATTTTATTATCAGTCTGTATCTGTATTTTTTGTTGACGCGCGGAACTCGCGCGGGCAGAGGGCCTAAAACTATAAGCTTCTCGTCCTTATATTCCCCTGCCGTCAGCTCTTTTATTTTATCGAGCGTGCGCTGCGATGCGACACGGGTCTTGACCTCGTCCTCACCCGAAAATCCGACGACGCATATATCGCAAAAAGGCGGATATATCATCAGCTTTCGCATTCGTATTTCAGTGTTATAGAACGCATCGTAATCTTGCTTTGCCGCGAGTTTTATTATCTCGTTTTCCGGGGTCAAGGTCTGTATAACAGCCTTTCCCGGATGTTCTCCGCGTCCCGAACGGCCGACCACCTGAGTCAGCAGCGAAAAAGTTCGCTCAAGGCTTCTGAAATCGTCGTTATAAAGCTGCTGATCGACCGAGACGACGGCGGCAAGAGTAACATTCTCGAAATCAAGTCCCTTAGCGACCATCTGAGTGCCGACCAATATATCATAATCGCCTCTTGCAAAAGCATTCAGGCATTCTTCATGGGCAAATCTCGACGAGGCGGTATCGGTATCCATACGCATAATGCGCGCTCCGGGCACGGCCTTTTCAAGCTCGTCTTCTATTCTCTGCGTTCCGAACCCGGCATATCTGAGCGCGGGTTTGCGGCAGGACGGGCACTCCTGGGTAAAGCTCATGGAATATCCGCAGTAGTGGCACATCAGCCTGCCGTTTGCCGAGTGATATGTCATTGAAATACTGCAATTCGGGCAGGTAACCACCTCGCCGCACGCGGTGCACGAGACAAATGTATTATATCCGCGGCGGTTTATCAGCACTATCGACTGCTTGCCGTCCTCGCGGTTTTTGTTAAGTTCATCAATTAGCTCACGGCTCAATTCGCGGTTTCCCGTCTGCTGCTCCTTTCGCATATCGACGGTAACGACCTTTGGCAAAACAGCTTTACCGAACCTGTTTTTCAGCTCATAGAAGGAATATTTGCCGCTCTTTGCCGAGGCAAAAGATTCAACGCTCGGTGTAGCGGACGCAAGCAAGGTCAGACCCTTGTGCCATGCGGCGCGGTATCTCGCCACGCTTTTAGCGTTATAGCGCGGGGTCTGTTCGGATTTATATGTATGCTCCTGCTCCTCGTCGATTATTATAAGTCCTATATTTTCAAGCGGAGCAAAAACTGCCGAGCGGGTGCCGATAACTATTTTTGCGTCGCCTTTTTTGACGCGCTTCCACTCGTCCGCCCGTTCTCCGGCGGATAGTGCGCTGTGAAAAACCGCGACTTCGTCCCCGTATCTCGAATGAAATACCGACAAAGTCTGGGGTGTCAGCGATATTTCGGGCACCATAACTATAACAGTTCTGCCGTCCGCTAAAACCGCGTCTATTAGCTTCAAATAAACAGATGTCTTGCCGCTTCCGGTAACTCCGTAGAGAAGCGCGGTTTTACCCCTGCCGCTCCTGTAATCTTCAACAAGACCTTCATAAGCTCTCTGCTGTTCGTCGGTAAGATGCAGCTCGCCGCTGTCATATGCGCTTTTTACGGCATATCTGCTGACAAAGCTGCGCAGCTCCTCGCGCTCAAAGCATTCGACGGCGCCTTTCTTTTCAAGTGCGGAAATAACCGACGGAGTATAGCCCGTGAAATAGCACAGCTCCCTGACGCTCACAGAGCCCGTGTCTTTCAGGACATTGACGACCTCGCTCTGTTTCTTCGTCATCTGAATATCGTCCGCGCCCTCGCACAGGCGCACCATACGGATATTGTTATCTCCGACATTACGCACGGCATCGTCGTTTGCAGCCAAAAATCCCGCCCTGAAAAGCCGTTCGGGTATATCCGAGGATATATCAAATCCGAGCGTTTTCAAAAAGTTTTCCGGCTTTACATATCCCGAGCGCGTCAGCAGATATTCATAGACCTGCCTTTCATCGGCATCAAGAGAATCTACGGCGCTTTTGTCGACATCGGGGATGGCGCAGAAGGAGCGTATTATCCGATGATTTATCCCCGCCGGGAGCATAGCCTTGACCGCTTCATAGTAGGTGCAGAAGGTCTGCTCCGATATCCACCGGGCGAGCGACAGCATCTCATTACTAAGAAGCGGCGCTTCATCGAGCACCGCTGAGATAGGCTTTATTCTTTTTCCCTGCGTCGAATCGGTCAGCCGTGTAATAATTCCTATGCGCGCTTTGTTGCCCCTGCCAAAAGGCACGGCAACGCGGCAGCCGACGAGAGCCTTGCCCTCGAGCTGCTGCGGTATGCTGTAATCATAGTCCTTATCGAACGTACAGTTGACGTTCTCGACGGCGACCTGCGCGTACATTTGAGTCACACCCCGTGAAAAAGCGTCAGATGTTGCGGATTTCTTCCGGCTCGATGATGATATACTTGCCGCTGAGAATCTCGTCGATAGCGATGGAAACCGGCTTCTCTGTGAGAATTATATTCTTCTCCTCGGCGTCCTCGGAGATAGCGCGTGCTCTCTTCGCGGTTGCCGTAACGAGAGAATAACGGCTCAGATGATTTTTAAGAACACCTTTGAGATCGGGATTAAACATTGTTGATTACCTCGCTTATAATGTTTTTGCAGCGGAAAGTTTTCTGCTTCTCCGCATCAAGAATAGTGCATATATCACTCACGGCATATGAAACTATGTCGTTGATGACTATGTAATCATATTCGACCGCGCGCTTTATCTCGTCGACCGCAATCGTGAGACGGCGCTGGATATCCTCCTCGTCCTCGCTCTCGCGGCAGCGAAGCCTCTCTTCGAGGGCTGCCATTGACGGGGGCATGAGGAAGATGCTGACGGCTTCGGGATAGAGCTTGCGGATTTTCTCCGCGCCCTGAACCTCGATTTTGAGGAATACCGTTCTGCCCTGAGCTAAGAGCTCGTCCACAGGAGCCTTGGGGGTTCCGTAATAGTTTATGCCGTACTGGGCATATTCGAGAACCTGCCCCTCTTCTATCTTGCGCATGAAATAGTCTTTGTCAACGAAATAATAGTGTATTCCGTCAACCTCCCACTCGCGCTTTTTGCGCGTCGTCATGGAAGTGGACACCTTGATATTCATGTCGCGCTTTGTAAGCTCGGTCAAAATGGTATCCTTGCCGGAGCCCGAAGGACCCGAGAGAATGACCAAAAGACCGTTACTGTTATTATTCATCGCTTTCTTCCTCCTCAATATCAAGCTCATCGCCGTCATTATTGAGGCGGTTTGCTACTGTCTCGCTCTGCAGATAAGTAAGTATAACATGGTCGCTGTCTGTAATTATAACGGCGCGTGTGCGTCTGCCGTGGGTCGCGTCAATGAGCGTTCCCCTCTCCTTGCAGTCCTGAATTATCCTCTTGATAGGCGCGGACTCGGGGCTGACAATAGCCACAAGACGGTTAGCGTTGACCATATTGCCAAAGCCAATGTTTATCAGCTTCATTACATTACCTCCGCAATTACTCTATATTCTGTATCTGCTCTCTGATTTTCTCGATCTCGGCCTTGACATCGACAACGCAGCGCGCTATTTCTATATCCTGAGCCTTTGAGCCGATAGTGTTTATCTCTCGGTTTATCTCCTGGACGAGGAAGTCCATCTTTCTGCCGATGGCGCCGCCGTCTTCCTCAAAGAGCTTTTTAAACTGATCGATATGACTGCGAAGACGAACCGTCTCCTCCGCCACCGCAACCTTGTCGGCATATATCGCCGCTTCGGTGAGCAGCCGCTGCTCATCGACATGGACATCGCCGAGAACCTCGCGCATTCTCGAAAGAAGCTTCTCGTTATATTCCTTCACGGTCTGCGGAGAGCGCTCCTCAATAAACGCGACCTTGTCGATTATAAAATCAAGGCGCGAAGTGACGTCATCCTTGAGCTTACCGCCCTCGACCGAGCGCATATCGATAAATCTTTCGAGCGCTTCGGCTGCGACATTCAACACATCGGCGCATATCTTTTCCTCATTCTCCGGCTCTTTCGAGACGGTGAATATATCGTTTACTCTTGCGAGGTCGGACACCTTTATGTCGTTCTCTATTCCGCAGGTCTCCGAGAGCTCATTGAAAGCCGCCAGATATCCCTTTGCGAGCGCGGCATTGAGCTTGACAACAGCCGATTCTTCGCCGGCCGTATCTATCTGAACGTAACACTCGACCTTGCCTCTTGATATTTTTCCCTGGAAAAAGCTCTTCAGCTTCTCGTCAAGGAAACCGAAATTCCTGGGTACGCGCGATGAAAATTCAAAGTATCTGTGATTTACGCTCTTGAGCTCAAGAGTTATATTCATTCCGTCGAACGAGCCTGTCGCCCGTCCGTATCCGGTCATGCTTTTTATCATCGGAAGAACTCCTTTTCGTCGGTCTTTTAAATCATTTTATTTTATCAGTTTAGGTATACGTTTGTCAATACAAGAAGTGCATTAAAGGGATCATTTGGAGCAATGTCCGCAGCTTCCCGTCAGTGCGGACGGGATATCGGACTCGTAAAAGCCGTTTTTTTCTTCAAAGCCGAGGGTTATGAACGGCTCCTTTTCGACTTTGCCGATATCGGCGCGTGCCATATAAGCGCTGCGGTTGGCGGCAAAATTCAACGCACTGCGTACAAGTCCCTCCGCAACGAGCCTGTCCGAGTTGCGGGTCTTTATGCTCAAAATCTTCGCATAGGTTCCGCCGAGCGAGAATATGCATTCGCCGATTTTTTCGCCGTTTTCCTCGGCACGATAACCGTAAGTTTTTGAATCTATATCAAAAGGCTTGAATTCAAGCATTTTATCTTCTTTTCTCCTTTTTGTTCGTCCTCGCGCCGGCAGCCGAAAGTATGTGTGACACCTCCTGCGGGGTCAGCTCGCGCCACTTGCCCTGCGGCAGCATTCCGAGCTTAATACCGGCTATCGCGGTTCTCTTGAGGCGCGCGACCTCAATGCCGAGCTCTTCGCACATTCTTCTTATCTGCCTGTTCCTGCCCTCGAAAAGTACAATTTCTATAACGGCTCTGCCGTCGCGCTTCTCGAGCACGGTCACCTGCGCGGGAGCGGTCATTCTGCCGTCCAGCATCATTCCGTCGCTCATGGCGGCTATCTGCTCGTCGGATATATCCGGTCTTACCGTAACTCTGTAAACTTTGGCGACGTGCTTCGACGGGTGCATTACGGCATTTGCGAACTCCCCGTCGTTCGTCAGCAAAAGCAAGCCCTCCGAATTTCTGTCAAGCCTGCCTATCGGGTATACTCGCTCGCCGACATCCTCGACAAGCGACGCCACGCATCTGCGCCCGAGCTCATCGCTCATGGTCGTTACAAATCCGCGGGGCTTGTGGAGCATAATATATTTTGCAACTGTTTTATTCTCGATTTTTTTGCCGTTGAGCGTTATTATATCGCGCTTCGGGTCAACCGTATCGCCAATTTTCGCAACCGCGCCGTTTACCTTAACCGCGCCTTTGGCGATAAGCTCCTCCGATTTTCTGCGCGACGCAACGCCGCATTCGGACATATATTTTTGAAGTCTTATTCTGTCATCCGACAAATTATTCACATCCAATTCCAGAGAAGGTCTCTCAGTCTTTTTATAAGCCGTTTTATATGGCTTTTTTCTTTTTTCGGTAATTCAGGTGCGGATTTCCGCGCCTGAACAGAACCCGCCGTCAGAATTTCCGCTCTGTCGGCAACCCTGCCGTCTACAATGAGCTCCGCCGAGCCTACAACCGTATTTTCTTCTATGGGAGCATATTCAAACCTTTTCAGGCTGATTTTCCGCTCCGTGCGCACTGTTTTGTCCTTGTGTGAGATATACTGAAGCGGCCGCGAGAGCTTTAGTGGCACGCTTTCACTTTCTCCGCCCGCGATTTTCAGCGAAAGAGCAGATAAATCCGTGTCCGCCTCTCGGCGTTCAACGAGGGAAAAGCCGTATTCGAGTAGCCTTGAATGGTCGCTCCAATCGTCCGGCGCGTTTAGTGTCACTGCGACGAGCGTAACTCCGTCGCGCCGCGCCGCGGATACGAGACAGCGTCCGCTCTTTTTTGTAAAGCCGGTCTTTATCCCTATCGCATCGCCATATATGCGAAGCAGGCGGTTATGGTTTGTAAGCGTGCGGCGGTACGGCGGATTGCCGTAGCAAACAGCCGCGCTCTTCTGCGAGCAGACGGCGGCAAATCGGGGATTTTTAATGGCGGTACAGCCGAGCAGCGCCATATCATAGGCCGTTGAATAGTGCTCCTTCGAGTCGAGGCCCGACGGGGTTTCGAAATGCGTGTCGCGCATTCCTATTTCCGCAGCGCGCTTATTCATCATCGAGACAAAATTTTCAACGTTTCCGCCGAGCGATGCCGCCGTAACATTCGCGGCATCGTTGCCGGACTGCAAAAGCATCCCGTAGACAAGTCCCTCGAGAGTTACGGTATCTCCGGGCAACAGCCCCATTGAAGTGCCCTCAACATTCAGCATATCCGCACTGACTTTTATTTTCCTCTGCGGGGTCAGCGCCTCTATTGCAAGGAGCGAGGTCATTATCTTTGTTGTGCTCGCCATAGGGCGTCTGTCATGCTCGTTCCTGCCGTAAATAAGCTCCCCCGTTTCGGCAACCATGAGCGCCGCGCAGGACGCTGAAACATCCGGCTGAGCATACACAGCAGCCCCGGACATTACAAAACAGACCACCGTAAAAACAGCAGTCACAAAAGCAACCGGTCTTAAATTCACCAAACACACCGCCATTCATCATCCGTTAATGATAATGAATATGCGGTGTGCAGGAAAAAAATCAATATAATCCTTCGAGGTTCTCCTCGGTCTTCTTGCCCTTGCCGTCAACAAACTTGTTGACAACATCGGTAACACCGTTGACAACATCTGGAATCATGCCGATGGTTCTCTCAATAGAGCCCTCTTCGGTAGAGATATGTTTGATGCTGACCTCGCCGTTGTTGACAACGATAAAGGCGATGGGGGTAATGGTGATGCCTGCTCCGCCGCCGCCGCCGAAAAGCTCGGCGTTCGACTTCGACGGGAAGTCCGAGCCGCCCGAAGCAAAGCCGTAGGAAACCTTGGAGACGGGAATGACCTTTATGCCGTCGCCCAAATCCATAGGATCACCGATAATCGTGCTGACATCAACAAGATCCTTTATCTTTTCGATTGAAGTTCCGAGAATTCCGGATGCTGACTGTTCTTTCATTTTAAAGTCCGCCTTTCATTGGGATTTCAAACAGATTTATTTTTCTTTTTACTGCCCTTGAGCAGCTTCAAAAGCACCTTGAACAAAAGCCTGAACGCAAGAACAACTACCGCATTCGTAAGCTTTATGGGTCTGACGGAGAGCGCGAGCTCAAACTCCGCCCTGTTCTCCTGCGAGATGAAGTCGGAAATAACCTTTACATCTTGCTTTTTTACCTTCATATTTGAGCAGATAAAGCCCATTGAGGGATAAACTGCCGAACAAACCTTGCCGTATTTTATTGCGTTTCGAGCCGCGTCATCGCCGGAGCTGACTATCAAAAGCAGCCTTAAGTTCTCTATGACAAAGGCTCTGTATACGCTGCCCAAAAATCCGCCGAGCTGAGAGGCCGCAGTCTGAATAAGCTCAACCGTTGCGGCGAAGCCCTGATTTTCATAGAAGTCCTTGAAGATATTCGACTTCGGCTCGGAGGGCTTCTCCTCTTTCTTCGGCTTCTCTTTCTTGGGCTTTTTCTTTTTCTTCTTCTCTTCCTTTTTCGCCTTTTTGGCTGCCTTCTTTGCCTTTTGCTCCTCCGTCTGCGGGAAGATATGCGCCTTTACAAAAAGCCACTTCACATCAAGCGAAAATGCTTCGCCGTATTCGGCGGTAATTTTGACCTTTACGGAGCACAGGATAACTATGAGAGCAATAATGCCCAATATTATGTAGAGAGCTGTCAAGCTAACACCTCCGCATCATTCATACATATTTTCGAGCTCGTCGGCATCGACATCAAATTCATCGAAATCGAAGTCCTCGCCGTCCTCGGGCTCCGCCTGAACAGGCTGTGCGGGTTCTTCGGCAGGAACCTCAAAGGTCTTTGTCTCTTCCTTTTCGGGCTCCTGCTCCTTTTCCTCTCGCTCGGGAAGCTCCGGCAGCTCGGAGAGCGATTCAATGCAGAAGCACTTTAAAAATTCGGGGGTCGTGCCGTAAAGCAGCGGCCTGCCGGGAAGATCGAGCCTGCCTTTTTCTTCGACCAGACCCTTTTGACAGAGCGTCGATATAACTCCGGAGCAATCCACTCCGCGAACCTGCTCGATATATGCCTTGGTGACAGGCTGATTATACGCCACTACCGCGAGCACCTCGAACGCCGCCGACGAAAGCGGGACATTGCGCTTCATATCGAGCACGCTTCTTATGTTCTCGGCATATTCCTGCCTTGTGCAAAGCTGATATCTTTCGCCGAGCTTTAAAAGGCACACACCGCTTTCGCGCTCATCGAGCTGTTCGGCGCAGGAGCGCAAAACGGTTTCGGCATCCTCTATCTCTATATCAAGAGCCTGAGCTATTTTAGCCGTTTCCAACGGCTCCCCCCCCGCAAAGAGTATCGCCTCGGCAGCGGCGCGCATTTGATTGAATGTCAAGCTGATTCTCCCCTCAAAGCTTCATCGTCTGTTTGTTATCAAGGTGACCTCGGCATCGTTGCCGTCACCGTTTATCTCAACCTTTTTTGACTTGACGAGCGCGAGCATCGCCATAAAGGTCGCGACCATCTCCGAGCGCGAAGTCGAACGCTCGAAGAAGGATATGAATTTCTGCTTTCTGTTTTTGCCGAGCTTTCTGAGTATGTATGAAAATCTCGACGAGACGGAAACTATCTTTCTCGCTATTATTCCCGAAAACGCCTCAACCGGCGGAGGAAGCTTGCGCTTGCCCTTGCCGACTGCCGCCATATAGGCCTTGTATAACTCGGACGGCTCATGGAGTCTCGTATATGTCATATCGGCTTCAAGCTCCTGCGGCTCGCGCGAAAAGAAATTAAAGCCGTTCGCCTGCTCCGCAAGCTTGCCCGCCATAAGCTGGCAGTCGCGGTATTCCGTAAGCTCTCCGCGAAGCTCCTCTGCAAGCCTGTCCGCCTCCTCATGGACGGGAAGCAGAGACACAGTCTTAATATACACCAAACGCGCAGCCATTTCAAGGAATTCACTCGCAACTTCGAGATTTTCTTCCTTGAGCTTCTTCATATAGTCAAGATACTGGTTGATAAGATCCATTATAGGCACATCTTCTATCCTGACCTTATGCTTGCTTATCAGGTGCAAAAGGAGATCCATGGGACCCTCAAAGGATTCAATTTTATAAGAAAGAGTCTCCATAAAAACCTCACGTTGCGGATGAAACTATCTGCATGAACATATCGCCGTATTCGCCGAACGGCTTTGAAATAAGCCAGGATATACCGTAGAGCACTTTATCGGTAAGCCAAGACAGCGGAGTCGAGAGCCAGCCGAGAGCGAGCAGAACGAATACCACTATTATGATATAGCGCTCATACTTCATTATCTGATAGTAGATTTTATTGGGTATAAGCAGCCCGAATATACGCGAGCCGTCAAGCGGCGGAATCGGAATAAGGTTGAAAACCGCAAGGCTGATATTTATCATCGCGGCGTAGAAGAAGAACAGAAACGCTACCCTTGCGACGATGGAATCGTTTGTCTTGCAATAAATAACAAACGAGATGTTCGACAGCAAAATAAAGATAACGGACATTATCAGATTTGAAGCCGGGCCTGCGGCGGCAGTCAGCGCCATGCCCGCCTTCGGATTCTTGAAGTTGCGTGGATTCACGGGCACGGCCTTTGCATAGCCGAAGCCGACAAGCAATATCATCACGGCACCCATTATATCGATATGCGCCAAGGGGTTGAGCGTAAGTCGCCCGCTGAGTCTCGGCGTATCGTCACCGAGCTTTGTTGCGATAAGCGCGTGAGCATACTCATGTATAGGCATTGTGCAAAACACAACAAACGCGCTCGCGCACAGCCCTATGAGTATATCTATTGAAAATCCGTTTCTCAAAAGAGATAAGAGCATTGTTTAAAAATCCTTTCCGCTTCAGAATGTATCGGCATATACCGCACGCTGAAGCCCGAATATATCTGTTACTATTTTCACCCGCATCGCATACGGCATGAGCATATCCGCAATTTTAAGCGTCTGCGACGGGTCACATTCAAAGATTACTCCGCCGTGCCCGTTCACATAAGGCAACCAGCGCGAAGCAATTATACGATAAAAATCCGTGCCGTCCGCGCCGCCGTCGAGTGCGGTAACGGGTTCATGCATGACCTCCGCAGGAACTCCTTCAAGCTCGTCCGTTCTGAGATACGGCGGGTTTGAAACTATGAGGTCGGGTGTTTCGTGCAGCTTTTTGTCATAGCCCATGGTAATATCGTACTGAACGGCCTGCACGTTTGTAAGCCCTAACTTGTCTATGTTGCGCTTGAGATAGTGAAAGGCTTTGTCATACTTTTCAAAAAGCACAACGTGCGCGTCCGGCCGCTCGGCCGCTATAGTAAGCCCTATACAGCCGCTTCCGGCGCAGAGGTCGAACACCACCGGATATCTTGCATTGCCGAGCTTCTCAAGCGCCAGCCCGACAATCAATTCCGTCTCGGGTCTCGGCACAAGCACACCCTCGCCGACCTCAAACGTCCTGCCGAAAAAATCCCATTCGCCGAGGATATACTGGAGCGGTTCGCCGGATATTCGGCGCAAAACAGCGAGCTCAATAAGCTCGGCCTGCCCGTCGGAAATATCGTCATCGCAGAGCATTATCTTCGCGCGAGAAAGCCCCGTGATGCTTTCGACAAGACATGAGGCGTCAAAAGAAGCGTTTTCTATCTGCGCCGCTCTGAGCTTTTCCGCGGCTTTTCTGAGCACCTGTTCAGCTGTCATTGCTTATATCCCCTTTCAGAATGTTGGCAAACGCAGGCTCAATCAGCCCTCCTCTTTGCCGGGTTCTTCAGATATGTTTTCGGTCTCTTCAACCTTGTCAATATTCTCTTTTTCTTCATCATTATGAGGGATAACCGCGTTTATTGCCGCTATTCCGACCTCTATCATGCTGTCGTCGGGCTCGGCCGTGGTTATGCGCTGCATCCAAAGGCCGGGAGCCGAAAGTATCTTCACAAAAAGATTGTCGTGCTTGCCGGCATACCTGATAAACTCATAGCCGAGTCCCATGACTATCGGCATTATGAGAAGCTTGACGCAGATCCACACGGGGCGGATTTGCGTAAGGCTCGGGAAAGCCAGCGCAACTACGGACGAGACGAGAATGCTGAGTATTATCATAACAAAAATGAAGCTTGTGCCGCAGCGCGGATGGAAGCGGCTCTGCTTTCTGACGTTTTCTACCGTCATCTCCTCGCCGCTCTCGTAGCAGAATATCGACTTATGCTCTGCTCCGTGATACATATAGACGCGCTTTATCTCCTTCATTTTAGAGACGGCGAACATATATATGACAAAAATTATTATTCTGAGCAGACCCTCGAATATGGTTCGGAGCATCGTGATACGCTCTCCGGTCAGCTTATTTATGGCATCAAACAGGAAAGACGGCATCCACACAAACAGCGCGAACGCGAGCGCAAAGCCGAGCACCATGGATATTGCGCCGATGACCTTCATCATCTTTTCGCCGAAATGATCGCTTATCCATCGGTCGAGCTTTGACATATTTTCCTCTTCCTCGACGTCCATTCCCGTTTTTTCCGCGGACTCCATGAGGCATTTGTAGCCGAAGATGAGCGCCTCGACAAAATTAACTATGCCGCGTACCATCGGAATGCCGAAAAATTTATTTTTATCTTTTATCGAAGTAAAAGTCTTTTTTTCAACCGAAATGCTGCCGTCGGGCAACCTGAGCGCCATCGCCTTGCCCTCGGGGCCGTTCATCATTATACCCTCCATCAGCGCCTGACCGCCGACAGAGCCGTATTTAGTTTGAGTTTTTTTCTTCTTCATCTTGTACTTCCTTTTCGTCTGTATATGACACTGCCTCTATGGGCAGCGTTATGGTTACGGTTGTTCCCTCATTGAGAATACTGTCAATATTGAGGGTTCCGCCGTGGAGCTTGACTATTTCATCCGCTACGGCAAGACCTATGCCGGAGCCCGCAACGGTATTGTCCGTCTTATAGAACTTCTCTTTTACTCTCGGAAGATTTTCTGCCGATATACCTCTGCCCGTATCGCTTATGGATATTTCGAGCACGGTGGGACTGGTTATCTGCGCGAGCACCACCACTCTGCCGCCGTGATAGTTGTATTTTATGGCGTTATCAAAGACGTTGATGAACACCTGGCGTATCCTGTCCTCATCCGCCTCCATCGGCGCGGGAAGCTCGGGCGCATTGTAAATTATCTCTATGTCCTCTTTTATCGCGCGCTCTCTGAAGGTGAACACCGTCTCGTCGAGCTCGGCGAGAACATCTATCTTTTTGAGCTGAAGATTCATGCGGTTGCTCTGTATCTTCGAGAAGTCAAGCAGCTCTTCGACCATGCCGGACAGGCGCGACGCCTCGCCGATTATGACCGTCATTCCGCGTTTGGTCAGCGCGGGGTCGGTATCGCCGACCTGCATGAGCGTCTCGCCCCAGCCCTTTATGGAGGTGAGCGGTGTGCGAAGCTCATGGGATATAGTCGAGATGAAGTCGTTTTTGAGTCTGTCTGCTGCGTTGAGCTCCTCGATCATATTGTTTATCTTTCCGCAGAGCTCGCCTATCTCGTCGTCATATTTATAATTTTCGATTCGGACGCTCAAATCTCCGTCCGCAACCTCGCCCGCAACATTGCCGATATTTCGCAACGGCCGCACTATGGAACGGGTGAAAGCAAGGCCGAGTGCAGTCGAAACAACAATTATAACAGCCGCTATAAGCCCGATTATAAGGCAGGAAAAGCCTATTTGCGAATCAACGTCCTCGAGCGAGACAATATATCTTATGGCTCCCGCCGCAGTGCCGTCTGTATTCAAAACGGATTCGGTCATTGCCATTACTTTTTCGTCGGAGCCGAACTTTCCTATCCACGTAGCCTTTCCGGAGGGCGAGTTCATCGCCTCGATAAAGTCCGGCATATTCGGCTGAGCCGACACCTCAAATCCGCTCGATGAGACAAGGACGTTTCCGGAGTTGTCGACTATCCATATCTCCATAAGGTCGAGCATACCGCAGTTTTCGATAAACTCTCTGCCGGCTACGGCAAAGCCGTCCTCGCTGTTTGCGCCGTAAATATTGAAGAATGTGGTTATGAGCTCGCCCGAGTTCGTTTCGAGCACGTTTTTTATCGAGGTGTAATAGTAAGCTTTTATAAAGAGACAGGCTGCGACGGAGACGGAGAGCACGAGCACAAGAATAACGCTGAATATATCCTTCAGCCACCGCTTGGTTATGCCGCCGATCTTTTTCACCTTGCCTGCCCCCTCCCGTTTTTTATTGAATAAACTTAGGCTATCCACTTATATCCGACGCCCCACATCGTTAGCAGATGCTTGGGCGCGGACGGATCATCCTCGACCTTCATACGCAGCCTGCGTATATTGACATCGACTATCTTTTCCTCGCCGAAATAGTCGCTGCCCCAAACTTTTTCAAGAATATCGGTTCTCGAAAGCGCCGCGTCCTGGTTCGTGAAAAAATATTCCATTATCTGAAATTCCACCTGCGTCAGCTCTATCGGAACACCGTTTTTCGTCAGCGTTCTGTTGCGCATATTGAGCTCGAACTCACCGGAGGTTATCACATTCGCATGGGAATTATCGGCAAGCCCCGCACTCATCTCCACGCGGCGGTAAAGCACATCGACGCGAGCCATCAGCTCTGAGGTTGAAAACGGCTTTGTAACATAGTCGTCTGCGCCTATTAGCAGACCGGACACCTTGTCCATCTCCTGAGTTTTCGCGGTCAGCATTATTATGCCGAGATTCGCGTTCATCGCGCGCAGCTGCTTGCACACCTCAAGTCCGTCAACATACGGCATCATTATATCAAGGATAGCAACATCTATATCGCCGTTGCAGGCCTTGTATTTTTCAATGGCCTGCGCACCGTCGGACGCTTCAACGACATCATAGCCGTTTCGCTTGAGATTTATTACCACAAACTCTCTTATCGAAGCCTCGTCCTCGGCTACGAGAACTCTTTTCATTTAGACACCAGCTCCTTATCCTTGAATACTTTGATGCACGGTTTTATCGACTTTACGGTTATACCTGCCTTTGCGCCCTTTTCGCGGGCTTCAAAATAAATGACCGTCCCGTCGTCGTTCTCTATAAGATAATTCTCGGGTTTTACTCCGTTTTTATTGGCGCTGTCTTTGGTTGTGCAGATTATGGCGAAAAGGTCCTCGCCCGCGGTTTCATATCTTGCGCTGTATTCTTTGAAAACCCATGTGCGCGTATTGATATAGGAATACACGGTAAACTCACCCATGATGTTTTCGAGGGGCTTAAAATCGAGTATATACGAATCGGCGGCATTGACGAGCGTTTCGGTAAATTGAAAGTCCTTTGACGAGTGAACCTCGATCCAGCTTGTGACATTCATCTGCGCATAAAGATTCTTCGGCGATTCGTATTTTCTGCTGCCCATCAGCGGGCGCTGGCTCGGTATTTCGATTATTCCGTCTCCGTCATAGTCCTGCGAAGCGAGCAGCTCGGAGCGCGCGGTGAACATATTTGACTGCGTGTCAAGGCTGAACATCGGCGTCACAAGCGACTTGCTTGAAGTGCTCCAATAAAGCACCTCGGTTATAGCCTGAGCATCGCCCTTTATTGCATCAACATAGATTCTCAGCGGTGACGAGGCGCTGACCTTGTCCGTCTGTATCGAGCAATACTTGCTGATTCCGCCGTCAAGCCTTGCCGTTCCGAATTCATCGAGCGTACCGGAGACGTTCATCTTGAAGACCTTTGCCGTAGAGCGCGGTGAATTGTTGTTTGTCAAATCCTGCTGAATGAGGAATATATCAAGCTGACCGTCGGAATCGACATCAATATTTTCCATAATGGAGTACACTTCGGTACAGACATCTTTTACAGTGAGTTTCTCCTCCGTCCCCGTGCAGACATAGACGGAAAGTATTTTGCTCGAATCGTTTTCGTAAAGGCTCTGCGAAACGAGTATAGCGGGATATCCCGTCTCCGTCATCTGAACGAATCTGACAAAGTTGACACCGGTGCCCGTGCCCGAAAAGTCGCCCACGGAGACCCATTTGCCGTTTACGTTGTCAAGCACGTTCATATGCTCCTTTGACGGCTCGTTTTCGAGCTTATAAAATACCAGAGCCTCATCGACCCCGTCATTGTCGATATCATGGAGCACAAAAGCGGAGCGATAATCGCCCGAAAGCGGAGATATCAAAGAGATATCCGAAGAAGAAGCGGCCTTTCCTTTTCCCGTGGCGGCGGCAAGAAACGCGCTTTTAAGCTCTCTGTCAACGCCTGCGGAAAGCGGAGGGCGCATAAGGCCCATAGGCGATTTCATTTTCGCGCCGCTGCAGCCCGTAAATGCCGCAGCAAGCAGGCAAAGCATAATTACCGACGCAATCAGCCGTCTTTTCAACGCCATTCTCCTCTCCGCTTAAAGCCTATTTTTCATCGTGATATTATAGCATATATTATACAAGCTTTTCAACACCCGCGGGCAACAATTCACAAAAAATCCACAAACGGCGCATTGAAGATATGCGCTAATTTTTTTGCTTTGCAAGCCGTATTTAAACAAAAATTCGCCTTTCCGGCAAATTCATGATTTTTTGTCGTTGTATTTCTTTTTAGCAAAATTAAAAGCACTCATCGGTGTTAGTATCAATGATAATATCAAACCCGGAGGATTAAACCTATGGAAAAGAAAAAAAACAGCAAGCAGCTCATTTATGTCGTTATGGCGGCACTTTTTGCGGCTATGATAACCGTTTTTACCGCGTATGTTCTTCGCATTCCCGCCGGTAACGGATATATACACCTCGGCGACTCTTTCATTTTCCTTGCGGCCTCTCTCCTGCCCCTGCCCTACGCAATAGTTGCGGCGGCTGTCGGCGCCGGACTTGCGGACGCCCTGACTGCGCCCATATGGGTCATTGCAACGGTTATAATAAAGTCCGTTATCGTCCTGCCGTTCACTTCGAAAAAGGACAAGATAATAAACTCGCGCAATCTTATCGCCCTCATTCCCGCGCTCGTAGTCACCTGCGTCGGCTACTATCTCGCCGATAAAATCCTTTTCGGCGCATGGGGAGCTTTCGCGGCGGTTATCCCGAATATTATTCAGATTGCCGCAAACGCCGCAATATATATCATCTTCGGTCTTGCGCTTGACGCCGCAGGCTTCAAAAAAAAGGTTCTCAAATGAGGAGGCAGCAATCTTGGCTGATATAATTTACACTTACAGAAACAAAGTTTATCTCAACTTAACCAACCGCTGTCCGTGCAGCTGCACATTCTGCATACGTTCAAACGCGGACGGACTCGGCTCGGCGGACACCCTTTGGCACAAGTCCGACCCCACGGCGGAAGAAATCACAGCGGCAATTGAAAGCTTTGACTTCTCGGGCTTCCCCGAGGTCACGTTCTGCGGCTACGGCGAGCCGCTGTGCGCGTTTGACAATCTCGTCATGGCGGGAAAGCTCATAAAGCGCAAGTACCCCGACATAAAAGTTCGCATCAACACTAACGGCTTGGGAAACCTCGTCAACGAAAAAGATACCGTGCCGGCACTCGCCGAGTTCACCGACACCGTTTCGATAAGCCTCAACGCACCCAATGCGGAGCGTTACAACGAGATATCAAGACCGAAATACGGCGCCCGCTCTTTTGAAGAGATTTTGAGATTTGCCGAGGAATGCAAAAAGTATATCCCGACGGTCAAGTTCTCGGTAGTTGATGTTATATCCCCGGAAGAGATAGAAGAATGTCAAAAAATCGCCGACAAAATGGGCATTCCCCTGCGCGTGAGAACAAAAGAAAACTGAGCAGTATAAGAAAATCCGCTGTCTTTTTCAGGCAGCGGATTTTTTGCTTTATTTTATGAGATAGACTCTCGACTCATAGGGGCGAAGCTCAATATTGTTTGACTTACTCTTGCAATCGTAGTTTGAGATTAACAGCTCGGCCTTTGTGATGTCGAAATCTGCGGGAGCTTTGAAGTTCACGCGCTTTTCGGAGAACGAGTTTATAACCAGCATTCTCTGTCCCTCATAGCTGCGCTCGTAGACGAAAAGCTTTCTGCTGAGCTTGTTGTACATCTTGAAATCGCCGTAGATGATAATGGGATTCTCCTTACGGAGCTTGAGAAGCTTTCTGTAATAATTGAGAATAGAGTTCTCGTCCTTCTCTGCCGCCTCAACATTTATCTCTTTGTAGTTATCGTTGATATAGAACCAAGGCTTATCGGCGGTGGTGAAGCCGGCATTTTTCTCTGCGCTCCACTGGACGGGCGTTCTCGCGTTGTCACGCGACGCATACTTTGCGACTTTCATGACCATGTTGTGCGTGAAGCCGAGATGGCGCATGGTGTGATAGGCGTTCTGGGTCGAGACATCCTCATACATCTCAATCTCCGGCAGACCGATATTGACCATACCGATCTCCTGACCCTGATATATGAACGGAGTGCCGCTCTGGCAGATATACATCGTCGCGAGCATCTTGCCGCTCTCGACTCTGTATTTGAGGCTGCCGTATCTGTTTATGATACGCGGCTGATCGTGGTTCTCGATATAGAGTGTATTCCACGCCTTACCGTAGAGCTTTGTCTGCCAGTTGTTATAAACATTCTTGAGCTTTCTGAGGCTGAACGGCGCTCTTATCCAGCTGTAGAACAGGCAGTCGGCTTCCATATGCTGGAAGTGGAACATCATATTGAGCTTCTGATTCTCGTCCTCCGCGATGAACCTCATGGCGGTTTTCGGGGTCATCATGGGCGCTTCGCCGACCGTCATGCAGTCGTATTCATCGAGCACCTTTCTGAACTCACCGAGATATTCCTGAAGATGCGGCCCGCTCTTGTAATGCTCAATGCCCGTGGCGACAGGCAGCGGGAAGCCGTTGGGCAGACCCTCGGCCTTGGATATAAATGTGATAACATCCTCTCTGAAGCCGTCAACGCCCATATCGAGCCAGAAGCGCATGATATCCTTTATCTCCTCGCGCACCTTGGGGTTATCCATATTGAGATCGGGCTGACCCTCGGCAAAGAGATGGAGATAATACTGATTGAGATCTTCGTTATATTTCCATGCGGGACCTGAGAAAGTCGAAAGCCAGTTATTCGGGGGCTTCTTGCCGCCCTTTTTGCCGTCGCGCCAGAAATAATAGTCGTGATAAGGGTTATCCTTGCTCTTCATGCTCTCAATAAACCACTGATGCTGATTCGAGGTGTGGTTTATGACGAGATCCATTATGACCTTCATGCCCCTTGCGTGAATGGCCTCAAGCAGCTCTTTGAACTCATCAAGAGTGCCGTACTCCTCGGCAATGTCCCTGTAATCGGCTATGTCGTAGCCCATATCCTCCTGGGGGGACTTATAGAGCGGAGAGAACCAAATGGCGTCAACGCCAAGGCTCTTTATGTAATCGAGCTTTGACATGATACCCTTGATATCGCCGATGCCGTCGCCGTTTCCGTCGCAGAAGCTTCTCGGCCATATCTGATATACGGCCATTTCCTTATACCAGCACTTGTTTATGCTCATAGTCCGTACCTTCCTTCTTTTTTTATTTACCAGCCGAGCGTTTTGAGATACTCGCGGCTGAGCTTTGCTGAATTAATCGGCGTGTCTCCGGGTGCGGGTCTGTCCTGCTCGACGACCACCCACTCAGCGCCTGCCTTTACGGACGCGTCAAGTATAGCGGGCATATTCTGAACGCCGTAGCCGACGGGTCTGAAGCCGAAAGCTTCTTCCGACGCGCTCTCGCCGTCATCCTCTATGCCGATAAGCTCATAGAGCTTTTTAGGCTTCTCCTTGCCCTGCATATGATAATCCTTGAGATGAACAACGGGCGCTCTGCCGCTGTATTTGAGAACATATGCGGCGGGATCCTCTCCTGCGACTCCGACCCAGCAGGTGTCAATCTCCGTCTCGAGTCTGTCGGCGGAAATCTCCGAATAGAGAATGTCGAGCGCATATTTGCCGTCAAGCTTTTTGAACTCGAAATCGTGGTTGTGATAGAGCAGCCGAACCCCCTGCGCATTGCAGACATCGGCAATTTTCTTTATGTCCTCTATCGTGCGGTCAAAGCCCTCTGTTCCGGGTCGTCTGTCCTCCGGAAGATAGGGCACGACGATATATTTGCAGCCTATTTCCTTATAGGTTGCAACTACCGCCTGCGTGTCTCCGAGCAGCTCGTCGAGCGGAACATGAGCCGAAACGGGAGTGAGCCCTGCGTCGGCAAGAATCTTCTTGACCTGCTCGGCACTTTTGCCGTAAAGTCCCGCGAATTCGACTCCGTCATAGCCGAACTCCTTGACTTTTGCTATAGTGCCCTCAAAATCTGCTTCAAGCTCGTCTCTGACGCTGTAGAGCTGAAGTGCTACCGGTAATGCCATTGTTTATACCTCCGTGAAATTCATTATATTTATCCTCTCCGCATCTTATTTGCCGGAGAGCTTCAAATCCTTTTCGTATGCCGCCGTCACAGCCTGCATAACAGCATTTGCGAAGCCGTTTTCGTTGAGCGCCGCAACGCCCTCGACAGTTGTTCCGCCGGGCGAGCAGACTTTATCCACAAGCGCATAGGGGTGCTCCCCGCTCTCCGCTATCATCTTTGCGCTGCCGAGTACGGTCTGAGCCGCAACCTTCAGAGCAACCTGCTTATTCATGCCGATTTTCACTCCGCCGCGCGCAAGCTCGTCGATGAACATATATGCAAATGCGGGAGCTGCGCCGCCGATAACGCCGAAGGCCGAGAAGAATTTTTCGTCGAGCTCGACCGCTTCGCCGATAGACGAGCACAGTTTTGCAACAAATGCTTTCTGTTCCGCGCTGACTCGTCCGTTCGCGCAGTATGCGCTCATGGATGCGCCTATCGTGGCGTTTATATTCGGCATGACGCGCACAAGTGCGGGTTCATAGCTGAGATATGATGAAATAGTATCAATGGTCTTGCCGGCAGCTATGGAAATTATAAGCGGGTCGTGATATTTGAGTTGAGCATCAAGTCCGCCGAGCAGTTTTTCAAAGCCGTAAGGCTTGATTGCAACAACTATCTCGCTGCACCCGCTCACAAGTTCTTCAAGGCTTGACATCGCATTGACTCCGTAATCCGCTGCGACCTTTTCGCGCTTTTCGGGGTGAATATCGTAGACCGCTATATCCTTGCCCTCTTGGGCACCGGACGATACCATCCCTTTTATAATGGCGTTTGCCATATTGCCCGCTCCGATAAAACCTGTCATATTAAACCTTCCCTTCGGTCAACAAATTAAATTTATATAAGCCCCTCAAGGGACTGAAAATCCGGAATAAAATCTTTTTGTGCCGAGCGGCGGCTCTGCACATAGCCGTTGTCAAAGCCGAGCTCGATCATCGTATTGAGCGCTATCTCGTATTCGTATTTTGAAATGCACCTGTCAAGAGGCGGATGCTCGGCAGCCTTGGCGCAGGGCGTATACTGACTCATCAGGCTGACCACCGTTCCCTCGGGCAGGGTTTCCTTTATCCAGCGAAGTACTTTCTTAGTATTTGAAACAGCCCCCGGAAGCACGAGGTGGCGCACAATTAGTCCCCGTTCGGCTATGCCGTCATCGTTGAGCTTCAGCACTCCGACCTGGCGGTTCATCTCTTTTATCGCCGCGCCCGCGCGCTCAAAATAATCGGGCGCGTTGGAATATTCCGCCGCAAGAGCGGAGTCGGCGTATTTGAAATCAGGCAGATATATATCGACAAGCCCCTCAAGCATTTTGAGCGTATCTAACGATTCATAGCCCCCGCAGTTATATACAACCGGCACGGGCGAACGGTATTTTTCGAGTATCCGCGCCACGGAATCGGCATAATGAGTCGGGGTGACAAGATTCAGATTGTGTGCGCCCTTTTCAATGAGCCTGTCAAAGGTTCGCATGACCTCGTCGTCGGTCATCGGAATCCCCGCTTCTCCGCCGCTTATCTCGCTGTTTTGGCAATACACGCACCTGAGGTTGCAGCCGCAGAAGAACACGGTGCCCGAGCCGTTTGTACCGCTGATACACGGCTCCTCCCAAAAATGCAGCGCCGCCCGCGCGAGCCTTACGGTACTCGGACTCAGACAATATCCCTGCTTGACATCGCGGTCAACACCGCAGCGCCTCGGGCACAGCGTACACAGCATAACGGTTCTCATTCCTTTCTTTGAATAATTATACCATAATGCAGCGGGAAAATAAACAGTGAAATTTATTATAAGTTTGCTTTTTTTAACTTTATAGTGTATAATTAAAGCAGTTCAAACGCTTTCCGAGAGGTGATCGCATTGCTCCTGACTGTTGACATAGGCAACACCAATTTAACCATCGGCGCATACAGCGGCGAAGAGCTGAAGTTTGTTGCGAGACTCGCCACAGACCGCTCGCGCACGGAGGATCAGTACGCCATTGAGCTCAAGAGCATTTTTGATCTCCACGGCTATGCTTTCGACCAATTCAGCGGCTGCGCTATAAGCTCCGTTGTTCCGGAGCTCACCGGCGCTGTCGCCCATGCGGCAAAGCGCATAACCGGGAACGACCCCGTCGTGCTCGGCCCCGGAGTTAAAACAGGCATTAACATTCTGGCGGACGACCCGTCGCAGGCGGGCGCCGACCTCGTTGCCGCTTCGGTGGCGGCAGCTAATCTCTATGAGCTGCCATGCTTTGTCATTGACCTCGGAACCGCCACAAAAATCAATGTCATAGACGAAAACGGAGCCTTCTGCGGCTGCGCCATAGCCCCCGGGGTCGGCATTTCGCTCGAGGCGCTCTCCGCAAGAACTTCTCAGCTCCCGGCAATAAGCCTTTCCACACCCAAAAAGGCCATAGGGACAAATTCGATAGACTGTATGCAGTCGGGCGTCGTTTTCGGCACCGCCGCCATGCTCGACGGACTCTGCGACAGAATGGAACGGGAGCTCGGCAAAAAAGTCAAATCTTTTGTTGCAACGGGCGGCCTTTCCGGCGAGATAATCAAAAGCTGCAATCATCAGATGATCTATGACCCCGAGCTTATTCTCAAGGGACTTCGTATAATATACGAAAAGAACAGAAAATAATAAAACCGCATATTAAAAGCAATGCTTTTGATATAGACTCAAAAATTTGCGCTGCATCCTTAAAGGAGCAACAGCAAGGAGGAAAAAATCATGTCAAAAACATCGTCTGCCGCATCGCGGCAAAAGCTCGTGCGTCTCGTACTCACGGCACTGCTCACCGCGCTGATAATCGTCATGGCGTTCACGCCGCTCGGTTATCTCAAATCCGGAGCCATCGAGATAACGTTCATCCCCGTACCGATAGTTATCGGCGCCGTTCTTCTCGGCCCGGCCGGCGGAGCATTTTTAGGCGCGGTATTCGGAATAACAAGCTTTATCCAGTGCTTCGGAATGAGCACATTCGGCGTTGCGCTTTTCAGCGTCAGTCCCCTGCGCACCGCAATCGTCTGCATTGTGCCCAGAATTCTTATGGGCTGGCTGACCGCGCTTATCTTCAAGGCTGTTGCTTTGAAGGACAAAACAAGCTTTGTGCAGTATCTTGTAGCGAGCATATCGGGTCCCATACTCAATACGGTGCTGTTCACTTCCACTTTGCTTCTTTTGTTCAGCGACGCTCCGATAATCCTTCAGCTCAAGGAGACCTTCGGCGCGACAAATGTTTTTGCCTTTGCCGCAGCGTTTGTCGGAATCAACGGACTTATCGAGGCAGCCACCTGCGCCGTTCTCGGAACAGCGCTTTGCAAGGCGCTTTCGGTCGCCATGAAAAAGATGAAAATTTAACACTCAATATACTTGGCTGTGTCCGGATCTTTTGAGCTCGGGCGCAGCTTTTTTATTTGCGCACGGCTTCGATGCTATTTCTCTTGTGCAATATTCACAAACATTTTTGTGCTGATTTTACAAAAATCGGCTTTTTCTATTGCTTTTACGACAAAATTGTGATAATTTCTCCATAATATATTTTACGCATAAGCGGTGATTAGGCTTTGGAGATAATAACGAGATTCGTAAAGCGTTTTTGCACGGCAGCGGCTGCAATAACGTTTATTTTTATATTGTCAATGCAGGCGCTTGCGATATCTGTGGATGGTATCGTGTCGCACGACGAGGTACACAGCGCTAATGTTCAGATGCAGTGCGAAAACAAAAACGGCGGAAACGGCATTTGCACGCTCGTCACATATTACACAAAGACCGAAAGCGGTTCTCTTTATGTCGCGATGAGCGGAGATATCTCTTACGCCGAGCTGACCGATGAGAGCCCGATAGTTTATGAAATATATATCGACGGCAACGACCCGATAAAAATCGATATTACAGGCAAAGCCGAATATGACGAGCAGCTGTTCAGCGTTAAATCGCGCGCAAAGTTTGAGGGAGACGGAATGGCCTGCGAGGCGCTTATAGACAGAAAATATTCGTTCGGCGCCGACCCCGAAATTTTCGTCAGAGTCACCGACGACAGCGGTATACCGTCAAAAATGTTTGAGATAGACACCTATATAGCACCTCCGGAGACGACCGCCGAGCAAAGTGAAAAGTCTAACAGTACGAAACCCGAAAGCCGCGCAGGCAGCACAAAAACCGGCAGAAAATCAAGCTCCGATAAATCATCGGCGGAAAAAGAAAGCACAACAAAGAAAAAGAAGAAAAGCTCAAGGTCAAAAACAAGCTCAAAATCTAAAGCTAAAACAACAAAAGCAAAATCCAAAACAACAAACGCGGGCACTTCCAATTCCGAGCAGTTTGCTTCGGCAAGGGAATTAGCCAACGACAGCGTAATAAATTATGACGGCGAAATCGAGACCTACACTCTCCCGAACGGCGGAAGCACGCGAAATGCTGCGAGAGTAAAGCAGGGTGTGACCGCAGTCGGAATAACGGTAATAGTGGCGGCAATGGTATCAATATCGCTTCTGATGTTCAAAAAGTCCGGCAAGAAATAAGTAACAAGACCTCCGATGCACTTTTGTGTATCGAAGGTCTCTTTTATTACGGCTTATTATTTTGTCAGCAAGCTTGCGGCGGCCTCATCAAGAAACAGGGTCACATCGTCATGCTTTTGAAGTATCGATGCCGGGCAATGCGGAGTTACTTCTCCCTCCACAGTTGCCTTTATCGCTTCGGCCTTGCTGTCGCCTGTTGCAATAAGAATGATTTTTCTCGCTCTCATTATAGACCCGATACCCATGGTTATGGCGTAATGAGGCATGGCAATATCGGTGAAATACTTTGAGTTGGCGGCTATAGTGCTGTCGGTAAGCCTGACCTTAAAAGCCTCGTCCGTGAACTCATCCGCAGGCTCGTTGAAGCCGATATGACCGTTTCTGCCGATTCCGAGAAGCTGAATATCTATTCCGCCGGCGTTCTTTATAGCCTGCGCATAGCGTGCGCTCTCGGCAACGGGTTCAACGTTTCCGTCAAGGAAATTGACATTCTCGGGCTTTATATCGACCTTCGAGAAAAGGTTCTCTTCCATAAATGAATAGAAGCTGTTGGGGTGGTTCTTCGGCAGATCGCAGTATTCGTCAAGGTTGAAGGTCTTGACATCTTTGAAGCTCACCTTGCCGCTGCGATACTGCTCGGTCATATACTCATATGTAGGTATCGGGGACGCTCCGGTTGCAAGTCCGAGAACCGCATTATGCTTTGCATTGACCTCATCGCAGAAAATTTTTCCAACTTCCTCGCCAACCTGTGCCGCCGAGTTCAAAACAATAACTTTCATCTGTATTCCTCTTCATTCTTAAAAATCCGCGATAGATTATATCATCACTTTATAAATATTACCATAGTTTTTATAAAAAAATAGATAATATATTAAAAAAAGCTACCAAAATAGAGCAAAATGTGCTATAATACTCCCGCTAAAAAAAATATAAAAAGGAGAATTCCAATGAAAGCAGCAAAACGGACGCTGTCCATTCTGCTCGCACTGCTCATGCTCGCCTCGTGCCTTGCTATCGGCACCTCGGCAGACGGAAGCAATGTGCTCACTCAGCCCGAATGGAACAGCTACTGGGAAACTGTACGAAACGACAACACGCTTATCGCGCTCACCCCGGGTGCAGACGCAACGCAGCTCAACTTCTGCTGGCACTCCGACGACACGGCAAAGAGCGGCGTTGTCCGCATCGGCAAAAGCGCCGACATGACCTCGTTTAAAGAGTTCGTAGGCAAGGCCTCGACCGACAGCTATACCGGTCAAAGCATCTACAAAGTGACGGCAACCGGACTTGAGCCGAACACCGTTTATTACTATGTCTACGGTAGCAACGGAAAGTTCAGCAGTCCCGTTATGTACAGAACTCTCTCCACCGAGAAGTTCAAACTCCTCTATATCAGCGATATCCAGGTCAGCAGCGACGTTGAAGACGGACGCGAGGAAGCCTATGTGTGGCAGAAAACTCTCGGCACCGCACTCGACAAGAACAGCGACATCAGCTTTATACTCTCCGCGGGCGACCAAACCCAGCACGGAGACAGAGCAAACGAGTGGGCGGGTACGCTCTCCCCCGCGGCGCTCAGATCTTATCCCCTTGCGACAACCGTCGGCAACCACGACCGCAAAGGCAAGACATATCCTCTCTATGTCAACAACCCCAACGAATACCGCGGCACGACACCCGCAAACGTTGACGAGAACTACTGGTTCCGTTACGGCGATGTGCTTTTCATCGTCTATAACACCCAGATTTTCAATGTTTACGACCAGTATCAGTTCACCCTTGACGCTATCGCCAAGAATCCCGATGCCACATGGCGCGTAGCCGTTATGCATCACGATATCTACGGAACGGGACACCACGCCGCAGATGACGACAACAAGCTGCTTGCGGCTATATACAGCGCGCTTATCGACAGATTTGAGATAGACGTCTGCCTGACCGGTCATGAGCATCTTTACGGACGCTCCTTCTTCATGAAGGACACAAAGCCCGTCAAGGATCAGAAATACAATGCGGACGGCGCAGTTGTCGATCCCGTCGGCACCGTATACTTTACCGCGAGCTCCGCTTCCGGCAAGAACCGTATCGAGGATTACGATTACGAGTGGCTTGATTTTAAATATGTCTCCGAAGAGCCGAGCTATTCGACCGTCGAGTTTACGAAGAACTCTTTCACTCTCAAGACCTACGGCGTCGACAGCGAAGAGCTGATAGACGAGTGCAAGATAGTCAAAACCGACACATCCTACTCCCCCGTCGACCCCAACTACAAGGGCATGGACACCGATATGCTTCAGCGCTATCTCGGCAAGTGGTATGTCGTAATACAGATAGCAATTGAGGTTGCCAGATATATAATAAAGATAACGAGCGTCATCGCTCCGGTTATTGCGAAGATTATAATTAAAATCCTCAAGGAGCTTATCCCGCAAATAATCAATATTCTCTAAAAAATTGCCGCACAGTCGGCGCCAAAGAGACACAGTTTTCGCTGTGTCTCTTTTTTCTGTCCGGCTCAGACTCGACGCTCTTTATTTGTAACTCTTTTGTAATTGCAAAACCGCTTAAAATGTGTATAATAATTAGGTATATTATAAGTTACCGTATGCACATACTATATGCACAAAAAGGGGGAAGTCAAGTGGTCTTTTCGAGTCTCGTGTTTCTTTTTATTTTCTTTCCCGTGACTCTGTTCTTCTATTTTATTATGAAGAACGACAAGGCAAAAAATATTATTCTTGTCATTGCATCGCTTATATTTTATTCGTGGGGTGAGCCCGTTTGGGTGTGCCTGCTGATATTCAGCTCCGTGCTCGACTATTCGGTGTCGCTCGGAATCGAAAAATACCGAGGCAAAAAGATAACAAAGCTGTTTGTAGCGCTTTCGGTCATTATCAATCTCGGATTGCTCGCGGCTTTTAAATACAGCGGATTCTTTGTTTCAACGCTCAACGGCATATTCCGCCTCTCGCTCCATGTTCCGACCTTCTCTCTGCCGATAGGCATTTCGTTCTACACATTCCAGACGATGTCCTACTCTCTCGACGTCTACAAGGGCGAAGTCAAGGCGCAGAAGTCGTTTATCAACTTCCTGATGTTCGTCTCGCTCTTCCCGCAGCTCATAGCGGGACCGATTGTCAGATATTCGGATATTGACACGCAGATAGACCACAGGACAATCACAATAGACGGCTTTGCAAACGGCATGACGAGATTCATGGCCGGCCTCGGCAAGAAGGTGCTCATAGCGAACTACGCGGGCTCCCTTGCGGAATCGCTGCTCAAGGATGTCGACAACGCGGCGGTGCTCAGCGTATGGATAGGCGTTCTGTTCTATGCATTCCAGATATACTTCGACTTCTCGGGATATTCCGATATGGCTATCGGACTCGGGCGTATGTTCGGCTTCGATTATCCCGAAAACTTCAAGCATCCTTATATAGCAACTTCGATAACCGACTTTTGGCGCAGATGGCACATAACGCTCAGCTCCTTCTTCAGGGATTATGTCTATATCCCGCTCGGAGGAAACAGAGTCAGCCTGCCGCGTCAGATACTCAACCTCTTCATCGTCTGGGGTCTTACGGGACTCTGGCACGGCGCGAGCTGGAACTTCGTGATATGGGGACTCTACTATTTCGTGTTCCTCTGCCTTGAAAAGTTCGTGCTCAAAAAGTTCTTTGACAAGATACCGAAAGTCATTCGCTGGATGTATTCGATGTTCGTTGTGCTCATCGGCTGGATGATCTTCTACTTCGAGGATTTCTCGGCGATGAAGTCGGCGTTCTCCGTAGCGTTCGGCGCTTCGGGCAACTCGCTCACCGATCCTGTTATGAACGCAATGATAATCAACAACATCCCGTTCATCATAATCGCCGCTATCGCCTGTGCGCCTGTAGCGAAGCTCGTCAAGGCAGGCATAGCAAAGCTCAAGCAGCGCGCCCCGGTAACAGCGCCGATATTCGGCACCGTTTTCAATGTCGCTATGCTCATACTCTGCGTAGCATCGCTTGCAGGCTCGACATATAATCCGTTCCTGTATTTCAGATTCTGAGGAGGCGTTAAGATAAAATGAAAAAGCTTCAAAAAATCCTTACCGTCGTCTCTTTCAGCGTTGTTCTGGCAGTCTTTGCTTCTGTCGGCTTCTACAGCTTCTTTGACAAGGACGAAAAGTCTTCGGCGATGGAAAACAGGAATCTCGCGCAAAAGCCCGCTATATCAATCAGCTCATATTTTTCGGGCGACTTTGCCTCAAAGTTTGAGGAATACTACAACGACCAGTTCCCCGGCAGAAACGGGCTTGTCAAAATAAGCAACAAGATAAAAGCTTTCTACTCGTTCCTTAAAATCGGCGACGGAGCCACCATTTTGCAGAACAAAGGCGGAGTAGGCGACGGCGAGGCTCTCTCACATGAGGCGGAGAGCAACACCGCCACCTCCGAGCAGACCACCGCCGCCCCCTCTCAGACTGAGGCAAACACCGAAACCACCCAACCCGAAAACGCTTTTAAAGTTAACGAGGGCGACAAAGAGACCGTCTACACGAACAATTATATAGTCCTCCTCGACAACCGCCTCATGGAGCAGTATACAAATGTCTACAAGAAGATGGATGTCTATGCCAAGACGCTCAATAAGCTCAAATCTCAAATGCCCGACGTCAAGGTATACAGCCTCATGGCTCCGACTTCGATAGAGTTCTACGCTCCCAAAAAGTACAACTCCGGCAAATCACATTCGCAGTATCAGGGCATCAACTATATCTACGGCGAGCTCAAGGGCATAACTCCCGTCGATGCCTATCCGGAGATAGCCGCTCACACGAACGAATATCTGTATTTCAGGAGCGATCACCACTGGACGGCTCGCGGCGCATATTATGCATACAGGGCGTTCGCAAAGACCGCGGGATTCACTCCCGTTGACATCAACACCCTCGAGACCGGCAAACTCTCCCCGTTCCTCGGCACGCTTTACAGGGCGACGCAGAGCTCGGCGGTTGAAAAGCATCCCGACTATGTCGAATATTTCATTCCAAAAAACCACACCGAGGCCATTGCTTCCGACACCGACCCGACACTCGGCAGCAACTACAAGGTCAAGGTCATAAACACGGAAATTAAATCCTCGAACAAGTATCTTGCCTTCCTCGGCGGCGATCACGGAGTAACAAAGATAACCACCGACGCGCCGGGCGACCGCAGCATCGTAGTTGTAAAAGAGAGCTACGCAAATGCATTTGTGCCGTGGCTTTGCAACAACTACAAGACCATCTATGTCGTAGACCCGAGACAGATGAACGTCAATCTTGCGAGCTTCGTCAAGACAAACGCTATAGATGAGGTGCTCTTCCTCAACTATATGTTCATCCCGACGAACCCGAAATATATGGCGGCTCTCGAAAAGATGGGTTAAGTTAAAATTACAACCGAAGGCTCTCCGTTTGGGGAGCCTTTTTGCTGTGTTTTTCAATAATAAACTAAAAAATCATTGTATGTTTTTAGTATATATGCTATAATGAACTGAAAAATAAGCACGGCTGAGGGCTGCTGCAACTAAATTAGGAGGATTTTTAAATGAGCGAGATACCCAGGACTTATCCGAGCTGGCTCAAGGGAGAGTTCAAGAGCGTACAAAAGGAGTACACGGAGCCGACAAAGCTTCTTGCCGACGACGGAACACTGCTTTCGCCAGGCTGGGCGCGGCACATGGTTTTTGACTATGACCGCACGAAATCGACACCCACCATGCGCCGCAAGGAATGGGACTTCTATCAGATATCCGACGGAAGATATATGATTCAGATAAGCTTTGCCAATATTTCTATCGGCGGCTACGCTTCGGCGGCGCTGGTCGATTTGAGAAACCCGAAGAAGAACAAGAAGCTTGCGGCGGGCACCATCACCGCCCCCACGGCACTCTTCCTCGGCGGAAAGGACAAATATGTTCTCCCGCCCAAGGGCGACGTTCCGAACCACGTCAAATTGGAGATAAAGGGCATAGGCAAGGCCACCTTTGATGTTCTGACCGAGGAGCATAAGCGCACCATATATTTCAAGTCCGGCAATGTCGAGTGTCATTTTGAGATGGATATCCCGGACGGACTCGAGAATATCACGACCGTCCTCCCATTCAAGGATCACCCGAAAAGCTATTTCATGACCACAAAGCAGAATTGCATGCCCTGCAGCGGCACTTATAAGTGGGGCGACAAGGTCTATAAATTCTCTAAGGACGACACGTTCTGCTGCCTCGATTGGGGCCGCGTCAACACCCCCTACAAGCTCGTCTGGTATTGGGGCAACGGTTCTACATATCTGACCGACGAAAACGGCAAAAAGCACATTTTCGGCTTTGAGATAACATGGGGCATAGGCGACGAGAGCAACGCAACCGAGACCTGCATATTCTATGACGGCAAGGCTCACAAGTTCGGCGCCGTAGATGTAGAGACCTTCCCGAAGCCCGACAAATATATGGAGCCGTGGCATCTCGTCTCCGAGGACGGCAGATTCGATTTCGTGATGACTCCGTTCTACGACCACCATGCCGATACGAACGCACTCAATCTCCTTCGTATGCACTCGCATCAGGTTCACGGTATGTGGAACGGCACAGCCGTACTTGACGACGGCACAAAGCTCGAGGTCAAGGATATGTACGCATTCTGCGAATATGTCGAAAACAAGTGGTAATTAACCGACGCGAACCCTCCCGAGGGAGGGTTCGTTTTTTGCGGATAAGTCATCTGTCCCCTTGACTTTTTCTTCGCAAAAGGCGAAAATATCAGCGGAGAGTGATAACTATGGCAAACTTAAAAGAACACGGTCTTATTGTCTCATGTCAGGCGGTCAAGGGCGAGCCGCTCTACGGGCTGCACATGATGGGACATTTCGCCCGGGCTGCCGTACTCGGCGGCGCGTCGGGCATAAGAGCCAACTATGTCGACGACATAAACGAGATAACCGCACAGGTCGACGTGCCCGTAATAGGCATAATAAAGGCGGTATACCCGGACTCCGAGATTTATATAACACCGACGCTTAAAGAGGTCAAAGCCCTGCTGACCACAAAGTGCAGCGTTATTGCGCTCGACGCGACAAACCGCACGCGACCGAACGGCGAAAAGCTCGAGGATCTCATAAAATACATAAGAGAGAATGCGCCGCAGGTCGAGATAATGGCGGACTGCTCGAACTACGAGGAGGCAAAGCGTGCCGATGAGCTGGGCTTCGACTATATCGGCACTACACTGCGCGGCTACACGGAATACACCAAGGGTATTGCTATTCCCGACTGCGAGCTGCTCAGAAAGATGACCTCCACCCTGCGCGCGCACATTATCGCCGAGGGCGGAATATGGGAAGTCGGTCAGCTCAAGGCCGTGCTTGACACGGGCGTTTACACCGTTGTTATCGGCAGTGCGATAACCCGACCCATGGACATTACCAAACACTTTATGAAGGCTTTCGGTGAATAATATGAAACACATAGGCATCGACATCGGCGGAACATCTATCAAGGGCGCCGTAATAGAAAACGGCGCGGTTACGGCGAGAGCCAAGCGCTCGACGGACACCTCACGCGGGCGCGACAGCATAAAGGATTGTATATTCGAAGTTATAAAATCCCTGCTCCCGCTTATCGGCACCGATGCGGGCATAGGCATCGGCTCCGCGGGAGATATAGACCCCTATGAGGGCAAGGTGCTCTACGCGACCGACAATCTGCCCGGATTCACGGGATTTGAGATAAAAAAAGATGTTGAAAGCGCTTTTAACCGTCGCTCTTTCGTTGTAAACGACGCGGTGGCGGCATTTATAGGCGAGTCATATTTCGGCGCGGCAAAGGACTGCAAAAACGCCGTTATGCTGACCCTCGGCACGGGGCTCGGCGGCGCGGCGTCGATAAACGGAAAGCTGTTCACGGGCTCAAACTTCCACGCGGCGCGGATAGGACATATCCCGCTGCACATCGGCGGGCGCGAATGCACCTGCGGTAAAATCGGCTGCGCCGAGCAGTATGTCTCGGCAACCGGACTTATGCGAACGGCGAACGGGCTTGACTGCCAATGCTTCAACTGCAACGAGATTTTCAAAAAGGCTGCAGACGGTGACGAAAATTGCCGCGAGGCCGTAAAGCTTTTTATTTCAGACTTCTGCACGGTCGCGGACACGGTAAAATGTATCTTTGATCCCGACTGCATTGTTATAGGCGGCGGACTCATCGAGCTCAAGCAATACTGGCTCGAGGATTTTCTGAACGCTCTGCCCGAATCCGACGCAAAGCTTATCCGCCCCGCCGTGCTCGGCAACGACGCAGGTGCTATAGGTGCGGCATACCTGCTCGAAAACAGCGAAATATTATAAAGCGAACCGCAATGATTTTTGGGGTCATTGCGGTTTTTTATTACTCAATCAGTTCTATTTGCGTGTTATAATACTGCTCCTGAAAATGCACCGCCCGTTCGACCTCGTCGCGGGTGAATTTCTTGTCCGGCGGAGCCATTATCAGCTTATCCTCAACATCATTTTTGCGGTGAGCGATGCCGATTATTCTGCCCGTAAAGCGCTCCACAGGCTCGTTGACGCCGATGAGATAAACATCAAGTTCCTCGCCGTCGCCGCCGAGAACACCCGGAATGTAACCGTAATTGAGCGGATAGACAAGCTCATAGCCGGATTTTCTGTGCACATACCCAATCGGGCGGTCGGTCTCCATTGTAACGGTCTTTCCGAGAAAAGACCACGCCGTTGCCTTTCGGAGAATGCGGCTTATGAACTCCGCCTTTCCCTCGACATAACCGTTCCTGCTCCCGACGCTCCCGAGCTTTTCGACAAGACCCGTTTTCACGCTCTCATACTGCTTTGCTTTCTCCGGGAAAGCATTCAGAAAGTCGCGGAAATTTATGTAGTTTCGCCACTGCATACTGTTGTATTTCACAACGTGAATAAAGTGCGTCTGCATATCGCCGCCCTCATAGTAGCTTCCTTTGGCGAAGAGCAGCTGCTCGCCGTCCGTAGTCTTATCGGGGCGATAATGATAGCCCGATTGCAGCAGCTCGTTTTCGTGCGATAAAATACGTTCGAAGCTGTCTGCGGCAACTGCGATATCGATTATCGGCTTCGCCTTTATGCTCTTTACAGATGTGCTGCCGATATGCTGAATGTCGCGGGCGTCGCCGCCGAGAATTTCGAAAAGCTCGTTTACCGTGCGCTCGCCCTCCGTATCCCACTCATTTTCATGGTCATAAAGGCTTACGTCTCCGCGTTTTAGTCCTATCATATATTTCCCCTCCTTCGATTGCTGCGGGCTAAAATAATATCACAAAGCATAGGATTTTGCAAGAAATATCCGTTTGACGCGTACACTGTCGGATCTGGCACAAATTTTCGATATTTTTTTATTTATTAATTGTTTATTTTTCTAAATTGCAAATCATTTTATTTGCGATTTGTGATACTATTTATTTGTCAGATTGCTTACTGTGAAATTTTTATTGAAAGGTGGATATACATGAATTACAAAATGCACCTTACTCCCGAAGAGGAGGACATCCTCAACGGCGGGAAAGGCGAAACCATGGCGAAGGTCATGAAGACCCTTGTCATGTACGGTGACGCTTTCGGCGCCACAAAAATGGTGCCTGTCACAAGCAAGATGGGACACCTTGTCACAAGCTTCGGTCTCGGAGTTATGCAGCCCGTCTATGATCTTATGGATCAGCTTATCGCGGGCGGCGCCGTTTCGAGCCAGAAGTTCTCCGTTGATCCAAAGCCCCTCGACCCCAATGTGCCCTCAAGCTTCCTGAAGAACATCGTTTTCAAAAAGTTCATGTACAATATGCAGGACAGCTACGACGCGCAGCTTGCAAAGCTCGGTCTTGTCGACAGCAAGTCCTACACCTGCACCTGCTACATGGATGAGGTCGGCAACATCCCCAACAAGGGCGATGTGCTCTCATGGGCAGAATCCTCCGCCGTTGTCTACGCAAACTCCGTTCTCGGCGCGCGCTGCAACAGAAACTCCGGCATAATCGAGCTTTTCGGCTCCATCATCGGCCGTGTCCCCTATTTCGGACTTGTCACCGACGAGGGCAGAAAGGCCACATGGATAGTCGAAGTTAAGACAACGAAGAAGCCCGAGGCTCAGATTCTCGGCTCGGCTATCGGCATGAAGGTCATGGAGGATGTCCCCTATGTCAAGGGTCTCGACAAGTGGATAGGCACGGAGCTTGACGGCGACGCAAAGGCGTACCTCAAGGATTTCGGTGCGGCTACCGCCTCCAACGGCGCTGTCGGTCTCTATCACATCGACGGTCTCACTCCCGAAGCGGTCGAGCAGGGCGAGAGCCTTATCGCCGAGGGCGCAAAGGTCTATGTCATTGACGACGCCGAGCTTGACAGGGTTAAGAACAACTATCCCGTCATGTGGAAGGATAAGAACGCAACTCCGAAGCTCTGCTTTGTCGGCTGCCCTCATCTCTCATACGATCAGCTCGTCGAATGGACAGAGAACGTCTCCGAGGCGCTCAAGAAGAACGGCAGAAGCAAGGTCTCGATACCGACCGTATTCACCGCCGCTCCGGCTGTTGTCGAGAAATTCAACGCAACGCCCAACGCCGCGAAGCTCAAGGCTACCGGCGTAGTTCTCAGCTACATATGCCCGCTGATGTATATGAACAACCCGCTTGCAGGCAAGATGCCCGTCATCACAAACTCCAACAAGCTCAGGACATATACGACCTCGCGCTATTACACAAGCGCCGAGATTCTCGATATTATCACAAAGGAGGCAAAGTAACATGAAACAGTTCAAAGGACGCCCCGTTGCCGCAGGCAAATGCACGGCAAAAGCTCTCGTTTCACACAACGGCTTTAACACCCTTGCTTCCTTCCAGAAGAGCCTCCAGTTCGGCGACAAGACCGCTAAGTGCGGCGATCAGAACAATCCCGATCTCTTCGGCAAACCTATGGTCGGCACAGCTCTCTGCCTGCCCCAGACTATCGGCTCGACGACCGGCGGAATGGTTCTCTACTGCGCAAAGGTCATGGGCAGAACTCCCGCCTGCCTGCTCTTCTCGGAGCATATAGACTCGCTCGCGGCTGCCGGAGCTATTCTCTCCGCAGTTTGGACGGACAGCCCGATGCCCACGGTCGACTGCCTCGGCGAGGAATTTTTAAACTATGTCAAGGACGGCATGACTATCACCGTTGACGAGGACGGAACAGTCACTGTCGAAGACTGATAAACCGAAAGTTAAAAAAGGCATCTGCGTGTGTATTCACGCGGATGCCTTCTTTTTATATGAGCTTAAACTCTGTCCATTTCTGTTTTTTATAGCGCACGAAGAATATCGCCCCGCGGAAGAGCAAATCCATACTCGTGCCTATCGCCACGCCGACAGCGCCCATGTTGAGCCACAGTCCGAACAGCGCGGAGAAGAACAGCCGCGCGGCAATAGTCAGCACAACGGAGACTGTCATGGTGAATTTAACATCGCCCGCCGCCCTGAGTCCGTTGCCGAGAGGTCCTGCAAAGGTGTATGCGAATGCGTTTATGGCGTTATTTATGAGCACCATCATGAGCGCAAGATGCTTCGCCTCGTCGGATATCGCAAAGAACTTCAAAAACAGCGGCGTCATCGCAAACACTGCCGCATTCCACACCAAAGACAGGATAAAGGTCAGCTTGTTGAGCTTTTTGAAATAGTGATTGGCGGCATCTGTATCTCCCGCCCCCATGCACCGGCCTATAACGGTAGTATAGACGGGCGCCATAGCCATGCCCATAAGCGCCGCGAGCGACCATATACTCTGCGACACGCCCGTTGCGGCTATCTGATATGTTCCGAACTGCGCAACCATGCTGCTCAAAGCGACCTTAACGAGCTGATGCACGCCGTTTTCAACGCCGTTGGGAACGGCTATACCGAGCACCTTTTTGAGCAGTGAGCCGTGCCATGCGAATATGCCCGATAAAGTATATCTGACAGGCGTTTTCTTGTGCATGAAGCAATAGAGGGTTATGGCGACGGCGGAAATAATCCGCGCTGCCAGCGACGGATAAGCGACACCCGCGACGCCCGCCTTGAGCGCAAACACGCCTATTATATTTCCGATTATATTGACGGCATTTGCAAAGGCGGATATGTACATCGACACATCCGCTCTGCCGACGCTGCGGCACATGGCCGCGCCCGCATTATAGACCGCGAGCGCCGGGAAAGAGCACGCGGTTATGCACATATACTCGACGCACGCCGCCATAACATCGTACTCCACCCTGCCGAAAAGCAGATTGAGGAGAGGGCGGGTAAAAATCAGTATGAGCGCGGACACACAGACGGAGCTGACGGTCGAAAACATCAACAGCTGACTTGCCGCTTTGCCCGCCTGCACGTTATCCCTGCTGCCGATATACTGGCTGATTATGACTGCGCCGCCGGACGCAAGGGCGGAAAAGAGGAAAATTATAACGGTGTTAAAGGAATTGACGAGCGACACGCCCGAAACTGCGGAGTCGCCGACAAAGCTGACGACAAACGTATCCGCTATACCGACGAGCAGCAGCAAAAACTGCTCGACAAAAAGCGGAATTATCATCGCCCGCAAATCTTTGTTTGTGAATAGCCTGTCATCCATTTAAGCCGTCAATCCTCAAAAACAGTATAGGAATATTTTATCACACTTGAAAAGATAAATCTACCGCATTAAAGCTAAAAAGTAAAATCTGCGAAACATATTTATTTGCAGTGTTCACACCTTACGGATACATCGAAGAAACAAAAAAATCCTACCCGAGATACTTCTTTCGGGCAGGATTTTTCGGTTAGAATCGGGGGCTGTTCGTTCTACGGGGTCAGCTTTCCCATTTGCTGAGATGCTGATCGAAGCCCGAGAGCATGAACTGCGGATAGGCCTCATACTTTCCGGCGCGGAAGTCGCCGTCATAGGTGAGAAGCCAGAGGAAGAACCGGCTGTATTCCGTGCCGTAAGCTGCGGCGACGTGGGGCGCACCCTTGATTATATAGGTGTGCTCCGGAAAGAGCGCGGTCGAGAGGTCGACGCATCTGTCGGGAGAGAGATACTCGGCCTTAGCGGGAACATAGTCGTCGCCGAGGGTTTGGCCATACTTTGCAACAGTCGCATAGCCGGACATCTGATATGTCTCAAGCACGCCGTCACCGTTGAAATTCGCGTTCTCATAGAGAGGCGCAAGCGGTCTGTCATAATGGGCAACCACAGCGACCTTGACGCCGTCGCGAATCATATTTTCAATCAGCGCGGTGCGGTTCGCCATCATCTTCTGAAGCCGCTCGCCGCAAGCGAGGAAGTCCGCATGGGCGGAGGCGTTATCGCCGAAAACGAAATCCACCGCTTCATCGTAATCCTCCGGCTGGAGAAGTCCCCACAGAACGGGCATATAGGCAAAATCGGGAATGAGCACGCGCTCATAGACATCGTCCTTGTAGTTGTCGATAATGCAATCCGTAACTTTTTGGAGCAGCTTGAACACGCCGACGAAGTTCAGCGTCTTCATCATCGCGGACACAATCTCGTTCGAGCCGGTAACATCGGCAAGCAGGCCCGAGAAGTAGTTATACATCTCATCCGCTTTTATCGCTATCTTTCCGGTAAGAACGTCCGAAGCCACCTGCGCTCCGCACATGGTCGACGACATAAACAGGCAGCGGTCAACCTTGCTGTAGCCGTACTTCGAGAGATAGGCGACGGTCATTATGCCGCCCATGCTCGCGCAGACTATCGTGACTTTTTTATGACCCGACTTTGCTATCGCCCTGTCAACAGTCGCGGCTATTTCGTCCGCCACGGCATAGGGATCGCTGCGCCAGTCATATGTAAAGAAAAACGTATGGTCGGCGGGAAGATTCTCGGCGCAGGCGCGAGCCATTCCGCGCTCTCCCTCGGAGTCGTAATCCTCCCAAATTTCCGGATGATTCTCCGCACTCTCGGGATACTGATCGACGCTGACATTGTACTTTGACGTGCCGTTTTCCTTCATCGCATAGCCGTCAAGCAATTTGGCCGCATAGTCTATAACGGCTTGGACAAAGGGGTCGAAGTTTTTCTCTTTGACCGCCCCGTAAATGCCCTTGCAGAGCATAAAGAGTAAATCTTTAATGCTGAAATTGAGGGCGTTGCGCTCATTCTCCGTATCCTTGTCGATATAGAGCCCCATCATATCCATTCCCCTGACCAGAACCACGGGAGTAACATTGCAGGCTGCGGGGTCGTGCGCTTCCTCCGCCTGTGCGGGCGTGTTTGCCGTCTCCGCGCCCTTATACGCGAACGCCGGAGTTACAAAGCTCAGCAGCAGCGCAAAGGCGAGGAGAACACTCAAAAGTTTTTTCATCAGTTTCATCCTTCGTTTCTTTTATATTTTCCCGAGGTCCTTGAACACCGACCACGAGACTAATTCTATGTTGTTCTTATGCGCGGCCTCAAGGAGATCACCGCTTTGGAGAAGCTTAAATTCATAGACGCGCTTTGTCCATTCGCCGGGCTTGTCGTCTATCGGATACGCCGGATGCATAAAAATCTCGGTCACTCCGTCGATACAGTTTTCGACAGCGTCAAGATAATATTTTCTCAAGGTGTCGTAATCTTTTATACGATCCATTGACCAGGGATTTGACACAAGGTCATCGAGTTGGGCGACTCCGCGCCGCTCGCCCGCTCCGACAATAATTTTTTGAAGGCATTTTACTATTCCCGGGGCTTCCCTGTCAATCTGCCTCGACAAAAAGCCGGGTGTTTTCGGGAACCTGTAGGGCAGAGAATGCTCGGCGCAGAAATTATAGGCGTCAATATAAAAACGTCTGCCGTTTATTCCGTAGAGCGTGGCGCAGTGGTTGTCCGCGTGGTCGACCTCAACGCCCCTTGAGCTGATGAAGTTATACTGAGCCTCAAGCTCCGTGCGGACATCGCGGCGGCGGGCGTGAAGAGCGAGTCCCACCTGGCTCTCATAGAGTCCCATCCCCTTTTCGCACAGCGACGGGGCGCCGCTGTTGCTCTGCCAGCGATTTTTGCTGTCATCTGAATTTATCGTCAGATGCACGCCGACGGGATAACCGCCGAGACTCGCAAGCTCGGCGGCGTTTGCAGCGTCGGGTGCGACGGTCATAAGCGAGGTCGAGGTTATCAGCCCGCCGCGCATCAGCTCGTCTATCGCCTTTGTCTGCTGTGGATTGTAGCCGAAATCATCGGCATTGATTATAAGATACTTAGACATTTGCATTTTTCTCTTTCTTCTTTTTTAAAACGAACCAATCTTTATCCTCGTCTTTGAAATGCAGGAACAGCGTAAAGACGGTGGACACTGCCAGCGCGATAAACGGGAACACGCAGAGCAGGAACCGCGATGCCATATCCGGATTTGTTCCGGGATTCAGACCGCTCTCAAAGCCGAACGCCGAGCCGATAACTTTATAGCCGAGCGAAACATAAATTCCGCTCAGGCGACCCATGACGCCGATAAGACTCGTCAGCATTCCCTCGCGCTTTACTCCGTGGCGCTCATAGTCGTCATCGATTATTTTGGCGCTGATACAGTCGAGGGTAACAAGTATACCCGCAACTCCTATACCCATAACACTCATTATGGCGGCGGCAAAGAACATTTTTTTCGCAAAGAACAACGGAATGAAGCCCACGGTCATAATGATAAATCCGAGACGGAAAACATTCATTATGCCGATATTTTTTACAACATTAGACCATATGATTATGCCTATAAGGGCGAAGCCGAACACTACGGCGAGCATGACGGTAGTCATGGAGCTGCCGAGCTTCAGGGTATATTCCACATAGAACGGTACAGCCTGAGCAATAAGCGAAAATGCTGCGGAATAAAGCGCAAAAGCCAAGCCGTATATCCAGAACTTGCCGTTGGTGATAAGAGCGAATATCGCCTTAAAGAGATCGGGCTTTTCGCTGTTTTCCGACTCCGCTCTCTCTTCCTCGATGTTTTCATAGCATCCGAAAGCAGTATACAGTATAACCACCAGAGCTATCGCGCCGTATATAACAGCCGTGACGCCGTAGCCTATCTTCGAGGTGACAACGGGAGTGAGAACAATAGAAATAACCATTGCGACGAGCTGGCAAATCTGTCTTATGGCGCTTGTCTTTGCCCTGAGCTCATCGGTTTTGAAAAGAGTCGGGAACAGTGCGCTGTAGTTTGCGTACATGAGTGAGTCGAGAGTACCTGCGAGTATGTACATAAGTAAAATATACAAATACGCCTTTCCCGAGTCGGACTGCACTCTTGCCGGCATATTAAAGAACAGCACGAACGCCAAAACCATCAGCGGAGTGCCGATAACAAGCCAAGGTCTGCGCTTGCCCCACCGCGTATTGGTTCTGTCCGAAAAGAAGCCGTAGATAGGATTGTCAACGGCATCGACAAAGGTGTAGATAAACAGTATCTTCGCCATCTGGTCGGTCGTGATAAGACCGAGCTTCAGTACATAATATGCGGCCGCATATGACTTCAGCATATTTATCGGAATAGATGTGCCGAACATACCGAAGCCGTAGCGGAAGGGGGATGTGCGTTTTCGGTTCAAGGTGTTTGAAGGTTCCATCGGTTATCCTCCTTTTTCTCTTCAACAAAATATATCGGAGCTTGGCATTTTGTGCAAACTCCATAAAAATAATTTCATCATTATTATAAAACAGTACATTTTGTTTTTCTTGCTATTTTTTAACAGTAATGAGTGATTTTTTAAATTTTATATCTCGGGAGTCAATATAAGCTCTTGAAATCGGCAATAAATTGTGGTATTTTTAAGTAAGTACGGCGAGAAGGAGTGAATCGCACAGATATGACGAATATTATCGACTACAAAACGCACCCGATAATCGGCAAATATTCCGTGTCCTTTCACCGCTGGGGCTCGTCGGGCACGGCAGCGCACGGACACAACTACTATGAGATTTTTCTCGTCACGGACGGGCGTTTATGCCACGAGATAAACGAAAAGCCCTCGGAAATAGGCAAAGGCACGCTTTGCATGATATGCCCGGGCGACATTCACCGCTTGAGCCGCATAGAAAATTTTTCGAGCGCGCATATGAACATATGCATCTCGCCGAAAAAATTTGACGAAATCTGCTCGGCTATCGGGATAGACCCGCGGGAGCTTGAGACGCAGAAGCCGCTGACGGCTGTGCTCTCTGCCGAGGAGCAGGCATACTTCGACTCGCGCGCAAGTCTCATAAGCAAGCTCATAGGCGACGGATACGAAAAGGCGGCGAGCGTAATATGCTCGACCGCAGCGGATTTTATCTCTATATTAAACAGCTCGAAGCTAACGCAGAAGATAATCTGTCCCGAATGGTTTGAAGATATTATTGAAAAAATACACGCGCCGGAATACATGACGTGCAGCGCGGCGGATGTATATGAGATGAGCAACTTTTCGCCGCCCATTGTCATTGAGGCTTTTAAGAAATATACGGGCAAGACGGTGTCGGCATATCTCAGGGACGCAAAATGCGAATACGCCTGTCTCCTGCTCAGCGGAACCAAAATGACTACGCTCGAAATCTCCATACAGCTCGGCTACTACAGCCTGAGCCACTTCAACAGGGTTTTTAAGAGCTATTCGGGGCTCTCCCCGGCGGCATACAGACGAGAATATCAAAAATAGAGCATCCGCACAGTAAATCTGTACGGATGCTTGTCTGTTATTCCTGAGCCATTTTCATCAGGTCGTCCTGCGTTATTACGGGTATACCGAGGTCGTTGGCTTTCTGAAGCTTGCTTCCCGCCTCCTCGCCTGCGACGACATACGAAGTCTTTTTCGAGACGGAGGACGAGGCTTTGCCGCCGAGACCTTCGATTATATCCGTCGCTTCTTTTCTCGAGAGCGTGGGCAGAGTGCCCGTTAGAACAAAGGTCAGGCCTTTGAAGCGCTGATCGTCGCTCTTTTCTTTCAGCGACTTCATATTGACCCCGGCGGCTTTAAGTCTCGCTATAAGATCCGAGGTCTGGCTCAGGGAGAAAAATTCAACTGCGCTCTTTGCCATTATGCCACCGAAGCCGTCTATTGCCGATATCTCATCCTCGGAAGCGGCGGCTATCGAATCTATATCGCCGAAATGCTCGGACAGGAGCTTCGCCGCTTTCTGGCCGATATGGCGTATTCCGAGCGCGAACAGCAGACGCGAAAGGTCGTTTTGCTTCGAGCGCTCTATGGCCTCAATAAGATTATTTGCCGACTTCTCCTGATGTCCCTCGAGAGCTGTTATTTCGCCTGCCGTTATGTCATATATATCGGCTACATTCGATATCAGACCCTCCGAGATAAACTTTTCGACGAGTGCATCGCCGAGTCCTTCAATATCCATGGCATCACGCGAGCAGAAATGGATAACATTTCTCAGAAGCTGCGCAGGACACTCGGGATTGACGCAGCGGACAGCCGCCTCACCCTCCTCACGGATAACGGGAGCGGAGCAGGACGGACAAATCGATGGCAAGACATAGGGCTCGGAATCTTTTGCGTGCGACACAACGCGCACGACCTCCGGGATTATATCGCCCGCTTTTCTTATGGCGACCTCGTCACCGATGCGGATATCCTTTTCGGCGATGAAATCCTGATTGTGGAGCGTTGCGCGGCTGACTGTCGAGCCCGCAAGCAGAACAGGCTCAAACACGGCGGTCGGAGTGAGCACGCCCGTGCGCCCGACACCTATCTCTATGTCTATAAGCTTTGTCGTCTTTTCCTCCGGCGGATATTTGAAAGCCACCGCCCATTTGGGGAATTTCGAAGTGCTGCCGAGGCGTCTGCGCTGAACGAAATCGTCAACTTTTATAACAGCGCCGTCTATATCATATTCGAGTCCCGAGCGTATCTCCCCGATGCGCTTGAGCTCCCCTATTACATCCGTTATATTATCAAATCGCGTGTAGAACGGGATTGTATGAAAGCCCTGCTCGCGCAGGAAATCGAGCGACTGCTTATGTGATGTCAGCTCCTTGCCCTCTATCTGCTGGACATTGAAAACGAAAATATCGAGTCCCCTGCCCGCGGTTACTTTGGAGTCCTTCTGTCTGAGCGAGCCCGCGGCTGCGTTGCGCGGATTCTTGAAAGGCTTTTCGCCGTCGAGCTCCTGCCTTGCGACAAGGGAGGCAAAGACGGATTTCGGCATATACACCTCGCCCCTGACCTCCAAAAAAGGAAGCGGGGTTTTTATTTTGAGCGGGATAGAGCGCACTGTACGAAGATTTGCGGTAACATCCTCGCCGACGTCGCCGTCTCCGCGGGTCGAGCCGCGGGTCAGCACACCGTCCGTATATTCGAGCGAGACGGAAAGTCCGTCTATCTTCGGTTCGACCACATAATGCACATCGCGCTCGGTCTCTCTGACCCTGCGGTCAAACTCCTCTATCTCGCCGAAGCCGAACGCATCCTGGAGGCTCTCCATGCGCACGCGGTGCGCTACCTTTGCAAAGAGATTTTCCGCACTGCCGCCGACTCGCACCGTCGGAGAATCGGGCGAAACAAGGTCGGGGTATTTCTCCTCAATAGCCTTGAGCTCGCGCTGGAGCATATCGTATTCATAGTCCTCTATCTCGGGGTCATCGTCGACATAATACTTTTTGCTGTAATAATTGAGCTTATCTCTGAGCTCCTGTGCGCGCTTTGCGCTCTGTTCCTTATCCGTCAAAAGGGATTCCTCCTTTAAAGCCTTCCGTTTTCTCTGCGGATATTATACCACAAACTCGGCATATCTAACAACCGTTTATTTTACTGTCTCTGAGGAATGTCTATTGTCACCGCCGTCTGAGGAACGGAGCCGATAACAATATTCTCGGCGATACAGTACTCATCCGAAAACTCCGCCGCACCCTCGTCCCCGCCCAAAAAGACATAGACGGAGCACTCGACTCTGAGCATTACCCTGTGGCGGGTCTGATTTATGCCCGCCGAGGTAAATTCGTCGGTTATCTGCGCGCTTGCGCCGCCCGTCATACGGACGGTTACGGGTATTTCGGGACCCGCTCCCGCAAAGACCTCGGAGCCCGTGACCGAGCCGAGAGGTATTCTCACGGTAAACCGTGCGTTTTCTTCGAGTGCTTCGTCGACGGCGCGGACAAGGCGCGACTTAAAAAGATTGACGGACGCGGCATTGAGCGACATTGAATTTACTTTTCCGCCGCTGCCGCTTACACTCACAAGAGCCGCGCAGTCCTCGGGATTTTCGGATATAAACTTTTCTATACTGCTGCCTACCGTGCGCACGGCGAGACTCTTGGCGCGGGTCATGGCGATGTTGCGCACCGCCGGGCGAAGCCGCGCATCAAAAACAAGGACTGTGCAAAACGCCAGCGTAAAGGCGCACAGAGCCTTAAACGCCCCGCGCGGCAGAGTGCGTATATTTAATCGACGAATTCGGCGCATAAAAACACCCCCGCAACAGTTTATGCGGAGGCAAGGAAAATTGTTATAGTTTTATTTCGAAGCGCCGACGCCGGCGTTTATTGCTCCCGAATCCGAGCGCAATTATTAAACGGCACAAAAAATTTTCGTAATAGTTAAAATGGCACAAAATGACGAAAAATATAATTACAAAAATATCGATTATGTCGCTTTATGCTATTGTTTGCCGGGCAAAAAAGTGTTATAATACTTCTGTTTGCAAAACCAGCAATACTTTTTCCGTCTGGAGGTAAAAAAATGTCATACGATGTAGCAATTATCGGTGCAGGCGTCAGCGGCGCTTTAGTCGCAAGAGAGCTGTGCCGATATAACATCAAAGTAGCATTGGTTGAAAAATGCATTGACGTGGCAATGGGCACAACAAAAGCAAACAGCGCCATTGTTCACTCGGGTTTCGACGCAATGCCCGGCACTCTCAAAGCAAAACTCAATGTTGAGGGTACGGCAGCAATGCCCGCTCTGTGCGAGACTCTTCATGTCCCGTTCAAGCCCATCGGCTCTTATGTTGTCGCTTTCTCGAACGATGAGCTCGAGACTCTTGAAGAGCTCAAAGCGAGAGGCGAAGCGAACGGAGTTCCCGGACTTGAGATAATCGACAAGGAAACTCTTCACCGCGAAGAGCCCAATCTCAGCGATGAGGCTGTTGCCGCGCTCTATGCTCCGACCGCCGGAATCGTCTGCCCCTACGAGCTGACGATAGCAGCAGTCGAAAACGCAGTCACGAACGGCGTTGAGCTCTTCCGTAATTTTGATGTTACAGCTATTGAAAAGAACGCTCAGGGTAATTTTGTTCTCAAGTCCGACGCAGGCGAGATCGAGGCCGAGTATGTTGTCAACGCCGCAGGCGTTTTCTGCGACAAGGTCGCTTCTCTCATCGGCGACAATTCAATGACAATTATTCCCCGTAAGGGCGAATATATGCTCATGGACAGAGCGGTCGGCGACAAGGTCAAGCACACGATATTCCAGTGCCCCACCAAGATGGGTAAAGGTGTCCTCGTCACTCCCACCGTTGACGGCAACCTGCTCGTCGGTCCGAGCGCCGTCGATATCGACGAAAAGGACGACTGCGCAACCACCGCAGCCGGCACAAACGGCGTTTTCAAGACCGCGCTCAAGTCCGTCCCGTCGCTCTCGACCCGCGACGTCATCACCTCATTCGCAGGTATCCGCGCCCACAGCACCGGTGACGATTTCATCATCGCTCCCAGCGAGAAGGACGCGAAGTTTATAAATGTTGCCGGCATCGAATCCCCCGGCCTCTCCTCCGCTCCCGCTATCGGTCTCTATGTCTGCGACATGATTCTGCAGGACATGGGCGAAGTCAGCGAGAAAGCGGACTTCATTCCCGGCAGACCCGCTCCCGTGCGTTTCCGTCACATGAACGCAGAAGAGCGCAAGGCTCTTGTTGAGAAGAACAGCGCATACGGCAGAGTTATCTGCCGCTGCGAGACTATAACCGAAGGCGAAATTCTCGACGCTATCCATGCACCCGCAGGTGCTGTTGACGTCGACGGCGTAAAGCGCCGCACGAGAGCCGGTATGGGTCGCTGCCAGGGCGGCTTCTGCGGCTCAAAGGTAGTCGAGATACTCGCAAGAGAGCTTGGTCAGGAGCTTGACGACATTACAAAATGCGGCGGAGAGTCCAAAATCCTCTTCGGCAAGACTAAGTGATTTGCGAATTTTCGCAGCATGAAAGGATGAATACTAATGCTTAAATATGATCTTGCCGTTATCGGCGGAGGCCCCGCAGGCATGGCCGCCGCGCTCAAGGCGCGTGAAAGCGGCGTTGAAAAGATAATCATACTCGAGCGCGCAGAGACCCTCGGCGGTATCCTTGAGCAGTGCATACACACCGGCTTCGGTCTGCACTACTTCGGCGAGGAGCTGTCCGGCCCCGAATATGCCGCGCGCTTCATCGAGCTCGTTGAGGACACCGACATTGTCGTTAAGACCGACACTATGGTGCTCTCCATCTCCGACGACAACGTTGTCACCGCAGTTAACAAAGAGGACGGTCTTATTGAAATAGACGCTACCGCAGTTATCCTTGCCATGGGCTGCCGCGAGCGTCCGAGAGGCGCACTCAACATAGCGGGCACCCGCTGCGCAGGCGTTCTCTCCGCAGGCACCGCCCAGAAATATGTCAACATCGACGGCTATATGCCCGGCAAAGAAGTTGTTATCCTCGGCTCGGGCGATATCGGTCTTATCATGGCACGCCGCATGACCCTTGAGGGTGCCCATGTCAAGATGGTCTGCGAGCTCATGCCCTATTCGAGCGGTCTTACAAGAAACATCGTACAGTGCCTCAACGACTTTGATATTCCGCTCAAGCTCAGCACTACCGTTATCGATATCCACGGCAAGGAGCGTCTTGAGGGCGTTACCATTGCACAGGTCGACGATAACCGCCGACCGATACCCGGCACAGAGGAATATGTCCCCTGCGATACGCTCATGCTTTCCGTCGGTCTTATCCCCGAGAACGAGCTGAGCAAGAACATGGGCATCGAGTTTGACCGCGTCACCGGCGGTCCGGTAGTTGACGAATACAGAGAGACTACTCACCCCGGCGTTTTCGCCTGCGGCAACGTGCTGCACGTTCACGACCTTGTTGACTTCGTTACCCTCGAGAGCCAGACGGCCGGCGAGGGCGCAGCGAGATATATAAAGAACGGCGGAAACAAGGAGAAGAAATATGTCAAGACCAGAGGCATCAACGGCGTGCGTTACATCGTACCGCAGAAGATAGCTCTGGGCGAGGATGAGGACGTTAAGCTCTTCTTCAGAGTCGGCGACGTTCACAAGAACGCCAAGGTAGTCGTTACCTATAACGGCGAGACGCTCATCAGCAAGAAGCGCCCGAGACTCGCTCCCGGCGAGATGGAGAACGTTATCATCAAGAGCGATATGCTCAAGAACTTTGATGAGAACGGCATAATCGAAATTCAGGTGGAGGAATAATCATGGTAAAAGATATTATTTGTGTCGCCTGCCCCATGGGCTGCCAGATTTCCGTTGAGCTCAGCGACAGCGGAGAGATCCTCAGCGTTACCGGCAACACCTGCAAGCGCGGCGACGCCTATGCGAGAACCGAGTGCACCAACCCCGAGAGAAGCCTTACCACGACTGTCAAGGTCAGCGGCGGCGTTCACCCCGTTGTTCCCGTCAAGTCCGCAAAGGCTGTTCCGAAGGACAAGGTCAAGGACTGCGTCAAGGAGATAGCAAAGCTTGAGATCAAGGCTCCGGTCAAGATCGGCGATGTTGTCTGCGCAAACATTCTCGGCACCGGCGTTGATATCGTTGCGACGAACATCTGCCCCGAGGCATAAAAGCATATAGACAAAACGAAGCATCCGCAGGATGAAAATTTCTGCGGATGCTTTTTTGCGAATATTTTTTAATGCTGTCAGCTTGCAAAATAACTTTCGAGCGCATCGGACAATTTCTGCCCTTCGCCGAGCTTTTTTAGCACTGCGTCGGAATGGATATAATCTGTTTTCGCCGATTTTTCGGAATCAAGGACAAGCTCATCGCCGCTGATATCAAAACAGTATTCGTCTCTGCCGTTATCATCACAGAGAACAAGGCGGCTGTCCTTTTCTTCGTAAGTACCCGCCGAGCAATCGCTCATGTCACTCCTGTGCATGAAATATTTACCGTCTGCGGGAGAAAGAGAAAGTTCAACATAGAGTTTTATGCCGTTTTGCTCGTTCCTGCCGAGATAGGTTATAGCATCGGTGCGAACAGCCGACGGTGTGAAAAGAGCTTTGTTTTTTATGCACTTCTCCGCTTTATCGGAGCTGTTTGAATATTGCAGCTCCGGCACGGGGTCAGACTTTTGGGGAAGAAATTCGAGCCCGTCTTTCTGCTTTTTGAATGTAAATTTATTTTCCGTTCCGGCGTTTTTCGCGGTAAGCATCAGATAATCGTCATTCTCCTCATAAGAGCCGCTCAGAGCGACGAAAAAACGGTATGACTGCAAGAAATTGAAGGTCTTATCTTTTCTGTTGAGTGCAAGACCCGCATAGTCGTTATCCGACTTACAACCGAAATATGCCATGCCGTTTTCATCGGCGGAGGCTCTGACAATATCCGGAATATCGCCGGCGCTGCGCCCGGAAAAGAAGTGCGCTGCCAGCGCGGCACATACGGCGACAACAACCACTGCAGCTATACAGATAGTACGTTTGACTGAGCTTTTCATTTTGGCTCCCCTCTCTTAAAGGATTTATCCGAATCTTTTTTTGGCATTACCAGTATAGCAGTTTTTTTCAGAATATTCAAGCAAACTTCAAGTTGTTCATACAAGTTTAAAATATTGGGTGTATCATATAGACTGTAAAAATTGATTAGATTGACTTTTAATGTGTATTCTGTTAATATCAGTATATAATAAAATCATCTTACGGGAGGTCACACAATGAGAAATGTCATAAGGATAAATGACGGCTGGCTCTTTACGCTTGACGGAAAGACCGAGACCGTCAATCTTCCGCACACCTGGAACGCCTTTGACGGTCAGGACGGCACAAACGGATATCTTCGCACAAAGGCGACGTATTCCAAGGAGCTGCCGAAATCGGACAAGAAAACGTTCCTCGAATGCAAGGGCGTCAATTCAAAGGCTGAAATCAGAGTCAACAACGAGCTTGTCGCAGTTCACGAGGGCGGATATTCCGCATTCAGAGTCGATATCTCCGACTATATCAGACACGGCTGCCGCGTTGACATAACCGCCGACAACTCCCCCGACGAGTCCGTTTACCCGACGATGGCGGACTTCACCTTCTACGGCGGCGTTTACCGCGATGTCAATCTTATCGAGGTTCCGGACTGCAGATTTTCCATGAAAGACTACGGCTCGGACGGAATCTATATCACCCCGCGCCACGTCGGTGAGGGCGGCTGGGAGCTTAGCATAAAGGCGCTTATCGACAACGCCGACTGCTCTCACAAGGCTCGCTTCACGCTCATTGACGCAGAAGGCAACGAAAAAGCTTCAGCAGTTGCGGATCTCCGCCCGATAATCAGCGCCAAGCTGCCCGTTGAGGATCCGATACTTTGGAACGGCAGAAAGAATCCGTATCTCTACACCGTAAGATGCGAAATATTTGACAGCTCCATAGGCGAAGTCACCGACAATATCGATATCAGAACGGGTCTGCGTGATTACCGCATTGACAGCCACAAGGGCTTCTTCCTCAACGGCGAGCACATCAAGCTTCAGGGCGTCTCCCGCCACCAGGACAGAGAGAATATGGGCAACGCCATAACCGAGAAGCAGCACGCCGAGGACGTCAAACTTATCCTCGACGTCGGCGCTAACTCGGTGCGTCTCGCCCACTATCAGCAGAACAGCTATTTCTATGACCTCTGCGACGAGAGCGGTCTGCTCGTTTGGGCGGAGGTGCCGGTCATCTCCCGTTTCAGCTCCAAGCGCAATAAGAACGCAGAGCAGCAGCTCGTTGAGCTGATAAAGCAAAATTACAATCATCCGTCAATTTTCTGCTGGGGCATCGAAAATGAGATAACAATAGGTGGAAGCGCGAGCAAGAGACTCATAACCTTCCTCAAGCGCATGAACAAGCTCGCGAGATATCTTGACCCGACGAGATACACCACCTGCGCTCAGCTGTGTATGTGCCCGGTGACCTCTCCGCTCAATCATATCACTGACATTCTCGGCTATAACCATTACTTCGGCTGGTATATGGGCTCTTGCAATGAGTTTGATAAATGGCTCGATGAGTGGCACAGAGAGAATCCCGAGGGCAAGCTCTGCCTTTCAGAATACGGCGCCGAGGGTATAACAAAATACCACTCCGACTCCCCTCTCCAGGGCGACTACAGTGAAGACTATCAGGCACTGTTCCATGAGCACTATATCAAGGCGATAAACGAGCGCGACTGGCTCTGGGGCTCATATGTCTGGAATATGTTCGACTTCGGCTCGGCTTCAAGAAACGAGGGCGGAGTCAGAGGCAGAAACAACAAGGGTCTTGTTACCTTTGACCGCAAAATAAAGAAGGATTCGTTCTGGCTTTACAAGGCATATTGGAGCGACAAGAAGTTCGTTCACATCGCCGGCGAAAGATATGTCAACAGACCCGCCGGAAAGAGCAAAATAAAGGTCTACTCCAACTGCCCCGAGGTCACGCTTGAGATAAACGGCAAGGCCTACACGCAGAAAGCGGACAAGGTGTTCATCTTCGAGGATGTTGAGCTCAAGCTCGGCGAAAATGTTATCAAGGCGCGCGGCGGCAAGGCTCGCCCGGCACACACGATAACGGTAAACGGCATAGAAAAAGCCACCGACGAATACAAAATGCCCGCGGAGTACTCCTCATTCGTGCGCAACTGGTTCGTTGCCGACGACGGCAAGGTTGACCCGAGCAAGCTCTCCGTTGAGGACAAAATGGGCGATGTGCTCGGCAACGACGAGATAAACAGGATAATCAAGAACGCCGCCGGCGACTTTGCGGCAAAGGCCGTTTCAAGTCCCCTGCTCAAGCCCATCTATCCGATAAAAATCAAGACGGCAATGAAAATAGCCGGTAAGCTCGGAGTTGACGAGCAGAAGCTCGCGCTTGCGGACGGATTCTTGCAGACCATAGAGAAGAGCAAATAATAAAAATCACAAAAAAGCACCGCTGAAGTCAATTTCAGCGGTGCTTTGCTATTCAGTTATATTCGTCGGTGTCCTCGTTCAGATCCTCGTCATCGGGGTCGTCCGGATCAACAGGGTCGTTTTGCTTTGAGCTCCCCTTTCCCGAGACGCCGAACACAGTGCCGCAGCAAAGTCCTATGCCTACTCCGAGGCACAGACACACGGGAAGTCCGTCTGTTACAATACCCATGACCAAGCCTAACGCAAGCCCTATTGCAATGCCTATTCCGATGCCTGCGCCGGAGACTGATTTCTTGCTCTCTTTCATCAGACAGTCGCCGCCTCTTTTGCCTCGGCTTTTTCGGCTTTCTTCACGGGGAAAACATTCGTGAAGTTGAGCAGGAAGAGCAGAACATATGCCGCCTGCATCGGGATATTTTCAATGATAGCGCTCTTGCCGACAGTCAGCAGGAGAACGAGCATCGTAAGAAGTATCGCACAGAAAACTATAAGCCCGACCATAAAGCGACCCTTGAGCTCTCTCGCTTTGTTTATGAGCAGGAGCACCATTGGCGCGGCGCAGCAGAAAGCAAACAGGAGCGCCCCTGTCCAATGCGCCATGCAGCGCGCGGAATCGAGATGAATCTCCTCGCCCATTGACGGGCAGTTGATGGTAACATAGATGGCGGCGCTTCCGATTGAGCCGAGAATAACGCCCGCTCGGCTGTGGTAGCCGAATTTGCGATAGGCATAGAGCGTGTTGGTGAACACGGTTGCCGACGCTATAACGCCCCAGCCTCTGAAATGCCACGGGAAGTCGAGTCCTATCATGCTCGCGGTGATAAACTTCACCTTTTCGATGAAGGGCTGGTCGCCGAAGAAGCCATACCACGTGACATAGACGCAGCCGAAAATAACGCCGAAAAGGCAGAATATTTTCATCGCCTTGCCGGGCTCCTTGCCGTAGAGCAGGACTTTTATGTAGACGATAAACATGGCAAGACACACGCACGAGACTATGACCCATACGGGATAGAGCCACTCACGCCCTATCATGCCGCTGATGTCGGCATGAGTGACGCCGTCAACGGTTCGCTCCTCTGCTGTCGCGTAGTTGACGAGCACTATCTTGCGCATAAACGCTGTCATCCATACCGCATATGCGGCGATAATGGCAATCCACATTGCGGCATACGCCTTAAAACTCGGCTGTTTTTTCACTTTTGACATTGTTACACCCCTTGTTACCCTGCAACACCTAAAACTTTACAAGCCTTGCGTCGTATGATTGCGTTTAACTGCGTCTTCAAACTTGACAGGCGGTAGCCTGCCTGCGTTTTCATCCTTGTTTAACACAATCATACTTGCAACCAGATGTAAACTTTTAGATGTTGCAGGGTACTTCGATAAAATTTTATCGTTTTAATTATAAACTCTTTGGGGACGGTTTGTCAACAGTTTATTCTCTGTCTAAAATATAAGAGACTTCTTTATAGGGCTTTCCGTCTTTGAAATAGATTCTCGGCACACGGCGGGCAACTCCGCAGACGAACTCGTAGTTGAAGCTCGCCGACATATTGCCTATCTCCTCCGCACTCACGGTGCAGCCGTTATCGCTGCCCATGAGAATGACCTCATCCTCGATATTCAGCTCACCCTCTATATCGGTTACGTCTATCATGAACTGATCCATGCACACTCTGCCGATTATCGGCGCGAACTGACCGTTGACTATCACCCTGCCCTTTGATGAGAGCGCACGGGGGTAGCCGTCGGCATAGCCCACGGGTATGGTTGCGACACGGGTCTCTCTTTGTGTCACGAATGTGTGACCGTAGCTGACTCCGCAGCCTGCGGGGACGGTTTTAAGATTGACTATTTTCGTGCGCAGCTCCATTGCGGGAACAAGCTCGATTCTCGATTTGTCGACCTCCTCCGAGGGATAAAGCCCGTAGAGCGAGATGCCGAAGCGCACCATATCATAGTGCTCCTCAAACTCCCCTACTGCCGCCGAGTTGCTCAGATGCTTTATCGGTATGTTTATACCCGCCTTTTCAAGCTTATCTATAAACGCATCAAAGCGCTCCGACTGGAGATGTGCGGTTGTTTTATCGAGCTCGTCGGCGCGGGCATAGTGGCTGAAAATACCCTCAAGGACGAGATTCGGGAGCTCGATTATCTTCTTTATAAGCTCAACGCTCTCGTCATTATCCTGAAATCCGACACGCGACATACCGGTGTCAAGTCCGATATGGAACCGAACGGTCTTTCCGAGGGCAACCGCCCTATCGGACAGACGTTTCGCCATTTCATAGGTGTAGATATTCTGCGTGATACCGTAGTTTATCAGCAGATCGTCCTGCGAGGGCGAGGTATAGCCGAGAATAAGTATCGGTTTCTTTATACCCGAGCGGCGAAGCTCAACCGCCTCCTCGATAATGGCGACTCCGAAATAGTCAACCTTATCCTCAAGCTGATGCGCAAGCTCGACCGCGCCGTGGCCGTAGCCGTCCGCCTTTATTACCGCGAGAACCTTCGTGCCCTCGGGTATGCAGCGTTTGCACTCGCCGAGATTATGGAGGATCGCGTCTATATCTATCTTTGCATATATACGATGATATTTCACCGTTATCGCTTCCTTTGTCAGATTATTTGCGCAAGCGGAGCGGTCTCGATACCGTTTGCCATGAGCTCGGATTTAATGCGCCTTGCAAATTCGACTGCCTTGACTCCGTCGCCGTGCAGGCATATCGAATCGGGCTTGAGCTCGATTGTTTTTCCGTTTATCGACTCGACCGTGCCGTTTTTAACCATACCGATAACGCGGCTGACCGCCTCGTCCTCGTCGGTTATGACTGCGCCCGGCTTGCCTCTTGCGACAAGCGAACCGTCATCCTCGTAGGCTCTGTCCGCAAAAACCTCGCTTGCGGCTCGGAGTCCGATTTTCTTTGCCGCGCTCATCATCTTGCTGCCCGAGAGGCAGAGAAGAATAAGCTCGGGGTCAAATTCATAGACAGCCTCGCATATGGCGGCGGCGAGAATCTCGTCCTTGCCCGCCATATTATAGAGCGCACCGTGGGGCTTGACGTGCTCAAGGCGGCAGCCCGCTGCCTTGCAGAACGCGGCGAGTGCGCCTATCTGATACTGAACGAACGCTTTAGCCTCGGCGGGCGAGACGTTCATATTTCTTCTGCCGAAGCCGACAAGATCCGGAAAGCCGGGATGCGCGCCGACCGCGACGCCGTTTGCGTGCGCGAGGGCAACGGTCTTCTGCATCACGAGCGGATCGGACGCATGGAAGCCGCAGGCTATATTGGCGGACGAAATATATTTTATGACCTCATCGTCGAGACCCAGCTTATAGTTGCCGAAGCTCTCGCCGAGATCGCAGTTAAGATCTATTTTGTGCATATACGTACCCCCTGTCAATATTTAAGCTCGACATTTTTAACGTCGGTTATAAGCATATGCCCGGGCGAATGGGTTATCGCTATGGGCGGTTTTGTGCTCATGAGCGCAGACTGCGGAGTGACACCGCACGGCCAGAACACCGGCACCTCGCCGGGTTTTATCGTAACGGAGTCGCCGAAATCGGGCTTCGAGATATCATCTATGCCTATAACGGACGGATCTCCGATATGTATCGGCGCACCGTGAACCTTGGGCATGGCGGCAGTCGCCGCGACGGCGGTAACTATCTTGTCATAGGGCAGAGGGCGCATACTCACGACCATTTTTCCGTGGAAAATTCCCGCCGGCTCGCACTCGATGTTAGTGAGATACATCGGCACGTTTCTGCCCTCTTCAATATGCCTTATCGGCACATTTGCGGCAATCAGCTCCGACTCGAAGGAGAAGCTGCAGCCAATGAGGAAGCTGACAAAATCGTCGCGCCAGAGATGCTCGACGCTCGTATATTCGCCGGTCATAACTCCGTTTTCATAGACCCTGTATTTCGGAATATCGTTTGCGATATCCGCGCCGGGAGCTATTTTCTTCAAAAAACGCGAGCCGACGTCGCTGACTTCGAGAATCGGACACGGGCGCGGGTTGCGCTGGGCAAAAAGCAGGAAGTCATATGCGAGATCCTTCGGCAGAACGCAGAGGTTCGCCTGAGCATAGCCCGCACACATTCCCGAGGTGTTGCAGGTTATTGCACCCTCTCGTATAAGCTGTCTGACATCACGCGGACTCATCGAAGAATAGTCCATTTTATATGCCTCCAATCAGGAGTCGGATGTAAAGGTATCCGCTCTGAGAATATTAGTCTGTAGTTTTTTGAGCGCCTTTTTATCGGCCTTTATGCGTTTTACGGCATACTGAAGGTCGACCTTTTTAAATCGCAGAGTGCCGCCCGGACGAAGCTGGGCGAGCAGGGGCAGGTCAGAGGTGATAACCGTCGCTATTTTTGCATAGCCGCCGGTAGTCTGTCTGTCCGCCATCATAATTATCGGCTTGCCTGCGGACGGTATTTGAACCGAGCCCGCAACTATGCCGTCCGAAATAATATCGACGCCGTCAATGCTCTCTACCGGTGCTCCGTCGAGCTTTATGCCCATTCTGTCTGAATCGGCGGTGACGGAATAAACTTCTGAATAGAAGGTATTTTTGCCCTTATCGGAAAAGTAATCATCCTGAGGGCCGGGTATAACATGGATAGTAACCGTGCCGTCGGCACGCTTTTCGGGCTCGTACACGCGGCCGACCATGCTGAATAGCCAACCCTGCGGATGGCGAAGCGGAATTACATCGCCCGCCTTGAGCTTTCTGCCCTCAAAGCCTCCGGTTTTGCACTTTAGATTTGTAGACATACTGCCCATAACGGGAGCGATATCAAAGCCGCCCGCCACGGCGAGATAGCCGCGCAGTCCGCTCTTTGCGCTGCCGCAGTCGAGCACATCGCCCTTTTTAATGCGTATGGCGCGGTTCATCGGAAGCTCGGTCACTTCTCCCGTTTCAAAATCGGTCACTGTGGGAGTGAACTCGGCTCCGGTTATCGCTATGACATTGTCCTCGTCAAAATAAATCTTGACGCCGAGCATAGTCATTTCGAGCACTCCGTCCTTCTCGCTGTTATCGACCAAGAGGTTTGCTGCCTCGGCGGCAAAGCGATCCATCGCGCCGCTCTGCTGGAAGCCCGACGCCATGTATCCGCAGCGGCCGAGATCCTGAACGGTGGTGAGCATACCGGGCGAGATTATATGCATACTCATATCAGTTCCCCTCCCCGGCAGTTATTTTGCACTCGTATTCATCGCGGCTGACAAGCTCCTCTATTTTGCGGTACTCCTGCTCGTCGACGGCGAAAAATCTGATATAATCGCCCGCGCTGTAAAGTATGGGTTCGGCGCGGTTCGGATCATAGGGTCTGACCGGCGTTCTGCCGATGAGCTGCCAGCCGCCCGGCGACGCGAGCGGATATATGCCCGTCTGCTCGCCGCCTATGCCGACGGAGCCCGCGGGAATACTCGTTCGCGGGTTTGAAAGGCGCGGAGTGTGCAGGCGCTTATCCATATCGCCGAGATAGGCAAAGCCCGGCAGGAATCCGAGCATAAATATGAGATAATCTCTGCCCGTGTGTATGTCTATGACCTCCTGCTCGGTGAGTCCGGCATGGGACGCAACAAAGGCTATATCCTCGCCGAATTCGCCGCCGTAGCAGACGGGAATATTGAACACACGCTTCTCTCCGGCCGACGCCTGATCGAGAGATTTTATACGCTTTTTGAGCTTCTTTATCAAAACCTCGCAGCCCGTCTGCAAGGGGTCGTAGCAGACGAGCAGGGAACGGAACGTGGGTATACATTCCGTCACCCCGCGTATCGGCTTACGAGACAGCGAGTCAGACAGGCTGCGTATCTTTTTGTTTATTTCGGGGTCTATTATTCTGCCGAACTCGACATTGACCGCCGAATCTCCGGCAGGAAGAAACAACGTTTCATTCATAGTTTTTTACCCCTTTTTTTGGTTATTCGCCGAAAAAGCCCTTGTCGATGACCTTTTCGAACCAGGTCTTGCAGGTCTCCTCAAGCTTCAGCGAGTAGCTGACGCACTCGCGCATGAGGTTGACTATCGACATATTCAGGCTCTTACCGAAGCCGTCGATAGCCGGGATACACCAGCCGTACATATCAATCATACCGTTGCGAGCGGCGGTGACTATTGTGTCGCCCTCAAGCTCTGCGGTATGCATGATATCGAGATCCTTTTTGAGATAAGCAATCGCCGCTATCATCGCGTAGCAGCCCCAATCGGAGACAGTGGCGGTGATTATGTTATCAGTGACGGTGCGCACGGCTATTCCGCCGCCGCAGCCGCAACGGCACTCGCCCTCGTCGGCATAAGGAATGTTCTTATGCAGATGAGAAGCAATTGTGCCCATGCCTATCTCGTTGCCGAGGTCGCCTATTGCGATATTGAGCACGCCCATGTCGCGGAGCTTATCGAAGAGGATATCCATTTTGGCCTCGAGATGAGTGACATTGAGTCCGGTGGCGTTATGATATACGCCTATCTTATTCTCGCCGGGCGCCTCAATGCTGATAACCGCAGCGGGCTTGCCGTGGGAGATTATCTCGTCGGCGCAGCTCTCCGCCTTGGCCTTATCCTTTGTAAAGGGCACGACAGCCATGGATATCGGATATTTTTTAAGCTCATCTATCGAATCATAGAGATGAAGTCCGACAACTGCGGCCATAGCCTTGACCGCGGGGACGTTCTCCTCCTGGCAGACGATAACAGGCTTTGCGCCGAACGCTATGACGAGCGCACGCGCGAGCAGGACGGAGCTGATAACGCCGTCCGTCTCGGCACTGCCCGACGGGGGCAGAACAAATCCGGTCATTATATATACGAGGTCATCCTGCTTCAATGTATCGCAGAGCTTTGTCGCGGCATTCATGCAGAGAGGTCCGCCTGTATATTCGCGCGCGGCGGGATAGAGGATATGGCAAACGCCGTAGCCTCTGGGGTCAATGTTGGAGATATTGTCGAGGCTGTCTCCGAGATTGAGAACAGTAAGCTCTTTTTGCGTCATACCGCTCCCCTCCCTCAGACAGTCGTGGCGTCAATAAACTCTTTGACGAGATATTTCTGAAGGATGTCGATAAGCTCGGGGGCTTTGCCGCCTACGGGCTTGCCGTCTATTTCATCTGCGACAAGGCAGAACGAGCCGGACGAGGAAACTATGACTTCGTCGGCATCCATAAGCTCGGCGACGGTGAACGGAGTCTCGTCAACCGTGATGTTGTTAGCCTTGCACGCTCTGATAAGATGGGCGCGGGCAATACCGGGAAGGATATAATGATCGGTGGGAGCGGTCTTGAATATGCCGTCCTTTATAATATGTACGTTGCTGTGAGCGCACTCCGTGACTCTGTCGCCGCGATGGAAAACGCTCTCGTCGCAGCCGGCCTCGACGGTCTTCTGAGCCGCCATAACGCTCGGGATGAGGTTGAGGGTCTTAATATTGCAATGAAGGAATCTTGTGTCCTCAAGGGTTATGAGCTTAATGCGCTGAGAAAGATCCTTGACCTCTGCGGGCTTGATTGTGACCCAAATGTTGGCCTTGCCCTCTTTGGGGAACGCATGGTTGCGGATTCCGGTTCCGCGGGTCGCCTGCCAATAAACAAAGTTATTGCCGCTGTCAACCTTGCTGACCATATCGTTGAGGATGTCTTTCATCTCATCCTTTGTGCAGGGAAGCTCAATGCGGAGCAGTCCTGCGCTGTTGAAAAAGCGATCAATGTGCTCGTCGAGAGCGAAGATGACGCCGTTGCGGCTGTAGGTAGCGTCATAGACGCCGTCGCCGAAATAGCAGACTCTGTCGTTCATGGGAACCATCATTTCTTCGAGAGGACCGAATTTGCCGTTGTAGTACCCAAGGTTTTTCATTTTGAATATCATTCCTTTCCCTGCACATATGCAGGATATAATCAGCAGCCATTCAAAAACGCGCATTGGTGAAATGTAACAAAAAGGTGCATTTCTCAACGCGTTTTTCAGCATAATCATTATACACACTATTAAATATAAAAGTAAATAGTACGATTTACTTTCAATATTTTTTTGCGAAAAATCGAAGTTTTATGAAAATTTTTCGGAATTTTTTCGAGGTGCAGAGACAAAAATTTCGGAATGCGACAGAAATAGAAAAAGCGTCCCGCAATCGGAACGCTTTGTTGATTTTTCACATATCGGCGATTATCCGTTTTCCGACGAATTCGCCCGCGCATCCTCGCTGACGGAAAGCGCATTTGCCAAAATGACCGACGCTATGCCGCCGACTGCAGAAAAGGCAAGAATATCACCGTCAAGCGCGGAAAGAATCATAATAACAAATGAGGTAAACATATAGACCGCGCAGCCCGCAGAGCGGAAAATCTCGGTAAGATTCAAGAGAATATACGCGAGCAGCTTCAGGAATATAAACGCCGCAGGCAGGATATAAACGAGGAAGCCCAAGATGCCGTAGTTGAGCGCAACGGTTATGGGGTCGGAATGCACCTTTGTCGCTGTCTTTATCGAATCCGTCTGATCGAACAGCGCGGCAAATCTCAGGCCGAAGAGCTTAGTCTGAATATCCCCCTCGCCAAACATCTTTGCATAATAGACCGTTCTGTCAATATTTATCGCACCGGCGTTCGGAAGTGCGGGGCTTCTGAGGGCTCCGAAGCCTATCGCGGCGGCGGGGCTGCGATTCTCTTCCGATGCCGCTGTTCCCGGCTCCTCGGTGTCGGACTTGTCGGTGGTGTTTTCGGTGACGGTTTCCGACTCCCCTGTGCTGTCTTCTCCGGGGAGGGTCGGAATATAAGGTTTTATAAAGCTCTCGAGATCGGATTTGTCCGGTAAGGTAGGCTTCGTCTGCCACCACTTTGTGGTCTCGGTGCTTATTTCCGAGGTTTCTTCCGAGGTGTCGTCAGTGCTGTCTCCCGCAGGTTCTTTTGTGGATTCTGTCGCAGGAGTTTCAGAGCTGTTATCGGTAGTCTTCTTTGTTGTATCGTCATCTTTTTTCTCGCTTCCGGGCACATAGCCGGAGTCGAGGTTCGGGACATAGTCGGAGTTGCCGTCATCATCTTCGTCATCAAAAATCGGATCTTCTCCGTTCGGGTTGACTGTCGGCGACTGCTGACCGTTATATGTATAAAACAGTTCCTTGAAGCTCAATCTGCCGTCAAAGCTGCTCTTGACGGGAGAAACGGGCAGAAACGCAAGGACAAGCACGCAGAAAAGCGCACTCGAAATAAACGCGCGCATCATGGGCGGGCGGTTCTCTTTTCTTCCGTCTCTCCACGAAGAAAAGGTCCAAATAAAGAGACCCGCAGAGAATATGACGGACACAAAAAGTACGGGCTTAGAATTTGAAAGCACTGCGCCGACGAGAAGCAAAATACTGCCCGCCGCCGGGACTATCCACGAGAGCGCCGCGTCAATCGGCTTTGCGTTCTCCGCTTTTTTTCTGCCGAGACGCGAGACCAGAAAAACGAGCGCGGAAGGAATAAGCAGGGCGAGCGCCACCGCAAACGAGGTCGAATAGTGGAAGGTGCCCTTCTTGGAAATATAGTTTATGACAAGAGTAATCGCATAGATAAGCGCCGTTGCCGCAATAACCGAGGGGTGCACTCTGCGTCCGACGGTCTGCGCGGTCTCGAATATAAGCAGGAACATAAAGGCAAAGAAGAACGTATCCGCCATGAGTCCGAGCATATAGAGGAACGTAACATGGTCGCCGCGGGTCGCGCTCATCAGGCACATCAGTATGATATATGCGGCCGCGATGCCGTTATAAATCTTAAACAGCCGGCTGTATCTGCCCTTGTAAAAGCCGAGGGTAAACACGGTGACGGCAACTATTATGAGCGCCCTTACAACACCAGAGAAGCTGATATAATTCGCCTTGCCGAGATTGATGACAACAGATGAAATTATATCGAGCAGCGGCTGGATAACAACCAGCGCGCAGGTTACGATATAGAGCAGCGCACCCTTTTCGTTGTTTGAACTTTTGACAGTTTTCTGATTCTTCATAATTCACTGTCCTTCCCGAAAATCATTTTCATTTTCCTCTTTGATTATACCACAAACCGCAAGAATTATCAATCAGTATCAGAGCGTTGTAACCGCCATTCCGCGGCTCTCCTTGAACTCGACAAAATCGTCGTAGTTGCCCGAGTGGTCGATAATGCCGTCGTCGCATATTTCGATTATCCTGTTTGCCACGGTATTGACTATTTCATAGTCGTGCGAGCAGAACAGGACATTGCCCTTAAATTCCGACAGTCCGTTGTTGACGGCGGTTATGGATTCGAGGTCGAGGTGGTTCGTCGGCTGATCGAGAATGAGCACGTTTGAGCCGAAGAGCATCATTCGCGAGAGCATACATCTGACCTTTTCGCCGCCCGAAAGGACGTTTACGGGCTTCAAAACCGCGTCGCCCGAGAACAGCATTCTGCCGAGGAAGCCGCGGATATAAGTTTCTGTCTGATCCTTTGAATATTGACGCATCCAATCGATAAGATTGAGGTCGGAGGCGAAGAATGCGGAGTTATCCGCAGGGAAATAGGAGCGCGATGTGCTCAGTCCCCACTTGAAGCTGCCGCTGTCCGGCTCCTCCTCTTCCGTGAGTATCTTAAATAGCATGGTTATCGCCTGCTCGCTCTTTGCGACAAAGGCGATTTTATCATTCTTGCGCACGGTGAAGCTGACATTGTTGAGCAGCTTTGCGCCGTCGACCTCTTTTGTAAGTCCCTCAACGGTGAGGATATCCTTACCGACTTCTCTGTCCATATCGAAGCCGACAAACGGATATCGGCGGCTCGACGCGGGCAGCTCCTCGATAGTCAGTTTATCAAGCAGCTTCTTTCTCGAGGTCGCCTGACGGGATTTCGATTTGTTTGCGGAGAATCTTGCGATGAACGCCTGAAGCTCCTTCGCCTTCTCCTCATTTTTCTTGTTCTGCTGTTTTATAAGCTTCTGGATAAGCTGGCTCGACTCGTACCAGAATTCGTAGGTGCCGACATACATCTTTATCTCCGAATAATCGATATCGACTATTCTCGTGCAAACATTATTTAGGAAATGGCGGTCATGCGAGACGACAATGACCGTTCCGAAATACTCACTCAGGAAGTCCTCAAGCCACTTGACGGCGGCTATATCGAGGTCGTTTGTAGGCTCGTCGAGCAGGATTATATCGGGGTTTCCGAAAAGCGCCTGTGCAAGCAGCACCTTGACCTTCTGCGAACCCGAGAGAGACGACATCTGTTCATAGAGCAGGCTCTCGTCAAGGCCGAGACCCTGAATCAACTTCGACGCATCGGACTCCGCCTCCCAGCCGTCGAGCTCGGCGAACTCCTCCTCGAGCACGGCGGCACGCATTCCGTCATCCTCGCTGAAATCCGGCTTCTCATAGAGCGCGTCCTTTTCTTTCATTATATCGTAGAGACGGCGGTTGCCCATTATCACGGTGTCGAGCACGGTGTATTCGTCAAAGGCATAGTGATCCTGGCGCAGCACCGACATCCTGACCGTCGGCGGGATTATAACCGAACCGTGCGACGGCTCAAGCTCGCCGCAGAGTATTTTCAGAAATGTTGATTTGCCCGCGCCGTTTGCTCCGATTATACCGTAGCAGTTGCCGGGCGTAAATTTGAGATCGACGCCCTTAAAAAGGGTCTGTGTGCCGAAATTGAAGCTGAGATCGGATACTGTTATCATCTTTTTCTCCCGTTTTGCGTTGCACCGACTCATCCTGTCGGGTGCAATATTGTAATAAATATCTGCGGGCAAACGTATTCACCCGCAGTTTAATATGATACCACAAATACAGAATTTCTTCAAGTGCAGAGAGGATAGATGGTGGGATGGAGCGGTTGAGCAAAAACAAGCAAGCGGTTTTAATAAAATCCGTTTATATATAGCCCAATCTCCGAATCATCATCTGTGCCAAATAGTTCACCGAACTTTTTGTTCGGCTCCTCACGTCTGCATCTGTCGGGTACCGCTTGTGTATGATGATAATCTCTTTCTTTTACAGTGTAATTAAAATACCGCAAGGTTTTTGTCTCATTCGCAGAGAGTCGGATTATACTCGAAACAGATCATTTAGTTTTTGAGCGATATTTGAAGAGTCACATATCGTTTCTATTCCTAACTCCCTCCCACGCTGAATCTCCATATCGTTTTGGGAAGCAGCACTCGAATCAACAAGCAATACCGGTATCGTGTTGATTCCGAACGTTTTTGGCAGCGTGTACAGCTTGTGATAGAATTCGTGACTTATGGCATTTGTCGCCTTGCACTCAACTGCTAAGGTTTGGAACCCTTTCGTCAAAACCACATCTATTTCATTTTTCGTTCCGTGCTCTTCGCTCCATGTTACTTCAACACCCATGCTCACGTCGTCAAAAAAGCCGGATTTTAAAGCTTCATAATATGTATGCAACTTGAACAAATATCCTTCACTTAACAAAAGTCTTATTATCGGCTCTCCCGCAAAAGCAAAGGACACTGTCGGTAAATCTGATTCTTTAGCCGGATCATTCTTTCGCAGGAAGCGAATCAATCCGTATCTTTCCAACGCTTCCAGCATATTCCAGCACAACTCATAAGCCTCTTCGGGTAAGGCCAAATCGGATATTAGCATCGGCTTATAGTTTACCCTGTAACCATCCGGCAATCTTACAATATCCAGCAAACCGTCTTGAGATATTCGTAACGGATCCGACATCAAGCTGTTTATCGCTCCCCTTACGCACGGAATCGGAGCTTTAATGACAAGCTCTTTCATGTTTGAGGATCTGTCTTCCCACGAATAGCCTGCAAAAAACGCATTCTCCGAGCCGTTTAGTGCAGAAAGAAATTTTTCCAAAAAATCTTCACAAAAATCGGGAACATATAACAACCAATCCGGTGCGTCAGGATTAAAATCGCTATTATCGCAGTGAATCTCGATCAATTTGCAGTTCGTTTCAAAGAACTCCGAAATCGCCTTACACAGCATCTTCCACGCAATACCGCAAGCGTTCTTATCTGATATACAGAATTCTTTCGCTTGTCCGGAATAGAGCTCCCATGTCTTTTTATATGCAAAATATAAATCCGTCTTTGATTCTTGAAGAAATCCTCCTTTTGAGGTATACAAATCTTCCATAAAAAGAATCGGAGAATTTTTTACATATTCCAAGGAAGCGGAATCATCATCTGTGATAAAGCTCCGTGTTATCGCATCAAATCTATACACGGGAAGCTTTCGTTTGTTCGCTGTCTTTTCGTCCTCTGCCACATAGTTGGCACTTTGCAGAAAATCGCTGAGTGCTGTTTCATTAATTTCTATAGCAGTAAATTTTTGGCTGCTTTTCTGCATCAAAAATCTATGCAATACGTTTGTCTGTTGTCCGCAATTATACGGCAACAAATCCACCGCACATATCCTTTGAATCCCCTTGATTTTATAAATTAATTCATAAGGAGTGTCGCATTTAATGTCGAACAGCAGTTTAATGTTGAATTTAGTTTGCAAACCGTGCTTATCGACAATATTTGATGCATAATTCAACGCCTCCAAAAGTCCCGATTTGTCCCCGGCCATCATATTACTGTCAACAACATAAGTTATATATTTCGGATTCAGCATAAGTGCCGACGCAATATTGGAAAAAAGTCCGGAAGATGTATTATCGGACTTTTTTTCGAAGTACAGAGGCACACAAAGGTGAAGAGCCGTGTTATATGTCAATATAAACGGAAGGTTCCTTATAAGTGCATCATCCTTCATTTTCCAATCTGTGAACGAAGTGTATTCGACTATCGGCAGCATATATTTACCGAGTTCGTTCATCCGATCTGTCACTTCTTTAAGTTTGCATTCCTTCGCATACCGTATGATCTGTGTTACAATATGCTTATATTTGCTTAAAATCTCTTTGCCGTTGTCCAAATTATCAAACAAATCATTAATGACACCTAAAAGAGATTCGCACAAAAGCAAAAGCTTACGATCGCCGGCTATGCTATGACATAACAATTCACACTTATCGCGTATAACCTCTTTTGTTCTTTTGTCTTTAATTATTTCCGCCCAATGTCTATGAAATTCAACGCTTAACCGATCAAGCGGGTCAAGAGTCTGTGTGCTAACTGCCGTATCATTCCATCGAGCCCTGTTATCGGTTTTCTTGATATTCCATTCCGGAGTGCTTAAACCTAAAGAAACTTCACTCGGAACGATACACGGATGACTTTTGTTTGCTTCGTTTTTCGTTGTCGTTGTGAGAGCATATATCTCGTTGAGCGGCATAGTCTTCCAGCCATTGGTAATTTTTTCCAAAACCCATCGCCTGTGCTCATACCAGATTAATTCTTTAAATTCACGCCATGCTTCACTGTTTTGTATTATTCCGTTTTTATCAAATTGAAATCTCCTTGAAAACTCCAACGCAGCCTTTTCCGGATTATCAAAGTCCAATTCAATTCCCACGCTGTAAAGCTTATAAACGATACTCAAAGAGTTTTCCATAGATGAGCTGAAATTGTATTTTTTTCTGAATTCCCGCTCCGCACCTTCAAAATCGTTTATATAATCCTTGTACCAAGACATATGGATGTTGAACGCCATCTGCTTGAGAAATCTATATTCCTCAGACTCGCTCAAAACTTCGGCAACATTTACAGGATAAAGATTTTTCTGCGTTCGTTGTCTGTACTGTCTATACTGAACATACGCTATTGTCGTTGTGTCTTCATCAAACACCGGAGTATTATCGGTGTTTCTAAGGTTGGCGCAGATATTCGCAACTCCGGAATTTAGAGTTTGTTCGTTCAACGCAATAAATACATAAGAATACTTTTTTTGCTGTATAACCTTTCTGAGCTTCTTTTCTGTAATTCTTACGGAAGTCTCTTCTGAAAAAGACAAATCCAAGTCTACATCACAAAAGTCGAGATATCCATACGGATTCGAGCTTAAATCGGGATACTTTGCAGTTATATTTCCATCTATAACAACAAAATCCCGCAAAGATTTTCGCTTATTGAGATAGTCTTTTTTTCTTCTTTCGCAATCCTTTGTTGCTACGGTTATATGCAGCATACAATCTTTTATCTGCGACAGTTCAAGCGCAAAATCAATAAATTCGGAAGCATAAGTACCGCAGCCGAGCACAAGTACATTATGAACCTTCTCTCCGTTCTCCCCGGTCGAAAAGAACTTATAGAGCGGACGTTTAATCAATAACTTTTCAATTGCTCCGGCTGCACCGTATTCTTTATCTGACGCCTCCTCTTCCTCAACAAGATTAAAGGATGTTCTGTATCCCGGTCGCTTTGCTGCCAATTTCCCGAAACCGGTGTTTTCAAGAATATCTTCAATATCCTTTACCATATCTTCGACGACACAATATTTTCCGCACTCATCATTGAATCGGTTCAATGACTTCTTTATTATCAGCGCAAGTTTTTCCTGAATCAAGCTGCTTCTTGTTTCATCTGAAGAATTCAGCAGTTCCGAATTCGCTAAATCAACAGCTATATTATCAAAGGCAGCTTTGCTGTATTCGGGCATTCCTTCACAAAAATGAACATTTTTAAAAGAGCCATTATTTTCTTTTATTACAAGTGCATAAAATAATATTGTGCCTATAGAATAAATATCCGATTGAATTCCGCATCTGTCTGTCCAGCAATTTTTCACCTCTTCGCTTCTGAAAAACCGTGTGCCGGCAGAAAAAACTCTCCGATTTGGATCCATGCCGTAAAGCAAAGAGTTTGTATCATAAAGATTTATAACGGCATTATCCTTGTCAACCTTGTTGGAATATAATTGCACTCCGAAATTATATGGATTCAAATCCAGATGATACAAAGCAAATCTATGAAGTACCTGTATGCATTTCGCAAGTTCAAGAATGCATCTGAGAATGTAATCCGTCTCTTTAATATAGTTTCCGATATTGATATTCCGCTCATAGGACTCCCGCATTTTATCGCACAGTTCGTCCAAATACTCTTGGAATTGTTCATATCCTGCTTCGTTTTCCACCCACACATAAAAGGATGTATTCTTACGAACAATTTCCCTATCAAATTCATCGCTTTCGGGCATGGAAGGTATTCCGCAATAATAACTGTAATGCGGAATATACTTGTTCAGATCTTCTTCAAAAACACTTTTGCTGTCTTTGTTCCTTTTCTCATTTATTATGGCATATGAATTTTCATAGGCACTTCTCAAGGCAAAGAAGTTTTCAAACGTCCCGTACTTAGCATATAACTGATTTCTGCTTGCATCATCTACAGATATCGTCCTGTCCAAGTGGACTTCAAAACCGGAATCATCAAAATCAACAGGATAAAACTCTTTCAATATGCCCCTTCTTGAAAGCTGCTCATCTCCAACGATTTTTCTAGCTCTGTAGCAAACGGCCGAGCTTCCTTTTCCCTCCAGTCCTTCAATGACAAATGAATCCGGCAGCGTATCATTACTGCCTGATTTTAAAGAATCGTCAACATCGCCGGAATTAAACCGCTTAGGAACATACGGAAGCAGTTGAATTATGCTGCCATCAGCCAATATTTTTCTTTGATCGTACAAATCGTTCATAGCGCTTCCTCTCTTTTTCGTTTACAAGACCGCCAAAAATGAACAGTCGTCAAACATCTTAACGCTCTCAAGATAGTCCTCTATGCCTTCAACGCTTTCGCTGCGCATTGCGACACGATTGTCTTCATTCATATAAAACAATTCTTTCCAACACCCGTCCGTGCATAACACAAATTGTGAGTTTTCAAAATAGCTTTCTATACTGAACCCGACATCCTCATTAGCAAAATCGGTTAAAACAGTGCAAGTCTCATTGTTTTTATAAGCGTTCACCGGATTCTTTTGGCATATGCTCTCCGGATACAATGCAAAAACTTTGCTGTCGCCCAAGACAAAGGTCATGACCTGCTGCCTTTTTTTGTGTACACATATGAAGCACAACGTGCTGGCAAAAGACATTTCATTTTCATTTAAGTCACCGGCGACTTTGTTTATCTTGTTCCTTATATTTGATAGGATGAGATTTATAGTTTTCTCCGGCTTGGAATCGAAATAATAATCTATATCATCCAAAATGATCTTCGCGCTTATTTTGCACGCAATCTCGGCGCCTTTTCTGCTGTTTTCGCATGATGACGCACCGTCTGCCACAGCATAAAAAGCCCCCGCAGCCGTTTCTTGAGTATATATATAATCTTGATTATCAAGATTGTTCTCTTTGTGGTATTCACCCGTCTTTGAATACTCTATCGACTGCAAATTAATTGTTTTTCCCTCCTCGAAAGCTTACATCATAGAAAAGCGATACGTTTTCCACAGATTTCTATATGTGAAATAAAGCAGTATTATGTCGAATAAATTCTTATGATTTACTTCCATAAAGCCACCGTCTATGAGCAAATCATTCAGCCCTCTATAGCTTTTCTCTCCAAGCTTAAAACGATGTTTCTCTTGTGCATAGGTATAGAACTGCGAAAAATCATTAAACGGTTTTTCTAAGCCTTTTTTATTTGAGATAATTTTTTCGTTCAAAATATAATTGCAAGCAGCAATCATCAAATTGGCTCTTGTAACAATCAGCGAGCCGTTGTTCTTAATCCCAAACGCAAGCCTTTTATTCTTCTCCTTGTAATAATTTCGGAAAGTCTTTTCGGCTTTTAAGATATCGTCAAAATTCCAACAAGCGCGAAGCAATCCCGCATCATAGCCAATAACGGGGTTGACATAATTGTCGTAAACAAACATTGAAGCGATCTCATCAATACAAACATCTCGTTTTTCCAAGCACTTGCCATTTTTTTCTTCGGAATCAAACACTATTCTAAATTTCTTTTTAATCAATCGTTTTGTTGACTTTAATCTGTCTATAGAGATCGGTTCACTATTCCCGTCAAAGATAAAAATATTGTCGTATTCTTTTTTTCCAATCATCGAGTATGATGAATTTTTCTTTGTCGCATTTATTTCATTGCGCGACAACGGGGTGCCATCGCTACGAAAAAACTCGGTACCCGTAGGTGCCATGAGATAACGAAATCTTTTTTCAAACTCGTCTATAGGCATCATTAATCCGGTTTTATATGCAATTCCGGTTCGCTCTGAGATCAGCTGCTCTACGTCATCCTTCGAAAGCTCTTTTTTGCCGTCGTAAACTCTAAAGTGTCCAATCCCGTTTCTTGCAATAAAATCATCCTGCTGTAATTGCCTTCCGTATTCATCGCGGAATCTAAAGCCGCTAACCGTATCGAAATAGTCTACAACAACTTTTTCTTTCATCCGAGCTGTTTCCCGTTTTGTCGGCCGGCCATTATCGTCAATATATACGTACTCTGTATGATAGAAAGGAGAAAGCAGCTCGCCGACAATATATTGAGCGGTCTTTGTTTCGGAATATATATTTGTATTCATTTCACGACTTCCGATTACCAAGCTGCATGTATTAGCTATTCCGTCATAGCTGATGTAACTGTTGTCTAAATTTATATTTTCTAATGAGGTTTTCATAATAAGAGACCTCAGCTCTTTAAGCTTTTTTTCCTCCGAATCACTTCTGTTTTGCTTGCAGTTAAGCTCTTGTATTTCACACCAAACGGAATTTGCATTATTAAAAAACTCTGTTAAATCCAAAACAATACCGTCGGCATATTGATCTACTTCTCCCGGGTCATCACATTCCTTTAACGCTATTTCCATAGCCGCAATCCTGAGCACCTCGGAAAAACGTTTATTGGGCTTTTCACCGCTAAGGGCTTCGCTCAAATCAAGGCAGACGGTAATGCTGTCTTTTTTGCAAGCATACCTTCTGAGAATCATATCCTTAAAATCATTTACACCTTTGTGCGCAAATTCGTCAAACCATAATCGGTACTGCTCGGTTCCGGCCTCAATTTGATTTACAACTTCTTCTTCGGATAAAGCTTCTTCGGATTTATTACATTCGCTGATCATAAGTCTTGCATTAACAAATTTTTCCAAAGCAGTCATGTTGTTTTGTGAAATGAAGAACAAATAGATTACTTCCAAATAATTTTTATAATTAATGCCATAGCCACTAATATATTTTTCCCTTGCGGCACTCTCCTCTTTTTTTTCAACATCTTGAGCATTAAGAACGGCATTTACCAAGTTATCACTATAATAATCAAAGAAAAGATTTTTACGAATATCCGTTTCGTATTCGTCGGGGTTTGTATCCTTGTCGGGTATAACCATGGAGAAAGTCATCTCAAACGCTATCGAAAAAACATACAAGTCTTCTCTGGTAGGATTCTTGCTGGCAAAAAAGCCTTTTGCAATGGAATCCGCAACTTTCAGCATTCTAAAGTTATAGCTTTTTATACGTCCTCTGGCGTTATAATCGAACCTGTCAAAGATTGACTCGTCAACAGTAGCCGCGAACTCCGAAATAACATTTTTTTCCTTTCCCCGGGCATCAAAAAGTTCGCCGGCCGCCTCTAAGCGGTCGCGGTATTCGCTTATTTCTTTACGAAGTTTTTCACATCTGTATCCTTCTCCGCGCGCGTCCTTGTCATGGATAACGCCTTCACACCATCCAAATTGCTTAATAAACTGCTTCAATATCAGAAGACGCGTAGAAATGGCGTATTTACCGTTCACGTCCTTTTGCATTATATCTTCAAGAATCTTCGGTTTACCTTCTGAATTGCAAACAATATGTCCTTCGGAATTTTTTTTGCAAACAAACTCCGGAGATATTTTGTAAAGTCTTTTTACAACAACTCTTCTGATATAATCCACCGAACTTTTATACTCGGTATATTTTTCAGAAAGCAGCTTAAAAAAGGACCTGTCAGCCTCTTCTTGGGTCTTAAGTTGTGATAAAGCACGGTTCAAATTTTCGAGCAATTGTTCATATTTCTTTTGATCGTATTCGCCCGGCAGCGCAGGAATGATGTCTTGGCTCGGCATGGCTCTGCTAACATAGTCGTTAATCTTTATGAGCACTTCATTAAACAGTGAACCGTACTTATCTCCTTTTTTTGCGTTGTTTACCGCAGTGATAAGTTCGTTGCGAAGGCTTTCAAGTTCATCACGCATCCAAAGCTGCTTGAACTCATCTCCGAGTTCGTCGTGAACCGACATGAGCACTTTTGTATATTCCATTTCCGACATTGTAGACACATGCGGCACCTCTTTCTTATTCGCAATTATACAAGTATAAGTATACACTGCTAATTGCAAAAAAGCAACAGCGAACAAAACCTTGAAAGCCATAAAAAACCGCGTGTGAATTACGAAGGTATTTATCATTAGGTTTATTTTCCTTTAATAAATCACATATAAAAGATAACAGTAAACTTCCGATTTTGGCTATTGGGAGTTTTTCTTTATTATGTCTTTTACGCGCCGGACAGCACATTTTTTCAACCGTCCGAATCCGCGAGACATCGTTCATATTATTCTTGGAAAGTTATTGCTAAACTACTCTTACAAAAAGTCAGATTTCGTTTTAACAGTGTATATTCAAATTGCAATGATGTAAGCAGTCGCATTACCGCAATTCAATTTTCAAAGAGGGACAAACCGGTATTATTAAAGGTGAATATTTGAATATTATCCGTTGTTACGACGAAGCAATAAACGATTACATATTCATACCTTTTTTGCGCCGGCAATATCCCCCTATTTTCTTTTTGTTCCATGTTCATTAAACAAGATGCACCTTGATAATAACAAAAATATGTTTTATAATAGTGGAAATATATTTGTACGGTGGATTGACTTATGGTTATTTACGAAGGGCACAGAAGCGTAAAAGGCGAGTATCTTTATAATCAGGTGGACAAAAATCTGAACTTTCAAAAGCACACACACTGCAACTATGAAATAGTGTTTTGCCTGGGCGGCTGCCTTGTGTGCGAGGTGGGCAACACAAAATATGAATTGCACAACGGCGAGGGAATGCTCATACTGCCGGGGTATATTCATTCTTACTCCACGCCCGAGGAGAGCGAGGATTATCTCTGCGTTTTTTCAACCGACCTTGTTTCCCTGTTTTACGAGAAAACAAAAATGAAGTCGTTTTCAAACACGCGGTTCTTGTTCGACGGCAGAGACGACATTGATATTTTGACGGACGAGAGCAGAAGTATTTTTGCAAAGCAGGCTGTTCTTTACAGACTTTGCGCCGCCGTGTTTGAACAGAGCGAGATAGAAAAAATCGATGAATCCTATTTCGCACTCACCAACTCCCTCTCAATGTATATTCAAAACAATTTCACCAAAAAGCTGAAGCTTCAGGATATAGCAAAGGAATTCGGCTACGATTACAGCTACCTGTCCTCTTTCTTCAACAGGAATTTCGACATGGATTTCGCCTCATTCGTCAACAAATATCGCATACAGTTCGCCTGCGAGCTGCTGAAAAACTCCGACGAGGACGTGACCCAAATAGCAATGAAATGCGGATTCTCCACCATAAGAAACTTTAACCGCGTTTTCAAAAACGAAATGGGACAGACACCCAAAGATTACCGCAGTGCGAACAATTCAAATTACGGCTCGGATTCAAGCCGACCGAAAGCGGATTGAAGCCCAAAGGCTCATTGAGCTTTATAATTATATTCCTCACTTTTACAGCAAAAAATCAAGACAGAGGGCGTGCCTCTGCCTTTGATTTTTTATTCTTATGTGCTTATATCACTCTTTGATTTTGGGATACAGCTCCGCCCATTTCGAATATTTTTCACCGTAGTATTTCGTGAGCTTGCCGTCGGGCAGAACGCGAGTGTAGCCTGACTTGACGGCACTTCTTAACCGTTCATAGCCGTCCTCCGGCAGGCAGGCTCTTGCGCCCAACAGTGCGGCACCCAAAACGGCTCCGTGTTCAACCTCCGGAAGCAAAAGCTCGATGTCCAGAACAGATGCAATGATTTTCACCCATTCTTTATTTCTTGTGCCGCCGCCGCAGATTTTTGAAGTCTCGATATGTATTCCGAGATCCCTGATGATATCGAGATTTTGCTTTATCGCAAAAGCAACGCCCTCCAATACGGCAAGAGTCATCTCGCCTTTTGTCGTATTGAGCGACAGGCCGAAAAATGCGCCGCGAATATTCGAGTCGTTTATCGGCGAGCGCTCGCCCATGAGATAGGGCAGGAACATGACCCGACTTTTGCCGATATATTCGGAGAAAGCTTCGTCATATGATGATTTCGTTATATTTTCGACCCACCATTTTTGGCAGCTTGCCGCGGACAAAATGCAGGCGAGATAATGATATTCGCCCGTCGCGGAGCAAAATGTGTGTATCGCTCCGTTCGGCGCATAGTTGAACTCGTCGCTTGCGACGAAAATCGTGCCCGATGTGCCGAGTGAAATATTGCAGTCTCCGCTTTTAATTGTATCCGTTCCTACGGCGGACGCCGCATTGTCGCCCGCTCCGATAACGATTTTGACGTTTTCGTTCAGTCCCAGCTCGTCGGCAACGGATGTTTTGAGCGTTCCTACCGTCTGATAGCTCTCATACACCTTCGGCAGATTCTTTTCGCTTATACCGAGCACGGACAGCATGGGCTCAGACCAGCAGCGGTTTTTCGTATCAAAATACAGTGTGCCCGCCGCATCGGAGCAGTCGGTCGCAAACACTCCGCTGAGCCTGTATGCTACATAGTCCTTGGGAAGCATGATTTTTTCCGTCTTTTGAAAATTCTCCGGCTCATTGTTTTTGAGCCAAAGCACTTTGGGCGCGGTGAAGCCGGAGAACGCGATGTTTCCCGTGTTTTGCTGGAGCGTCTCTTTGCCGATAACATTGTTGAGATATTCGGTTTCACGCGAGCTTCGGCTGTCATTCCACAAAATGGCGGGGCGGATCACATTGTCGTTTTCGTCGAGCACGACAAGGCCGTGCATCTGCCCCGAAAAGCTGACAGACGCGACGCTGTTTTTATCGATATCGGATACAAGCTCTTTTATTACGGATATGCTCCCGTCATACCAATCCTGCGGGTTTTGCTCGCTCCAGCCGTCTTTGGGATAATATACGGGATACTCTCTTTCCGCCGTTTTGACTATCGCGTTTTCGCTCAGCAGCATTCCCTTTACCGACGAGGTTCCTATATCGAGCCCTATGAAATAATCCATTTACCGCACCTCATTTAAACAGAATTCGATTTATTTCACCTTGAATTTTTTCCTGTCTGCCGGAGCAGGGCGTCTCGCAGGACTTTTTCTCGCAGGCAAGCTCGGACAGCTGCGAAAGCGTCGCTTCTCCGCTCCTGATTTTTTGACCTAATTCCGAGTTGAAAGAAGCATATTTTTTCTCGATAAATCCGTCAACCGTTTTGCTCTCTATGATTTCGGCGGCCTTTATTAAACCGAGGGCGAACGTGTCCATGCCGAGAATGTAACCATAAAACATATCCTCCGCGGTGTTGCTCGTCCTGCGGTTTTTGGCGTCAAAATTAAATCCGCCCGTAAGTCCGCCGTTTTTGAGAACCTCATACATACACATCGTCGCGCTGTAAACATCAAACGGGAATTCATCGGTGTCCCAGCCCAAAAGGAGATCTCCCTGATTCGCGTCTATGGAGCCGAGCATACCGTTTATGGCGGAAATTCTTAATTCATGCTGGAAGGTGTGACCGGCGAGGGTCGCGTGATTGGCTTCAATATTCAGCTTGAAATCCTTATCGAGTCCGTACTGCCTCAAAAAGCCTATCGCCGTCGCCGCGTCGAAATCGTACTGATGCGTCATGGGCTCCTTCGGCTTGGGTTCGATATAGAAATCGCCCTCAAAACCGATGCTTCTGCCGTACTCCACGGCCATGCGCATAAGAAACGCTATGTTTTCCTGCTCAAACTTAACATCGGTGTTCAGCAGAGTCTCGTAGCCCTCTCTTCCGCCCCAGAACACATAGCCCCTGCCGCCGAGCTTGACGGTAATATCGAGCGCTTTTTTTATTTGCGCAGCGGCAAAACAATAGACATTGACATCGTTGGTGCTGCCTGCGCCGTTCATAAATCTCGGATTGCCGAACATATTCGCAGTTCCCCAAAGGCACTTTATGTCCGTGCCGTTCATCTTTTCAAGGATATAGTCCGAAATTTCATCAAGGCGCGCGTTTGTAACATTTATGTCTTTATCCTCGGGAACTAAATCGACATCGTGGAAGCAGAAATATTTGATTCCGAGCTTTTGCATGAACTCAAAGCCCGCGTCCACCTTTGCCTTTGCGTGCTCCATAGTGCCGGGAGCTGCTCCGAACGACTTATCCGCCGTGCCGACGCCGAACATATCCGCGCCGCTCGCACCCAAGTTATGCCACCACGCCATGGCAAACGGCAGATGCTCGCTCATTTTTTTGCCGAGTATCACTCTGTCGGGGTCATAAAATTTAAACGCGAGCGGGTTTGAGCTTTGCTCTCCCTCATAATTTACTTTCTTTACAAAATCAAAATATTCCATAATATCAGTCTGCCTTTCTCATATATTCTTAATTAATCAAACAGTGACCTCGAGCTTGCGGCGCATCGCGTCCTCGCTGTCCTGACCGACATAGAATGTATATCTATCCTCTAAAAACCATTCTCCGCTCTTTTCGTCATAGAATTTAAGGTCGTCTTTGTAAACGGTTACGGTCTCCTCGACTTTCTCTCCTGCCGGGACATTGATTTTCTTGAAGCCCTTGAGAAGCTTTACGGGATGATCCCCGTCCGCTCCCGCATAAACCTGAACGACCGTCTTTCCGTCGAAGCTGCCGATATTTTTGATTTTCAGCGATACCGTCAAACTGTCGCCGCTGTTTTCAATATGTACGTCGGAATATTCAAACTCGGTGTATGACAGACCGAAGCCGAACGGGAACGCGGGCTTTTTGCCCTCCTTGTCGAGCAGCGTGTAGCCGTGATAGTAGCCGTAATCGATAACCCTGGTTTTATCTCCGGGGAACAGGAACTTCGGATAATCGTTCTCGTCCTCGGCAATTGTAAACGGCAGATGACCGCTCGGAACCGCTTTGCCCGTCAGGATATCCGCAAGCGCGTTTCCGCCCTCCATTCCGCTGTAGAAAGAATGAAGTATCGCTGATGCCTCGTTCTTCCACTCCTCGATAATATAGGCGCTTCCGCCGACAATATCGACTATCGTATTCTCGCAGTTTGCGCAGATACGGTGAATGAGCGCCACCTCATCCGATGGGATACGCAGCGAATATCTGTCGCCGCCGTGCACTTTTTCCGCCGCATCGTCATTGCTTGAGAAGTTTGCAAGATTCTCGCCCTCTTGCTTATAGTCGCTGCCCACGCAAATCAAAACGCAGGAGCAGTCTTTTATTTCATCCAGCCTTGAAGATATATCGAGGCTCTCACAAAGCACGACATTTTCTTTTCCGAACGCATTGCAAAGACCCTCATACGGCGTTACGGTATACGGACTCGCAACGCTGCTCGAGCCGTGGTCGCCGACATTGATTTTGTTGGCATACCGCCCGACAACGGCGATTTTTTTGATATTTTTAAGCGGAAGTATGCCGTTGTTTTTCAGCAAAACCGTGCCCTCGCACGCAACCTTTTTTGCAAGCATCGCATGGGCTTTGCAAGCGATAACAGCTTTGGATTGACGCTTGATTTTGGGTGTTATCTTTATTAAGCCCGCCAAGACGTTTTGAACCGCCGTGTCGATATCCCGCTGCGATATTTTTCCGCTCTTTAAATAGATCGGCAGCGCGGTATAAAGTATCTTCATCGGCATCTCCACGTCCATGCCGGCTTTTATTGCCTTTTCTCCGTTTCTCAACGCAAAGAGAAAATCGGTAATTGCAAAGCCCTCAAAATGCCACTGGCCGCGCAGAACATCCGTGAGCAAATATCTGCTCTCGCAGCAGTGCTCGCCTCTCAAAAGGTTATAGGCACCCATGATAGACATGGCACCTGCGTCAATACACTTCTTGAAATGAGGGAAATACACCTCCTGCAAGGTCTTTTCATCCGCATGAACATCTACCGAAAATCTGATATTTTCAATGTTGTTGCAGGCAAAGTGCTTCGGACAGGCGATAACTCCGTTATCCTGCACAGCGCGCGTCAACGCGGCGCCCATTTTTCCGAGCAAAAACGGATCCTCGCCGTATGTTTCCTGCGCTCTGCCCCAACGGGGATTGCGCAAAAGGTTAATGCATATGCCGGCAAAATAGTTGGCGTCTCCGGCTATAGCCTCTTTTGCTATAGCGGTGCCGACCTCATATTCAAGGTCGTCGTTGAACGTAGCTCCCCTTGCCATGGAGACGGGGAAGCAGGTGCTGTTGCCCATAACAACGCCGCGGGGGCCGTCCGAAAAGGCTATCGCCGGAATTCCAAGGCGCTTGACTCCGCCCGCAAGGCAGGGACGGTGATTGTACTTTTTGCCCTTGGTTATCAAATCATAGCAGTTTCGCTGAGCAAACTGCCTGCCCGAAAGCATTTTCAGCTTTTCTCTTAGAGTCAATTCGCTGCACAGCTGCCGACAGACCTCCTTCAGCGTTTCGCTCGTCGGAGATTTTTGGTATAAGCTTACCGCTTCGTTGTAACTCATAATTATCGCTCCTTTACAGACATATTTTTGTTTTATTCTATGTCCATTATACAAGATATATCTTGATAATAACAGAAATATGTTTTATAATAGTGGAAATATATTTGTGCGGTGATTAATTTATGGTTATTTACGAAGGGCACAGAAGCGTAATTTGAATTTTATTTGCAGGTATTTGTTATAGACGGTTATCCTGTCGACCGTCTGTTTTATGATGAAGCCATTCTGCGCGTCCGGCACTGTTCCGTTTCCGACTGCTTCTTCGAAGTTTCTGACAATTACTTCGTCGTCACGGAGTGCGCGCCTTGCTCGCAGGAAGTGCGCACGCTTTGATTTTCATGCGGTTCACCGCACTTCATTGGCGAAGCGTCTTCATTTTTCATGCACCGAAGGTGCGCTTAATTGAAAAATATAGGTGCTTTCACCGTAGGTACGCTGAGGGACTCTTTGATTTTTAGACCTTTAGCTCCCGGTTGACATTCTTCGACGATTAGACGCTTACAGGGTTTTTCATTTTGTCTAAAAAACCAAGCGCAGCTGACGTAAAATCCATCGGCTGCGCCTATATGTTTTTATATTATTCGGTTATGTCATCACATGGCTTTTTAAATAATATTGCTCACATTTCAACGCTGTACACATATTTTCCGCTTGAAACTTCAAAGCTCTTTCCGTCGGGCAGCGTGATGACAGCGCTCGTGTTAAACGGAACATTAATCGAGAGGACAAAAACGCCGTTTTCAAAATTCCAATTGATTTTGATAGTTCCGCTCGAAAGCTTTTTGAAACATGACACGCTCGTGAGTCCGCCTCCGACGAGGGGTGCAACCTTAAATTTTTTGTAGCCCGGCTCAATCGCTTCGAGTCCCGCGACGCGCCTATATAACCAATCGCCGACTGCACCGTTCGCATAATGGTTGAAAGAAACCATTCCTCCGCCGACAGCGTTTATCAGACCGCTTCCCGGATCTTTTCCGAGATTGACGGTTCCATCGGGTCGAAGCGCGTCCCAACGCTCCCAAATTGATGTTCCCCCGGCTTTGACTTCATACAACCACGACGGTACGGTGTCCTGAAGTAAAAGGTCATATGCTTCATTTATATATCCGTTGTCCGAAAGGGCGAAAAGGAGATATGGTGTTCCGAGGAAGCCGGTGGAAAGATGATTATCGGCTTCTTTCACGAGTCTTAAAAGGTTTTCAGCATATTTTTTTCTTTCCTCTCCGCTCACCATTCCAAAATACAGCGGGCAAACATAGGCCGTTTGAAACTCGTTTTTGAGCGTTCCTTTTTTGTCGGTAAAAACGTTCCGATATGCGTTTTCGATGCACTTTCGCTTTTCTTGAAACGCCTTAGCCTCCTCTTCAAAACCGAGAATGGTCGCAATTTTTGATGCGAGGGCGCAATCGTTGGCATAATATGCGGTTGAAATCCACTTCTTTTTTGCCATCCATTGCTTTTGATTTTCGTTCGGAGCGCACCAATCGCCGTAAGAAAATCCGTGCGACCAAATGTATCGCCTTTCCCCCGATGAAAACGCCGCCGCTTTCTTTTCGACTCCCGAAAGATATCTTTTCATCATCGGATAAAACTTTTCAAGAATGGTTTTGTCCCCGCTGTTTTGATAAAGCGCCCACGGGACAAGGAAAACACAATCGGACCAGCCGGCCGTAATCTTTGTTCCGCCGAAATGTTTGACCCGAGGAACAACGACGGGGATTCCTCCGTCTTTTGTCTGCTGTGCCTTCACATCAATAAGCCACTTTCTGAGAAAGCGGTTCATATTGAAGTTGAAGCACGCCGTCGAAGCAAAAACGGAGATGTCGCCCGTCCAGCCGAGTCTTTCGTCGCGCTGAGGACAGTCGGTCGGGATCTCAAGGAAGTTTGAAAAACCGCTGTATCTGATATTCTTTTGAAGGCGGTTAATGCTTTCGTTGGAGCAGAAAAAGTCTCCCGTTTCCTCGTCAATCGAGGAAATAACCTTCATTCTGACCCTGACGTTTTCAGGCTCAATTCCGCAAAGCTCGGCATAACGAAAACCCATAAAGGTAAATTTCGGGCAGTAGGTCTCTTCTTCTCCGCCGCAAACATATTCAAGCTTTGCTTTCGCCGAACGCAGTGGCTTTGTAAAAAGCTCGCCGTTCAAAAGAACCTCCGCATGTCGAGCGGTTATCCTCTGCCCTTTTCTCCCTTTAATTTCAAGTTCGAGAACGCCGGCGCAGTTTTGACCAAAATCATAGATATAGCCGTTTTGGCTTTTTTGAATCTCTTTCGGTTCGAGCGTTTCGATTATTTTTGCAAATTTTCCGTACGATGCGACGAGGCGCGGAGAAATACGGGGCTTCTCTTTTTCGGCATTTTCGAAGATCGCCTTGCTCAAGGTTTTCGTTGCGTCGAATATCTCTCCGTTATAAAACGACACGTCTCTGACAGGCCCGTCAGCGGTGACGAGCCAGCTTTCGTCGGTTTTAATTTCGTCTTTTCGCCCATCGTCATATTCGATTTGAACAAGCGCTTTGAGCGCGAGCCTGTCGGCGCCGAGCTTATTACTTCTATTCAGGCCGAAAATCCCGACCGCCCAACCGCCCGCAACGGTGAAAACCAATTCGTTTTTCTCTTCGAGAAACGGCGCAATGTCATAAACCTGATATTGAAGTCGGTCTTCAAAGCTTGTGAAACCGGGAGCAAAACGGTCGTCGGAAATCTCCTTTCCGCAAAGCGTGAATGAATAAATTCCGAACGCGGTTGAATAAAGCCGCGCTTTTTTCACCTTACCCGAAAGCAAAAACTGACGTTTGAAGACGAGCGGAATGGGGCTTTTTCCGAAACCGACGTGATAGTTCGGCTTCGTTATCCACTCCGCAGAAAAATCACCGGAAAGAAAGCCCGTTTCAAACTCCGCCGTTTTTTCGGCTTTGTTTCCGTAATTGTCACAAACCGTCGCTTCTACCGTATAAACCGTGCACGGGAGAAGAGTTCTTCCGCCATAAACGATATTGTCGACAGTAGAGCTTTGCTCTTCTGTCTGCCAAAGGACAGCTTCGTCACTTTTGACCTTAAGAGAATATGAAGAAATAAAAGCGTTTTCAAGCTCGTTTTCGGTTTCAAGAGTGAAGCGCGGATTTTCACTGTCTGTCACGGCAAAGCCGTACAGATCATCGATTCGGATATTTTTAAGTTTCATTTTCCGCCGTCTCCCGTCTTTCCGAAAGCACCGCCTGAATTTTTTCGGCTTCTTCATTGTTGATTCTGTAAAGCAACAAGAATACAATCGCACCAACAAAAACCACTATACCCGGAATCAAACCGTCGGCAAGGCTGAGGCCTAACTTTGTGTATGAGCCGTCGCCGTTTGCTGTCCATGAAAGAACGTAAAGCGAAAAAGCTGCGCCTATTCCGTTGCTGATTTTTGTAATCATTGAGGTCGCTGCGGCAATCACGCCCTCAGCACGCAGGCCGAGCTTGTAGTCCACATAGTCGATATTATCCGCCTGAATCGAATAATACAAAAGCTGTGCAAAGCTTGTTCCGCAGCTGCAAATTACGCTTGAGACGCAGGCGGCGACAAGGCCGCTCGTTTTGTCGTTGACCGCAACAAGGCGAACGAGACAACCGATTGCCGTGACGATCATTCCGCAAGCATAAATCCTGCGCTTTCCAATCTTCTTCGCGAGCGGAACGGCAAGCAATGAGACGGGGCCGCCGACAATTGCGACCGTATTCATAATAGTGAGCTTTCCGATCGAGCCGAGCGCGTGCGTTGCATAATATGGATTCGACGTTGCAACGAACGCAAGTCCAGTCTGAACAATGAGTCCGCCGATGAAGAAAGCGATAAGCGGCTTCAATTTAATTATTCTTAAAAAATCCTTTGCTTTATATCCGGCATCCTTGAGCGGTTCGACTCGCTGATGAATGCCCGTGATTCCGCCGAGCGAGCACGAAAGGATGATTCCCATAGCAAGCAGATTCATAATATTATAGCCCTTGACGGAAGAGTTGAACTTTGCGAAAACAATAGGAGCTATGAGGTTGAGTCCACCGCCGAGACCGTAAGCAAAATTTTTTAGCATTGCAAGGAAATTTCGCTCCTCCATATCGTTTGTCATTACAGGAAGCATACTGTTGAGTGAAATGTCCATAACGGGGAAGGTCACACCGATAAGCATATATGAAATATAGGCAACCATAACCTTCATCGAGTCCGAAACATATGCCGGACCCATCCATACCACGGCATAGTTCAAGGTGCAGATGATCGTTCCGACAATAAGAATTCGTCTGAATTTTCCGAACTTTGAGTTTGGCGCTCTGTCAATGAAATAACCGATGAACGGGTCATTCACTCCGTCAAAAACTCTTGCGATCAAAAACATTGTTCCGACGACCTTTGCGTCCATACCGAGTGTGTCGGTATAGAAAATCGAAAGGTATGCGTTGACCATGGTCATTATAGGGATGTTTCCGAGGTTCACGAAGAAATATGACACGCGTTCCTTCCAAAGCGGCTTATTCCCGAGCTGAAGCGTGGCACCCAATCCGGAAAGCCTTGATTTCTTTTCTTGGTTTTCTTTCATTGTTATGACCGTTCCTTTCCGCTGCGTGTAAGACACAAAAGGCTCGGAAAGCCTTGCGCCGTAACACAGCATTAAAAATCTGTGTTGAGACATGCTTGAGAATTTATATTCATTGCAGAGTACGTGGATGTGAGTGGGCACAGCGAAAGCTGAACCGCATGTTGTGTGTATCAACTGCTCTTTCAAGCACAAATTACATTATTACTCCTATATTCAACAACGCATCTTTTCAATAAAAAGAAAAAGGCGGCAAAAATCATGATTCATCTTCCCTCTTCATCGGAATTGTAACATATCGTTGTGATTATTTCCACCACTTTCTGAAGAAATATCCGCAATAAAAATCGCAATCAGCGCCTCGAAATGCTGTATAAGACATTTCGAGGCGCTGTTCATTCTTTTTATTCTACATATTGACGGGCGAATGTCACCCCGCATTTGAATTTTATTTGCATATATTTATTTATCGCAGATGGTTATCCTATCGACCGTCTGCTTGATGATGAATCCATTCTGTACATCCGATACTGCGTCTTTATTATTTTCTGTATTTTTTGATTAACTGCTAAGAATCGCACTTTTCCTTTAAAATTTCGATTTTCCTCAAGTTCCAATCACTTTTCGTTGTGAACATTCCTGTATTCATTCGGCGTCATACCCGTAGACTTTTTAAACACGGTTTGGAAATACGCCTGACTTGAAAAGCAAAGATGGGTGCTGATCTCCGACAGACTTCGGTTAGAGTATCTGAGAAGCCTTTTGGCGTCTCTTATTTTACTTTTTATAATGAAATCTGTAATGCTTTCTCCGGTTTCCTGCCTGAATTTTTTTGTTACATATGTCCTGCTCTTTCCGATGAATCCCGCAACATCATCTATTCCTATCTGACAGTTTGTGTGATTTTGAATATACTGCATACAAGCATATATCTCTTTCGACGCATTCCGCGGGGCCTTCACTTGTGCAACCCTGTCCGTGAAATCAAGAAGCATGTTATACTGCAGCACTTTAACCTCCTCTGTTGAGGAGGTCTTTTCACACTCCTGGATATACAGATCGATAAGGCGATAAGTCTCTTCAACTCCGAGTCCGCCGCCGATAGCGCCGACCTTGCCGACCATGGTTGCTATGCCTATCAAAAGATTTTTTGCCTGACGCAGCGGCGCCTCCGCAAGTTTTCCCTCCCGCAGATGCGTTGTTTTCGCGGTGGAGGTCAAAAACGCATTCAGTTTGTCTGTCTCGCCGTCCCTTACAAATGAGAGGAGCATATTTTCAAACTGATATGTTCCGTGCAGAACCTGCTCGTCCTGTGATTTGTACAAATTCTCGGTATATGTAACCGCAAGCTTGTTTCCTACATCCGACGATTCTTCGAGAAACTGCTCCGCAATGTCAAACATCTCACCGTTGATAATAAAATTCAGAAGCGCGGTAAGGTTCACAAACTGATTATATGAGCAATTCGGAATGGAATACAGAAATTCCGCCAACGCATCCATATCTTTTTTATCCGTTAAATTTCTTCGCGCAACAGTCATAACCGTATCTTCCGTGATAGGCGTCGGAAAAACCGGACCGAGAAGCACTCTCATCGGACTGTTTTTTATTCTTATCTGCCCATACGTCCCCTGTTCAGGCAAAGTCAGGATATACATAGTCTGCTCGGCGGAAAACGACTGAGCCTCAAACAAAGAAAACAAATCGAGACTGCTACCCGCCGACGAAAAAATATGTACTATAGTCCTTTCTTCATACACCGCCAGCGGTATATAATGTGAAGCGTAAAATAAACTGCATATATTATTTATTCTGTCATCCACAAATAACACCCCCGCGAACCTTATTTTATAATATTATACCCGATAGTGAAATACTGTTCAACTGTTTTTGATTAAAATCAATGTATAATGATTATTTTTTGCAGACTTTGTTGACTGATTTTGGGCATTGTGTGTTTGCCGCGTCTAAAATCACAGCAAAAGAGCAAAATCAAAAACAGGAGGATCATATATGAAAAAATTTATCTGCGCGCTTCTTTCACTGGCGATGCTTGCTTTATTTGCAGGCTGCCGCGACCAGAAGAACATCGAAACCGATACCACCGACGCATCCTCGGGAAGCGTTGAAGCTCAAGTTGAGAACCCATCTGCGGCTCCGCAGGACTCCACTGCACCGCAAACAGATTCCGAATCCGCATCCATTGAAGAGACAAAAGCAGATGCCTCTTCAAGCGGAACAACAGCCGTCCCGGCAAAACAGCCGTCTGTTTCTGTCGGCAAGTTTGCCTTCATAAAGGATAAAAAGGGCGACATTCTGCGATCCGATTCCGAAAGCAAGATATGGGCGGGAGTCGTCGGCGATGCATACATACTGCTCAGAAACACCTCTGACGCAAACGAGTGGGGTGAAAAAGGCAGAATCTACGAGCTTCACTGCGCCCAGTTTGCGGGAAAATATTCCATGTGGAGCGACGGTTTCTGGGAGATCAATGACGATGGAACGGAGCTGACCATCACACCTAAAAACCAGAGTGAAAACGGCAACATAGGCGTTGCCGCCGGAAAAAGCAAGACATTCAAAGGTCAAAACGGCGTTTTCTCCGTTCCGGTAACATTTGAGCAGGGCGGAAAAACAACTATCAAAATAGATTTCAACAAAGTATCGAAATAACATTTCGACGGCACATTATTGATAAAAGGGTGAACTTATGAAAGAAATATCCTTGCTTGAAAAAAGCATACTAAATACAAAGTTTTTTGATTCAAAGATAAAAACCTGCTCGGTGTCATGGAAAGAAAAATACCTTGGGCACCTCATCGGTCCCCTCGGACTCATTCTCGTTGTCAACACTGTCGCCGCGCTCGTTGAAAAATTTTTCACTCAGCAGGTCGGCGCAATGTACGGCGAAGGCAACGCCGCAATGATATCCGCAATGGGCAAAAAATATGAGATGGTAATGACTGTTGCAAAGATTCTTGCCGTCGCTACAGGTCTCTTGGTGTCGTGGCTCATTTCGCACACAAAGTCAAAGCAGGGTAGACTCCGTCCGTGGTATCTGATCTTCGGATTCTGTTCCGTTGCAATAGCGGCGACCATCTTCCTGTTTTCGGGAAATACTCTGGGTGATAACTACTGGTACTATTTCTTCACCCTGCTCATATGCTATCATACACTCGGAACCTCCTACTTTTACCTGTTCCGCGACAACATAGTATCTCTTTCAACTCACAACGCCAAAGAGAAAGCTCAGCTGACTTTTATACGCAAAATGTCGTGGACTCTCATTTCCGGCATACTCATCGGAATGCTTGTCTCTTCGGTCATTATCCCGTTATGGCTCCAGTATGATATCAAAGGATATGCTATACTTATGATAATCCTTTCGATAGTCGCCGTTCCGCTTGTGCTCATGGAGTACTATTTCACCAGAGAGCGCATTATCGAAGATATCGCACTCGAACAGGGCATTGACAGAGAAAACAATATTCCTCTTAAAGAACAGATGAAAGCACTGTTCACCAACAAATACTGGGTCATTCTGACTTTTCTTGGGCTTCTGGGAGGAATTGTTGACAACTACAAGGGCGGAAACGTTCAATATTTCTATATTCAGTATATGCTCGGCGGCATCAACAACGATTTCATGCAGATGGTCTATCAGATCGTAACAGGAGTTCCGCTCGGTATCGGTGCATTCCTGATATACCCGATATCCAAAAAAGTCGGAATAAAGAATCTGACCGTCGGCGGATATTCGCTCGTGCTTATCGGCAGCATCATCGGCTGGATATTCCCGGATAAAATGATTCCTGCTCTGATAGCGGGACTTTTAAGAAACCTCGGCTGGCTTCCCAACGCATATATATTTGCAACGCTTACCTGCTTTGCATTTGACAGCATCGAATACAAGTCGCATATCCGCCTTGAGGGACTTCTCGGCACAGGTATTGTCACTGCTGTTATGACTCTTATATATGCACCGTTTGCCGGCGGATACGAATCGGCTATTCTCCGCCTCGGCTTCGTTGATATTGCCGGAGTTATGCCAAACGAAAAAGTCAGAGCCTTTATGACCCTCTCATTCTATCTGTTCGATATTATTCTTTCTACAGCGTTCATAATTCTGCTTCCATTCGTGGATGTAGAAAAGAAGATGCCCGAAATTTCCGCCGAACTGCTCCGCAGAAAGAGAGAAGCTGTCCTTGCCAAAGGTGAAGAGTGGATCGAACCGGAAGAGCTGGACAGACTGGAGGCAGAACGCGACGAGCGCGAATACGAAGAAAACAGAATAAAGGACCTCAAAGCCCTCTGTGAAAAGAAGGGACTTGACTTTGAGGCAGAAAACGCCAAATATCTCGCCGCAAAGGCAAAGAAAGAACAGAAAAAGGCGGCGAAGCTCGCCAAAAAACACGGTGAATCCAAATGATATTCGATTTTAACGACGGCTGGACGCTGACAAAAGAAAACGGTGAAAGCTTCTCCGTTTGTCTTCCGCACGATGCGATGCTCGGCGAAAAGAGATATGCTTCATGCAGAAACGCGGTTCAGAGCGGATACTTTCCGGGCGGAAAGTACAGATACACAAAAACATTTCAAATCAACGAAAGTGACATCGGCAAAAATATACGGCTGCACTTCGGCGGTGTATACCGCAATGCAGTTGTGAGCGTAAACGGCGAAGCCGTTAAAGAAAACGAATACGGTTATTCGCCGTTTACCGCCGATCTCACCGAAAAAGTCACGAGCGGCAAAAACACCGTTGAGGTCCTTGCCGACAACAGCCTTGTTCCGAACTGCCGCTGGTATTCGGGCAGCGGAATATACCGCCCCGTATATCTTGAAATTTCAAGAAAAGATGCCCCGACTTTTCTGAAGATAAAAACCGTAGGCATCTCACCCGCCGTTATCGAAATCGATACCGACGACGGCGCGGAAATACAGATTTTCGATGCCGATGGCAGCCTTGCCGCAAGCGGTCAAAAAGGTCGTTTTGAGATTAGCGGGGCGCACTTGTGGTCCGCGGAAACGCCGTATCTATATACCTGTAAGGTCTCGAGAGGCGGCGAAGAATTGACAGAAAAATTCGGCATACGCACTCTCGAATGGAGCGGAAAAACCGGGCTGCTTGTCAACGGCCGGGAGACTTCGCTTCGCGGCGGATGCATCCACCATGACAACGGTGTTCTCGGTGCCTGTTCTTTTGCCGATGCCGAGGAACGCCGCGTAAGAATACTGAAAAACCAGGGTTTCAATGCTCTGCGCATGGCGCATAACCCCGCTTCCCGCTCACTGCTCGATGCCTGCGACAGAATAGGCATGTATGTCATGGACGAGGCATTTGACGGATGGTATATACCGAAGGAATACCATGACTATTCGCGTGATTTTCTCTCCGATTACAAATCCGTTCTCGCTGCAATGGTCGAAAACGACTACAATCATCCGAGCGTTATAATGTATTCTCTCGGCAACGAGGTCACAGAAACGGCTGCGAAACGCGGGATCGAGCTATGCGCCGAAATGCGCGATACAGTTCACTCGCTCGACGGCACCCGTCCGGTCACTTGCGGAATAAATGTCCTGCTCGACGTCTATGCGCGTCTTGGCATCGGCGTTTACAGCGACAAAAAGGAATATAAAAGAGAACCTCTGCCGGAAGGCAAAGGCTACAAAGAAAAAAAATCCGGTTCGGCATTTTTTAATTATTGGGCGGAAAAGCTCGGCAAGTTATTTTTTGTGCTGAGCGATACCCGACTGGCAGAAAAAGCAGTACGTGACATATCCCCCGCCCTTGACATTGTCGGACTAAATTACGCATCCTCGCGCTATGACAAGGATGCCGAAAAATATCCCGACCGGCTGATGATAGGCACAGAGACTATGCCCGCCGATTTGCCGTATAACTGGAACCGCGTTCTCAGGCACAAGCAGCTGATAGGCGACTTCGTATGGTCGGCATGGGACTACATAGGCGAGACCTGCATGGGATGGACATATCAGTCCTACAAGGGGCTTCCGCTCCTCTCCGGGCAGGGAATGATTGACATTACCGGTCTGCCTTTGGCGCAAATGGCATTTCTCCGAACCGTATGGGGAACGGAAACCGAGCCATTTCTCGCAGTCAGGCCGCTCAACCATAGCAGAGAAACGCCGAGCAAGGGCGCATGGCAGTTCACAAATGCGCTCGACAGCTGGACATGGCACGGCTTTGAAGGAAAGCCGACCGTCGCAGAGGTTTATACAACAGCCGACAGCGTCAGATTGGAGCTCAACGGTAAGGTTATAGGAACAAAAAAAGTCCGCAAAAACAAAGCTCTGTTCTCCGTGAAATATGCCCCAGGCACGCTCGCTGCGATAGCCTTGGACAGAAGCGAGAACGAGACGGGGCGCACCCGACTCATCAGCGGCGAAAAAGCTCCGATTCTGACAGTCAGGCCCGACCGCTCGGTTCTGCCGCCCGATGGGCAGGCTCTGTGCTTTGCGGAAATTGAGTTCACCGACAAAAACGGAGTGCTTCTTCCGTATATGGAACAGCGCGTTGACATAAAAATTGACGGCAATGCAGTCACTCTGCAGGGATTCGGCAGCGCGCTGACAAAAACCGACGAAGTTTTTATCCACCCTTATCATAATACATACCGCGGAAGAGCGCTCGCTGTGTTCCGCGCAGGGAAAGCCGACGGCAAATCAACCGTCACGGTATCTTCCGAAAATACAGAGCCTGTCTCGTTCTCCATAGAAGTGACGGGCGGAAAAGAGGAATAGCAACATGGCGCAATTATACTGCAATCCGCTCGAAATAGCATATAAATATCAGCATCCGCTGTTCGGGAAATATGCCTACAAGGAAGCGGCCGATCCGACTGTAATTCTCTTCAATAACAAATATTTTCTTTTTACCTCAAAGTGCGGAGGCTTCTATTATTCGGACGACCTGTTCCACTGGGACTTTCACGAGGACAGAAAGCTTGAAATACACGGCTATGCTCCCGATGTGAGTGAGCACGACGGATGGCTGTATTTTTGCGCCTCTTCTTATTCAAAAAAGAGCAGGATACTGCGCACACGCGACCCCTTTAAGGGCTTTGAGCTTGTCTCGGCGCCGTTTGCATTCTGGGATCCTCACCTTCATTTTGAAGACAACAAAGCGTATCTCTATTGGGGCTGTTCTTCAAAAGAGCCTATCTACGCGATTGAGATGGATATAAAGACGATGACTCCCATCGGCAAAAAAGTACCGATAGTGTCCGGCGACAAAGAGAACCACGGCATAGACAACAAGGATATCTATGCCGACAAAAAAATCAGTCTGTGGCAAAAATATATCAATCTGTTTGTAGGAGACGGCGCGTTTATCGAGGGCGCATTTCTCAACAAAATAAACGGCAGATACTATTTTCAGTATGCAACTCCCGGCACGGAGTTTCCGACCTACGGCGATGCGGTTCTGATTTCAGATAACCCGCTCAGTAAATTCGAATGGCAGAAGCACAATCCGTATTCCATTGTTCCGTCCGGATTCACCTGCGGAGCCGGTCACGGCAGCACATTCAGCGACAAATCCGGAAATCTTTGGCACGCCTCCACGGTCTGCGTGGGTGTCAACCATAATTTTGAACGCCGTCTCGGTCTTTGGCCTGCGGGAGTTGACAAAGACGGATTACTGTTCTGCAACCAGTATTTTGCGGACTATCCAAAGAACATCCCTGACGGAAAATTTGACCCGCTGACCGTTGAGCCGGAATGGATGCTTTTGTCTTATCACAAGGCGGCGTGCGCCTCCTCAAGCCGCAGCGGATTCGACCCGCAGAACGCCTTTGACGAAAGCATAAAAAGCGCTTGGTCGGCAACCAGCGGAAACAGCGGAGAATGGCTGAGCGTCGATCTCGGGAAAGAATATAAGGTTGAAGCGGTACAGGTGAATTTTGCCGACTGCTTCACCAAAAAGAAGCGCGCCCCGATGAGAGAATACGGCGGAACGTTCACCCAGGAGAGATATATCGAAGAAGAACTTGTCCGCTATGAATACAGAATAGAATACAGTTCAAACGGCACCGATTGGGCTCCTTACGAAGAAACGCAGAACACGGTTTTTCCGCACAAGCTCATCCCTCGCCGCGCAAGGGCGCGTTATATCCGCATAGTCTTTGCAAGTGCTCCATACGGGCAGAATTTTTCGATATCCGGGCTCAGAGTATTCGGTCTCGGCGGCGGAGAAAAGCCCTCGGCGGTTTCCGGCGAAAATGCCGAGAGAACAAGCGCCACCGAAGCAAGGCTCTCATGGAACAGTCAAAACGATGCTATGGGATATTGCATCCGTCTCGGAATCGCCCCCGATAAGCTTTATAACAGCATTCTTTTGTATGGTCAAAATGACTATACGGTAACATTTTTAAATAAAGAAACAGAAAAGTATTATTTTGCAGTTGATTCATTCAACGAAAGCGGAATAACCAAAGGTTCGATAAACGAGTTTTGAGGAAACACTATGTTTGAAATTGATGAAATAAAAATAGAACACTCAAAAAAGGATGCAGTCACCGACAACACTCAACCGGTACTGTCTTTTTCTCTCCGCTCCGACGAGGACGGGTGTGAATTAAGCAGAGCAGTTGTTTGTGTCGGCGATATCAAAAAAGAAGTTACCGGGCAAACCGGCATTGTCCTTGATGGGCTTGAGTTCGAGCCGTTCACAGAATATACGGTGAAATTAACGGCTTTCGACAACATGGGGCGCAGCGCTTCAAAAGAAGCAGACTTTTCAACAGGCAGACTGTCCGTGCCGTGGACAGCGAATTGGATAACAGATAAAGTCTATTCTTTTGCAAAGAATACCTCACCTGCCCCGTTTACCTTCCGCAAAAGCTTCTCCGTCAAGAAGCCGCTTAAGCGGGCTTTTGTGACCGCGACGGCGCTCGGCATCTATGAGCTGAACATAAACGGAAAAAAAGTCGGAAACGAATACTTTGCGCCCGGATTCACGAGCTACAAGCACTCCCTGCAATATAATTTATACGATATTGGTGATCTTCTTGCCGACGAAAACACAATCATTGCCGTTGTCGGCGGCGGATGGGCTGCCGGACGGTTCACATATTCGAGCAAAAGCCGCATCACCTGCGACCGTCAGGCTTTCCTCATGGAGCTGTTTCTCGAATATCGAGACGGCTCAACAGAGAAGATAGTCACCGACGGCACATGGCAGGTCACAACGCAAGGGAACTACCGTTTCGGTGATTTTTATGACGGCGAAACTTATGACGCAACAGTTGACCTCAACAAAATCAAGTGGTCAGATGCGGATATATACACGCCAAAGTTCAAGCCGCATCTTTCGGCGCAATACGGCTGCAAAGTCACCGCGCACGAAATACTGCAGCCGATAGATTCATTTCCTGCCAAGAACGGAAAAGAAACTGTTTACGATTTCGGGCAGAATTTTGCGGGAGCAGTGCATCTGAAAATGAAAGGCAAAGCCGGGCAAATAGTAACGGTGCGCCACGCGGAGCTGCTCATTGACGGCGACCTTTGCGTCAAATCTCTCCGTACCGCAAAAGCCACCGCAACATATGTCTGCGCCGATGGAGAGCAGGAATATTCGCCGAGGCTCACCTACATGGGCTTTCGGTATATCGGCATATCCGGGATAAACCCCGAAAATATAACGGTTGAAGCCTTCGTTATCCACTCCGACTTTGAAGAAATCGGAAAATTCGAATGTTCAGATCCGCTCATCAATAAGCTCCAGAGCAATATTCGCTGGAGCGGAAAATCAAACTTTGTCGATATTCCGACGGACTGTCCGCAGAGAGACGAACGGCAGGGCTGGACGGGCGACATTTCGGTCTTCGCCGACACAGCCTGCTACAATTTTGATATTTCGCGTTTTCTTGACAAATGGCTTGCCGATGTCAAATCGGAACAGGGCGTGGGCGGCGGAATACCTATGGTCGTTCCGAAACAGGGCAACAGCGCGCCGACAGTCGCCACCGCCTGCTGGGGCGACTGCTGCACGATAGTCCCCTACTGCGAATATCTCGCGCGCGGGGATATTGAAATGCTCAGAGAGCAATACCCGGTTATGAAAAAATTCCTCGGAGCCGTCAAATTCTGGGCAAGTCTTTCGGGTCCCAGAAAATATCGAAAGCATATCTGGAAATGGCTGTTCCAGTTCGGCGACTGGTGCGCTCCCGGAGAGGGAATAAAGGACTGGATGGGCAAGGGCAAGTGGGTCGCCACGGCTTACTACGCAAACTCCTGCGCCATCGTATCGGAAATCGCCTCGCTGCTTGGCAACAAAAACGATGCAGAATATTACAGAAAGCTAAAAGACGAAATATCTTTAGCATACAGAAAAACTTTTACTGACGGAAACGGAAAGCTGAAAAGAGAATTTCAGACCGGATATGTTCTGCCGCTGCATTTCGGAATGGTGAGCGGAGAAGAGAAGAAAAACATGGCAGCGAATCTCAACCGCCTTGTCACTGAAAATGATTATCACCTGAGCACCGGATTTACCGGCACGCCATATCTGCTGTTTGCTCTCGCAGACAACGGATACATTGACACCGCCTACAGTCTGCTGCTTCAGGACACCTGTCCGTCATGGCTCTATTGCGTCAAGGCGGGCGCAACGACAATCTGGGAGCAGTGGGACGCGCTCAGACCAAACGGCAGCGTGAACAGGGACAACCTCAACGGCAGCGATGTTGAGGGCGAAAACAGCATGGTCTCGTTCAACCATTACGCCTACGGCGCAGTCGGCGCATTTCTCTACCGCAGGGTTCTCGGGCTTGAAGCAAATGCCGGCGGATATAAGAGCTTTACCGTAAAGCCGATTGTCGGCGGCGGGCTCACCCATGCAAAAGGTGAAACAAAAACGCCATACGGAATGATAAAGATAGAATGGACAATAAAAGACGGCAATTTTGAGATAGAAACAGAAGTTCCCGTATCAACAAAATGTAGCCTTACCCTGCCGGATTCAAGCACATATTCGTTCTCAAGCGGGCGGCACGCAGCAAGCTGCCGGATATAAAGAAAGGCTGAGTTTTAATATGCACAATGCAGTTACAAATCCATATCTGCCCTCATGGGAATATGTTCCCGACAGAGAGTCTCATGTGTTTGGCGACAGGCTATACATATGAAGCGGGGATTGCCTGCGTGCTGTACGGAAAACAGGGCACGTGCAAAACAACAAAGACTAACAAGCGCTCTTATCCGTACATAACCCAAAAAGGAGAATACCGTGAATGTGATCCATGCCAATATATTGCAAATATAAAAGACAAAACTGTTACCGGTTATAAATATCTTGATTTGTCCGATGCCGCCGGCATCATTGCTTCTGTCAGCGGCAGAGCACGCGGTAAACTTCGCCTGTTCACACAGATCGACGGCGATTGTATCGGAGAAATAGATATTCGTCCAAATACACGGCGGGCAAAGACAGGTATTCGTTTCTCTCTTGCCGAGTCGGCCTTGTATTTTCGTTTCGAAGGCTCCGGCAAATTGAATCTGCTGAACTTCACCGTTACAACAAGCAAGGAGGATAACTCGTGAGCAAAAATGCTTTTCCCGACGGCTTTCTCTGGGGAGCCGCGACAGCCGCACCGCAGATCGAGGGCGGATATGATTCGGACGGCCGAACGCCCAGCATATGGGATGAAGCTCCGAAAGAAAGAATAAAAAACGGCGACAACTGCCATGTCGCCTGCGATCATTATCACAGGTACAAGGAAGATATCGCTCTGATGAAGGAGCTGGGGCTGAAATCATACAGGTTCTCCGTATCCTGGCCGAGAGTTATCTCCCAAGACGGCAAGGTCAACCCCAAGGGACTTGAATTTTACAGCAATCTCGTTGACAAGCTCATTAAAAACGGAATCGAGCCGCTCGTTACGCTCTACCACTGGGATCTGCCGCTCTGGCAATATAAAAAGGGCGGCTGGCTGAAAAAAGATATTATAGACGACTTTGCTTTCTATGTAAAAGCAGTCGTCGAGGCTCTGTCCGACAGAGTAACATACTGGATAACCTTCAACGAGCCGTCCTGTTTTCTCATGAACGGCTATATGCAGGGAGTTCATGCGCCGTTCAAGCACCGCTATCTTGCGCTGCCGAAGTTCACGAAGATATTTATGCTCACAAATCGTCGGGCGGTCGAAACCATCAGAAAATACGCAAAAAAGAAGCCGCTTATAGGTCTCTCTTTCGCGTCGGGCGCGTTTATACCCAATGATGAATCAGACCCGAAGAGCGTAGAAGAAGCGTACAACAAATCGTTCAATGTGACTATGGGCACGATGAACAACCGCTGGTGGATGGATCCCATTCTTCTGGGAAAGCCCGTCACAGCCTACTGTGTTTACGCGACGCATAAAAGTGATATGCCTCGCTTTAAAACAGATTTTGATTTTCTTGCCGTCAACCACTATGAGGCATTCAATTATTCCGCCTGGGGCGGCGACAAAAGCATTGACAAATCAAAGCTCAACACCACCTCGCTCGGTTGGGTAATAGACGGACGCTCGATTTACTGGACCTTGAAGTTCCTTTATCGCAGATACCGCCTGCCGATAATCATAACCGAAAACGGCATGGCAAACAACGACAGCATAACGGACGGAGAAGTCAGGGACGATGTGCGCATCGGCTTTATGAATGACTACCTTTCAAATGTCAGAAGAGCCATCGATGACGGAGTCCAGGTTTTCGGATATCAGCATTGGTCGCTTATGGACAACTTTGAGTGGGCAGAGGGCTACGAGCCGAGGTTCGGGCTCATATATGTCGATTATAAAACGCTCAAGCGCACACCTAAAAATTCCGCATACCATTATAAAAAGATTATCGAAACAAACGGAGAGATAATACCATGAATCCGCTTTTTCCATTAAATGAATATATTCCCGACGGTGAAGCTCATATTTTCGGTGACAGGGTATATCTATACGGCAGTCACGATGCCGAAAACTCGGACAGATTCTGTGTGCAGGATTACTCCGTCTGGTCGGCTCCCGTCTCAGACCTTTCGTCTTGGAGCTGCAAAGAAAAAGTCTACCTGAAATCTCAGGATCCGAGAAGCCGCGACGGTCGCCTTGCAGATTACTATGCACCAGATTGCGTAAGAGGAAATGACGGGAAATATTATCTCTACTATTTCGCTGCGGGGCCGAACACATCTGCATTCGGTCCGGTGTCTGTCGCCGTTTCGGAAAGTCCCGACGGTCCGTTTGAATATCTCAGCGATATAAAATATAAAAACGGTGCTCCGGTTTTGAAGTTTCTTACAAACGACCCCGCAGTCATAAACGACAACGGCAGAATATGGCTCTATTACGGATGGGGGCTCGGCAGAGATTTCAGAAGTAAAGTGTTTTCTCCGCTCTACCGTTTTGTGCTCAGCAAACTGACCAACCGCTCGTATCGCGAGGTGACGGAAACAAAACCAAGCATACTTTCCTGCGCAGTTGTCGAGCTTGAAAATGATATGTGTACGGTAAAGAGCGAACCGAAGGCGGTTCTCGACAGCAAGACTACTGCGGATAAATCGAGCGAGCTTTACCGCCACCCGTTTTATGAAGCTCCATGCATACGAAAAATAAACGATTTGTATTATCTGATATACTCATCCGGCGAGAACAACGAGCTTGCCTACGCGACAAGCAATTTTCCGGACAGAGGTTTTCAATATCGCGGCGTTATTATTTCAAACAGCGACCTCGGCTATCGCGGCAACAAGCAACGAAAAGCTCCCGCAGGAACGATACACGGCTCGATAGAACAGATTAACGGAAAATATTATGTTTTCTATCACCGCTGCACGAACAATACGGATTTCTCCCGTCAAGCCTGCGCGGAACCCGTAACAATAAACGCAGACGGAACAATAAATCAGGTTGAGATAACCACACAGGGTGTCGGTGCTCCCCTGCCGGCAGCTGGCGAATATTCCGCCGCTCTGTGCTGCAATCTGTATAACCGCCGCACTAAAAATGTTCAGGGAAACGGCAAAGGAGACAGACAGCCCAACATCGCGTCGCGAAACGGCGAAAGCTTTGTAACGGCAATTACCAATGGCACCGTCATCGGTTTCAAATATTTTAATTTCAAAAAGCCCGTCTGCATTTCTGTTACTGTCAGAAATGCAAACGGCAGGATGGATATAAAACTCGGAGACAGAACTGTTGGAATTATTCCTCTTTCTCAATCGACGGAATGGAAAACATTTTCCGTCAAAATAGATCCCGGAGAAAAAACTGATGCCCTGTATTTAGTATATCGAGGCAAAGGAAAAGCAGATTTTTTGAAAATGGAGTTGAAATAAAATGCCACTGTTCTTCACTGTACTGGCAAAAAAATATAATCCTTATGACATTGACAACGGGATGTTTGCAATGAACTGTGCAGCGCCCCGCAGCCTGCCCATAGTCTGCACAAAAATGATAGCCGACGACGGCTACGGAACAGCCACGGTAAACGGCAAGCCCGTTTCAAAGGGCAAGTGCGTCAAATTTGATTTCTCACCCCTGCCCATATATCTCCTGCCCGTCGGCGAAGCGGCTCAGGACTTTGACAAGACCTACACCGTAAAGCTCAGCGGCTATAGAGATATTGACGGCAGACGTTTTCCCGACTGCACCTTCAGATTCAAAACCCCGCCCAAGCCGATTGATGACGGTCTGCACAAAGAAAATGAGCAAGCGGCAAAAGAGGTTTCCGATGAGGGCATCGTCCTGCTCGAAAACAACGGCATTCTCCCGCTTGGCAGCGGCAGTTCAATAAAACTGCTGGGGGCTTACAATGATTTTCGTATAACGGCAATCGGCGCAAGCCTCATAAAGCCGCGCTGGACGCTGACCGTTCCAGAAGCCGTCGAACATTCAGGGGCACTCAGCATACGTGATAACGCCGAGACGGCTCTGTTCTTTATTTCCCGCGGATCGGGTGAAAACAAAGACAACCGACCGATAAAGGGTGAATATTATCTAACAGACGAAGAAAAGGCGGCACTCAGCGAAGCCGCCGCAAAGGATAAAAATCTTATAATCATTCTGAACACCGGATATCCTATCGAGATGGGGTTCATCCGCGGTCTCGGTGCGTCTGCTGTTATATGGACAGGCTTCAGCGGCCAGCGCGGCAGCGAAAGCCTTATTGATATTCTCTGCGGAAAAGTCAATCCCTCCGGCAGGCTTGCCGACACATGGCCGATAGACTATTACGACTCACCGTCCGCAAAAAACTTCATCAATCTCGATGACAACTCTCCGCTCTACTCCGACGACGGAAAGCGCTTCGGCGCAAGCGTATATTACGAGGAGCAGGAATTTGTCGGCTACCGCTACTTTGACTCGTTCAAAAAAGACGCCGCTTATTACTTCGGTCGCGGACTGTCTTATTCCGACTTTTCCGTCCGCTCCTCCGCATCATTTGAAGGCGGCATACTCCGCGTCAGCGCAGAAGTTACAAATAACTCCGATGTTCCCGGAAAGGACTCTGTTCTCGTCTATGTCAAAGCGCCGCGCGGGAATGAACCGAGACCCGCAAAGCTGTTCTGCGGCTTTGAAAAGACAGCACTTTTGAAAAAAGGCGAAAGCCAAACACTGACGATTGATATACCGCAGAAAGATTTTTCGCACTATGACAAAAACATTCACGCGTTCATTCTCTCCAAAGGTCAATACGATGTTATGGTCGGCGGCGAAGCGGACAAGATCAAAACAATTTGTTCTTTCGTCCTTGAAGACGATGTAGTCTGTGAAAGAACCGTATCCGTCTGCCGTGAGGCAGAGAAAATAACAGGTGTTGACGAAAACGGCAATGTCCGCACGGACAAAACAAAAATCACTGAGGCTAAAAAAGCCATAGCAGTTCACGCCGAATATACAAGTCCCTCTTACAATGAGCTGCCCCGATACAGAGGCAGTACCATAACGCTTTCCGATGTCAAGAATGATTTGACTAAACTTGATGACTTCGTCTCACAGTTTTCGCTCAGAGAGCTGGTGGATTTTACCGTCTGCAACGGCTCCTGTTGGGATCCCGGCAAAAGCGGAGCCGCCGGAAAACTCGCTTCAAGCAAGCGTCTGGGCGTGCCGACGCTGTACATGAGCGACGGCAACTGCTGCGTCAATCTCAACCGTCCTACGACCGGATTTCCGTCAAGCAATCTGCTCGCCGGAACATTCAACAAAAGCCTCGCATATAAAGTAGGCAAAGTGCTTGCGGACGAGTCAAAAGAGAACGGCATTTCAATAAATCTCGGTCCTGGCGGAAACCTTCACCGTAACATTCTCTGCGGACGCCATCCGGAATATTACTCGGAGGATCCGATACTGACAGGAACTTTAATGGCATATCAGGCGAGAGGGCTAGAGGAAAACGGAGTTATAGCGACATACAAGCATCTTATCGCCAACAACATGGAGTTCGAGCGCAAATCGGCGCACGGGATAATTGACGAGAACACCCTGCGCGACCTTTATCTGCGAGTATTTGACAAAGCTTTCTCTCTGTATAAGCCAGGCTGTGTCATGACATCATACAACCCTGTAAACGGTATCTATCCATGCGAAAACTCCGCACTGCTAAATGACCTTTTACGCGGCGAGTGGGGCTTTGACGGCTTTGTTATGACAGACTGGGGATCCTATGACACCGCTGACAGCATAAGAAGCGTCTGTGCCGGCACGAATCTGCTCACCCCCGGCAGCAAAAAACACTTCCGTATGATATTAAAAGCTGTCAAACGCAACGAGATATCAAAAGCCGCGCTTCAGCACAGCGTCAAGCAGATAGTGAAAGTTCTTGTGAGGTGCATATGAAAATCACAGTAAATAAAAACGCAAACGCCGTCTCTTTCGTGATTTTTGCCGTTCTCGCCGTCGCGGCGTATTTAAGGCTGCCGGATATCACGCGCGGAAAATCATCTGTAATAGCCTGGGGCGCAGCCCTGCTCGGCTCTCTGCTCATCCTGTTTCCGCACGAGCTGCTCCACGCCGTCTGCTTCAAAAATGATGTGTATCTCTACACTAATTTCAAGCAGGGTATGCTGTTCGTTGTCGGCACGGAGCCGATGAGCAAGGGCAGGTTCATATTCATGTCGATGCTCCCGAACATAATTTTCGGCATTGTCCCCTATGTTATCGGCATAATTTTCCCAAAGCTTATATTCATGACCATGTTCGGCATGATCTGCACGAGCATGGGCGCGGGCGACTACTACAATGTTTTCAACGCCATACGCCAGGTGCCGAAGAACGGAAGAGTCTATATGTCCGGCATGCGGTCGTATTGGTATGTGGAAGAATGAACGAAAACTCGATAAACAGTTAACCGAGCAGTAGATTTTCACTGCTCGGTTTTTTACTATGTATATGCGGACATTTAATCAAGGGATTCCAAAATTTTTTCAATGGCCTCCGCATTGATTTTCTTTCTGTCTCCTTTTACTGCGACAGTCATATTGCATCTTCTGAAAATATACTTTGCGGCGTCGATTATCTGCTCCTTAGTTACTCTGAACCTGCCGTAAAATTCATCCGAATAATCTATCGGCTGCGTTTTTAATATATGGTTGTAGTAAGCCATATTCCAATTCAAATTATCCGGATTATCCAAATTCATTTCCGAATTGAATATTTCAAAATTAAGAGTCGCTTCAAAGTTAAATCGGCCGTCTTTTACAGCATTTAGCAAGTCAACAACTGTCTTAAAAGCATCTTCAAGCTTATTTGGGTTAACTTCAAAGAAAAAGTTGATATTGCCTATATTGTCGTACTGCTCAAAAGTGCTGTCGTATGAATAAATAATAGGATTATCCTCGGACAGATAATTATAGACCAGCGCTTTATCGCCATTGAACAGCAATGCATAAAGTAAATCATAGACTCCGCCCGGATATTTTGAACAATCAACATCAAATCCTATCTGAATATAGTGCCAATAATTATTTTTGATCCAAATTTTCTTTTCCCTATGAAAGAACTCGTTATTAACAGTAACTGTATTCGTAAAGCCAGGATTGCTTTGAGAAATATCAAGCTCACTGATTTTTTTATTCAGGGCGTCGAGATTCTTATCAGAGATATTGCCGGTCGCATATACAAAACAATTACCGGCAGAAAGCACCTTTCGCCTGAACTCATTTATCCTCTTGACAGAAACACGGTCAATTGTTTTGCAATAGCCTAATACGGTTCTTTTGGCTTCACTGTTTCTCCAAACTATACCGTCAAAATAAAAATCAAGTGAGTTCCGTTCATCTTTCTCCCTGATTTCGGCTTTGATACGATCTTTCTCGCTATTGAAATCATGTGAAGTCAACTTGATTTTATCAAACAAACTGCATAAAATTCCCACGGCAAAATCAAATTCATGCCTTGGACCATCTATAGTAAAACGTACAAACTTTTTATAAGTACAGCCTCTCAAGCTCAAGCCGTGTGTAGCAATAAGTTCATAAAAATTTTCGTATTTATCTTTAAGATTTCTAAATACAACATGCTCGAAAATATGACTGATACCGTTATTAGACGAGTCCTCAAAAATGCTGCCGGCTCTCACATATAATGATAGGCAGAAGCTTCTGAGATTAGGATTTGTTAAAGAATATACCAAAATACCGTTGACTGAAAAAGAGCGTTCGTTCATACATAATCACCTCTTTATGCAATGATTATACACTATTAGCTTCAAATTCGCAATATAGTAATTTGATTGAATCAGCCGGTTGCGGTGACTTGTACAGCTAATAGTAGTGTTCGAGCTGTATATTGCTGAGCCCTGTTGGACTCGAACCAACGACCCTTTCGGTCAGAAACATAGTCGCCTTGCTCGCTTGGAGCGCTACGCAATGCTCGTTGTTTCTTCCTGCTTAGAGCACCGCTTCATCTGCCGCAGGCAGCGCGGTGCTCCGAGCCTTGACACGCTCCGCGCCCAATATTCAAAGCGTTTTGTCCAAACAAAAAGTGAAATCGTTCGCTTCGCTCACGGT